>Ga0307513_10002701_pt1 | contig 24404 bp, 28 predicted proteins | sample 15_EM_MG_FD_202174 | JGI IMG/M metagenome (GOLD analysis project Ga0307513, IMG submission 202174) | Populus trichocarpa ectomycorrhiza microbial communities from riparian zone in the Pacific Northwest, United States - 15_EM | ecosystem: Host-associated > Plants > Roots > Unclassified | place...
CGCTCATGCAGATGTAGTTGGAGAGACATCACCGGAAGCACTTCCTATTTGTGGAGATAGTTAATATCCGAGCGGTCCGACTGCCTCCGAGTGTTAGCCCACTCTAGGCGGGTGAGTTGGACAACCGTGAGCTGAGCAGGGTGCTCGCGAAAGGTCAGAATGGTTGACGGGTGTCCTCTGGCTTTACATTATTCTACTTACCTAAAGCGAGAGACACCCTATTCTGATAACCAATGATCCTCGAGAGAACTTATTGACTGAAGCTTTCAGGCTTAACGATATTAAGTTTTACCGCTTGATTCTACTTTGAATTATCTTTATCTTTATTTTGATCCTTACTTCTACTTTGAGTCTGCAGTGCGGTCGCAATCTTAGGATCCGTCTTCCTACAGAGTGCCCCCGTTACACCTTTGTGTCAATATCGCTGGGCGAAAGCTAGCTACAAGCGGCATGGGCTGACAACGAGGTTGCCCGGGAAACACACTACACGAAAAGAGGATGATCAGGAGTATCTACTCACATCTCCGAACCCCGAGTCTGCTCCAAGTAGCTCCTTGAAAACATATTGAGAGGAATACAACCTTGTGGTTCACGCCGGACCGGACATAACTATGCACAGACTATCACTCGGTATGAGAGTGAACGCATGGCCTACGATCTGTATTGGAATGATTGCCATCGTGGCGGCGCCCGCTACACGAACATGCGTAACGTTCATAGGACACATCATACTGTTGTCGGGAGAACAACAAGGAACGTAGAGTACGAAGGTCGAGATATTCCCTATGAAATCTGGCTTTGGGATTGTGAAGGTTCAAGTTGGACTTTGGAGTTGAAATCCATAGGACCCCTTTCGCAGCTGTCGGGTGTCGGAAAAAATAAGCGAAATGATAGTGGAGCAAATGTCGCCGGTGGTGTGAAAGCTAGCTGCAATCAGCATTGATTGACGACGAGGTTGCACGGAAAATACGCACCATGCCCAAACATGACTAGGAGTATCTACTCTCATCTCCGAACAGCGAATCAGGACCACTCAGCACCCTGAAATCTGTATGCAAGGAATACAATCTTGTGAATAATCTGACGCTGGCGGATCATGTCTACTAACGCGATGTGAACAAATACAGTAACTGGCAACGAGATTCTAAAAGTAGCGAATACCAGACGCCAAAGTAAGGGGGTACAAGGAATTGAGGACTATTATACAGGGGATAGGAACATGAGAGTGTAAAGAATATGAGACGTCTAGGAAGTGTGTAGCTGACACGGAGAGGTAACAGAATACGGGACATCTTGGAAACGTGTCGATGTAATCTGGAATTTTTGGGGTGGCGTGAAAAAAAGTAATCGGGAAGTGGCAAGAACGTTCAAGTTGATGTTCTGTGATGCCCTCGACGGCCTCTCCCATGTCGGAGGGCGGTGTGCGTCAGGGGTTCACCTTTGTGGTGTGGTTCGGGACTGGCCGCGTGGGCTGTATACGTCGCATGTGGGGGGAGGGTATACCGAGATGCCCCTGCTACAATTTGGTGGCATGGGTGGGGGTTTGTGGTATCATGAGCAATGCACAGCGTAGGCGCAGGAGAAGTGGTGGATGAGTGAGAAGGGGTCAGAGGAGGGGGGGTAGACTCTGCTCGCGTAAACGTCTCAGGGGCAGGGCTGGGGCACTTGCCCCGATGAATATCGCGATCTTCGGGTGGTTCTGATTCGGCAGCAGGTGTGTCTACAGTGCGCTCGTGCCCACCCCCTGGGCCACGATACTCTCTAGTCCTGCGCGCCACAGCTCCTGATCCTGGTCGGGGCGCCACAGCCTTTTGTGCGGGAGTCTTCAAGAGTTTTGCAAGCCAGTGATCGTTTTGAACAATAGCCCTCAGGACTCTAGCCCGCTCCGTCTCAGATGGCCCAGTGTTTGAATCCCGGTGTCGTGAATCCCCCGGACATCTGCCTGGTGGGTCTCCGATGGGCGAATAATCGCTCCGTGAGGTGTTCCCACGCTCCGATTCACCGCTGTCCCCCTCGTTGTCCTAGATATCTGATTTGATAAGATGTTGAATGAAAATAAAAGAAAACCTACTTCGTCACCTTGAATAATGTCTCTACCACGGCGATCCGTAGTGTTAACCTGTCCCGGCGGGACCTGATCCTGGTCATGGTGACTCTGATGGACATTGTCCTCGTCTTGGCTGCCGCTGCCGTCATTGCGACTCTCGTCGTTGTCGTAGTCGTGGTCCCCGGCTCCGATATCATCCAACTGCCCCCATCGGTCCCAGGCCTTACGATCGAAAAATAGATGTCCACCAGAGGCTGACGCCAGGGTTTCGTCTCGGCCCTCTCCCTGATCCTGGCGTGACTCCAGCATCAGGAGATCAAGAGGATCTTTGCCAGGGTTAGCGAGCAGCCACACCCGGATGTCATCCTCTGTATCTAAAAATATGAGCTCCAAGAGGGGGAGTGGGGCAGGCGGTCGCCGGCGTACCGGGTTGGCTCCTTGCCCTGTTGCCCCGAGGAGATATCGGGCATATTGGATCGGGTCCTCCACATGTTGTCGCTTGAGCACGCCGAGTATGGATTGCAAGTTTGGCCATGCTAAGACTCCACACGCAATCCCTCCCCCCGAGTCTTCGTCATACCAGGGGTAGTGCAAGAAGGGGTGCCTGGCTTTCGGTGCCCCTGTTCGTTGAATAATGTCAATCCTGATCGGCTTTTGCCAGTACGGAGAGGCCCAAGCGTATTGGGCCACTGGAACTACTGTGCGTACTAGTCATAGAATCGCATAATGTTCATGGGGGCGAACACTTACACTGAACATCACAGACTTCTGAATCTATTGGATCCTCTGCCCATTCCGCATGGAGACGATCGTTCGTCGCCTGATGCTTCTTGACTGTGTCCCTAACCAACAGGCTTATGTGACTTTCGACTTCATCGACGTCTTCGGGGTGGTGGTTTGTTTTGATTCATTTAATTCGGCCTTTGACAGGCGTGAGGGAGCCTGCGAAACTGTGTACCGAGTCTATTGGGGTGCCAGTCAGACTCTTAGGATTCCACCCGAGCACCATGATGTATGCTTTGACTTGATGGCGCCATCACTTGTACGCAGCTGTAGGCTCGCGAGCATGCAAGAACCCACACCCGCATTTAGCGTAGGATATCTCCCCATAGCGCTCCCTCATTCCAGCAGTGGTTAGGTCGCAAATTTCTGACATATGCGTAGTATGTTTGACACTCACCTCGAATCCACGACGGCTGGCTCAAAGGGTGGTCTAGCACATGACCTTAATGAACGACTATTGAAGTTAAAAAGTTAGATAATATCTGGACGTTCTGTAATGTGTGATCATGCTAAAGAGAGAAGATTTCTTACATCCTTGACGCCTCACCGGCAATGGCGGCTGCACGAGGATGGCTTTTTGGGCGTTTTACGCTGGTAGCGTCAACCGCTGGGGGCTGGATTGTGTGGCGTCTGGGAATAACAGAAACGTTAAGGGAATGCGCTCCTAAATTGATGAAGAGATAGTCCTTACTTTGACCTTTCCCGTGAGGCATGCCTTTTTCTCAATGGAGCCATTTGATATACGGACGAGGGGACAAGATGTGTGGAAGTGAATGCTACACGGATGGTGCAGAGGGGAAGGATCGGCGGTAGGTGGCCTTGTTATACTGCGGGTAGACAACAACATGTGCAGCACTGTGGGCGTGTTGGACTGTCGGAATTTCACCAGCCATTTGTGCCTGTGAGGTTCGTTCTGAGAAGGCCCTCTGGGGTACCATGTGGGGTGTTGTCAATCAGCATGATCCCCCCCCCTGACGATCACCCAAGCGTTTGAGCCGCAATAAGCGCCGCATCGTCAACGGAAGAAGGCTTGCCGCACAAACATCGACTGTTTACCGGAACCTCACATTGCGCACGTATACGGGACGGGAACACGATCTAGAAAGAACGAGAGTAAACATCCCTTTCAGCTACGCACACAATGATCAAACGAAAAAAATGAAAAGAATCAATGAATGACCCTTTGAAATGACAGTCCAGACATCTAATCCACGGCTCATCTAGGTACACATCGCTGATAGTCGGCTCGCCATCGAATCCATCAATTCTGCAGCCAAGTTCTCCTGACCAGCATCCGTACGCACGCTCTTAGACTTAGGGTCCTCTGTGCTCTCGGCATCGCAACCAGCAAGACGTTTCCGCATCTCGTCGGATCTCCGATACTCCTTGATAAGGTAATTCAAGGGGCGTTTTTCGTGCGTATCCTCAATGCGATAATCCTCATCGAACTGTATGCCGTGCATGGGGTCATCTTCGCCTTGACCGGGGCGATGGAGGACGTTTAATTGTAGGTGTCAATTCTGCTCGCTCAACGATTTGGCAAGAAGTGCGATACCATCCGCTGGCCATTTAGCGTGTCCTACAGGCAGACATGGCAATATTGTAAAGAGGATCTCACTTCCATGCGCAGAGTGTGAGAGGCCCGAGGATGACTCGGACAAATGAGAGGTATCATCCTCACCCTCGTCGTCCGTATCACTACCCTCCCGATCAGGAGGTCTGTCGTCGAATAATTCTCTGAAATGCATCTGGCCTATACCTTATGCCGGATCATGGGCCCAGTTTCGGACCGCATTTTAATTGAGATGGTCCACTCTCCACAGCTCCGGGGTGTCTTGCCGCTCTGAACCCCGATCACAGTAACAGTACACCATGAGATCCAGCCCGTCGTCAAGCATGGGATTTGAAAAGAGTCTAGCTCTTACGGTTTCATCGCTGGCGATGAAGACATAATCAATGCTATGCAACTCTCGCATAGGAGATCTACGTAACCTTCTACGCCCTTCGCCGGTAGCGCCAAGTATCTAGGGGATTCCGTGGTAAGGTACGGATTTGTATATCATAGCTGATATTCCACGGATGTCATCGGAATCCAACTTGGCGAACACTAACCCATTGACATCAGGGGGACCCCAATGGAGTAAGTTCTAGTTTGGGGAGACGTATACCTTATTCCTTTCAAACTGGGATGGTGCCAGACCAGGTCGCGAGGGCAGGATATAAACAATACGCGCGGCGCAGGGACCCCCAGGTAGAGCGCTCCAATCTGTATCTCATAAGTCAGTAAGTAAAAACCTGAAACAGGCTGAGGATTTAGGAAGTGACTAACCTGTAGGCCTACAGTTGGGTCCCGGGCGAAAGCCCGGGGCAACAGGTTGGTTTTGAACTGCCGCGGGGCCATTATGCGGTGTATCGGGTAACATTTGGGCGGGCGCAGGGTCATTATCTGGTGAACTTGAATCACGTACCATTTGTGGGTGTGGAGGATCATGACCAGGTTGAACAGGTATATCTTGACCCGCCGCATGAACATCACCCGGGGGAGAGTATCCGAGTTGTCCGGCAGCAGGGACGTTGACTTGTCCAGCAGGTACGTTTGGACAAGGCGTACCCGGAGGGACCTGTCCGGGTTGTCCGGCAGCAGGGACGTTGACTTGTGGAGCCGGTACTTTGGACCAGCGGCACCCGTGGGAGCCTGTCCGAGTTGGCCGGCTGCAGCGACGTTGACCTGTGCAGCCCGTACGTTTGGACCAACCGCACCCGGGGGAGCCTGTCCGAGTGGCCCGGCAGCAGGGAGGTTGACTTGTGCAGCAGGTACGTTTGGACCAGCCGCACCCGGAGGAGCCTGTGTGAGTTGTCCGGCAGCAGGGAGGTTGACTTGTGCACCCGGTACGCTTTGACCAGCCGCACCCGGAAGAGCCTGTCTGTGATGTCCGGCAGGTGGGACATTGACTTGTGCAGCAGGTAAGATTGCACCTGGTGCACACGGAGGAGCCTTTCCGAGTTGTCCGGCAGCAGGGACGTTGACCTGGGCAGCCGGTACGTTTGGACAAGCCGCACCTGGGGGAGCCTGTCCCAGTTGTCCGGCAGCAGCGATGTTGGGACCTGCCGCACCCGGAGGAGCCTGTCCAAGTTGTCCTGCAGGAGGGACGTTGACTTGTGCAGCCGGTACGTTTGGACCAGCCGCACCTGGAGGAACCTGTCGAGGTTGTCCTGTAGCCGGGACGTTGACTTGTGCAGCTGGTATGTTTCGACCAGCCGCACCCAGAGGAGCCTGTCTGAGTTGTCAGGCAGCAGGGACGTTGACTTATGCAGCAGGTACGTTTGGATCACCCCCACCTGGGGGAGCCTGTCCGAGTTGTCCGCCCGTGGGGACGTGGGCTGGGGGAGGATTTGGACGAAGTTGACCTGTGTTCCATATAGTCATCGCAGCCCCCCACTGATTTGGGGCCCCTGGCGGTAGTACCGATGCCTGCACGACGACCTGCCCAGGAGGGATTGCTCGATTTGCCACTACCATTTTGCCTTTGTTATTTGTCTCATTCAACTTCCGGCAACAGTCCTTAAGCTGTTCCACCACTGCCGCCTCGATATCCTCTAGACGATGCATATCATTGGCTGCCACTGCGGAGACGATGCGATCGCAGGCAGGACGTAAGGTCCTCATGCCTGTGCATATTGGCAAGAAGTCGGCGTCTGGGAAATCTTTGGCCATTCCCCCTGCTGGCGCAAAGCCCCTTGCTATCATCTCACTCATCGCACAGTTCCGCCACTCTGTGTACTCGGGTACATGGGTAATTGGGGCCCGGTAACACCAACATACTCGCGCAGCGTATTGCTTGAAACAACGCAGCGAAAGTGCTTGTGTTACTGGTCCCCACTTTTTGCCACCACCAAAAAAACTTCACAGGATATCACTCAAATTTCCTAATCCGGCTTAGTCCCCATACAAATTCCGCGCCTCGTAATGGATGTGGGCCCGACTTTTAGTTCCCCCTGAGTACATTTTCTTTTGACCCTGGACTTTTGTGAAGCCCATGATTAGCTTATGATCGGTAATCGCTCGACCGCCGGGGTTGGTGCGATGCATGCTGATTGCCCCATGAAGCGAACTAGGCGTGAGTTGATCTGTCTGTCCCGGCACACGCACTACCGCATTTTCCATGAATACGTACTGCATGTTGATATTTTGCACCATGTCCGTTGAGGGTTTGTTTATATTGATAGTTGATTTGGAGATTCTAGTCTGGTGAATCTAGATGATGTTGTGGATGATGTGGATGTTGTGGATGTCGGATTATCCTTGGTATGAACTTGCTACTGTCGTGATCAACCCACATTATTTATACATCTCAGACATGCAAGATGGTTTGAAAGAATCATGAATTTTTTGAATTGTTTTCAACAATTAAGATGCATCAAGAACTGACACCTCGGGCGTCCATTAGTGTTTCAGTCGTTTCCTGTGAACGCAAGATGATAACCAGCTGATACCAGGTGACGTCGCGACACACAAAGCTAAACCTGTTTGACGGCTGGTGATAGATCAGTGTGCACAGCGCTAGGCCCAGCATCTGCAGTCATCCGGACGCATTAACATCGCGACGACGACAACATCACTCTACTATCACCCACACTGGACTCCCCAAATCGGCGGCGCCGAATTCCATTATCCCGGTCAAATTTTCATTTTGTCACAAAAGATACGAGCGTGCAGGCACATACGAGAAACACTTGCGAAGTGCCCATCCAAATCTTCATATCATACTCACATCCACCATACGGAATGCACCTGCGGACATCCTTACCGACCGGGGGAACGACCTATCTGACGCCAACGACCACATCGAACACTCCGATTAAAACTACGAATCAGATCCTCCCGGAGATACAGCCAGTAGTGATCTCGACGCAACTAATCATACGCTTAGGCGGTAACCCAAAACAGAAGTACTCGATGACAACACGTACCCAGTTGCTGTGGAACAGGAGGATTATCCCGGCGCCGGGAACCCATTGGAGAGGTTAAAGAGTCTAAGGAAGAATGCAGGGATTTGTGCGAGAACCCATGGGCTCCGGTTCCTTCTACACAAGGTTTCAAACTTGTATCTTGGTTCATTGAGAGCCAAGTCTCAAAGACGCAAATTAACGATTACTTTTCGAAGGGTATCGGAAACTGGACATCCGTGGGCTCTAGCTCTATGCATACGCTGGAGAATCTTCTCCGACACTTGGATCTGTATAGCCCGTATCTGCAATGGTTTGGAGGGACATGTGGAGGACGGTCAGAGAATATTACCATTCTTCTATCGGAATGTCCTAGAATGCGTGAGATATTTTCTTCGCCAGATAGCCTATCGTGATGACTTGGTCTATGCGCCACGCCGTGAATACGAGCAGAGCGGACCGAGACTCTATGCAGAAATGCATACCGCTGACTGGTGGTGGGACGTCCAAGTACTGCCCCGTAGTCTCTTTTATGTGAAAGCATACTAATAGATCACAGGAAACACTCCTGGAAGGGGCGACTGTGGTTCCAATTATTGGGATATCAGATCACACGAATCTCACCAAGTTCTCCGGAGACAAGAAATCATGGCCGGTTTATATGACGATCGGAAATCTGCTGTCCACAATATGTAACAGACCTGGATCAATGGCGATTCTGCTTCTTGGCCTATTGCCCATTCCGCCCAAGCTCGGAAAGTCGTCTAGGGCCGACAAACTCCGGAGACTGGTAAATGCCGACATACTCCGTGGCGTATGCGAACTCATTTTTGCACCATTGAACAGTGCGGCCCGTGAGGGTGCCCCTATTGATTGTGCTGACGGCAAGATCCGGAGATGCTTCCCGATATTGTCTGGATGGATTGCCGACCATATGGAAAACGTTAACCTACACGGGATAAAATCCAACGCCTGTCCTGAATGTGAGGTGCCTCCAGAAGAATTAGGAACCCGAGCCGGCCGCCATGGTGCCAGAGATTACGCAAGATACGAATGCTACCAACGCGAAAGCCGGTCCCTACATTCCGAGACCTACGACGCTGCTGACGCTCACTACACGAATGAAACTCATCGTATCAAGAGGGTGCACAATGTGTTTCACGGACTCCTGAGAGTTTCGACGCCTGATCTGCATAAGCCAGATATGCTCCATACAATATATATAAGACTCTTCAAGCATATGACGGACTGGATTCAGGGATTTCGCAAAAAACATGCGTGACAGCAGCCCTTCGACGACGCCTGGAAATCTTTGCCCCCTTACCCCGGATTCTTTGTCACCAAAAAGACCTACAGGGAGGTTACGCAGTAGCAAGGAACAGAGATGAGGAATCTCAGGCCTTGTTTGTTGGGAGTTCATGCTGTGGCATTGAGACAGCCTGATAGTAGGCAGGGGCAACCCTTCAGACGTGCGCTCACCTGTGTCAGGTCACTGCTTGACTTCACCATGATGGCTCAATACCGAAGTCAGACACCCGAGACTATATCTTATATGGTAGAATATGCGACGCAGTTCCATGAGACGATGGACATCTTCTTGGAGTTTCGCATATCCAAACGCACGCAAGAGAAGGCTGATGAGTTGCGCAAGGAGTTGCGTCGTCAGAGAGCCCAAATGAGGGAGCGAGTGCCCCCATTCCAATGGCGCCGGATCCGTGACGACGACCGTGAAGAAGAGAACCACCAACGTTTGGAATTGATACATTCCAAATCTAATTTCAACTTTGTTAAGATGCCTCTAATAAGTCACTTTCGCAATCACCTCTACATGTTCGGCAATATTCCCCTGTATTCTAACGCGTATGGAGAGCTCGCACATAAGGAGCAAATCAATGATGGATGGCGACGCTCAAATAAAATCGACCCCGCACGACAGATACTCAGCAGCTACGGTTCACGACCTGCGATCTGCATGAGAATTTTGAACTTGGAATTCCTTCAACGTGCAGGAGCTGGTTTACCAACTCAGGTAGTAGAACATTTAGAGAAGACCAGGCCCGCGCCAACCCCACCAGCCCATCGGAGGATTCTGAAGGCACGTCGTGATAATATCCACGACGTCGTTGATTTTGGCAGACCATGCAATATATCCCCGGAGACGATTTGTGGGGGGAATTGATACCATATAGCCGACGGAGCCTGCCACCCGAGCGCCGACTGCCGGAAAGTCCGGCGATACTGCGCGCTTTGCCGGTGGAACTACTGACACAACTGGAGATCTCCGTTAGTGTTCATTAAGGGGCGGGGCAGGGCCGGTTTTCACTCCCCAGGCCGCGCCCTTACACGGGTCTGGGGGGGGTATTTTTCGGGTAATTCCCGCCCCGCCCCCGCCCGGTGCCCACCAGCACTCATTCCATGGACAGGGCCCCATTTGTTACCACGCATTTTTAACGGGCACCCATCCGGGGTATGGGTTGGGCTGGGGCCTGAGCGGGGACAGGGGCAGGGAATGCCGAAAGAGATACCCTGCCCCAGGCTGTTGAGCGGGGCAGGGCGGGGAAAAGGGCCGAGGGCCCGCGTTTTTCAGTGCCCCGTCCGCCGCGTAATGAACTCTAATCTCGGTTCTTGCGTTCCAGGAGTCAGGTGTTTACGACATACACAGGGCCCAATGCACGGGTGCTGGACTCTTCCGTAACCAGAGGAGTCTGTACGATTGCGTTTGGATACAGGCTAGTTCGGAGAATAAGTATCGGGCGCTCAGGGGTCGTCTCCCAGCAAGGCTCATATCTGTTTTCAAAATCCAGTCAGGCTCTATGCAGCAGGATACGATCAATCGCCTCGCTGGGGTTCAATTCATGAGCCTGGAAGACTCCGGACGACTGTCGGACATACACGGTCTGGTAACCGTTCGGCTCGGAGACATTACCCGAGAGCTAACAATTTTGGATATCCGGACCATCATCGGCCTGACGCATCTGATACGGGAAACAGAGCGGCCCTGGCTTGTCAACAGTCGGATCGAATTACGCACCTTTAACGAGATCTATTGGGATCACAGAGGGGGCTTGTATAATAAAATAAATTCGGGGAGCGACGTAGCCTAGATGAGGGCTACATCGCTCACCGACGGAGAAGTAGCGTCACGATCAGGACTAGACGATAAACGTGTATAATAGAGAAGTATATAGTAGAGATATAGACATAGAGGAATAGAAACATCTAGAAACAAACAAATTATGCACGATAGTGGTAGTAGGAGGCACGCCGGCAGGAATCACTACGGTGATATCGGCGGCAAGTTGTTATGGCCACGCCCGGAAGCAGAAGGAAATGGGTGTACCTTGGGGAGGCGTCCGGATGCTGCGGAGATGCGAGGCAGGAAAAGAGATGTCAGGACATGAAATAAAAGGGGGGAGACGAGCAGGAGATGTGGGGTGGCGGCGGGATGTGGGTAATGTCCGACGTCACATCAGGACGCAATCGGCGTTGGGGAAGGGGTCCGGACGCTGGGGCCGCAGAGGACGAAAAAAGGACGACGGATGGGTCCATACGCGGCGCCCGCGGCTCTGACGCAGGATTAGTTTTTGCTGATGCAGGCCAACGTCGGTGCCGGTGGACAACTCTCACGGGCTCCCAAGGGTGCGGCTGGTTTAAACGTACTGGCTGAACATGTCAACGTCACTTCTGCCGGACAACTCGGACAGGCTCCTCCGGCTGTGGCTAGTCCAAACGTACATGCTGCACAAGTCAACGTCCCTCCTGCCGGACAACTCGGACAGGCTCCTCCAGGTGTGGCTGGTCCAAACGTACTGGCTGCACAGGTCAACGTCGCTACTGCCGCACAACTCGCACAGGCTCCCCCTGTTGCGGCTGGTCTCAACCTACCTGCTGCACAAGTCAAGGTCCCTGCTGCTGGACAACTCGGACAGGCTCCCACGGGTGCGGCTGTTCCAAACATCCCTGCTGCTGGACAACTCCCACAGGCTTCTCGGGATGCGGCTGGTCCACAAGTACCTGCTGCCCAAGTCAACGTCCCTGCCGCCGGACAGCACGGACAGGCTCCCCCGGGTGATGTTCCTGTGGATGGTCCGGATGTACCTGTTCACCCTGGTAATGATCGTGGGCACGCACAAATGGTACGTGATTCAAGTTCACTGGATAATGAGCCTGCGCCGGCGCAAATGTTGCCTCATCCACCGTATCATGGCTTCGCAGCAGTCCAAAACCAACCTGTTTTGCGGGGTTTTCGCCCAGCACCCAACTGTAGGCCCACAGATTAGTCCCTTCCTTAATTATCAGCCTGTTTCAGGTTTTTACTTACTCACTTATGAGATACAGATTGGAGCGCTCTACTTGGGCGTCCTGGTGCCGTGCATATCATTTATATCCTGGTGTCGCGACGTAGTCTGGCACTATCCCAGTTTGAAAGGAATACGGTAAATGTCGCACCAAACTATAACTTAGGCCATTGGCGGCCCCCTCATCTCAATGGGGTATTGTTCGCCGAGTTGGATTCCTATGACATCCGTGGAATGTCAGCTAAAATTTACAAATTCCTACCTCACTACCGAATCCGCTACATACTTGGCGCTACAGGCGAAGGCCGTAGATGGTTACATAGGTCTCCTATGCACGAGTTGGATCGCATGGATTATGTTGTCATCGACCGCAATGAAACCGTAAGACCTGGGCTCCTTTCAAATCCTATGCTCGACGACCGGCTGGATCTCATGGTATACTGTTACCGTGATCGGGGTTCAGAGCGGCAAGACACCGCGGCGCTGAGCAGAGTCGACTATCTCAATCAAAATGACGTTCGAAACTGGGCCCATGACCCAGCACAACCTATAGGCCAGACCCATTCGTGAGAATTATTCCACGAGAGACCTGCTGATCGGGAGGGTAGTGTGACCGACGATGCGTGTGAGGATGATACATCTCATTTATCAGTGTCGTCCTCAGGCCTCTCACACTCTGCGCATGGAAGTGAGATCCTCTTTACAATATTGCTACGTCGGCCTGTAGGATACGCTAAATGGCCGGCGAATCGTATCCCGCTTCTTGCCAAAGTGTTGAGCGAGCAGAATCAACAGCTACCATTAAACGTCCTCCAGCGCCCGGCTCAAGGCGAAGATGACCCCATGCACGGCATAGAGTTTGATGAGGATTATTGCATGCCAGATACAGACAAAAAACGGCGCTTGAATTACCTTATCCAGGAGTATCGGAGATCCGAGGAGACGCGGAAACGTCGTGCTGGTTTCGACGCCGCGAGCCCCGAGGACCCTAAGTCTAAGAGCGTGCGTACGGGTGCTGGTCAGGAGAACTTGACAGGAGAATTGATGGATTCGATCGCGCGCCCACTATCGCCGATTTCTACCCTGATGAGCCGTGGACTAGATGTCTGGACTGTCACTTCAAAGGGTCATTGATTGATTCCTTTCCTTTTTTCGTTTGATCATTGTGTGTGTAGCTCAAAGCGATGTTTAGTCTCGTTCTTTCTAGATCGTGTTCCCGTCCCGTATACGTGCAGAATGTGATGTTCCGGTAAACAGTCGACTTTTGTGCGCCAAGACTTCTGCCATTGACCATGGTGCTCTTATTGTGGCTCAAGCCCTTGTGTGATCGTCAGGGGGGGGGATCATCCCAATTGACAACACACCACATCGTACCCTCTAAGGGTATTTCAGAACGAACCTCACATACACAAACGCCTGGCGAAATCCCGTCAGTCTGACACGCCCACAGGGCTGCACATGTTGTTGTCTACGCGCAGTATAACAAGGCCCCCTACCGCCCATTCTTCCGCTTTACACCATCCATCTAGCGTTCACTTGCCCACATTTTCTCCCCTCGTCCGTATATCAAATGGCTCCAGTGAGAAAAACACATCGCTCGAGGGAAAGGTCAAAGTAAGGACTATCTCGTTATCAATTTAAGAGCGCAGTACCTTAACGTTTCAGTTATTTCCAGACGCGAAACAATCCAGCCGCTGTGGGCTGACGCCACTAGTGCAAAAGGCCAAAAAAGCTATCCTCCTGCAGCTGCGATTGCCGGTGAGGTGTCAAGGACGTATGAAATCTTCTCTGTTTAGCCTGATCACACATTCCGGAACGTCCAGATATGATCTAATGTTTTAACTTCAATAGTCTTTCATTGACGTCCGGTGCAAGTGTAACGGGGGCACTCTGTAGGAAGACGGATCCTAAGATTGCGACCGCACCCAAGACTCAAAGTAGAAGTAAGGATCAAAATAAAGAGAAAGATAATTCAAACTAGAATCAAGCGGTAAAACTTAATATCGTTGAACCTCAAAGGTTCACTCAATAAGTTCTCTCGAGGATCGTTGGTTATCAGAATTGGGTGTCTCTCGCTTTAGTTAAGTAGAATAATGTAAAGCCAGAGGACACCCGTCAACCATTCTGACCTTCCGCGAGCACCCTGCTCAGCTCATGGCTGTCCAACTCACCCGCCTAGAGTGGGCTAACACTCGGAGGCAGTCGGACAGCTCGGATATTAACTATCTCCACAAATAGGAAGTGCTTCCGGTGATGTCTCTCCAACTACATCGGCATGAGCGAATGCCCTTTCCTATCGGTAGCATATCAGTGGCTGTCCGACATGCCCACCGTAGACATAATATCCATTGGGATTCACTGGCCCAGCGGTGGTTTTGTTTATACAAGCTACGCAGTCCATCGGCAAATCTACTTGCCTATACTAAGCTTCTAAACCTGACTGCAAGCTCCCTCCATAAGAAATCTCCAGCTGTTTGACTGCATGGGCGCTACCCAATGTCAACCATACGGGACTTTCTTAATTGGTGACAAGACTCACACCTCTAGAGTCTCCTAATAACCCATGGTAATGCTACAGTTCACGGGGTAGCCTGGGACTGGCTTTGGGGTGGTTGTCCTGGAAACCTTGCAGCTTCCCCGGTCAGCCCCAAGCCCGCTACTGTTAACCATACAACTACCCAGACGTCAAAGTATGCCCGTAGGTGGTTCACAGATGTTGTCCAGGTGGCGCCCCAGGAGGCGGTCACCCTCACACCCCTTATATATCCTGCGAACAGCTTCTGGTCGGTTAGATGGCCACAACTCATACGGTTTTGTGGGATCATTCCTATTGATCTCACTTTACTAGGAAGCACACAACTACACAGCCGTACCGTGCTGTCGCGCCGTACCAACGCTGGGGCCGCAGGGGGGTGTTTAGAATATCCCCTGAAGGTTACAAGAGGTTAGGACCACTCCTGCTCCGTCAGTAGTCCGTTTCGTACCATACGAGGCGGCCCTATGAACATCCAAGAGCCCCACTATAGTGGGATACCTTTCCCCTAAGTCTACAGATGACTTTGTCGGTGAAGGTAGGGTAACTGGGGTATCTCAGTAGGGTAACTGCGGTCCCAAGGTAGGGTAATCCTGTTTCCAAGGTAGGGTAACTTCACCCTATCAGGCATTTATTTGCTTCGGGAGTGCCCGCCACCACATATATTGTTGCCCCGGAGACCCATGCAACGTTTACTATGGGTCCTTTGCTTTATGCGAACATGCCCTCCTAAGGTTACCCTGCCTAGTAGGGTAACTTTGGCCTACCTGGGTTACCCTGTCTAACCTTATGTCACCAAGTCACTTTGTAGACACTTGTACCAACTCATGTCTACCGGTAGCATACTAAGTATACTGGCCTAGCCTCAATATGGGTAGCACTTGGTATGCCATATGGGCTTGAGTCTAGTCCACTGCAGCTACCTATCTGTAGGGTCGTTACAGCAAGACCACCCTTTGAGCCAGCTGTGGAGGATTCGACGTGAGGGTTAAACATACTATGCATATGTCAGAAATTTGCGACCTAATCACTGCTGGAATCAGGGGGTGCTATGGGGAGATATCCTACGCTAAAAGCTGGTGTGGGTTCTTGAATGCTCGCGAGCCTACAGCTGCGTACAAGGGATGGCGCCAACAAGTCAAAGCATACATCATGGTGCTCGGGTGGAACCTACAAGTCTGACTGGCACCCAAATGGACTCGATACTCAGTTTCACATGCTCCCTCACAAATGCTAAAGGCCGAATTAAATTAATCAAAACAGACGACTGCCCCGAAGACATTGATAAAGTCGAACGTCAAATAAGAGTGTTGGTTAGAGACACAGCCAAGAAGCTTCAGGCGACGAACGATTGTCTCCATGCGGAACAGGCAGAGGATCCAATAGTTGCAGAAGTCTGTGATGTTCAGAGTAAGTGTTCGCCCCCATTTACATTATGCGATTCTACTACTAGTACTCACAGTTTTTGCAGTGGACCAATACGATTGGGCCTCTCGGTACTGCTAAAGGCCAATCAGGATGCACATTATTCGACGAACAAGCGCAACGAAAGCCGGGCACCCCTTCTTGCACTACCCCTAGTATGACGAAGACTCAGGCGGAGGGATCGTGTGGGAACTCTTAGCATCGCTGAACTTGCAATCCCTACTCGCCATGCTCAAGCAACAACATGTGGAGGACCCTATCCAATTTTCCCGATATCTCGTCGGGGCAACTGGGCACGGAGCCAGCGCGTTACGCGGGTGACTGTCAGACCCCCTCCCCCTCTCGGAGCTCATATTTGAATATACAGAAGATGAGATCTAGGTGTGGCTGCTCGCTAACCCTGGCAAACATCCTCTTGATCTCCTGGTGCTGGAGTCACGCCAGGATCAGGGAGAGGGCCGAGACAAAACCGCGGGGCCAGCCTCGGTGGACATCCATTTTTCGATTGCAAGGCCTGGGACCGGTGGGGCCAGTGCGATGACCTCGGAGCCAGAGACGACGGCCACGACGACAATGAGAGTCTTAATGACGGCAGCCGCAGCCAAGACAAAGACAATGTCGATCACAGTCACCACAACGTTGATCGGGTGCCGCCGGGACAAGTTCACACTCCTGATCGCCGTGGTAGAGATATTATTCAGGGTGACGAAGTAACCTTTCTTTTATTTTCATTCAACATCTTATCTAATCATATATCTAGGACGACGAGGGGGACAGCGGTCAATCAGAGCGTGGGAACATGTCAGGGAGCGATTATTCTTAGAGTTCGTTACAGGGCGGACGGCGTCCCGAAAAATACGGGCCCCCGGCCCTTTTCATTCCCCGCCCCGCCCCTCTCAACGGCCTGGGGCAGGGTGTCTTTTTCGGCATTCCCTGCCCCTGTCCCTGCTCAGGCCCCCGCCCCACCCATTCCCAAGATGGGTCCCCGTTAAAAAATAGGTGGTAACAAACGGGGCCCCGTCCAGGGAATGAGTGCTGGTGGGCCCCAGATGGGGGCAGGGCGGGGATCACCCGAAACATACCCGCGCCGGCCCCGCTTGAGGGCGGGGTCTGGCGAGTCAAAACCCGCCCCGCCCCGCCCGGTAACGAATACTAATTATTCTCCCGTAGGAGATCCACCAGGCAGAGGTACGGGAATTCACGACACCGGGATTCAGACACTGGGCCATCTGAGAAGGAGCGGGCTAGCGTCCTTAGGGCTATTGTCCAAAAGGATCCCTGGCTTGCAAAACTCTTGAAGACTCCCGAACAAGAGGCTGTGGTGCCCCGACCAGGATCGCGAGCTGTGGCGCGCAGGACCAGAGAGCATCGTGGCCCAGGGCGTGGGCACGAAGGCACGGTAGACACACCTGCTCCGAATCAGAACCACCAGAAGATCGTGATATTCATCGGGCCAAGTCCCCCACCCCTGCGCCTGACACGTTTACGCGAGCAGGGTCTACCCCCCCTCCTCCGACCCCTTCTCACTCACCCACCACTTCTCCTGCGCCTACGCCGCGCGTTCCTCATGATACCACAAACCCCCACCCACGCCACCAAATTGCAGCAGGGTGATCTCGGGATACCCTCCCCGCAAATGCGACGAATACGGCCCACGCGGCCAGCCCCGAACCACACAACAAAGTTGAACCCCCTCCGCAAACCGCCCTCCCACGTGGGAGAGGCCGTCGAGGGCGCCACAGAACATGACCTTGAACGTTCTTGCCACTTCCCGATTATTTTTTTCATGCCACCCCAAAAATTCCAGATTACATCTACACGCTTGCAAGACGTCCCGTATTCTCTTACCTTTTCGTGTCCGCTACACACTTCCTAGACCTCTCATATTCTTTACATTTTCGTGTTCCTCTCCCCTGTATAATAATCATCAATTCCTTGTAGCCCCTTACTTTGGCATCTGGTATTCGCTACTTTTAGAATCTCGTTGCCAGTTACTGTATTGGTGCAAATCGCGTTAGTAGACATGATCCGCCTGCCTCAGATTATTCACAAGGTTGTATTCCTTGTATACAGATTTCAGCGTGCTGAGTGGTACTGATTGGCTGTTCGCAGATGAGAGTAGATACTCCTAATCCGGTTTGGGCGTGGTGCGTATTTTCCATTCAACTTTGTCGTCAATGAATGCTGATTGCGGCTAGGTTTCGCCCAGCTGGCGACATTTGCGCCACCATCATTTCACTTATTTGTTGCGACGCCCGACACCTGCGTGTGAGGTTCTATGGATTTCAGCTCCAAAGCATAACTTGAACCATCACGATCCCAAAGCCCGATTTCGTAGGGCAAATCTCGACCTTCGGACTCTGCGTTCCTTGTAGTTCTCCCGACAACAGTACGATGTTTCGTATGAATATTAGGATTGTCCATGTAGGCGGCGCCGCCACGATGGCAATCATTCCAATACAGATCGTAGGCAATTCTTTCACTCTCATACCGAGTGATAGTCTGTGCATAGTTATGTCCGGTCCAGCGTCAACCACGAGGTTGTATTCCTCTAAATGGGTTTTCAAGGAGCTACTTGGAGCAGATTCGGCGTTCAGAGATGTGAGTAGATACTCCTGATCATCCTCTTTTGGCGTAGTGTGTTTCCCGGGCAACCTCGTCGTCAGCCCATGCTGCTTGTACCTGGCTTTCGCCCAGCGACATTGACACCACCGTGGTTTCGCCTTTTTTTCTGACGCCCGACCCCTGTGTGTGGGGTCCTATGCAGGTCTTGAATTGCAGCTCCGAAGCCCAACTTGAGCCTTCCCGATCTCAAACCCCTACTTTTGGAGGGAAATCTCCTGCATCGGACGTCCCGTCTAACTCTCCTGACGACAGTATGATGTGCCCTACCAATGTTGTGATTGTCTGCGTCGCTGGCGCGGCCCCGATGGCAGTATTTCCAATACCGATCGTGCGCAATTCTTTCACAGTCATACCGAGTGATAGTCTGGGCATACTTATCTCCAGTCTGCCGTCAACCGCCTGGGTCTGATTATTCACAAGGCAGTACTGTATTCCTTGAATACAGTTTCGGTTGGTGGTGATGATTCGACGCTTGGAGATGAGAAGAGATCCTAATCCTCTTTTGGCGTTGTGAGTGTCTCGGGAACAGCGCTCGTCGCTAACAGATACTGCTTACAGCTAGATTTTACATGTGCGGCGACGTTAGCGACACCTTTATTTTGTCTATTATTTCTGACAATACACCTGTGAGTCCTAATTCCTGAACTGCGGATATGGTATTGAAAGTTCAAACACCTTTGTGTTGGCATATCCCTCCCTTGCATACCGCGTGATAGTAAGTAAGCCTACCACACACCTAAATCCTCGCGTACAGGTATAACACCTAACGCATCCTCTTGGACGCAAGGAAAATACTTACTCCTCGCTTCCACCAAACTCGACACATCCAATTAACAGATTGACTTCAATCTTTACCAACGTTCGCTACCCGTCCTATATCCCACATGCATCCGAATTCTAGCGCTGGCCGTCAGCCAGCACCCCGGCTAGGCAATCGTAACGGGCGCAGGCGCGACATCATACCTGACTCCATGGGGTCGAGTCAGCCAACTCCACGAGTGGGCAATCTGAGCAGGCGATGGCTCGACGTCATACCAGACTCCATGGGATCACATCAGCCAACTTCACGAGAGGGCAATATGAACGGGCGTACACGCGACCTCGTACCAGCAGATAGGCTGTGCAGATCGGTTACACAACAGACCGAATCCGGCAGCTCCAATAGTGGTGAATCGTCAGGTCGTAATTCTTCCCCACCACCAATCGCGAGACGGCTTCTAGCACCACCACCCAAGCGCCTCCGGAGTAGCACAATTCAGACCACAGCATATACTGCACCTGAGATGGAGGATGACGGACCAGGGTATATGGAACCCGTCCTCCTCAGCGATGATAGCAGCGATGAGTATCAAATGTCACATCCGCGCCACGCACCTGAACCGGACACCGAACCTGAAGGAGCGAACCTCGGTGGTGCGGATGAGACAACACCTAGATGTCGTCGTGCGCCCCGTTTGGTGGAGACACACCAAAACAATCGCTCAAGGACTGTGCGAATTTCGACCAACTCTGGTTCACAGGAGGCAGCAATTGTCCCACGCACGCCCGCGGCCCGTGTGAGCATAACTCCCGGTAGGCCCTTGTCCCCGGCGACATTCCCATCATCAAGCATAGCACGGTGTTCGTCCCCACTTGGCGTCTCTAGTCCAATAACGTCTGGTATCAGGCGCGCGAGTCCACCAGGCGAAGCGAGTACAAGAGGAACTGTGGCTGTCTGGCATGTAATTAATTGGCGGCGAAACACGGTGACAGGCGTGGACGGGGAAATACTAGGCGTAGCAAAGGATCTGATGCTTCAGTACACCCTTTAAGTGAACCCACTCCTGAACCCGGTTGCTTTGACGTCTAAGGTGCATAGTCTTTGGAGTCGTGCGCAAGATGAGATTGCGGATGCCGGAAATATTGAACCGTCGTCCAAGATTATAGACATTGTAAGTCAGAGGTCCCAACCATCAAGGGTGCTGCACTAACTACGAACGATACGTCCCAAACACTCTGGGCTCCAGGCGCAGTTTGTCCATTATATAAAACATCATATACGGCAATTATACGGACTATCGGGCGACCCCACTGCCATCGCTCGTAGAGTCGAATACCTTCTCGCGGATTACATGTTCATGGGCCTCTCAAATGGGTATGAGGTGTGTATCCGCCCGTAGCGCGTCGCCCAACCAGGACTTACAATCACGACTGACACTGACCTGGATGCAGCGTATATCATTCCGGTTCCTGGCGCCTCAGATTGCCGACGCCATATATGGTACGTATTTCAATGGCCAGAGAAAGCTTGGGATGCTAGACCCGGAATTCATCAAGGGTGTCAATGCTACGATGGTTTGTCTCACTTGTGCAATCCTGTGCGATCACCTACGAGCGTATTGACTTGAGGTCTATCAGGATCCTCCGGACTTCCAGCCTGATGTAGTTGGAGGTAGGAGACCCTCAATGTCCCCCCCGTCCTTGGATTTTGTTCTGATGACTAACCAATCTTGCAAGACCTTTTCTTACGGCCGAAGAACACCTGGCGGTCAGTACCACGGCCAACGCAGCCACTCATGCTCAGGAATCTGTGTGAGACGATCACACACAGGATCCAGCAAAATCATCGTAGGATGCAGGAAAATTGTGAAGGCTTTGCTGACAGTCATGACGCAGTTCATGCCGAACTGGACCGTCAGCTGTCAAGGCGTCAGTTATCCAGCTTGAATCCAAGAGGAGCTGATGTGCGGGAACAGACACCGCTCAACAATCACGGCGGGGGTTTAGAGCACAACCGCCAGAGTCAAGATGCATCCCCGGGGCGCGAACTGTCGTTTAACTACAACCACGCGTAATTCGCCCCGGTGCTTCAGATGCTACATTCAGATGCTGTTAGCCTAGGTGATTCACAGGAGCTGATGCTGGGACTAGCGCAAGAGGGGCCAGCGACCCCCGGTTTCGCCAATCGGCTATCATTCAGCCTGGACGACTGGCAGGAAAGTGCCGCAGGCGTGGGAGAGAATGGTTTTTTGTAGACTTGGCGATGTATGAACTGTTGAGTTTATGGAATTTGATTTGCAGGAAATGTAAACGATTAGATTTCGGTTGGCCGATCTGTGGACCCGTCAGGACAATTTGCCATGTATTTCTGAGCGAGATCTGAGCGAGAGCTCAGAAACGTAGAATCGCCATGGCCAGGGTGTCTTGGACGCCCTGGTCACGGCAGTAGACTAGTAATAATAGAAAATCACGATGCCGATGAGGTTCAAAGTCACGATACAAGGGGCACCAGCGCCTCGAAGCTTTTGTGAATGGCACTCTGTAATACGAATGAATAGTGGCGGGATCAAGACGGAGTCTGGAATATGTATGCTATCATGACACTGTCGCGAGTATACATGTGAGCTATCACAACATTGTCAAGACAGCGTCTGGAATATGTGTGCGATCACGAAGCCGTCGACAGTATGCACGTGAGCTATCACGACGTCGTCAAGACGGCGTCTGGAATATGTGTCCTATCACGATGCTGTCGAGAGTATGCAAGTGTGCCATCACGATTCCGTCGCGACGAACATGTGAACTATTTGGAAGGCATTCGGAGACTATAGCCAGACATGGCAATTGAGGCCGAGGGGGTTCAAATATCATTCTGTAGTATCGGGAAGACTAAGCATCCAGATAGTCTTCCGGATGGTAGAGTGGAGTTAGATTCCGCCATGACGAGGGAGGCACAGGAAGGCAATCTTCGGGATGCCGGAGAGCTTAGGGCCTGTGGGCATCTGGACGCATGGGCTTGGTCGTAGCCGTCGTAGGAAGGTCGAGGACGCAGGGGTAGATGGGCAATGGCGTCCGGAGGTGACATCGGGCCGACGTTGGCTCTAGAGTAACAGTCAACGTTCTGAGCGTCCTGAGCGTCTGATGCACAGGACGCTCAGGACACCTATAATAATTTTTCCTGATGGACTGTGGTTATGATTTGGGCGTATGGTTTGGGGGTATGGCTTGGGTGTATGATTTGAGGGTATGATTTGGGTGTATGGTTTGGGTGTATGCTTTGGGTGTATGGTTTGGGTGTATGATTTGAGCGTATGGCTTGGGGGTATGGTTTGGGGGTTTGAATTGAGCGTATGGCTTGGGGGTATGATTTGGGCATATGGCACCGGCGGATGAAGAAGGCTTATGAATTGGGCATATGATTTGAACCTGTGAATACAGTGTATGAATTGGGCTTATGAATTAGGCGTATGGCCTGCTGAGACACTATAGGTTACTAGACTACGCAACTCGGACGTCCAATCCGTATTGTAAATTCTTCCGGTTCATATTGAATGAATCTTTCCATGCAAATAAATGCCCCTATATACTCTGAGGTATGTGGTTTTTGATATATGCTCACACAATTACTCCATCATGTATCAAAAGACCAATGTTCAAGAGGGGAATATTCGAAAAAGCGGGGCCCTGAGCGGAGAAAATTCATTGACGGGGGGCTGTTCTTGGGCATTGAACGGGGCGGGGGCCTGGGCAGGGGCAGGGGCAGGGGTTGATAAAACAAACGCCCCGCACCGGGCCATTGACCGGGGCGGCGCGGGAATTGGGGTGGGGGCCCGCCGGTTTCGGGGCCCCTGAGGCCCCTTAACCAACACCAACCGTATGAAATCCTCTCAATCTCTCAAATCCAACTAAAGTATTAAACCTCTCGTATCCCATATCAATCCAGTGCGCAGTAATGCCTAAGAATGGGAGTTTCTTGGCTGAAGTCCAGGCATCGATTGTTAGGTTAATCTTTGCACTGGTAAAGATGTGATCTTGCAGTCGTACGCGAAGGGTTTCAAACAAGTCCTTATAGAGAATTGACTGCATGTCACACTTACGTGTTCTCCGCGATATGGTAATAGCAGCACCATTGCAGTATGCCATCAGAGTGCCAAAGGAATTACTCGCAACTAGTGCAAAACTAGAATTGGTTTCGATAACCATTATAGCCATTAACTTTCTATACTCCTTCGTATTGAATAGCTGTCCAGGAGCGAGGGCACCTCGTGTGCCCCTTACAAGTGTAAATGGACTAATCTGGCTTCGTCCTTCCATTCTAGCACTGGACCTAGATATGATACGACTAACCACTTCCTTGAAGTCAATTTCGCGGCTTGCAAGTCGCGAATGCCGTATTCGGAGATGGGCGATAAAGGTAGATGTTGTCGTTTATTTCACCAAATACATCAGCAAAAACGGACCCTGCGTCTGATCCGTCGGCGTTGCGTCCTGACCCAAGCGACGCATCTCCTTCGTCCCATGCGTCCTGTGCGTCCTGACTTGCGTTGCAACGTCCCGCCCCATCCCACGCTTCCAGATGCTACATGGCAACGTTCCTTGCGTCCTGACGCAACCTGGCGCCCTCCCTACCTCTCGACTACCCGAGACTCATTGTCTCATCTGTTCTTTCTCCTGATGCGGCGATAGCTCCTCATGACCTCTTCTCCGCGTCCTGACCCACCCCTCATCCCCGCTCGTGTAATCACAACTAATTTGCTGCTTGCTCGGACGTCGCCTGGTGTCTGGGGCGGCAGCACATTTTTTGGTCCCTCCCGGGTCTCATGTCTCACCCCTCACTGGTCTGGCGAACTAATGATCTACGTTTCAAGAAAGTCGCTTATATATCTTCTACTATATACAGTATCAATATGTAGGATTCTCACGCATAGCCGAATCCTGATTCTCACGCATCGCCGAATCCTGATTCTCTCATCCGGATTCCTTAATA
>Ga0307513_10002703_pt1 | contig 24398 bp, 28 predicted proteins | sample 15_EM_MG_FD_202174 | JGI IMG/M metagenome (GOLD analysis project Ga0307513, IMG submission 202174) | Populus trichocarpa ectomycorrhiza microbial communities from riparian zone in the Pacific Northwest, United States - 15_EM | ecosystem: Host-associated > Plants > Roots > Unclassified | place...
TAAGGAGAAGGGAGGTGGAGTGTATGATGGAGGATGGGTGGGAAGAATGATGAGGGGGGTGAGGAAGCATAAGTTGGAAGGAGAAAGGTGGGAGGTGGAAGGGGAGAGGGAGGGGAATGTAGGGTGGAAGATAATAGTGAATGGGAAAAAGGAAGATGCGAGGGAAAGATGGGAGTTAGGGAGGAAGGAGAGGGAAGGGAGGTATGTGGTGGGGATAAGTGATGCGAGTGGAGAAGGGGAAAGTGTGGGAATAGGAGGGGGAGTATGGGAAGATGGAGAGGAAGTGATGAGGTGGAGTGAGGCAGGAGGATATGGATTGACGGTGGGAATGGGAGAGATGTTTGGAGTGAAGAGATTAATGGAGAGGGTGGAAGGGAGTTATAGAGGTGGGAAGAGAAGGTTGTTGGTGGGAGTAGACAATGTGGGAGTATTGAAGAAGTTGAGGAGAGGAAGAGGTTTTTGTGGGGAGATAGAGCAGGGAGTGAGGAGGGTGGGAAAGAGGTTGATAGAAAAGGGTTGGGAAGTGGTGTTGATGTGGGTGGCGGGACATGTGGGGATAGTAGAGAATGAGGAGGTGGATGAATTGGCGAAGGAGGGTTGTTGGGAAGAAGGTGGGGAGATGGAAAATGTATTGGGTTGGGGTAAATGGGAACAGAGGAGGAAGGATAGTGAGAGGCAGAGATGGAAAGAGTGGTGGGTAAATGGGAGAAAGGGAGAGGAATATTTTGGGAGTGGAAGTGGAGGGGAGTTGGGGCATGGAGGGAGGAGGTGGGAGAGTAGGTTTTTGTTATGGATGAGGTCGAATCATGGGAGAATGGAGGGGATGAGATATAAGGTAGAGGAAAAGAGGTGTGAGTGTGGGGGGAAGGAGGATAGAGATCATTTACTATTGTATTGTAGTAAGTGGGTAGAGGAGAGGAAAGAGGTGTGGAAGGGTTGGTGGGGAGGTTGGTTGACGGGGGAAGGATGGATAGATATGGAGAGGATGTTGTTTAGTGAAGAGGGGGTGAAGAGGTTGATAAGATTTGCGAAGAAGATAGGGTGGGATAAGAGAAAGTGGGGTAGTTGGAAGAGAGGAGATGAGAGTGTTGGTAGAGGGTGGAAGATGAGGCTGAGGAAGGAAGGAGGAGGTGGTTGGCTATTGGAGAGAAGTGAGAGGAGGAGAAGGGAAATATTGGAGGGAAGCAGGTTGAGGGCGAAGAGGTGGAGGGAGGAGAGAGATAAGAGGGAGGGGAGTGAGGAGAGGAAAGTGAGAAGGGATGAGGAGAATAGGAAGGAGAGGGAGAGGAAGAGGAAGAGGATTAGAAAAGTGGGAAGTGGAGGAAAGAGGAAGAGAGAGAGGAGTGATATGAGTGTTAGGGATATGGCGGTGGGGAGGTGTATGGGAAGGGAGGGTAAGAATATTTTGGGGGAATTGGTTAATGAGGGAGGAAGGAGGGGAAGAGAGGAAGTTGTTACAAAAAGGGCAGGAGTGAATGATTCTGAGGCATCACCCATTGCAAGTGGTGCAGCAGAAGAAGGAGCTATGCGGTTTTTGGAATAGTTGTGGAATAGGTGGGATTATGGAAGGAGGAGGTTATAGTTTTGGCAAGGCCCGAAAGGGATTTAGGGCTGTAGGCTGCGGACACACCTGAACGCTTTAGAGTAGCATATATAGGTGAAATGGAAAAAGTTTATATAAAAAAAAAAAATGTTTTCGCACACACCACTTTGTGACCCACCAAGTTTCTAATATTTTTTGCTGGTCAGCCACTTTGGTGTGTGCGAAAACACAACCCCGGGCACTTGTATGATAATAGGCTGCGATTTTGTTTGGTCGGTTCATTGAGCCCCCTAATTCGTCGACCCCCTCCTACGTTACTAAAATTCCTGGCCTACCGCAATTGGTACTTTATCAAGCTAGCCGATTCACCGCAGACATTCTACCGTAGAGTGTTCGTTCATCGTGGTGCACGACCTGTGCTGTCCCGCGGGATACCGCTAAAGGAGGTACGACATTTCCTGCTACCGCAGAAAGAGCCGAAAATGTCGCGATATTTTAGCAACAATACCAACTCTTTGAACGCCGCCATCAATGTGTCGTACAGCTATACCATCGCCGATGACCGGTCTCAAACCTTGACCTGGTTGTCGCCACTAGACCCCAAGTTACGACACCAGGACGTTCAAGAGCGCCGAGTCCCAAACGTAGGGGAATGGCTCCTACGGACCCAGGAATTTGAAAGTTGGTGTGCCGGTAGCGAGGGAAGTGAATCCGATAATGCAGTTCTGTTTTGCTACGGAGATCCGGGGGTTGGCAAGACGTATATCAGGTACAGTACAAAGAGCGAACCTCGAGGAATGGAAGAAAAGTGGCAAGAGCTGACAAGCCGCGATATTAGCTCATTAGTAATAGACCTGCTGTGCGACCAGGCCAGAGGGCAAAATGCTGCTGTTGCATGTTTTTACTGCGACTTCGCCACCCAAAAGGAGCAGTCCCCCACGAATATGCTGGGTGCCCTGCTCAAACAGGCTGTGGGTGGACTGGAAGAGGTGCCGGTGGAAATAGCCCAAACCTATGAAGACCAGGGAAAGGTCATTGGGGGACGAGGGCCGCAGCTTGCCGACATTGTGAAGATGCTGCAGATCACCTCTTCCAAAAAGCGCACCTTCATATGCATTGACGCACTAGACGAATGCCTGGCAAGATATCGAGTCAAGGTTCTTGATTCTCTAAACCAAGTCCTCCAAAAGTGTCCAGGCACTCGAATATTCATAACTGGAAGACCACATGTTCAGCCTGAAATCTCGAAGCGTCTCCCTGGGAGAGTAAAGAGTGTATCTATCACTCCGAGGAGAGATGATATCATCGGATATCTCCAGACCAGGTTGGATGAGGACACAATTCCGGACGCAATGGATAATTGTCTAGAAGCGGATATCTTAGAGAAAATCCCAGATAATGTCTCGGAGATGTATGTACGATAGCAACGACACTCTCTGGAGCTATCAACTAACTGATAAATATCTAGATTCCTACTCGTCTCACTAAGCATGGATGCGATCCTTCAAGAAACCACAATTCATCGCAGGCGAGAAAGGCTCAGGGCAATGACCGATGGGTTAGGGTTGGGGAATGCTTATGGCGCAACACTGGATCGGATAAAGGGACAAGGAGGAGAGAGATCGAGGCTCGGTATGGCCACTTTGATGTGGATCTCGCACGCAGAGCGGCCATTGAAGCCCGATGAACTCTGTCACGCCCTAGCAGTCGAAACGGGGTCGCCGAATCTCAACATCGACAATGTTCCTTCAATAGGGACATTGCTAGCTTGTTGTCAAGGACTTGTTTTCGTAGATAAGGAGGCTTCCACAGTCCGGCTAATCCACTTTACCTTTCAAGAGTACCTCCGGGCTCATCCTGAGCTCTTTGGTACACCTCACTCGACAATAGCAGAAACCTGCTTAGGATATCTAAATTCGCAGCATATCAAGGCTCTTTCAGCCAGTCCCCCTCCTAATCTCCAATACGTGCCCTTTCTCGAATATTCCTCGCTCTACTGGGGAGCCCATGCGAAACGAAACCTTTCGGATTGCGCGAAATCGCTTGCGCTAAAACTATTTGACGATTGCGAGAACTGCATATCCACTACAATCCTCTTGAGAGCACAAAGACCGCGGTCCATTGTTGATTTCGATAAGCCCTTCCTATTTAGTAGTCTGCACTACGCTTCCATTTTCGGGATTGCTGAGATCGTAGCTGATTTGGTAGAGGTGGAAGGCTGTCATGTCAACCAAAAAGATTGTATGGGTAATACATCTCTCATGTGGGCTGCCCGTGGTGGGCACGGGGGGGTGATGAAAATACTGCTCGGGCGGAACGAGGTCAACCCCGACAAACCGGATAAGTACGGCCAAACCCCCCTCAATTGGGCTGCTTTTCATGGTCACGAGGAAGTGATAAAAATACTACTCGGACGGGGTGACGTCAATCCCGACAAACCAAATGTTTCCGGCCGAACACCGCTCTGCTGTGCTGCTATTTGTGGGCACGAGGGAGTGTTGAAATTACTACTCGGGCATGACGACGTCAATCCCGACAAACCAGATAATCGCGGCCAAACACCACTCTGTTGGGCTGCTGAGAACGGGCACGAGGAAGTGGTGAAGATACTACTCGGACGGGACGATGTCAATCCCAACAGATTAGATAATCGTGGTATAACACCACTCTGTCGGGCTGCTCTCCTTGGGCACGGGGAAGTAGTGAAAATATTACTCGGACGGAATGACGTCAATCCAGACAAACCAGATGGGGGCAGCCGAACACCGCTCTCCTGTGCTGCTATCAGCGGACACGAGGGAGTGGTGAAAATACTACTCGGACGGGACGACGTCAACCCCGACAAACCGGATGAGGGCGGCCGAACGCCACTCTGCTGGGCTGCTACTAGTGGGCACGAGGCAGTGGTGAAAATACTACTCGGACGGGACGACGTCAATCCCGACAAACCAAACAATTACGGTCAGACACCACTCTGTCGGGCCGCTGAGAATGGGCACGAGGGAGTGGTGAAAATACTACTCGAACGGGACGACGTCAATCCCAACAAACCAGATAATTACAGCCAAACACCACTCTATTACGCTGTCCAGTACCGGCATGCGGGAACTGTCGCACTACTTCGGTCCCAGAAAACCACAGCTCGCAGCGCAGACTAGGGCGCCGACGCACCAGCTTCCCACCACCTCCGTACTCGGGACACCCCCTCCCTCCGCGATAATCTTGTCGACGCGCCATAGCCATTGCTGCCGTCCGCTCCTCCTCCCAACGGCCCTTCCTCCCTTGCTAACCCACAGCGCACCAGCCCAAAAACAATCCTAAACACCCTAGGTCAATCAGCCGAACGATACCCCAATTCGGCACGCACTCATCACACCACCATATCCACTTACCTCCCCAGCGTTTCCCACATATTGTAGCTACAATTTAAAGAAAAACAAAAGATTATCTGCGTGGAAGGGGGAGAGATTATGGAGGATAACGTCTTGATCTTGATTCTATCATCGCACTCAGGAGGAAAACTAATGTCCTTAAATACATAACTCAGAAAACCTTTACATTCTAACTTCTTCCTTTCCAAAGCTGTCTTTCCCCACTATAACATTCGCTGCATCCTTTCTCCCTCTGTCCAACCTCCCCTGACCACTTCCTGTCCATTCTCTCCATTTCCTCCGCTTCATCTCTCTTCCATTCCTACCGCTTCTTCTTCCCTTCCCTTCTCTTCTTACACACTTCTTCAATACGCACCCAGCTCCTACTTCGTTCTCCATTTCCCAGATCATTCGTGTTCATCCTTTATGCGAGAAGTGATGAATTCCAGATATGTAGTCGTGGTTCTTGGGGTGTCCAGATTGGGCTATCAATCAAAGCGCCGGTGATTCACAATACAATTTCCCAGTTTCTATTGACAAAGCCTTTCCCCCTATTCTACCTGATCGGGCAGCTTCGCTTCATTTTATAGCCTACTCAAAATCTTACATTGGATTTACCTTCATATTCACGCTTCCCAATTCCAAGATACTTCTTTTCGCGTATTTTCTCATATTTTTTTCCTTTTTTCTCCCACTATTAACTTAATTATTTTTATATAATACATCTCCCCCCATTACTTCCTTCCTTCCTTCCAGTAGATCGCAGCGCACCTATTGTATAAGTTTACACTGCACGAACAGGGTCACATATCAAGCCCTCTAAACCATCTAATTACGACCACTGCACCCTACGTGAGTGCTTTAATTTCATCCGGTTTGGTTGTGGTAAGATGAAAAGGATACGATGGCATCTGAGAAAAAACGACTATCAGGGAATACTTCTTTAATCACACAATATCACTCACCCCTCCTGGCAGTTGACACATCTGCGTTTTTCACCAGCCCGGGAAAACAAACATGTGGAACGACACCACCACCACAGCCTGCTTGAGCTCTCACAATGCCGCCCGAGAGCACGAGATGAGAGATATTGGAGCAGGCACAATTAAGCTGATGCACAGAGCGCAGAATGTCAAATTACTACTATATGATGGCAGTTATCACTATACTTCACAGTACTTGCCCAGTTATTCCACAGGATGTAGTGATATTCGTGAAATGCTTTGCCCCAGGGTTCCCCCATCTTCGCTCGTCATGCATGCAAACAATCCATAGAGGAGGGGAGAGTAAAAGAAAAAAAAAAGATTGGCAAATATCGCTATTGCCATGAGAAAAATGTCTGACTTGTTGGTATCGTTGATCACACCTCCAATTTGCCCAGTGGAATATTTCCCAAGTGTCAGGGTGAAACAACATATTTACATACTAACAGTGACTATATCCTAGGCCGTCAGAAGTGGAAGTTATAATTCCTCTAGGAGGTAGGTGTAAATTCCAAACTATGAAGAAGGGTCACAGAGAAGAGTTACAGGAGAGATCGATTGTAGATGAGAAGAGCAAGAAGAAAAGTCGATGACAGACTACCTACATAATATTGTTAGCATATTTCTTTTAGCCCTCGAATAATTGCTATATCCACTCTACCAATTCGGCCTGTGGGGTGCTATGTAAGAAATAAATGATCTCTGTTGACTTGGCCCGTGGTATGGAAGGGGTAGATCCTGATCGATAGGTGTTTCCTATTGCTAGCGTTCAAGGTCTATTATATAGTCCCGGAGGGCTTTGATTTTTCGGGCTATCTCGCTTGGGGTTGGTAATTGAAGCTATCGTGGGATATTATCGGAGGATTCTGGTTGGCTAAACCCCCCGAATATGACCTGTCATAGGTAGCCGATCCAGTGTAAGAGTTCTAGGATTTTTATTTATCGGAGTGCACGACCCACGCTGTGCCGCAGAATACCGTAAAAACTGGAATAATTGGCCCTCGCGCTAGTATGTTGACTTAAAGGTATGTCTCGCCAAGGTTCATAAATTACATTTGTTCAAAATTTTCCTCTTTCTACTTCGCCACTCCAAATCACCACAGTCATATCAAGAGTTAGAGTTCCTTATAATAAATTTGATAATTCGGACTCAGAGAAGTGAACCCCAGTTTTCAGTGTTGAGACACCAACTTCCTTTTAAAATAGGGACTTTCCGTGCGCCCAACCTTATGTCAACATACTAGCGCGAGGGCCAATTATTCCAGTTCTTACCGTACTGTACTGTACCAGTGAACGAGGTAGGGCATTTCCTACTACAGACGCCGCAGGCATAAGCAGAGTGTTGCTGGTAAGAATTTGGGGGAAATTGATTGGACGATCCTAAGGTATCCAGGAGGTTCCACAGAGGACCCCTCTTTTATTCAGCCCCATAACCCTTGTGCCGGTAGTCGACTAACCCCCTCATCCACTATCCACACATCCTGGGCAGCAAAAAGCCGAAAATGTGGCAATATTTTAGTAACAACACCAACTCCGTGAGCGCGGCCATTAACGTGTCGAATTATACCATTGTCGATAGCCTGCCTCAAATCTTGACCTGGCTATCGCCACTGGATCCCAGGCTACGACACCAGGATATTCAAGGCCGCCGGGTCGGGAATGTAGGAGAATGGCTCCTACAGACCGAGGAGTTTGAAACCTGGTGCACGGGTAGTGAGGGAGGCGAACCCGATAATACAGTTCTATTTTGCTACGGAGATCCCGGAGTTGGAAAGACATATATTGGGTATAAAGAGTGAACCTCGGCGGGTGGAAAGAAAAGAGCATTTGCTGACAAGCCGCGATGTTAGCTCACTAGTGGTAGACAGCTTGTGCGATCAGGCCAGAGAACGAAACCTCGCTGTTGCGTGTTTTTACTTCGACTTCGCCAGTCAAAAGGAGCAGTCCCCCACGGGCATGCTGGGTGCCCTCCTCAAACAGGTTGTTGGTGGACTAGAGGAGATACCATGGGAAATAGCCCGGGCCTATGAAGACCAGGGAAAGGTGATTGGGGGACGAGTACCGCAGCTTGGCGACATTGTGAAGATGCTACAGATCACCTCTTCTAAAAAGCCCACGTTCATATGCGTTGACGCACTAGACGAATGCCTGGCAGGACATCGAGTCAAGGTTCTTGACTCGCTGAACCAAGTCCTCCAAAAGTGTCCAGGCACTCGAATATTCATAACTGGAAGACCACATGTTCGGCCTGAAATCGGAAGGCGTCTCCCCGGAAGAGTAAGAAGTGTATCTATCACTCCGAGGAGAGGTGATATTATCGGATATCTTCGTGCCAGGCTGGATGAGGACACAACCCCGGACGCAATGGATAATAGTCTAGAAGCAGAGATCTTAGAGAAAATCCCAGATAAGATCTCGGAAATGCATGTACTATAGAAGCAACGGCACTCTCTAGAGCTATCAGCTAACTGATAAATATCTAGTTTCCTACTCGTCTCGCTAAGCATGGATGCGATCCTTCAAGAAACTACAATTCATCGCAGGCGAGAAAGGCTTAAGGCAATGACCGATGGGTTAGGGTTGGGGAATGCTTATGGCGCAACACTGGATCGGATAAAGGGACAAGGAGGAGAGAGATCGAGGCTCGGTATGGCCACTTTGATGTGGATCTCGCACGCGGGACGGCCCTTGAATCCTGATGAGCTCTGTCACGCTCTAGCAGTCGAAATAGGGTCGCCTAATCTCAACACCGACAATGTTCCTTCAATAGGGACACTGCTAGCTTGTTGTCAAGGACTTGTTTTCGTAGATAAGGAAGTTTCCACTGTCCGGTTAATTCACTCTACCCTTCAAGAGTACCTCCTCGCTCATCCCGAACATTTTGGTACACCTCACTCGACAATATCTGAGACCTGCTTATGCTATCTGAACTCCCAGCAGGTCAAGGCTCGTTCGATCAGTCACCCTCCTAATCTCCAATACGTGCCCTTTCTCGAATATTCCTCACTCTACTGGGGAGCGCATGCAAAAAGAGACCTTTCGGATCGCGCGAAATCGCTTGCCCTGAAGCTATTTGATGACTGCGAGAACCACATATCCACTACAATCCTCTTGAAAACGTGGTACACTATTGATTTTAATAAACCCTCCCTGTTTAGTGGTCTACACTGTGCTTCCATCTTCGGGATTGATGAGATTGTGGCTAGTCTAGTAAAGGTGGAAGGTTGTGATGTCAACAAAAAAGATTGTAGGGGTAATACATCTCTTTTATGGGCTGCTCGCTATGGGCACGAGGAGGTTGTAAAAACACTACTTGGACGTGACGACATCAATCCCGATAAACCAAATAATAGTGGTCAAACACCACTCTATTGTGCTGCTCTTCGTGGGCACGAGGGAGTGGTGAAAATACTACTCGGACGGGGCGATGTCAATCCCGAGACACCAGATAATAATGGCCAAACACCACTCTGTTGGGCTGCAATTGGTGGACACGAGGGAGTGGTGAAAATAATACTTGGACGGGACGACGTCAATCCCGACAAACGAGATAGAGACGGCGACACACCACTCCATCGTGTTGCTGTCCATGGGCACGAGGGAGTGGTGAAGATACTGCTCGGACGGGACGACGTTAATCCCGACAAACAAAATAATTATGGCCGAACACCACTCTCTTGTGCTGCAGGTGGTGGGCACGAGGGAGTGGTGAAAATACTGCTCGGGCGGGATGACATCAATCCCGAGACACCAGATGATGATGGCCGAACACCACTCTATTGTGCTGCAAGTGGTGGGCACGAGGGAGTGGTGGAAATGCTGCTCGAGCGAGATGACGTCAATCCCGAAAAACCAGATAATAATGGCGGAACACCACTCCATGGCGCCGCAATTTGTGGGTACGAGGGAGTGGTAAAAATACTACTTAGACGGGACGACGTTAATCCCGATAAATCAGATATTAATGGCCAAACACCGCTCTGTCGTGCTGTATGTTATGGGCACGAGGAAGTGGTGAAAATACTGCTCGGACGAGACGACGTTAATCCCGACAAACCAGATATTAATGGCCAAATACCACTCTATTATGCTGTTAAGTATCAATGTGAGGGAATTATAACCCTACTCCACTCCCGGGGAGTTACATCTCGCAGCATAGATTAGTGCCCCGGGGCGCCAACTTCTCGCCGCTCCCCTACACGAGATACTCATCTTCTATTCCAGCGATAATCCCGGTCGCACTAAAAAACTATTGTCGCCATCCACTCCTCTCTCCCCTAACGGTCTCTCCTCCCTTTCCCACATACAGAGCACTAGCCCAATCAGTCGAGTAACATCTCACACAACCAGAATGCACGTATCATACATCATCACACCCACCCCGACGTTTCCCACATGTTGTAGCTACAATTTCCCAGTTTCCATCTACAGAGTTTTACCTCATTACGACTTCGGTTCATTTTATAACCTGCTCAAGATTCTACCTTAGATTTACTTTCTTATTCACGTTTTCCAATTTTAGATTCCTCTCCTCTTTTTTCTCATTTTCTCATCATTTCTCTTCTTCCTTCCTTCCTCTTATCCGTTGAATCAATCGTTTTTTGTATAGTACATTTCCTCCTTCCCCCCCTTTTCCTTCCCCCCCCTAAATGAAAAGTGTAGCAAATACATTTTTTACTATCACTTAACTTAGGACCCAATCAAGAAAAGCTTGCCCTGGGCATATTACAGACATTCAGTCCCTCCCAACTGAATTTCGAAAAGCAAGAGTGAAAGTTTTGGGGTGTGGCACGGTGCTACTATTATTGGCTCTTATGGAGGATTTACCAACTAGCCGATAACTCACTCGCTTTAATACATGATAGCAGACCTATTGTGCAAATTTACACTACCCGGACGACCGGGTCGGAGAGGTGAGGGGGGATGTGACAAACCCCTCCAAACTATAGTATACCCAATTATGACCACTACGATCTAGGAGAGTGCTTTAGTGCAGCTAATTCGGTATAATAGAATAGGAGGGAAAGGGTACGAGACCACCTTAGAAAAACTACTTGTGGGGCGACTCTCGTTAATCACATGATATCACTCATACCTCTCTAAATTCTACTCGAGTAGTAGCCGACGCATCTGAATTTTTCGCCGGCCCGGGAAACATACATACAGCGTTCGCAAGCGATTATTCCTGCCAGACTTGAGGTCCAGGGCGGCCGGGCTAGGTTTCTGTGGTGGGTGGCCGGGCCGGACTGTAGACCATAGTCCGATTTTCAGGCCCTATCTAGCTAGACTGCCCAAGATCCCCACTACCACAAACAAAATATTTACTAATCTGATGGCATATCCCGAAAGTCTGGCCTACAAACCCCAAGTCAGGCCCGCTTGCGAACGCTACATACATACAAAACGACATGACTATTGCCTACGTAATCTTTCATAACGTCGCTAGAAGGGATGGGATGAGGGATGTTGAAGAAGACACGATCAGGCTAGTGCTCGTAATGCAGAATATCAAATTACTACTGTATGATAGTAGTTGTCACTGCCTCGTAGAGTACTCGTTCGGTCGTTCAATAGGATGTAGATATATTCGTGAAGTGGTTTATCGTACCTCTATTTTCGCTCGTCATGCATGTGCATAGTACTGGTGCCTGGTAGAAGGGAGAGGAAGAAAAAAAGAAAGTTTGGGAAAATGTCTGGCTTGTTGGCATTACTGATCATATTTTCAAGTTGACCGGTGGAAAGTCTCCCGATCGCCGGGGTGAAACAACATATTTGAATACCAGCACTAACTATCCTAGACCATCAAAAGTCGAAGCTAAGGAGTTCCCCTAGGAGGTAGGTGTAAAGTTTAAAGTAACTTTACGAACCGTGAGGAGAAGAGGCATAAGAGAAGAGTTATAGTAAGAATCGATTGTAGATGAGAAAGCGGATGCTAGACTGCCTGCATAATAATATTGTGGTGTATTTCTTTTGAAGCCTCGGATAATTGCTCTATCCCCTCTACCGATCTAGCCTGCGAGGTTTTATGTAAGAAATAAATGATCTCGATTAACTTGGCCTTGCCATGGAAGGGATATATCCTAAGCCATAGGTTCCTATTGCTAGCGTTCAAGGTCTATTATGTAGTCCCGGAGGGCTTTGATTTTTCCGACTCTCGCCCAGGGAGCGCAATTGAAGCTATCGTGGGATATCATCCGAGGATGCTGGTTGGCCAGGCCCCTGAATATGGCCTGCCATAAGAGGTGATTATGGGGTTCGGGTTAGTCGTCTTGCACAGCGGTGACCATACTAGAATTTCTAGGCTATTGGTGCAGTATCATTGCAGTTTATCAAGCACCCCGATTCGCCGCAAGAGTTCTGGGGCGTTTGTTCATCGCAGCGCGCGAGCTACGTTGTGCCGTAGAGTGCTACTGAGCGAGGTAACATAGGGCATTTCCTACTACCAATACGGTAGGTAGAAGTAGAGTGTTGCTGGTAAGAATTTGGGGGATGTTGATTGGACGGTACTAAGTTATCCAGGAGGTTCCACAAGAGGCCCCGCTTTTTTCAGCCCCTTAAATAGTTAAATAAAAGATATTGAGTCTTCAGCCTCAAAAATTCTAGTGCCTGTTGTCGACTAGCCCCCTCACCCTTTATCCACGATATCCTGGCCAGCAAAAGCCGAAAATATCGCAATATTTTAGTAACAACACCAACTCTTGGAACGCCATTAACGTGTCGAATAGCTATATCATTGCCGATGACCGGTTTGAAATCTTAACCTGGCTGTCACCACTAGACCCCAGGTTACGGCACCAGGATATTCAAGGCCGCAGGGTCGGGAATGTTGGAAAAGCTGCTCGGCATGTTGGTTTCTTTTGTTTCATCAAAGAACGGAGGTTAAGAAAGATGTTTTCATTGACGGATAGATAGGACAAGTGGAAAGCATGAAGGCTACGGGAATGAAGGAAGTTTTCTTTTGTCATACATTTCTTTTGTTCAGGGATAACAGAGTGTTTATTTCATTTGGTTCTTTGAAGAATAGGCAAGGCGATAAGGAGGCATTTGCGGAACGAAGTGGAAATGTATGGTGATGGTTGGAAAACTGAGAATGGTGTTTTGCTTTTCATATATACTTCTGTCATTACCGTCAGTTTAGCAAGTAACTCATCGACGAATATACCTCAAGTTTCTCGCTATCATTATCCTCTCTCCCACTGTTGCTATTTTGGTGCCGTATTTGCGCTTATTTCGTTTAGGGAACGTAGGGGAATGGCTCCTACGGACCGAGGAGTTTGAAACCTGGTACACGGGTAGTGAGGGAGGCGAACCCGATAATACAGTTCTATTTTGCTACGGAGATCCCGGGGCTGGTAAGCGTATATTAGGTATAAAGAGTGAACCTCGGCGGATGGAGGGAAAAGAGCATTTGCTGACAAGCCGCGATGTTAGCTCACTAGTGGTAGACAGCTTGTGCGATCAGGCCAGAAAACGAAATCTCGCTGTGGCGTGTTTTTACTTCGACTTCGCTAGTCAAAAGGAGCAATCCCCCACGAGCATGCTGGGTGCCATCCTCAAACAGGTTGTGGGTGGATTAGCGAAGGTGCCAGGGGAAATAACCCAAACCTATGAAGACCAGGGAAAGGTGATTGGGGGATCAGGGCCGCAGCTTGCCGACATTGTGAAGATGCTACAGATCACCTCTTCTAAAAAGCCCACGTTCATATGCGTTGACGCACTAGACGAATGGCAGGATATCGAGTCAAGGTTCTTGACTCGCTGAACAAAGTCCTCCAAAAGTGTCTAGGCACTCGAATATTCATAACTGGAAGACCACATGTTCAGCCTGAAATTGTGAAGCGTCTCCCTGGAAGAGTAGGGAGTGTATCAATCACCCCGAGGAGAGATGATATCATCGGATATATTCGCGCCATGCTGGACGAGGACGCAATAGATAATAGTCTAGAAGCAGAGATCTTAGAGAAAATCCCAGATAAGATCTCGGAAATGTGTGTATGATAGAAGCAACGACACTCTCTGGAACTATCAGCTAACTGATAAAAATCTAGATTCCTACTCGTCTCGCTAAGCATGTATGCGATCCTTCAAGAAACCACTATTCATCATAGGCGAGAAAGACTCAAGGCAATGACCGATGGGTTGGGGTTGGGGAATGCTTATGGCGCAACACTGGATCGGATAAAGGGACAAGGAGGAGAGAGATCGAGGCTCGGTATGGCCACTTTGATGTGGATCTCGCACGCGGAGCAGCCATTGAAGCCCGATGACCTCTGTCACGCCCTAGCAGTCGAAATAGGGTCGCCTAATCTCAACACCGACAATGTTCCTTCAATAGGGACATTGCTAGCTTGTTGTCAGGGACTTGTTTTCGTAGACAAGGAGGCTTCTACAGTCAGGTTAATCCACTTTACCCTCCAGGAGTACCTCCTTGCTCATCCCGAACTTTTTTGTACACCTCACTCGACAATAGCGGAAACCTGCTTGGGATATCTGAATTCGCAGCAGGTCAAGACTCTCTCGATCATTTCCCCTCCTAATTTCCACGACGTGCCCTTTCTCAAATATTCCTCACTCTACTGGGGAGTCCATGCAAAAGGAGACCTTTCAGATTGCGCGAAATCGCTTGCTCTAAAGCTATTTGATGACTGCGAGAACGACATATCCACTAAAATCCTCTTGGGAACGCGGTACAATATTGATTTTAATAAACCCTCCCTGTTTAGTGGTCTACACAGTGCTTCCTTCTTCGGGATTGATGAAATAGTAGCTGGTCTGGTAGAGGTGGAAGGTTGTGATGTCAGCAAAAGAGATTGCCTGGGTAATACATCTCTCACGTGGGCTGCTCGCGGTGGGCACGAGGGAGTGGTAAAAATACTGCTTGGAGGGGACGACATCAATCCCGATAAACCGAATAATGAGGGCGAAACACCACTCCTTTGGGCTGCTCTTTACGGGCACGAGGGAGTGGTGAAAATACTACTCGGGCGGGGCGATGTCAATCCCGACAAACCAGGCTGTGTCGGTGAAACACCACTCGGTTGGGCTGCTGCTTTTGGGCAGGAGGGAGTGGTGAAAATCCTACAAGCGCGGAACGACGTCAATCTCAACAAACCAGATCAGCACGATAAAACACCACTCGATCATGCCTTCGAGAATCAACGTGGGGGAACTGCAGAGCTACTCTGCTCCCGGGGAGCCGCATTTGGCTCACCACCCGACATCTCATTCCTTGCCTATCCTAAGGTTCACTCTTCCTAATTCTAAGATACCTCTTTTCTCATTATTATTTTCCCATCTTTCCCATTCTTTCCTCCTTCTGCTATTAATTTAATTATTTATATAGAATACATCTCCCCCTTACTTCCTTCCTTCTAATAGATCGTAGCGCACCTATTGTGCAAGTTTACACTACACGAACAGGGTCATGTGACAAGCCCTCCAGACCATTTAATCATGACCACTATATCCTACGTGAGCACTTTAGTCGCATCTGGTTCGGGGGTGGCAGGGTGAAATGGATATGATGCTATCCGAGAAAAGCGACTATCAGGGAATAAATGCTCCTCAATCACACAATATCACTCACACCTTTCCGTTAGCTGACACATCCGCGCTTTTCACCGGCCTGGGGAACAGACATGCGGAGCAACACTACCATAGCCCGCCTCCCTGTTCTTTCATAACCCCACCGGAAAAGATGGCACGAGGGATATTGGAGCAGACACAATTAGGCTAATCTCGGAGTGTAGAATATCAATTACTTCTGAATAGTGACGGGTACTGTACTAGACAGTGCTTGTCAGGTTCCATAGGGTGTAGCGATATCCGTAGAGCACTCATCGTAGTGTGCTTCCGCCTGGCGCTCCTCATGCATATAAACAGTGCATAGATGGGAGAGGAATGAGTTAGAAAATAATTACCAATAACCATAATAATAATAATAATATTCCATACTCATTCACAAAAGTTACTACTTGTATACCATCAACGACCAAAATAGAGCCCAAATCTACCCTTTCCGAGGCGGTGCATCCAAGACGCCACAATAAATAAGGCAATAAATGAATAAATAAATAATATAGGATAAAATAAAATAAAATAAACAATCCGACTCCCCCCTTCCCCCCCGAGCAACAAACCTAAGGCGCAAGCGGCAAGTTAAGTCCCACAAGCACCGCCGAAGAATTCTGCAAAGTAGCATTAAACTGGTACAAGTTCAGCCTAGAGTTGCCGCCACAATAGATGGTGGAATTCCCTCCGCACTTCAAATTGCATAGGGCGCCGGAGGTGCTATTTTGCGAGCCTGGCTGGAGCACGTCCCCGCAGTAGCACTCCTTCGAGTACTCCAGGCCGAAAAATTGGTATTGGTTGCACATGCCCCAGCACATGTCCACTGTCATGTTCGCTATCGAGAGGGATTTGGACTTGAGAGCGCGGCCCTTAGTGGCTTCGGTCCAGCAGCCCTGGAGGGTGTAGTTGTTGTATTGGGTTATGTAGCGCGGCGGGCCGGTGTATGTTGGTTGTGCAGAGGTGGAGGTGGAGGTGGAGGTGGAGGTGGAAGAGGTAGAAGAACTTGAAGACTCAGATGTCGTGGGGTCTGTGGTAGTGCTGTCAGTAGCCGTGGTTGATGTCGAGTTGGAGATAATAGTAGTGGTGGTGGAAGAACTTAAAGATGTAGATGTCGTGGAGTCTGTGGAAGTGCTATCAGTAGCTGTGGTCAATGTCGAGTTAGAGATGGTAGTAGTGGTAGTAGAACTTGAAGATGTAGATGTCGTGGAGTCATGAGTAGTGCTATCAGTAGCTGTGGTCAACGTCGAGTTAGAGTCGGTGGTGATGGTGGAAGAAGTTGAAGATGTGGACACCGTGGAGTCTATGGCTAATGTCGAGTTGGAGTTAGTGGAGGTAGAGGTAGTAGACGATTCCGTAGTAGTGGATGATAACGAAGTCAATGTGGTAGTTGTAGAGGTCGACGAAGATGTAGTCGTAGTAGTGTTGAAACCCGAGGTAATTGTCGACGTGCTACTAGTAGTGGTTGTCGACTTCGCAGTCGTCGTAGTTACAGTAGTAGCAGCCCCGTTAAACCGAAGGCTATCATAATAGACTAAAAGAGCACCATGTCAGTACCCTCCCAGCATCATTCGGACCCCAGCAAGTTGGCCTACGATTCATGAACGCCCCATCACCCCCACACGCCTGAAGTTTATCCGCAGTACAAGTCCAAGTACACTTGTTAGCGCTCTCCTCGTAGAAATATATTTTATTCGGTACCCTATTTCCACACCAGCACTCCTGATGGTACTGTGCTCATCGTCAGTTTCGCCGCAATGCCGCAGGAATAGCCATACATATCTGTTCCGGCAAAGATATACCCCTGCCCCACGCATGTCTGCTGACAGATACCGTTTTCGTTGTTAAGCTTCAAGTTGTTATTCTTATCCATCAAACGCCCTGCAACAGCGTCCTTGTAGCACCCAAGATATTTGTACCTGCTCGTACCATCCGGGAGTAACGGACCTAGTTGACGTGACAGAATAACCCCTTGTACCAACACACTGTGAACTCCGAATGTCAGGTCGTCGGTGTTTAGTGTCCAGGTCCCATTGATCGGCTTGGGCCCGAGGTTCACAGGACGAACGGCCGGCTGGAAAAGCACATTCCCAACGGCGGAGCCCCCTGGTGGGATTTTAAGTCCTTCAGATAGCTCGCCGGTAGGATTTGTTGCTGTCAATTCCGCGCCCTCTAGAGGCTAAACGCAGATGTCAGTAAGGACAGCGCAGGGCCTACTCAGACAAGGGCAAACACACCTTGCTCTTAGTGATCGTCAGAGCGCTGCCACCAGTGTTACGAAGGCGGATCTGCCGAACCAGCGAAACACCTGCTAACTGAGGGCCAAAGTCAATAAAGTCTCCAGTGGTCCATCCACCCTCCGCAGTTGAGACCTCGAGAACGGCTTTAGGTTCAATGGTTGCAACACTATCACTAATTAGCAGATATTCCAAAAAAACTAAAACTAAAACCAAAATTAAAAATTCAAGGGTTACCCAGTGAGTAAAATGTATTGTGCACCACCATTGCTCCAAATTTGGAACAGGGAATGATAACTGCCAACAGCATATGGCTTAAAGTTCAAATTAATAGTAATCGATTGCCCTGGACCGACTATACTGTCGACAGCAGGTAAATCCATAGCAGAAAAGCTCGGTCCAATTGTATGGTTTGTTGCACTATTTTCCGTAACATTGGTCCATACCGGGTTTCCATTCTCGAAACCATCAACAGTCCAAGCATATCCTGTAATTCTCATATCCGTTGACCCAACATTCTGTACCACCATACTGCCTGGAACGCCAGCCTGTGCGGCAGCTGAACCGATGACTATTCCGCCAAAGTCTGCCTCTCCCGGGCTTACCGCCAAAAAAGGAAGTGATGAAACGAGATTTCCCGATACCACAATTGGTTGGAGAGTTGCAAATTTATCGACCCCGTTGGTCTGCCATCTGTATTAGCCACGATTGAAAAAGGAATAGCCGTCACACATACTGTCATGATATTCAGAGCCCCTGAGGTAATACCAGGCTTCACACTAGGCACGGAAGTCCCGGGAATGTCTTTGGCAGTGGCATTAGTAAGGTCGAAAGTGATGGGAAAACTAAACGCCTGCCCTTTTGCAAGTGACCCGGTTGGTAGCGACGAGTTTGAGGCCGTGAACAACGGATTACTCAATGTTATCCCGTCAATTTTTGTAATCGCGATGAGCGCGGTGCAATTAACTTGCAATACTCTCTTGCTTCCAATAGTCAAATCCCCAAAGGATATCGGACTTGTACAATTCAATGGGAGGGCGACCGGAGATCCTTGGGCCAACTATCAGCAAAAGAACCCGTTTCGATACATATGCATTGATCCTTGACTCACCAAGACACTGAATATAGCCATTAGAAGTAGAAAGATACAACCTCCCATCACCAAACGAGGGCCTTTGAAATTTAGAAACAGAAGGTGTAGGGGGAAGCTGAATCCGGATCATCTTGCCATCTCAAAGCGAAGTAAGTTAGCGTCTAACCCACGCAAACCAATGTCAAGAAGCATACTCTCCGGGACCGCCCTATAGGCCCTTAATCCGCCATCAACATCTGCGATCCACAAGATGGCCGTTCCTGCCTGCCCCTTGAAAGTCGTGATGGTAGGGACACCAACACCAACCCGACCAGCACTGCTCTCATCAGTCTGAGCCACTTGTGTGAATGCAGCCCTCCCATTGGCATCTTTCCCAAATTTATAAACGAGCGTTGGATACCCAACCTGTCTCCCATAAATCAGTACTCAAAATGACGTACCGGATGAGAGGGAAGTTCCTACGGGCGTCAAATAAATGTAGCCACCCTCAAGAGGATAAGACCCAGACCCTCCAAACACAGACGCTCCTCCAGGCACCTGTAAAGTCTGGACCACCGCGTCCGAGCCTGCAGGGCCCATCTTAAATCCGCCAAGATTATCCAGATTGACGATATAGGCTTTACCGTTTTTTCCCACGGTGACACCCAACCGGGCAGCGTTTGTTCCGGAGAAGGCTACACAGAGTCAGCAAATATTTCTAGAAGAGATCGTAGAACCAAGTTCTCACTATTCGGATCTAGCAATGCTATGCCCCCACTCCCTAAATCGCGATCCCCAGCATCCATGGACTAGCGGTCGTCAATATACTCAATCTATCACTCGATGCCAGAGGGGTGCTCACAATATATTCATACGGCTCAAAATAATCCTGTAGCGAAAGTTTCCCCGTCGCCGGGTCAATCTTCATATTCACAATTGCTTCATCCAACGTATCCAGAGGGGTTCTCCCAGAAGCAGGGATTTCCTTATTTTGATGGCCTTCCCCATTTCCAGTCACGTAGAACAGACGACTGGGCGAGTCCGAAGAGAGAGACATTCCGCTCATCCAGATACCTGCCCCCCCTCCGCCTCCTGCAAACGTCCCATCCTGCGGCGGCGCAAATGCCCCAGATTCTGTAGCAAAAGTCGCCTTTACCTCCGCTGTAGTCTTGTCCACTCCCAGAACCCAGCCGGTAAAGTTGTACTTGTCGCAATGTCCACCGAATCCAGCATATACGATGTTATTGATCATGCTCAATGCCGTCCGCTGAAGATGAGTCCCCCCATGGAAGTAGCGAGTTGGGTCATTGTCAGCAACCGATCCATCAACCTTCCTTGGGAATCCGGGTCGGTCACTGTGAACGAGATTCCAGGGTTAACCCTCCCCTCCAAAGCCAGAAACACAAGAGATCACTCACTTCAAATTGTTAATATCCAACGCGTGTATCCAATATGCACCATTAAACACCCCCCTGTCGGCTCCAGGATATGACTTCGCGTAAAAGTAAACAGTGTCGGTCGCAGGATCAATGATCGGAGTCCCAGTAATACCAACTAAACCATTGTTAGTGCCCAATGGCAACATTCGATCACCCGCAGATGCCGCAGGGACTCAGAGCAAGGGGTCGAAATAGGTTCACGGGTTCCTACTAAAGCCGCTGATATCGTTACATCCAATATCCGAGACTAGGAATGGGGTTGCGACCTGCTTTGATCTCAGGATCACCCCGGTGACCTACATGATGAGTTAGTTAACAGGATTCTTTAGACGAAAGCTTCGCTCCACGCGATATGTGAAAATCATTTCTCTATTGTGAACCTTGCCAAAACAGGTCCCTAGGGGCAATCATACAGCGTCCATAACATAAACCCAATTTGTTTCTGAGAAATTAGTCAGCAAGGGCCAGACAGCTTATAAGATCCCTTCTTCCCCATTCCTGCAGGGTCGCATAATTACCTGAAGCAGCAAAAACAACCTGTTTGCTGCCTGCCGCTTTAGGAGTGTAAACCAAGGGTTTTGCATAGAACCTTTTTAAAAACGCTTAATGTTAATTTAACCCAAACAGACCGCAAGTTTATCGATCAGGCACTGGCATACTGCTCATTCACCCCACCCACATCCCCTCCCATCTTGACACGCCAAAGTTGACCTAATGCGCTCAAATGTCAGAAAATCAATCCTGAAAAGCATCCAAACTTCTCCTATACCTGGGGGAATCGTTCCCTGGAAGGAGGAAAACCCCTACCAAATGTTGGACCCTGCACAATAGCCGGATCCATGTTATGATTGTCCAGATAGCCCGATTGCGCCTGATCTGCATCACGGGCACTATCCGTCGGAGCACCAACGCAAAGAGACGCAAACATGGAGAGGGCAAGGAGGAGCGGCCAGTTGCCTCTTCTGGTCCACAGGGACCCAAACATCTTTTCCATCTCGTCCGGACCTTCCTCACTCTCGAATTCCTTATGCTAATAGCCGTGGCCGAATGTATGAGGAACAAAGAAGGGGAATATACTACGGTAAGCCTCGGGCCCCTGAATACGCAGTTTGAGCCAGGGTTCGGAAGCAGTTGGCTATGAAATTGAAGGCAAGCGCGGGTGAGAAGGATCAACGCATGAAAAGCCCCCAAGTCCGGCCCTCCGCTTAAGGTTATATATTAACGGGATTCCCTTTTTACTGTTCCCTTCTCCTGAGTTCGTTCTCCTACAGAGCTCGCAATTGAGTGGCAGGCCGCAGTGCTACACCTTGGGCACCCCCATTTTGGTGCTGCTTTCCCAAAGAGTGACACTTTGGTAACCTGGCGAAAACGCCACAGTCAGTAGAGAGAAATACTCTGATGGTAACAAAGGGAGAAGGGCCAGAATTAGGCAACGCGGCTCACTACCATATTCAAAGTGGGAATATGCAGTTAACGCCCAAGCCCATGCCAGCTGAAAGCCTTTGACATGTTGGTAGCCAGGCAATGTGTGCGACACTTGCCAACCTCGATCGGGACTTGGAAGCAGATCAAACAAGTAAGAGGCGAAGTGGCCTCCCGTTCAGAAATCCACTTTTGTCTTTGCCACGGCCAAATCCCGCACCTCCAAGATCAAACCGGCTCCCGAGAGTAAGTCCAAGCTCCCCGACAGAAGAAATAATAATACAGCTATTCATCCGCTGATAGCTAACCTTCTCACTCTGAAAAGGTTTATATCTTGCTCGACACTCGCCCAACCCGCAAGTCAGGGTATTCGAGTAGGTCCAGTCAACCATTTTTCCCGAGAGTTTCTCCCCCGGAGTCCCTCCCCTCAATAGAGGATCTAGGGTATTGATTCGTCTGAATGGTTTGTTGGTATACACTGTACCCGACGCCGCCGGAATTGTGCCAGGTCTGACAAAGGAAAGGCACGCGCGAAATGAGCTTCTAAACAGCTTTCTACTAGCAGCAACATAGCACAGCAGGCAGATGCAAGGGCCAGTACAACACGAGAGCGCCATCAAAAACCTTTGTGGCTAACCGGTGCGACAGGTGCAGGCACACGTGAACCCATCTCACCTTGTTCATAATAGGAAGCTACCAGTAATGAACATGAAAAAAATGCGACCACAATAAAAACGAGCAAGAAATAAAGGGCGTAAAGCAATTCAGATCCACCGTAGGGGAGCAGTTCGGGAGAAAAGGCTCCAAGAAAGCGCGGATGAGGATGAAATAAGATTCAGCGATCTCGGTGAGTGATCGGCAGCGCGTGCTCAGTGCTCTACAGGGGATAAAAGCTTAAGCCAAAATCCAGACACGATCCAATGCCCAGCCCTCATTTGGGGTGCTAAGCTCTCCAATCAGAGCAACAGAAGGGAAAAAAAGAAGCAAAAAGTGACAGTGAAAAGAAAAAAAGAAAAGGGGTTAACCTCTTCAACACCATGCACATGGCAAGAAATCTTCCGGATACCATCCGCTTGGGAAACCGATACACCATTAAAAAAGTGAAACTCTCGAGAAGAATAGTCTAACCTCGCCTCTGGCCTTCATAAGAGGGTCAAAAAAATAGAAAAATATCATAGAAAAATAGAAAAATAGAAAAATAAACTGAAAACAGGCAGGCAAAAAATGACAAATTTTTAGGTTTTTATTGTATCATAATCAATTTTCTTTTACATTCAGAAAAGAGCTCTCTGTCTGTCCTCCCTCACCCAAGGTAGCTCTGTACTAAGAGTTCCAAAGAAATCACTAAAACTTCTACCTGAGAACCTAAACCATCTTCAAAAATTGTGGAAAGCAAGATTGGAAAAGTAATAGTAAGTGGAGGCCCAAAAGTTTCCGTGCCCTTTTGTTCTTTTGTTTTTTTCTTTTCATTTGGGTCACCTGAGGAATAAAAGGAACGTACATATCCTTTAAATATTCTGCCGTTCAATGCTATATGAGACCTTTTCATGTCCCGACCAAAGGTAGTGGTACCCAAGAGGCATGGACAAGAATGCATGGTATCACAGTGAAGGTTTCTCGGAAAAAAAGTTTCACTTTGAGCGGGCGGCGGCTCGTTCCGCATTGCTCGCACGACTACGGACTCGCCAAGCAAGCAGCGTAAAGCCGAGGATGTCCGTTCGCCCAAATGCCCGTGCGCTCAGAGGTTTGCGGAGCACAGTCCTGCGCCGGTGCTTGTATCTGGTAACAAGCGCAGTATCTGGAAATAAGGTTATTGCTATCACACACGACCAACCTGCGGAAAACCCCTGCCCCCATCCTCCGATACCACAACTTTATCCCAGATGAAGCACCGCACAGTGCTGTACTAAATTTACAGCACCGGCAGTTCTCAAGCAGAGTTGATAGAGCTGCTCAGAGCACCACAAGGCATAGCCCAACTTCAACAGTCGGTTATCCCAGCCAGTTTCGGTATCTCACTGCACCGTGCTCGGCTACTGAGGCCAGCCCGTGAGCATTCCCAGCGAATAGCCGGCCCTGCAGGTAAGCCTATGGATCGCGAACAAATCCCATGAACCATTCACGATCCCCCGCCCACCAAACGAGGTACCTAAGGCTTGGACAATACCGCAATGCCCAAAGACCATGCCCTCCACCCACCCAAGTGCTATTGCACAGCACAATACATTAGGGTATCATGCCCGTCACAGGCAATATGGACCCGGAAACATATAATGTGGACTTGCGTAGGCCTTCGGATAGGCGCGGTTTTTGTTTTGCCAAGCATTTTGCGAACCCATACTTCCAGGCAGTGTTCGCAAACGGCCAGTCCGTCCAGTCCACGGTAGTGCCCAGACGGCCTAGTCCAGTAGATGGATTGGGTAAAGCCAGACTCCAGTCCTATAGACCATGGGAGCAACAGTTTGGACTGACTATAGTCCGCCTACAGTCCGCCTACAAATACCGTGACTGTTATCTGAAAATTCTTAACACAACTGTGGCAGGCTGTGGGGGGCAAATGGGCATAAGTTTGAATAGAAAAGTGTAATAAAAAGGAAACTAAAAGGAAGAGAAGGAAGAAGGAAAAATTACCGATCAGATGACTTGGGTAATGCTGTAGCAATGAGAGAGAAAGGAAAAAAATAAGGTTGAATAACCAACAAGCTGATGTGATGCCGGTGCTTCTACAAAATCCTATTGTCAACCGCCTACAAATCCCGGTAGG
>Ga0307513_10002704_pt1 | contig 24397 bp, 29 predicted proteins | sample 15_EM_MG_FD_202174 | JGI IMG/M metagenome (GOLD analysis project Ga0307513, IMG submission 202174) | Populus trichocarpa ectomycorrhiza microbial communities from riparian zone in the Pacific Northwest, United States - 15_EM | ecosystem: Host-associated > Plants > Roots > Unclassified | place...
GCCGGGGGGCCCGCCCGGCCCCCGGGTGCGGGGCCCTAGCCCGCCCCCCGCCCCACCCCCCCCCGGGCGGGGGGGGGGGGTTGCCAGCTCATCATACAAATTTCTGAAGCTAAAGTGTGATGTGCAGTATGATAGGCTTTTTTGATCATTGGCTTGACGGGTCATGGGGGATCACTCGGTGTTGGGATTGCGTTGTGCTTGCTCGCTTGCTGTGTTGCTGAGTCAGTGGTTGTGGTGCTCGGATAGATGGTTGGATGGATGATTGATGGTAGGGGTGAGGGGGGGTTATAGAGATATTCCGTCGATCTAGATGGGGGCGCTGATCATTTATGGTACCTTGGGAGGGAGGGTTGATGAGGAGCAGACACGTATGTTATGTGAGTGCATATCACGGTGGGTAGGCGAGTGTTCGAGTACCGTACTGTACTGTACTCGAGTAGGTCCGGTTTATTGTATCATCCAAGATATGGAGGGAGGGAGTCAGTGATTAACCACTACCCCTTCTTTTCCACTTCTCCCCCACCGCACAGTATCGTACTCGTGTCGCTGGATTGAAGTCACACCCCATTTGGTCCACCACCACCAAATAAAAAAACCGAGAAGGAGTGGGTGACTTCAATCCGCCGAAATGAGTGCTGTACAGTGCCAGTATATCAATTGACACGTAACTTTCAGCCAAATTGCGAGCATAGTGACTCAACAAGTGTCATGTCCCCAAATCATGTAGAGAAACCCCCCTCAAGCCACAAAACAATACTACCATCCCTCTCCCGAAATAGAATTTAAAAAAGAGCCAAAGAAGCGAATTCTGACAACACCAGAAATTCTAGTAGCCAGTGGCTATACGAGTATGATACCAGTGCTGGTATAGGTACTGTAGAAGCACTTGGGCACATAAGTTGTGGATACATCCACCGATCCATCACTACGTGCATCCCACACTGGCCGAGCTAAGACAAATCCATCACACAAACAAATTAAACACCCGATAGGCAACCGTAATAGCCCTCGCGATAACTCAATATCGGTAGTCAAACCCAATTCAACTCATCGATATAAGGTTCCCGCATCATATCCATAACCTTACCAGAGCGAAGGCGCGCGCGGACGATTAGATAACGATTGCTCGATCTTCGATGCGGGGTTTGGTTGTTATATATCCCGAGGAGCTCTTTCTTTCTGACCCTTTTTATTTTTTCGGGAACGATAGATAAGAGTGCTGATTGATAGGATCTCTCCGTTTTTTTTAGACTTTGGGGATTTAGAAATGGGGGGGGGGGAGGAGCCCGTTGATAAGTGGGATGCGGGCCGTCGATCTGCTGTATGAGGACGTTACCGGCTGGATTGAGTTGATACGGTATAGTCTGGCTTTGGCTTGGCTTGGCTGGGAGATAGGGGATTGGATTGGATGGAGGTGAGTTGGAAGTGCGATAGCTTGACTGACTGAGTAAAAAAAAGTATGATAGGGGGTTAGATAGAGGGGAGTTGGTGATGAATTGTTGATACGCTTTCCTACCAGTAGTCGAGTAGTTGTAGTAGTGAGTGTGCATGTATGATATGCATTGTAAAGTAGACATCATCGATAACTAGAATGGTGAGATAGATTGTGTGATTTGGAGTGATTTTCCCTCCCACCCTCACCATAAGGTACCGGTCTCTCAGAACATCTTAACCCAGCTTAAAATGGTGCAAGTCTTGGGCCGTTTGAATGGGGGGGTTTTACTTTTTGCCTTTTTTTTTTACGATGCGGTGTTTCTGGTCTTGTGTCTGACTGATCTGCAGACTGCAGGCGATTCTTCATTTCATTCCCCAAGCAAGAGCAAGGGAGGCGAGGGCGAACGAGCGCGGGAACATACCGGAGCGAGTGGCTCCGGTCGGATCTTTCTTTCGTTCCTTTTTCCCCTTCTTTGTTTCCTTTCTTTTGCTATGTACTCGTACTGCGGTTTGGGTTTTTTCACGCAAGCAAGCTGAGTACGATCCAGGCAGCAGAGCAGCGCAGAGCAAAGTACCGTAGACTGTGGCAAGTAGACACAAGCAAGCCAGTGGAAGGCATCTACCGACCAGCAACCAAAACGGGCTGTGTCTCTTGCGCCCATTGCCGCTCACTTGTGCTGCTGCATACAAAGCCTTCCGCGGATCAAGCACCGCTTTTTGCATGTTTGTTTCATTTTCCCCCCCCCGCAGAATCACAATATTCACCATTGTTCCACTGCTTCCTCCTTTAGAAACTTTTTTTTCTCCTCTATATACCGTCCGTGCGCAAACGTGCTGCCTAGAAGATGTGCCTCTGCGCTGCGACTCCGCCTGGTCTGGTTCCCTATCGAAGCTCAAAGCTCGCGAATCGTCCCAATATCGCACCAAACGAAAAAAGTCGCACTTCACCCCACTTACTCACAGCACATCACATATGACTGGCTTGACTAATCCTGAGGGGATTATCCCACAAGCGGCCGTCGACGAGATACGGCACTTTTGTCTTTCTGCCCCTTTCGGATGTTTGCTTGCGGTGGTAGATGTTTCGATGTACCGGGATGTTTGCTGGTACCAGACTGCTGCTTTCCCCGATTCCGGTCAATGCGGGAAGCGTACAAGCACTGCTTTTATTGGAAAGTCTCGTTGGGGTATGGTACCCATTATGAGTATGAAAATCATTCTCCGGAATGGAAGGCAGTCGTTAATTGCGACAGAATTGTTATTTCGACCTTCTGTTCCTGTTTCGATGGTCCAATCTGATTAGATTACTCACCTATTGGCGCTACGATAGCTGATGGCACCAGGCAAGGAAGGAGGAAAGAAAATAAGAAAGCGCACCGGTGCCGGTTCTGGTTGGGGCCGAACCGTTCTCCTCGGATGGCGGAATGTTTGCTTTTTTTCTTTCTTCTCCCCTCGATGATGATAGCTGCCTGCAGACTACCCCTTGTTGCCTTGTGACCTGGAGAGAGAAGGAAAGACAGAAAGAAGCCCGTTGTCGCCTCGGAAACCCAGACTCTGGCCAATCTGGGGGCACGGCCTGGATGTACTCGGCAAGGTTTGTAGGTAATGGACAAGGTTGCAAAGATAGTCGCATAAAAAGGAAGGAAAAACACGATGGCCGAACTAGAAATGCGAGGACTACTCTTGAAAATCAAAATCATAGGAACGGCGGTATGACAGGAGTTTCCTATCTTTAACTGTCATACTAGATTGTCAAGCTGATTATCACAGCTACACAGTCAGAGACGAGCCTGAACTGTGAAATTAAGACCGTCTGCTGCAAGAACAGTGAGGAGCAGACTGGAATATCAGGATAAAACCCAAATTTCGTAACCAATTAAAAAATATCAGTATAATATAATGCTTTCAATAAATACAATAATAAAATAGAGAACTAGTATTTTTATATAAATAATTTCTTTTTAGAGACTAAAGTAATTACAAATAGCTTAAAAGTAGTAGGTTATATAACTATTACATGATTATTAAAAAAATCCAAAAAGTATACCTTTGGTACCTATATTACTAAAGACCTTATAGTATAATTTAATTTAAATTTAAATATTATTCAAGAGTAGAAAACCAGCTGTTTGAGCAATTGGTCATTAACTTTAAGTTAATACAAATTGCTCCCGAATGATAATAAAAGCAGGTATTACAATAATATTATTATAGTTTATATCTTCTCTTTTAAAAATCTCTATATCTTCCAATTACTACTCTTTCCATTATTGTACATCTTTTATTTTTCAAAATCATTTAGTACAATCATCATACTTCAAGAGTGGTGTATATACAAGACCTTTCTCAGGCTATTTCTTGAAAAAATGGCTTTGGTTAAGGAAAGAAAACTGGAGTAACAAGTATGAAAGCTATATCAGATTGATCGACAATCACTTCTCCTTGATTTGCGCCCCCTCGTTTGTTTCCGGGATTTTTGCCCTCAAGTTGTTTAAACTCTTTTAGTTGAGTTTTCCGCTTTCTGGGTTGGACCTTTTGTGCCTTGGCGCATTTGTGCACTGAGGTGTCCCTGGCCAATCAGAGCCGTATTCCCCACGTCTCTGCGCGCACATACCACAAGTGTCTCCCACACCATGCGAGTGCTGCCGAGCTTCCCCCAGGCTCCCTCCCTCTCCCCAAAGGATTTTGGTGTGCGGGTCTGGGTTTCTGAGGCTACAGTATATGGCAGTACTCCAGCTGGCTATGGTAGGTTATTTCTGCCTAAGCAGACTTTGATCTAGTCTAGCCTGCGGTGCCTATACTCCCACCCCCCAATGCCCCCCCCCCCCGGATCCTTTCTTTCTTCACACCGGTCCTACGTCCACTAATCCGGGGGGTCTCATCCCCCTCTGCCCTTGCAAGCCTCTTTTCTTTTTTTTCTTTTCCACTTTCTTCATCACCTGGGTTTGAAGCCTGCATTCTTAGGAGATTCTTCTTTGGGCAATTTACCCTGTGGTGAAGGGGGGGGGGGGGGGGGGGGTGGGCCTAGGGCCTAAGTTTACCGTTTGCATCTCCCTCCCGGATTGAGGGCGGGATCGCCTTGGGAGCTAAGGTAGTGAGTGGTTTTTATGTTTATTTCCTGGGTACTCAATTCCTGGAATTCGTGCTGTATTCGGTCTGAGCGCGGGTACCGGTAGTGATTCACGGACTGTGCTGTGGGATAGCATCACCACGTATTCTGGATGTTCTCTACTCGTATCCGACACCTCCGGCATGCCCAGAATGCCTGTGCCGTATTCGTGGACAAAGGATAATGCGTGCCATGCGACGGAGATGGCTGCGGGACTAAGCTGCATTTCTCTCTCTCCCCCTCTCCAACCGCCGGTATACTCTACCTGTGCTTAGACCGGCTTCCTCTGTGATCGATGCTAGTCCAGATGGATATATATATTATCGAACTCACCTCCTCAACTTACAGTAACGCGCATTGGACCTAAAAGAAAAGTAAAAAAAAAGAGAGAAAAAGCTATCATAACTCGCATCACTCCTTTCCAACATAGTATCACCATCCAGCTTGGCTGCATTGGTTTCGGTCCCGTTCGATATTTTGCGTTGTTGGGGAACCTTCTGTCGTGATAGGTAGGGCCTTGCCTTCATGTATAAGGGCGGTTCTTATTAAGTCCTATGGCGGGGGAGGAAGGTTATCTTTAGACGCATACATAGAGAATTTACCGAAGCGATGGGGCCAAGACGGAGAGTGTTCCTCCTATTGCACATCTTTTTAGTGCTCATAATGCTGGTGAAACCCCGGGGGGGAGGAGGGAGGGAGGGTTATTAGGCGGCCAAAGGGTTACTCGTACATATATATTATCATAAGTTATGTATTTCTGCTGTAGGCTAGAGACAGGGGATAGGCTTTGTTACCTAAGCGACCAATGGGTATTTAGCTCTGTTTCACTGTACTTGTACTTTGCTCCGGTCCCTACATTGGGGGAGGTGGCCTACTGTAGCTTTTTTTGGGCGTTTCTTCCGCTGCTGGTGTGGTTTGCGTGCCTGTTTGCTTGCCTGCTGCCCGCTGCTTCTGTTCTGGCGTTCTTCGGTCTGGTTGGGCGAGTATGATACCGCGCTCCGGGGGTGGGCCATTGGAAGGGAAGGGAGCGTGATCAAAACCATGAATTACCCTGCTTTTTGGCCCGATGGAGAAATTCTTCGTCTGGACTATACCCGATGTAGTTAGATCACATCACGTGGTTAGAGAGGTTTTGGAGCTAAAATGTGGAGGTCAACTGAGGAAAGGATGAGGCAGAAAGCAGCAGGTGGTGGCTGGCTGGCCATGGGTCCAGCTGGGTGTGACTGATCAGAGCTTGTCCTACCGATATTATTATTACATTTATATCTATCACACTGCCATGGTCTATTCTACTTACATTTCTTACATTTATACATCTCCCTGTCTGGACTGTGTAGCTATTTTGCTCTTATTTCCTCTTCTTTCTCCTCTGCTATTGTATCCAAGGAAGACAGGCAGGAAGGAAGGAAGGAGGGAAGGAAGGAAGGCCGTGGATTCGCTATTTCCCGAAGGTGTGTTTTATCCCTTTCGCCTTGCCCGTCTTCTGGATCTTTTCCTTGTCCATTCCTCGTGCCTGTTGCTTGCTACTGTGTGAGACAGTAGGCAACGGGATACTGGTACTTGTACTGGAAGTTGGCCTGTCCGCCACGCTTCTTATCTAAAGTGTGTTCTGCTCCGTTCGCTTGCTTGATTTCTCACCGCGTCTTTAATTATTTCCTCTCCTCTCCTCTCCTCTCCTTTGCTTTCTCTTTCCTTTCTTCCTTTCCCTCGTCCGTCCTCCTCTTGTCCCCCGTCCTTGCGACTACTCCTCTCCTTCCCCGTTGCTTCGCTGCTTCCCTGGCAACGGCTGCATCACACCCACCCGACTCGTCGTCACTGAATGACCAGTCATCGTACATATCATACATACCCTCTCTCCTTACTACCGCTACCTTACCTCTCTACCCACTGCCCCTCTCCTCTCCCCCATTTCCACCACTCATAATTTATCTGTTCAAATAGAATAGTCCACTCGCTTCACCGCCCCATCACCAATTTCTGCCCTTCCTCCTTTTCTAATATACAATCATCTTCCTACCTTACCTACTAGGACATCTGCCACTCTAAACTTATTGCTGCCATCTCCACTCTTTCGCTCGCCCACTGCTGCCCCAAACCCAACATTCTCTCGCCCAGTATATTCCACAAGCGTCTATCTGCTCAACCAGATAGTAAGCTTCTGTCGTATGACACATAAAGTCAACGCCATCTGCTTAAACGTAGCCGCCACACCAGCCTTACGGTAGCAGCTCCGGAGCTTGTGCTTGTTCTCGCTCAACCTCGACCTCGGGCAAGGAACGATACAAACTCACAGTTATGACTTCACGACATTCGTCCTCGAGTGGAGGGCCAATGCCGGATTCACTGGTAGGAAATTTCAGAGTGGGCAAGGAAATTGGCAGAGGGTCTTTTGCTGTTGTGTTCAAGGGACACCATGTGGTGAGCTGCGCTCCATGCACCCCAAACTCTCTTCTATCTTTCGCACCAGGAATTATTTTTTTCCCGAGATCCTCTGCATACTCTGGGGAACAAGGGAGAATCTTACCTTGATGGGCCTACTACAGCTGTGGCTACCCTTTGAGATGCAGTCCGACGAGTCATCCTCATTTCATTTTACCGGTTCTCATTCGGTGCTGAGTCGGGCCCGTTTGAAACGTTGGAGTTGGGTGTCGCGGCCCAATCGTTAGATTGCGTGCTAACGTCTCGATTTTTCTTGTTTTGTTTAGAAAAACCCAAAATCGCTTGCTGCTGTCAAGGTGGTACAACGAGGGAAGCTTAACCGAAAGCTTCTCGAAAATCTCGAGTCGGAAATCCAGATTCTTAAGAAACTGGATCACTCGCATATTGTCGCCTTGAAGGATTGCAGCAAGAACGACAAATACATTTATATTGTCATGGAGTACTGCTCCGTCGGCGATCTCTCTGTCATAATCAAGAAGAGAGACAAACTAGAATCGCTACACCCCTGTTTAGAGCCCCTGATCAAGACCTATCCTCACGTACCCGGGAGTGGACTACATGAAGTTGTCGCTAGGCATTTTATGAAGCAACTTGCCAGTGCGCTTGAGTATCTAAGAAAATTCGGATTGGTCCACAGGGATGTAAAGCCGCAAAACTTGTTATTAGATCCACCTGCCGGTTATGATTCCGGGATCCCAGTAGCCGAAGGGGAATACGCTCCGGATGGTTCGCAAGCGCTCGTCGGACTTCCCTCGTTGCCGATCCTCAAGCTTGCCGATTTTGGGTTTGCCAGAAATCTACCCGCTGCTTCCTTGGCCGACACTTTATGCGGATCACCACTCTATATGGCCCCGGAGATTTTGAGATATGAGAAGTACGATGCTACTGCTGATTTGTGGTCTGTTGGAACTGTGCTTTATGAGATGGTGGTTGGAAAGCCACCGTTCAGGGCGCCAAACCATGTGGAACTTTTGAGGAAAATTGAGACCAAAGGCAATACTATCGAATTTCCTAGTTCGTGCACAGCAAGCGAGGAGATCAGAAGATTGATATGCAGTTTACTGAGGAGAAACCCCTTGGAGAGAATGTCATTCAAGGAATTTTTCAGCCACCCTGTCATTACTGGGCCAATCCCCGGCCAGTCCGTTGCCCTGGTTTCCGAGCCAATGAAGAAGACAAAGAGTATGGATACTCCCAAAGTAGACCCCACATTAATACGGCGAACCCCCTCTTTGCGAGCACCGAGTGATGGGAGAGAGCTTGGAACCGACCGAGAAGGAAGGCGAACTCCCCAGCAAACTCCTCCATCCCCAAGGCTCCGACAGGCTGTAGAATCCTCCGCCCTTCCTTTTGCGCATCCAGGCCCTATATCGGCAACCCCACCTCCCAGATTAGCGGATGTTCGCAGGGCCACAACCCAAGGTGTCCAGGCATCACCGCCATCTCCATTAGCTAGGCCCACGATGGTGGCCCATGCAACTACGCCAGCCTGGCAGGAGCGTGTGGATAGCCGAAGGACTGGAACTCCTATGGAGAGGGTGGCCAGTAGGGGTACAGATCCTTCGCCCGGTAGCTCATTATTGGTTCAGCGAGAACGGGAGCGGGAGCCACAGAAGGATAGATATGCGAAGCGCAATCCTACCGCTCGCGAGATGCGTCCCCTCGAGGAGGAGCGGGTCGAGAAGGATTACGTTTTTGTGGACAAGCAGTTTGTCCAGGTCAATGCCTTTGCAGATGAACTCGCCACTGTCAGGCGGAATGGTATGACCCCACCGTCACCTTCTTCGAGCGCCTTGTCACGTAGACCAACATCTGGGGGTCAAGGCGCTACAAATGCAATCGCTGTCACTGGCAGACGTCAGGATGGTGGATATCCTAGAAACTCGTATGAAAGACGGTATGGGCCTTCTCCTGGCTCTGCTCCTTCTCCCTCGCCGAGCTCGACTCGGTCTACGCTTGCTAGGGCATTGGAGCTTGCCAACCTTCGTCTGTTTGGTGTTAGTATCTCACCTCCTCGCCATAGCCCTCCTAGTGTACAGTCACCATATCCTACGTACCCAAATAACCCCACGAGCATGGTTATGATTCGCAATGAGGGTGGTCCATCAGATGACGATATGCAAGCTGTATACGGCATCGAGGATGCTGCCAGCAGGAGCGATGTTGTGTACAATTTTGCCGAGGTTAAGCTTGCGCAATTGATACCGGCTGTGCCAGTACCTACACACGGACTAGGGCTGCTCCCTCCATCAGCAAGCGAAGGGGACCTTGGATTGCCTGTAGAGCCTGCACCGTCGAACGAGCCGGACCTTACTCCCGATGCAATTGTTCAACTTGCAGAGGAAGCACTTGTATTGTACGTTAAGGCTCTTGGGATACTTGCGAGGGCTATGGATATTGCTGGGACGTGGTGGAATACGTCCAATAGTCGAAACGATCAGACGTCACCAGCTATGGCAGCCGCGAGCATGAGAATAAACAATTGTGTACAGTGGGTCCGGGACCGATTCAACGAGGTTCTTGAGAAGGCAGACTTTGTGAAGCGCAAATTGATCGAAGCGCAGAAATTGCTGCCATCAAGTCACCCCAGTCATCCTAGTAATCAGAATGATGATAGCGATGGATCCTTGGATGCTAGTGGTGATAGAGTTGTTGTGACACCTGGCGTCACCGCGGAGAAATTGATGTATGACCGCGCCCTTGAAATGAGTAGGGCAGCAGCAGTAAATGAGTTGGTTGGAGACGATCTCAATGGATGTGAGGTGGCTTATGTCACATCGATCCGAATGCTAGAAGCGGTCCTGGAGAATGATTCTATTGATCAAAACGACGGAGATGGCGGCATGGAGGAAGAAGACAGGATGGTGGTTGAGAACTGTGAGTATTGATTTGGGGTGCTCCAGTGACTTTCCTCGAGTGAGTTTCGGCGCTGACTGGACCTAGATGTTTTGAGCATCCGCAAGAGACTTGTTTCCCTCAAGAAGAAAATGTCAGAGGTTTCCAAGCGGTCATCTGGGATCCATTCAATACCAGGCTCGCCTCTGCAGCCATCCCTATCCCCCCTGATGGGGGTCTCTCCTAAGTAAAACCCACGGGGCAATCCACGCTAGGCCATGGCGTCCCCTACGCAGGAATCGTGAGGGACAAGAGGACACCAAATCTCCGCTCAGCGCTCGCGGGCTCTCTCTATCTGCTTTTTTGCATTATGTCGTTCATTTCGGTTCTTAACCACAGATTTTCTTTTTTATATACGAGGCTGCCTGTTTGTCGTGTCTCTCGGGGGTTTCATTGGAGAAGGTGGTCGTGCGTTTTCGGCGTTTTTATCTGCGCATGTTTCTTGTTTCGACCTTTGCTCATCGACCTCCCGGGCCGGAATCTCAACCTTGGTTACCTTTCTTAAACTGGATGAAGACTGTTTTACGATTTCTCACGATCTCTGCGTTTCTTCATGCATCAAGCACATTTCATACAACTTCATGGATGCTTTCTTATATATCTATATTTCTTTAGGGCAAGGGGGGTTGGTTAGTAAGGTTAGGTTGGTCACGGTCTTGGTTTAGCGGCGGTGGGGTGTCACGAGACGACAGGCAGGGCGGGTGGCTCTGGTCTTCTCATACTCCAAGGTTCTTTTTGTGTATGATTATGGCGTCTTGTTATGCTACAAAGTCATTTTTCTTCTTCAAAAAAGGATCTTTCTATGTTGGTTATGGTTTTGTTTCTTGTTTACCTTTTGCCTTTTGCCTTTTTTTTCCTGTGGATCACGGACTTTACAGGGATGCCAGGGGATGGTGAGAAATGGCTGTGTTCATGGTCATTTGATACGGCGTGTCTTGGGCGAGGGCAGTTGATCATCATACAACTGACGCTTGCGGTTTTTGTACTTACCCCTCTGTACAGTACTTATATTCCCGGCAGACTGGCAGCTTCTACTCTTCTGGAACATGTATTCTAAATTCCTAGTTTCTGGGTTTTCTTTATTCATTTATTTATCTATTTACTTATTTACTTCCATTTTCCCGGATCTCTGTGTTTTTGCTTTCGGTCTTTCATCCACCCGAAAGGGTGCTCCCGTTCTGGATAGGCTTTCCTTCTTGTTTAGTCTTGTTCGCCTTTTGCTGTTCACTCGTTCATAGCTCCGTGCTTTATAGTTTTTTATTTTCATTTTCCTATTTCTCTTTCCGCAGGTCTCTTTCACTCTGAAGTTTGAGGAAGGAACTAAACGGGAAAAGAGAAAGAAAAAGGACGGTGTTTGGGAGATTGGGAATCATTGCGAAATGGTGTTTGGAAAATTTTGCTATATATTATTTCCCTTTCCATTATTTTCCATATTTACATCCCTCGTTATTGATAATTCTTATTTCGAAAATGTTTGGGTAAAATTCGTGATCCATCACTCGGAGTTGAACACCCATCATATAACACCAAGCGAAGTCAAGTCAGGCAGCCCACTTTTATTTCTCATACCCCCTTCCAAACATCCCTCCACATCCCACATTCCCCCACCACTCTCCTCCCCACACTACAAGCGAGTAAACAATGGCAACCTCCGCTGATTTCATAAGACTCGCCCAAACCCTCCCGCCGCGACTAACCCGGTTCTTCGCCCGCTACCCCCCCAACACTGCCAACGACGTCGTCAAGAACCCGTTCAAGCCGACCATCCACCCGGTCACCAAGAAATGGCATAACCCCGTGTACTCGCTGCGCCGGCAGAAAGAATTGGTGGTGCTTGCAAGAGACCACGGTGTAGAGGATCTGCTACCCCCGACAGTGAAGAATACGGCGGTGAGGGAGAAGAGGGCCCTCGAGGGCCCGAAGATGAAAAAGGTGATGTCACCGAAGGGGAAGGGGTGGGAGAGGACGCTCAAGGGGAGGTATGTGTTCTTCCATAGAAGGTCAGGAAAGGCGGGGAGGGAGACTAATCAGAAATGGCACAGGTTGGAGATGCGGGAGAAGGCGATGCGTGGGATGCCGAAGCTTATCGAGAGGTGGAGGAAGGCTGGTCATGGAAGGGGATGGACCCAGTGGCCGAGGTAGGCACGGGCGTATGGGGTTTGGGATGGTTTTGTACTTTAGAGGTGGAATTAGATATATATACTCTTCTTTCCTTCTGGCAATTGGTGTAGGTGCTTTCTCGTAGAAATGTTTTTCTATTTTCTACTCTTGCGGTGCTGGTGATACCGGAGGCTCTGCCGCGTGCTGTCATCAACAACGTCAACTCGTTAGCGAGTAGGTTTTACCCTTTCGTGTTCCACACACCAAACAGCAACCCGAAAAACACGGCTGGAAAATACACCAGCCTCCGCCTTCCTACCAGATTAACCCGAAATCACAACAATGGATAACTACCCCCTCGAAGCTCCTCCTCCCCCTCCGCTATCACCGCCACCGCCACCCCCTCCAGATTCCGCCGTACCTCCTCCACCCCCGACAGAAGATCCTCCACCACCCCCACCCGTAGAGCCAGCTCCCCCGCCGCCTCCGCCGAAGGTTAAGCCAAAACCAGCCCCCACACGAGGTCCCCTATCTATAGAAGAGATACTAAAGAAGAAGAAAGAGGCGGATGAAGCTGCCAAAAGGGTACCCACTCCTCCTCCGTTCCCGCCCCTTGAATAGACACAAAGAGCCATTCTAATCTTCCTAGCCTAAATTCCTTTCAAAAGCAGAACGAGAAAAGATCGCACTGGAAAAACGCCAGAAGGAGGTCGAAGAGCGGCGGAAACGCGGAGAGGCGGAACGACGTGATTGGTTGGAGGCGCAGAGTAATGGAGCTCGGGCTGGCGGCGGTAGTGGTGCACGAAGAGGAGGCGGGGGTGGAGGACCACCGACTGGCCCGAGAGGACAGCGAGAGCCGCCAACTGGGCCTGCAGCTATGAGGAACCAGCAAGGGTTTCAGAGGGGTGGTGGTGGTGGTGGTGGTGGTGGTGGTGGTGGGAGTAGAGGCCGGGGAGGAGACGGTGATATGGCGCCTCCGCCCCCACCATCCGGGGAGAAGGGTAGTGATAAGAAGAAGGTCTCGCTGGAAGCTGCTGGTGCTGCGGAGATTAGGAAGAGATACATGGGTATCGACCCTGACTCGAGCGCTCAAGCAAGCAAGAAGAAGCGGAGGAAGACGTCCGAACGGAAGTTTACGTTCGAGTGGGGGGCTGAGGAAGACACTTCTCCGGATTACAACCCTCTGTACAATAACCGTGCTGTGGCGCACTTCTTTGGTCGTGGGCGTCTAGGCGGATTCGCAGAGACGGAGAAACCGACACAGGGGTATGTGAAAGCCCTCGAGGCGCGTGGGGAGGATGAAAAAAGGAGAGCGAGGGAGATCTTGGAAATGGAGAGGAAGAAGAGGGAGGGCGCTAATTGGGTTGATAAGCATTGGTCTGAGAAGCCGCTTGAGGTGATGAAGGAGAGGGATTGGCGTATTTTTAAGGAAGACTTTAATATTGCTACGAGGGGAGGGGCGATTCCTAATCCTATGCGGTCCTGGCAAGAATCTGGGTTGCCAGAGAGACTGCTTAGAATTGTTGGTGAGGTCGGATATAAAGAGCCTTCTGCGGTTCAGAGAGCTGCTATTCCTATTGCTCTCCAGAACAGAGACCTTATCGGTGTGGCTGTCACTGGTTCTGGTAAAACTGCTTCGTTCATTTTGCCGCTTCTTGTATACATCTCTGAGCTGCCGTCTCTGAGTGAAATGACCAAGAACGATGGGCCATATGCTATTGTACTTGCGCCCACTCGTGAGCTGGCGCAGCAGATTGAAGTGGAGGCGAAAAAGTTTGCTACTCCTTTGGGGTTCACTTGTGTTAGCATTGTCGGTGGACATACCATCGAAGAACAGGCTTATAACCTGAGAGATGGTGCAGAAATAATTATTGCTACGCCTGGCAGATTGGTGGATTGTCTTGAGAGGAGGTTGTTGGTTCTTAGTCAATGTTGTTATGTCATTATGGTATGCTCTACATCTATCCACCAGAGGGCATGGCTTATGCTAACGGTCTTACGTAGGACGAAGCGGATCGCATGATAGACATGGGCTTCGAAGAGTCCGTCAATAAGATTCTCGACGCTCTCCCAGTCCACAACGTCAAGCCCGACACCGAAGACGCTGAAAACCCCGTTCTAATGTCAAAACACCTGGGTGGTAAAGATCGTTTCCGCCAGACCATGATGTACACCGCAACCATGCCCCCGGCCATTGAACGCATAGCACGCAAATATCTCCGTCGCCCAGCAATCGTCACAATCGGCAACGCCGGCGAAGCTGTTGACACGGTCGAGCAGCGAGTCGAATTCATCGGCTCTGAGGACCGCCGCAAGAAGCGTCTCGCGGAAATCCTCAACTCCCGGGAATTCGCGCCCCCAGTTATCGTCTTCGTCAACATCAAGCGGAACTGCGACGCCGTTGCGAAAGATCTCAAGCACCTCGGTTGGCACGCCGTCACCCTCCACGGATCCAAATCCCAGGACCAGAGAGAGCAGGCATTGCAGCAGTTGCGTGCTGGACAAGCGGATATCCTCGTTGCGACAGATCTGGCTGGTAGAGGTATTGACGTTACAGACGTTTCGCTAGTTATCAACTTCAATATGGCGACTAGCATTGAACAGTATACCCACAGAATTGGTAGAACTGGGAGAGCTGGGAAGAGTGGTGTTGCTATTACCTTCCTGAGTAACGATGATGCAGATGTTATGTATGACCTTAAGCAGATGCTTATGAAGAGTCAGATTTCTAGGGTGCCGGAGGAGTTGAGGTTTGTTGCTTCCATCCCCTTTCCCGTCCAAAAGTGATATACTTACGAGCAGGGGTCTTCTAGGAAGCACGAGGCGGCGCAAAGTAAGCCTACCCGATCCAGTGGTGGGTCTAGGAAGGGTGCTGGCCCGACAAATGGAAATGGGCCGAATGAGGAGAACTCGCTTTTGCAGGTACCTGTTGGGAGGTGGTCGTAGCTGTGGGAGTAATGGCTTATTCCAGAGGATAGCGGCGATCCTTGATGTGCTACTGTGAGATGGGGCCAGTTGGGCATTGTAGGATAGTTTTAACTTTCAATTTGCAACTTAAAAGCCGGACCTTATAAATTGGATATTTTGTTCCTTTTGTTCTATGCACACACCAATTGAAAGATCACACAGCGAGTGATTCCCGGTGAGACCGCAAAGTGCATGCAATCTCTAAGTATAGAGTCTAATGTATCATACCAATACACATGCAAGCTGACATCTCCACCCTCAATGTGGGGAAGGGGAAGGGCCTCGTTCACCTATCCCTATCCCCCCACCCCCATGGGCACAATAAACAATAAATACAAACGGGGAGAATCAAGAAACAAGAAAAATAGAAGAAAAAAGATGTTCACCAAACAATAGTCCCGAATCCTTCAATGATAGTGAGGCTCAGGGTGGAGTCGGCAAGTTATATATACGTTCAATCTTCCATCTACACCAAGTATACGACTCCCACCCATTGAGGGCGGTCTCGCTCAGGATAACTCCAATGGAATTCAACTGAGGAGGGTGTGGGAGGTAGGCAATTGGTTGTGGTATCATATGTTTGTTTTGTTTTGCTTCGGAAAGGGGGGGGTATATTGGGGTTGATGGTTATTGTATTGTATTGGTTATGTACAGTACGGTATCGTGGATGTTGATGTTGAAGAAAGAAAGAGAGAAGGTTCAAGATTTCTCGATGGAAGGAGAAAAAGAAAAGAAGAAGAAAAAAAAATCCCCGGAACACGCCCCGCCTCCCAAAGTAAAAAACCGAAAAGGGCTCAGGGCATATCACCTCCCACCCGCTCGGTCCTATCCGATCCCCCCCCCCCTCCCATCTGTTTCTCTTTTTTTTTGTTTGGTCCCTTCCTTTTCCTCCTCATCAAGAACGTTTTTTCATACCCTCTGTTTTGCTTCGCTCCCCTGACAGAGAAATTTGGTCATATTGGCGTTCGAGAGGGAACAAGAACGGGGGTTTTCTCTATGGTTTTGACGCTCTTCTGCGTTATATTATAGTCTGGGCTCTCGTTGGAAGGCACGTTACGCTGTTTGCTACGTTCGTTTCCGGCCCTTGGTAGAATTGTTTTGTTTTTTTAATTCACTTTCTGTCGAGGGTTGGGGATGGTGTGCTGATGGTCTCCAGTGCTTTCCGATATTTTATTTTTGTTACACTTCGCCGTTGCTGTAGATACTAGTACTCGAGTAGAGTAGTTCGTGCTATTCGTAGCACCGTAGATGAGAGAAGTGGAGAAACGGTCTGATCCAAACACATTCAGTTCAGTTCCGGGGGTTTTTTTTTCTGTGTCCGTCTATTAGAGCGGCTCACTCGCTTGCTCTCTCTCACGCGAACCTGAGACCACCCCCTCCTTGCCCTTTTTCCTCCTCCTCCCCCTGTTTCCCCTTCTCCTCTTTCCTTCCTTCCAGAAAGACCCTAGAATTTCTCGCCAGATCAGTTCTAAGCTTCCCCCCCCTCCCTCCCTCCCTCCCTCCCTCCCTCCCATTACACCTCCACCACTGCCGCCCCTTTCTAGGTCCACAAGCCGAGGAGAAGAGAAAAGAGAAGGAAACGAGTACACAGCCCTCACGACAGGGGACCATTCTATACTATCTACAGCTACCTACATACCACACACTCACACTCACGCACGAACTTCCCTGCGCGCCCAATCCCCCTTACTTCGCTACGAAGCTGCAAGGATAGGAGGAGGAACACATTCGAGGCGGGGGAGAGGATGTCTTCGATTAAGAATAAGCGTCAACAAGCTCGGAATGAGCGCATGCTTCAGGACCTTATAAAAAGTGTTCCAGGGAATGACCGCTGTGCGGATTGTGGAACTAGGAATCCAGGTTCGTTGTCTCGGTCTTCTCCATACCTGTACCTCCCTGTTTCTTGTCTCTTTTTTACCCTTTCTCTCTCGATTTCGTGGGGAGGTTAGAGAAAGAAAGAAAGAAAGTAAGGAAGATCAAGCTACGCACGGATTTCCTTTACTCTGTTTTACTATTTTTTTAATTTTTTTAAACGTACTGACTGGGTTTTCCTATCACAGCATGGGCTTCCTGGAGTGTAATTTACCTTTCTCCTCACCCTCCTTCTGTTTTTGCTCGTTGTGTCTTGCTGACGGTGGGATGCGCAGTTGGGGATATTCTTGTGCATACGATGCGCTTCGTTGCATCGGAAACTAGGGACTCATATTTCAAAGATCAAGTCCGTATCGATGGATATGTGGACGAATGAGCAGATTGATGTATTGCTTCGATTACCCTTTATCCCCCGTTTCCTGCTTGGGCCGTGGTTTGGTTTGGGTCTAATAGTTATAGAATATGCGATCTAGGGGGAACGTGATAAGTAACACAATTCATAACCCTGATGCCAGCAAGCATCCCGTCCCCCTCAGCGGCGAGGACTCGGATAGTCTTATGGAACGGTATATACGAAACAAATACGAGCACAAGTTGTTTATGCGGGAGAGCGCGCAGTCACAAAACTCGTCTACTTCGTCTATATCCTCAGGTGCTTCATCGAGTACGAGTGGTCTGTCTTTACCTTCGTCTGCTTCGTCTAATGCTTCCTTTCCTTCATCTAATGCTTCGACCTCCTCGTCCCGGACAACAGCTCCCCCGACTAGATCCGTTTCCGCTGGATATATGGCGTCAAGAAACCCACCAGTCCGTGCCGCTTCTCCATCGTCTTCCTCCTCTTCGAAGGTCTCTCAAGTTCTCGGGTTAGGATCAATACCGTACACTGACGCTCGACAGGGACCCCCTGCCGGCTCAGTGGTTTTCCCGCACGGAATGGTCGCGGCCCCGCTGTATCAAGATCAGCTACAGAGCCTAAAAGATATGGGTTTCAAGGATGAGCGAAAGATCATGGAGGTCCTCAAGAGCGTGAACGGGAAGATCATCGAGGCTTCGGATATTTTGCTACGGCTCGGGAATGACAGCTCGTCGGATAACGTGCCGGTCACGGCTGGGATTACTATTCAGAAGTCGGGTGGGAGCGTGAATCCGTTTGATGCCCTGGACCGAGAGTTACCGCCTCTGCCGCCCGGTGCTACGGAGGTTGGTGGGATTAAGCCGCAGAGTGTACCTTCCCAGGTAGTGCCGCAGCAGCAACAGGTTTCTATGGGATATCAAAATTCGTATCAGGCGCAGGGACCTACCCCGACCGCCAGCTATGGAGGCGGGGATCAGTGGTTTGACACCCAGCAGCAGGGCCAGCAACAAGTTGGCGGAAGTGCGGCATATGGGCAACAGGTGCAGGGGCAAGCTTACCAGGGTTTCGCCCAGCAGCCACAACAGCCGACACAAGCTCCGCAGACAAATCCCTATGCTAGCTTAACTGCCGGTGCTATGTTTGCTCCTACACCGGCCACTGCCGGCTCTGTAGATATGAATGGGGGAATGGGTGGTTATAATCCCTTTTTCAGTAATTCGGCACCGCCGATGCAGAAGCCCTATAATCCTCCGATGCAACCCCCGGCTCTGCAGCAGAATCCTTATCTACAGCAGCAGCAGCAGCAGCAGGCCCAACAACAGCAACAGCAGCAACAGCAGCAGGAGCAATTACGGCAGCAACAGCTACAGCAACAGCAAGCTCAGCAGCAAGAGCAGTTACGGCAACTACAGCTACAGCAACAGCAATCTCAACAGCAGGCTCAGCAACAAGCTCAGCAACAAGCTCAGCAACAAGCTCAGCAACAAGCTCAGCAACAAGCTCAGCAACAAGCTCAGCAACAAGCTCAGCAACAAGCTCAGCAACAAGCTCAGCAACAAGCTCAGCAACAAGCTCAGCAACAAGCCCAGCAACAAGCCCAGCAACAAGCCCAGCAACAAGCTCAGCAACAAGCCCAGCAACAAGCTCAGCAAGCTCAATTCCAACAAGCCCTCTACAACTCACAGCAGCAGTGGCCCACAACTGCCACGCCTTCCTACTCCCAACAACCTCAAATGAACCCGTACCAATCTAACCTCCAAGCACAACAACCGTTGGTGCCTCAACGCGCTGGTATTGATAAATCCTCAATATTGGCACTATACAACTACCCCCAACTGGCTCCTCCGCCTATTAATAACCCTGTCCAGCAGCAGCAGCAGGAAACTCAGGCTCCTGCTTCCAACGTTCCCCAGAATCTGGCCACCAGGTTCGCCAACGGAGTGGCAACTTCGGCACCATTGGCTCCTGGAGTAGGTAGTAACAACCCGTTCCTCCCACCCGCCCCTCCAGTAGGTGGTGTTGGCGGTGGTCGAGGCCACATGAGTCAGGAAAGTGTGGATTTTGGAGCATGGCAGAGTGGGCGACACAGCCCCGATGCTTTTGCGAGTTTGTCGTTTAGGCAGTAGTTTTGATGAAGGAAAAGTATTTTCTGTCTCGTGGGTTGCTCGGAGTTTTTCTTGGCAGTTGGATGTGCTATATATACCGCTTTTTTTCATTATTTTTCATTGCCTCCATGTTACGTTCGTCTCGCGTTCGTTCGTTCCCATTTTTTCACTTCATTTTTTTCATTTTTTTCATTAGGGTTCGGTGGGAGAAATTGTTTGAGGTACCATAGGTTTTTTGTAATGGCGGAAGTTTTGCTTCTTTTTTTACTTTCTCCCTTGGTGTCAATTCGATCGACGGGCATGGAAATTTGAACTGGATTTCCGGAGGCTGATGAGAGGGTGATGAATGGGAGGGGGGTATTATTGCTATATAGTAGGCGGTATGGTGTAGTGAGTAGGTGAAGCAATGACGTCCGGCTGGCTGTGTGGGCTGTGACTTAGTCTAATCGATGGATTTTGGGAATTTGGCATTGGTGGATTTTTGGGATGGGGGGAGGCATGAAGGTCGATGGATGAGGCCTGCCTGACCATACGGAATCGGGAGCAATAGAGATGGTGGGGCTGATCTACTGTATTGTATGGTGCCTAGCAGTCGGAAGTACTCGAGTATGTGTTCTACAGTCTCAGGAACGCTGAAGTGCAAATATGAAAGCCTATGCAAATTTCGGGGGTCCCATCGCGGAGCGAGTGACCCCAGACCCTGTCCTCGGAGCCGGGTAATCCTAAAGCCATAGTCAGCAAACTGCTCGTAATCCTCTCAAGCATAAAGTTACACAACCCAAAACCAACAACAACCTCCCCCACCCCACCACTACCACCCCGCGTTAACCACCATCCTCCATCCACAGCACTTACCAACTAGCAAACCAAACCAATAACTCAATTCCACTACCCAAACCAACCGCCAACCAACAATGGCATCAAAACCCCCCCACCAATCCACCGCCCCCCCACTCCCCCCAAACCAAACCCTCTACCTCCAAAACCTCAACGACAAAATCCGCAAACCAGACCTGCGCACAGAGCTGTACACCCTCTTCTCCACCTACGGCGTGGTCCTGGACGTGAACGCGCTCAAGACCATGAAGGGCCGCGGGCAAGCACACATCACCTTTCGGGACGTGTCAGCGGCGACGCAGGCGATGCGCGCGCTGCAGGGGTTTGAATTCTTTGGGAAGGAGATGGTACCATTCCCCCATCCCCTCCCTCTCTTTTTCGAGGTCGGCTGGTTACTGATTGCTATTATTTTAATTTTTTGAAGAGGATATCCTACGCGAAGGGCAAATCACATGCGATTTCGAAACTTGATGGGACGTATAGTATGGTTGCGGCGGGGGCTTGGGCTGGGGGAGGTGGAGGGGGGGGTGCGGGGGACGGGGAGAAGGTTCCATTTGCGGAATTGCCGAGTGCGCCTAGTGCTCCGCCCCCGCCTCCTGCTACAGCTGCTGCCCCTGCGGGGGCAGCGGCGGGGGTCAAGAGGCAGAGGGATGAGGAGAGTGGTGAGTTTTCTTTCTTCCCTTATTTGTCTTGTTGGGGATGGGGCTAATTAGCGTAGACGAAGGGGAGGAAATGGATGTTGAGGATGATGATGATGATTGAATGCCTTTCTTATGGTTAGATGATTACCTTAACGTCTTGATATCATGCTTGCTGAACATAAAAGTGGAACTGTTTCTTTTTCTTCTTCCCTTTCCTTTAATAATCATTGGGATTGGACGGACGGACGGACGGGCCGATGGACGAGAAATGTACTGTATTAATATCATTGCTGGGGGAGTGCCATGCTTGATTGCTGTTGTGTATATATCATATCATACCATGTCATCCAAGGTATCACGGCACATTTTTCAGTTCTTATGGTATCATACTGGACAACCAAATGTTAAGTTCAAGGTAATTTATTCTATTATATTATCATTCTATCTTAGCTTCGTGAGGGTCAGTGCATAGCATACCATCGGCAATCTCTCTTTCTCCTGTTTTTGAATACTTTATCAAGAGTAAATTATAAATAAACACAAAGATCCTGGTGAATTTTATACTTTACGATATTATCTAATTAATTATCATGCTCTACTGATACTGCGCGGTATTTACATGCCCATGATCATGTGATCCGTGGTTCTAGCTAAAGAGGAGAAAAAGTTACCACACTAGAATCTAGCCATTCCCCATACAATCACCTTTAATCTCGCCTCGACTTCCAGAATCACTATCGCTCACTCGACAATTAAAATGATGATGATGGTGGAATTTGGTTACATTCATTCCCCCCCATTCACTCACTCACTCGCTCCTCTATTTTTTTTCTATCTCTATCTATCTATAGTACTATACACCACTTCTAATCCATCTATTTCGGTTCATAACTAGAGTAGGTAGATTACTCTGCCTTAGGGCTTTTTTCCTTTCCTTTCCTTTCCTTTCCTTTTTCCCCCCCCTCTCCTTTTGTTAATAGGCGCAGTGACCATGTGTGATGCAATGCAATCGCCCGTCCACTGTGAGGGGAGGGCTAATCTATTGGGTCCAAAATCGTTGCAAACATCTTGGGTTGAGTCTGCGCCTCCTGCTTCTGCTTATCCTCCCCGTCCTTCAATCCATCCTTCAATTTCGCGAGGTTGAGGTCCTCCGATCCCTCCCCCGTCTGCCTTCTATCCAGCCTTAACTCCCACCACCACTCCATGAGCGGGATGTCCTCGCCCAGGCCGGTGAGGAAGGGCTTTGGGGGCGGCTTGTTGGTCTTTGGTCTCTTTTTCTGCTCCTGCTTCCTGTTCTGCTTCTGCTTCTGCTTCTTCCTCCTCTGCCTCTGCTTCTGCTTCTGCTTCCACTTCCATCCCCTCTGCTCACCCCCCTTCCCCATCCCCATCCACTTCTTCATCTTCATCTTCAATTTCTTGAAGGACTTGGAAATTTTGGAGGATACGTTTCCCCTCTTGTGCAGGGGTTGGGTGAGCTCCTCGGAGGAGTTTGGTGGTTCCTCGTCCCACTTGCTGTTGACGTGGCCTGGGACTCTTGCGTTTCGGGCGCATGTGGGGCAGAAGCGTGGCGCGGGGGTTTGGCTGGCCGGTTCTGGGAGCTGCGCGCTGCTGGAGTCGGCCACGGAGGTGTAGCTGGGTTTTTCATGAGGGGTTGTTGTTGCTGTTGCTGAGATTTGTGTTTCTGTTCCGGGGGTGCATGGGAGGGGGCAGAGAGTGGGGTGGGCGAGGGCTAGGTATGGGAAAAGGAGAAGAAGGATGTTGCGTGGGATGAGCATTTTTGGACCGGGGGTGCTTCGCACCCCGTGCGTTGACTCTTTGATTGATAGGTGGGGATAGTAAAGCGGGTTGAGAGATGGAGAAGAGAGAAGGGAGAAGGGAGGGAAGGTAAGGGGGAGAAGGTGGGAGGAACAATGAGGGGTTTTATACACCCTGGTAAGAGAAATTAAGGTTTGGTGTTTGGGTGGGCCCTGAAGCTTTTCCCTTGGGTCCGGTTGTCTGAAGATGGTTACTGCCTTGGTACCATATGTACAGGTGTCGATATCATATCCCATTGTTAGACTTTGGCCTCGTCATGCTTACTCACATCATCGATCGCCTTACCCCTTCAGGCAACAAAAGTGCCTATACGAGGACTTTATACAGACCAGCCGACGACGTTTATTTACAGTATGTCCTACACTCGCTGTGCTTACCATAAACCTTGACGGTGCTTGGAGCCGGGCTGGGATCGCAGGCTAGAATGTGAAGGGGATGGAAAAACAGAGTAGGAGAAAGGATAAACCCCCATCCATCGGGCCGAAAAACCTATCGTAAATTAACATGGACTATAATACCCAAAACTTTCGAGTACCAAATTTCATAAATAACATACATTTGCCATCCCCACTTACGACGTGGGGGATCTGGACATATGGCAACTACTAGTTTCCCGCAATCCCCTTCGTAAACCAACAAGAGTGGTTGGGATTCGCAATGGACGGTTTGAGCTACCCACCTGTGTACCTGTACCAACACCTCTACCTATACTAAACAAACTACGGTGACACCAACGAAAACACAACCCTCCCACGCACGAGCCGTGCTTATTCTTGTATTGATATATAACTTATATCGTGATTCCATGGGCCTCAGCGGTGGAAGCTCAATGGCGGTTGGCCCTGATGAGTGAGTTTAGGTCTGGCGGGCTTAGATTTTCGGATATATCTAGGATCAACTCGTTTGGGAGATGGAGGAAGGGCATTTTGTGTGGGTGTGGTTTTCTCCTCTCCGGGGGATTTGCGAGTGCCTGGTGGTGTCTTGGTTCGTGATGGGACGTTGGGGGGATGGGAGAGCCTTATGAAGTGAAGTTTGCTCCTTGTCAGATTTAGGCAGACAGCTGCCAAGACGGAATATAGGAACTTACCGGTAGCCTACATGTACAGTAGAGCGACCCTAGTGAGAAATGGATCCCGATATGAAATGTGTTTGAGTATTAGTGCCTTATGCTAGACTACCGGTATCGTGTCCAGGCGTTTGCTTAGTGTAACTTTCCGATACATGTTTCGGGTAGCTAGTTCACCGCACCTAACTAGCCTTTTAATGCTAGTTGGTTGTGCGACCCTCCCTACCTTGTGGAGGGGATACTGAACTAGCACTACTGGAGCACTCACTACAGCTACTACGCTGTGATTATCCGACTGGCTGAAAACAATATAGACTACGGATCCCTTAATTACTAAAAGACTTCGACCACCTCAGTTTTACACACTACCAGCAGAGTAAATACCTCAAACCTCCCATGCTACAAACCCATCACCCTAACAATCCATTCCGTAGTGAAGAAGCGAAAAGAAAGAACACAATCCCGTCGGATCACAAATGAACGGTCATGTCACCCATTCATCACCCACAAAATTGGGAGAAAACAATCAGGATGTGGAAAAATCCCACCCCAGTGAGTCCTCACTACCTTCATCCCTCTCTCGTAAGTTGAGCCGAAGACCCCCACATCCAAATAACAAACAGACTCCTCTCACCCAGTGTTCGCAACGGGCCAGACCGGACTGGGAGGACTGGAGGCCGTCCGCGCTAGGCCAGGCCGTCCAGATGTGAGGCTGTGGACTAGGTAGTCTGGTCAGGGGGAATGGCCGGACTGGACGGACTG
>Ga0307513_10002705_pt1 | contig 24393 bp, 38 predicted proteins | sample 15_EM_MG_FD_202174 | JGI IMG/M metagenome (GOLD analysis project Ga0307513, IMG submission 202174) | Populus trichocarpa ectomycorrhiza microbial communities from riparian zone in the Pacific Northwest, United States - 15_EM | ecosystem: Host-associated > Plants > Roots > Unclassified | place...
ATGCTGTAAACGTAACATCAGTTGATTGGGAGTCTCGGAAGGGCCGTACGCACAGAAACAGCAGAGTATGTATCCATGAAGAGCATAGTACCAATGACCGGCCTCGAGATGTTCATCATAACCATGGCGGAGCGCATCTCCTCGCTAATGTGAATCATAAGCACGAGGAGGACGGCATAGACTGCGCACGCGAATGCGGCATCTAAAAGCGAACCCGTCAGGCCTCTTTATTGATATATAGTAAAGACACTCACAATTTACGGCCCGTCTATACCACCGATCAGTCCTCTCCCCTTGTAAACCTTCGAGCTCAATGAGCAAACCACACTCCCGACTAACGAGCACTGTGTCAATCACCAACGGTGGCACAACCGGTACGGGTACCCCGCTCGGCTCATTTTGCTCCTTCTCAACCGCATCGACCACCTCCTGCGATCGACCAATGGGCCGGACAAATCCATAGAGCCTAAATGGGCATGTGGTCCGCAGCTCGGATTCATCACCAGCTTGTAGCGTGCCGGCCTCAAAGCTCGACTTGACCCGCTCAAAGTATGCAGTCATTTCGTCCGCGATGAGATGGGCGGTTGAATTCAAAGCTTCTCGGGGGACAAGTGCTGGGAGGTGGCGGATGTCACGGGAGATACTGTAAAGATATTCCTTGTTCGGACCATGATCGGAGGAGAGAGAGACATACCCTTTTGGTTCCGCCAGCCCAAAGAGAGTGCCGTTTTTTGGGAAGTGGATACCGTCTATCCGGAGGTCGACGGTTTGGGAGGCTACAAGTGCTCCATCTGGGTTTTCGTGTTCCAGGTCTATTGACGCCTGTGCTTCATATTAATACCTATTTTCGTGAGTCGGGTGAAAGGAACGCGCCCGAAACCGATTGACGTATCGCCCATTGCCGTCTGAGACGCTCTCGGGTATAAAATCAAACACTCCTAACGTTGCCCTGGTAGATGCGGTCCAATTCCAGGTGTTGACGCGGTCCCCAACCTCCGTCTTGTTCACGTCCCTCATGTACTCTTCAGCGAAATTGGACCAGGATCCACCGGAAGAAGGGGACGTAAGATTGAATATTCGGATGTTCCTGGTGTAAAATGAGCCAGATACATTTTGAAAGTAGCCCATGTCCGCCGAAGGTGGCGGTGGAGGAGTGACGAGAGAGTAGAGGAGGCGTTTCTCGGTTGCATAGTCATTCTTGGGAAGCGAATAATCGTCAGTAACTCCTATGCACAGACACGCTAGTTAGACGTGCCAATGTAAATCCGGACTCTGTGCTATTGAGCCAGGCGGTGTAGTTAGAGAGTTCATACTGCAGGTTGTGTATCGACTGTTCTAATCAGATCATAAGTCTTACCGCGCCAAATGATGTGGGTGCACATACCCATCTCGTCGGACTGGCCCTCATTCGTATAGTTTGCACGCATCAACAACATGAACATGAGCAACACGAGCCATGTGCTTGGAGATAGCTGTCTCCGGGGAGTCGTGCGTTCTTGAAAACCGCCATTCCCCTCCTCCATGGAGCGACCGAGTCTAAGAGAAGCTTACCCTCCTCCATGTTCAGGCCTAGCCTTCGTCGCTGCGCACTACGGCCGCAACGCGTTTCAAGACGATGGAACACATCACTGGGCCAGCCTGCCATTGTAGGAGAGCCAGTAGCACCGAAAGGACTGGAGCCGTACCAACCCATCGGTGACGCTCTACCCAAGCCACCTACCTGGAGACCTATTTTCGTGCGCGTATACTACATCCGTGTCCTTGTCTGTCATCTCATTGCCCCCCAGTTTGTCCTCGGTGTCTCCGGCGCGACCTACTACACAGCTGCGAAGCTGACCAACGACGAAACTGAAAAGTGGTCGCCTAAAGTATACACAGGGGCTTGGTGGCAAACCCGATTACCATCTAGTGAAGAGATGCAGCGGCTAGCGCGCCTCAGTCTAACCGAGGTCCAGCTTTCGTCTCTTTCAGAAATTTCGTCATACTCACAATCCGCGCAGAAATTGACGGAAGATCTGCGAAAGCTGAACGAGAGGATAGCTAATCTTCCTGCTGGGACGAGAGCGGTCATCCAACGGCTATACATTACCACCGCGCAAAGCTGGGTGAACATGCCGGAAGGCCGACAAGCCGCATACGCCTTGGTCGGGATCTTCGTCGGTATCCACTTGTTCAAGACCGTCGGCTTTGGGAAGGTCAAGGCGTTTTTTACCAAGAACTTCGTACACGATCCGCTCTCTGGAAGGTCGTTCACGCTCTTAACCTCCAATTTCGGGCATGGTGGCTTGTTGCATCTGGCAGTCAACTCTATTGCCCTGCTTGGCTTTGGTGTGTGCGGACTATTCCCTTGTATTCGACATCTAATAATCCCTCGCCAGGTCAATACGCCTTGCAACATTTCCGCTTCAAACAAATAACCGACCCAGAGAGGATGATCGAGTCTCACACCACCTACCACTTCATAGCTTTCCATATCGCCGGTTCGTCTCCCTTTGACCCCTCGCACGACAAACCCAACTCACGTCTTGACAGCTGGTGTATTCGCTAGCCTTGTCTCGCATTTAATTGTGGCCCGAATACGATTTCCGCGACTACTAACAGGGCTTTCAAAATCAAACACTCCCCCGGAAATGTTCGCAAGAGCGGAACGCTTGATGAGACCGTCGCTCGGTGCTTCTGGTGCAGTCTATGCATCACTTGCAGTTACAGCCCTTGCGTATCCTCATGCGCAAGTCTATCTCATTTTCTTACCGATGATCCCTATTTCAATACCCGTCGGTTTTGGCGGGATGCTTTTGGCCGATGTAATAGGGTTGTGGAGGGGGTGGGGGTATGTGTTTGAATCAATCCCTACTTATAGGAATTGTCTGACAATGATTTCGATTAGGTATCTCGATCACGCAGCGCATCTCGGCGGTGCTGCCTTTGGCATGTGGTACTTCTACTACGGACCGGACTTGTGGGATTCTACTCGGCGTCAATGGTACAAGTTGCAAGGGTTCTTTGAGGACGATGACCATGAAGGGGAAGACTCGAGCTCGGAGAACGCCTCGTCTGGAACAAGTTGAAGCACAAACCTCTAGATAATCTCGCAAAGTCGTGCAACGTGTTATCTCTTGTCCCCTGTTAATACCATTCCAACCTATTCTGTGCTATGAGCCGGAAGTCTTGGTTCTGGCCTGGCACCCTCGACTCCATCAGCCTCTTCGGCGAGCGAATCCTGCTCTTCCAACTTCCACCTTAATCTTCGTATGGTCCTCCATTTTCCTCGATGAACGATTCCATTCTCTTTCTCGCCCACGACCTTGAAGCCATTCTTCACAAACGTCCTGAGACTCGCCTCGTTGTGCGGAAAGTTGGCGACCCAGATGATTTGACAGTTCATCTTGGGTACCACCCATTCCTTTAGGAGTGCCTTCAGGACAGCGGACATGATCCCTTGACGGTGGTGCGAAGGGGCCAAGTACACTGAAGGGTAGGTCGACGAATTGAATGATAGAGCGTGAAACCAGGCTTACTCCCAATGGTCCACCAAATACCCGCATCACCGGCGGGCCTCGTCAAATTGTCTACCGGTTCGTCCCTATCCAACCACGTATCCCCGGGCGTGATCCTCGCAAAGAATAACTCCCCGATACATCCATCCGATCCATCCTCCTTAATCTCCCGGATAGCCCTGAATGGACAGTTATCAAACCACCTCCCATGTTTCGCCCCTGCCGTGTACTGGTTCAGCAAACCTTGTGCGAGTGCCAAGTCCTTTGCGAGTCTCTCCTCAGCAAGAGCGCGGGGGTATGGCCATGGAGGATCCCGCAGAAGGTCGGAGATATCATTTGTGTTTAGGTGTACGAGCCGCGCTTCAAGGTCAGAGGAACGTGGGGGTGTTACGCGGATGTGCGAGAGCGGGGGTGGGAGGGGAATGTACAGTTCTGAGATTGTGCTGCCGTGATAGATCATAGCCCTGAGTGGGAACTTGGCGAGGTGAGAGTGAGAGAGAACCAGAACGAGAGCAGGAACAAGACCCGGTCAATGAGTCATCAAGGTGAATGGAGGTGTTTTCGCGCTCTGGTGTGTCCGTGGGAATCATGGTCAATTTGGATCACGATCCAAGATATTGCAATATCTTGCTAGCTACGCAATTATTTTACGAGGGTTTGTACGGGCTCGGTAGGCTCCTGTGATCCACAACCACGACAATAAATAGCCCGCTTGCCGTTGTCGTAAGTCAAACGCACACGTGATATGATTAACATCCGCCATGTTTTGCACAAGTTGCCCGTGCTGTCGTCGTAATTAGTATTCGATCTTCGATCTAGTTCGATGTTCATTACTTGGCTGGGTTTTCGGCCGATCCCGACATTTGCAGGTCTCTGCACATTCAACTTCACAATTGATTTGTTCTCATATATTTAATCCAATCCGAGCCTCGTGCGACACCCCCCAACCCCCGGATCGCCTACTGACCCACCTTGCCAGCCCTCGACATGAACCAGCATCCTCCAATGCCGATGCAACCCATTCCCCAGTACCAGATGCAGCACCAGCACCAGCACCCGACCCAGGTCCAGCCCCAGCCCATTCCGTACGCCGACGCCCAGGTCCGCCAACAGCCAGCCGATCCCCACTACAAGTCCCATACCCCCTACGTCCTCCCACTCGGACGACTACATTGAGCCCAGCGGCCATCCGCGCAGGCTCGTCCACTTCGGTCATGCCCACCAGCTCTCTAGCAGCTCTTCGGGCTCTTCCCACCACCCCATCGTCCAGGGCCACCCCGCCCACCATGTCTGGCGAGAACCCGATCCACTACCCCTCCAGGGGTCGCCCCAGTCACGAATAGGACACGCTGGCGCTTATGTTTATGTTTATGTTTTATTTTTCTGTTTGAGTACCGAGGGTTCGTACCTGTGCCTGCCACGGCTCACATCGACATCTGCGCCGCGCCCACACTTGGAGTGTTCATGGTTGCCTTAATACAGAATAAGCGCTGAATTACATGTCACAAACTCGTGCGGGAAGTGCCAGCCAAAGTCCATTTCGGAGAGAGTCTGGAGGGCGGCGTGCTGTGACCGTCTCAGAGCGAAGGAATTACAGTATAAGTAGCGGATGCGGCGTCTGGTGGTAGCCCGTTTTGCAGTGCTGTAGGCTCTAGGTGGGCCGTGGTGTCCCAACATTGGTATAAAGGAGGAACTCCAGATAGACGGGATCGTCGATTGTAACTTGGCAGTACAACCAAGTTGACTGGAATACCATATTGGAAGATAGTCCGGCAATCCCTTCCTGGACAGAATCTTAGATTAGACTTTGATGTGGGCCAAATACACGTCGAAACGTTCGCGACGTAGGAGAACCACGGAAGCCACCGTGAATATGATGGCCCTAAGCACCGTCGGCTGTACGAATAGCTTGAGCGGCATTTTCGCGCCTGAGTTCCTTGATCACGGTCTAAGAGAGCCAGGATGAGACCAGACCAAATCAACCCCTCAGCTTACCGCCAAAGCTTCTGGATTCACACCGCTCTCAATCATGCTCACGCATGTGGCGAGGGTCTCTCTGTCCAGTTGAGTGTTAAGAAGCTGGGAGATGTCGTGCAAGGCTGGCGGGAAATAAGGGATTGGTGACTCGAGTGGATACGTTTGCTCACTATCCAGAGTTTGCTGAGCAGATGAGTTTTTCTGAGAGTCTCGGTTCGACATTCTCAGATATGCGAGATGCGTCCGGGTTGAAGCTGTGGCAGCCACAACTTGAACTTTGTCATCACCTTGGGCGTGTCAAAATCGCCCGTGTTGAAGTGAACGGACCTCAGATATCGTCTCCTCATTAACTTTGGCACGCTAGAAATTCAGAATGGCCGCGTCGCTGCTCCGACGTGTGCTGCGAACATCCTTCAAAGGCTTCCTGATACCAGCATCCTCGTTTATAGCCTTCACTATACTCCTCTCTTTCGTCCTTATACTCTACAAGCCATCAGCTGGCCCAACCAAGTGAGTCTAGCCAGCAATTCGCTGCATGTGGACGGCTGGCGAGCGTATTTCACAGGGCTCAGAAAGTGGGCTGGCAGGAATGGGACCTGGTTGCACTAAGTAATGGTGCTCCTCAACGGCCCGAGACGACTTCACCCGGCAAAGCGCCTCCCCAAACTGATGTGGACTGGTGGGACGTCGAGGACGATGAAACCAACTCGCAGAGCAGCACTAGTCTTCCTCTCGATCAATGGAATCCGCTACTGCCGCACGATACTGGCATCTCAGAGATAGCTCTGACACGATGTTTCCTCAACCCTGACTATCGCCTTTGCTTTCCCGACACTACTGCAGAGTTGGTACGTATAATCCATTTGAATACCTTGTTTTGCACTTACTTTGCTTTAGGATAGCACGAAAGGAAAGTGGACGATGGTGGAGCAAGACTTGAATTTGAATTCGGGAATGTATTACTTAGTAAGTAGCTTTACATCTCCTCTGCAGTAGTGTGACTCTGACTGCATTCAGAACCTCTACTATCGGCGAACACGCCGCCTCGATGTCCCTCTAATCACCGATCTTTTGCTCCTACCGAAAGATGAAGCACCTCCCGAAGCCAATGGTGACTGGGTAAAAGTCAACTGGTCAATAAGAGATGGTGTCCCTGGTCAAGCCCCCTTATACCTCTGGTACAAGCAAGGACCACCACGTTCTCAACTCAACGATACACAAGCAGCCAATCTTATTACTGAGATAATGGTACACCGTGGAGACGGACGGACCTGGTATGGGTTCGACAAACTATTGACACCAGTGTCTAAGGGGAAGAAGGGCGTGAGTGAAAATGTTTACCTTAGCTACAGGCGAGGGGTCAAAAGTGTGTATTAAGATTCGACCATTCAGCACTAATGTGTACTAACAATGTTCGTAGTACCTCCACGGGCGCGAGCTCTCCACTTCAGCAAGGACGGACAATTCAAAATCCTTCAAATTGCCGATCTCCACTTCAGTGTCGATCACGGGGTTTGTAGAGATACGCAGATCGGGGACTGTAGAAATGCGGATGATCTCACGCTCGCACTGATGGGGCAAACACTTGACCTCGAGAAGCCCGACATGGTCGTCTTCACTGGCGACCAGCTCAACGGCCAAGGGACGTCTTGGGACCCGAGGGCTGTCATGGCTAAGTTCGCCGGTCCGGTGATTGATAGGAAGATCCCGTGGGCCGCCGTATTTGGCAATCACGACGAAGAGGGCAGTGGGATGGAGACGGCGAAGCAGGTCAAGTGGCTGCAAGCTATGCCATATAGCTTGGTGGAACCTGGTCCTTCCGACATCCACGGGTCTGGAAATTATGTTTTGAGAGTCTGGAGTGCCGATGCGTACGTAACTTTGCGAAACCCTACGACCGACTGCCTTACTAACCCGAACGGTAGATCTAAAACACAGCTCCTGACACTGTATTTATTAGACTCTGGGGCGTACTCGGAGGGCGTGTGGAGTTGGTTTGGCTTCATCGCCACCGAATACGACTGGATCCACCAGGACCAGAGTACGTAAGTCTGTCCTTCTCCAACCCAAATCTGCTAATACCAAGGTCAGTTTCATGGTTCCTCAACGAATCCTCACGTGTACCGATGATCCAACGCCCTTGGAAGCCTGATGGGGGCAAAGACCTTCCGGCGGTCTGGACAAAGCGAGGTGGCAAGAACCGACAAGCTATGGAAAACCGGACCATCGCGAAGCCCAACGCGGTGATGTTCTATCACATACCCATTGAAGAGACGTATTCGACGCCTGATGTCGATGTCAAGTCTGGGAAGCCGCTGAACGTAGGTGAGGAGCTGGGTCCGAAGGAGAATCCAACAACGAACGGCGGAATGTTCGAGAATGGGTTGATGAAGGCTTATGAAAACGAACTTGGCGGACGCGAAGTTAAAGTTGTGGCTAATGGGCACTGCCACGGTACGCCAATCTGTCTTTCAACCTCATATGTTGTAGCTTATGGTCTTTCCTACCTAAAGTAAAGGACAATTGCCGGCGCGTAAAGGGCACCTGGTTTTGCTTCAATGGTGGATCATCATACTCAGGGTACGGCAAAGTAGGATTCGATCGTAGGTTCAGGGTCTTCCATGTGGAGCAGTATGGCGAGAAGATCACAACTTGGAAGCGAACTGAACACTCGGAAAAAATTGATGAGATGGTGCTTGTTGGAGAGGGTGGGCCTGCACCGTATGAGGGTTGAGGGATCTCTAACTTATTTCGGACCTCGATTTATGTGCTTACTTGCTTGTACTAGAATTGTAATACCCAGCGCTCGAGGAAAAGCTTACAAGTGATGTCGAATTTATTGAGAAGCGTTGATTATTTGAAGCCTGGCTCGCAATTTGCCCTGCAACTCCTCCAGTTCTCGTGGGATCCGACGTTTGAATGCAGTAGGCTCGCCCATTCCTCCCCAGCCATCCTCGCTATCCGAATACTCGTCGATAACAGAAGGGTATTCGAACAGGTACTCCTGAAGCCTTGGCAAGAAAGTAAAATCTTTCTCCAAGGTCAGCGCCACGTCGTACGCGGTATACGGCGTTGTACACATCTCCAGCCTCGCCAACTGAGGCACGCCACGAAGGTATGCGATTAATACCGATGCATCCATAGAAAGATTTTCAGGGTTGTGTTCTGTCCAACTACGAATGGCAAAAGTGTGGAGGTTATTCGGTACGGCCGTAAACATCCCAGCCAGAAGCCGTGGTTTCAATACGTCAACCTCCAAATGCGTAAGGTTGGGTAGTTCAAGGTGCTTGAAAGGGTGACATGGTCGATCGAGAGGTTCTTCTCGGTAAATGAGGACGAGACGCGTTAGATGTTGGCAGATGACGGGAATGGGGGGAGAATGAGTAGGCCATATGCCAAAAGATAACCCAGTATGTATTCGGAGATGAAGGGTGCGAATATTGGGAGCCAGTAGAATGAACTCGCAGGTTTCTACGATGTCGCATGCATGCCAACCCACAGTTATGGATAGTATCTCCAACTGGGCCATAACGGCTCGATTCCAGTTCTTTGGGAGTGCGTATATGATGTTTAGATGTCGTAAAGCTGGTGTATGGCTTGGGGTGACAATCGAATTTAGTCTCCAGTCAAGTCGATCCCATCGGGCTCCCATAGTAATCTTCTGAAGAAGGGGCTGAAACCCTCGTACCAGCACCCATGCGGCGCTGCAGTCGATAACCACACTCCGACAGCGGGGTAATAGCCCAGGAATATCTGAGATATGCTTCAGAGCGGCGATTCGGTTGGAAGAATCCGCCAACCACGTGAAGTCTAGATCTAATGGGAGTGGATCCGACCTTGCCACTCTTGCCTGGATGTAAGTGCCCGCACATGAATGTGGCAGACCGTTCGATGATACGAGTGGGGGAATTTCGACCCATAGTCCAGGAAGTAGCGCGTGTAAATGCCAATCTCTGCACACAAGCAGGAGTTTTTCGGGCAATTGGCGATAGCCATAGACGAAATGTCCAAATATCTCAAAGAGGATATCCGAAGGGAGCATGCGTATGGGGGATATCGTGGATTTCTTGACCTCAATGAGACTCTGTATCGAGTCGAGTTCGGCTTGGGTTGTGGGCGTGGAGAGCTTTGGTGATTTGCGGATTTGAGCGTGTAGAAGGGCTGCCTGGTGTTCAAGCTCTGCAATTTTTGACCGAATCTTTGCACAGTCTCGAACACTGGGCCGTGGGGTCCATTCAGCTGTGGACTGTTCGTTTGAATGTTAATCTTCGCACACATTCTTAAAGGGTATGACTAACAACTGCCATCGAGCCATCGTATCTGAACGCCACTGTTGGGGCCTCTGGAACGATTGACCACGTTCAGATTTCTGGTATGACCTTTGGAAAGTAGACTCACGCGAGACCTTAGACTTATCAGGATCAACGATCAGATTAGTTAGGCGACTTTTGATGCGTAAGAACTACTACACATGCCTTACGTGGTAGTACAGGCTCCATGGGGACAATGGGGTAGTCTAAGTGTGGTTTATGTACATGAGAATTGTTTGCCCCATTGGCTAGACCCGTCACAGTAAGGTCCTCTACTTACTAAGCCGTCAACGGATTGTATTCCACCCATGTACGAAGTACACTGCCTATGCCTCTGCCATCGGGTCCTTCCAGAATCGTCATTCATCGATTCTTCTTCTTTGCTTGCTTCTTCGTCATGTAGACGCAGCTGACCACAGGTACCTTTGATCTTAACCATGGCAAAATGTCTGGGTTGACATTGTCGCAGCTGTCCACAATAAGTACCTTCAAACACTGCTCATCTCCCCCATTTCTCGCTTTGACAAGTCGAATAAGGGGATCCTCGCTGATGAGAGAATTTGAGAGTATGAGGGATGTGAGTCGAGGACACAACCCTTTGGCGATGTCTTCGACAATTTCTGCTGTTGGAATGGCAGTTTTGGACAGTTCAAGCGTTTCCAACGACTCTCTGAGGAATGGTCGTATAGGGTTGCATTGTTGCATTGTGATCGGGTTACGGATTCGAAGCTCGGTGAGGGTGGGTGCGTGTTTGACGGTGAGGGTTTCAAGGAAATCCCTCGCATACGTGTTGGCTAGTCGTAATTTTCTGAGATTGGGGAAGCTAGCATACTGCGCCAGATTGTAAGACGGAGCGTTCTCGACGTCTATTTCAAGCTCGACCAGATGAGAAAGGTCAGGAAGGGAATTCAAATCGCCCTCGTGGCGCTCGCCGACAGGAAGACCTTGAAGAATGAGAGATTGAAGATAAGGTGTCGTGCTAAGCAGTTCTATTAGAACGTGGATGGATGGAAGGAACGTTTTCGAAATGGTAAGATGGGTTAGATGGGGTAAATTATGGGCTAGATTTTCCCATTGCACACACAAAGCTTCGACCCGAAGCTCCTCGACCCTTTCCGAGACGAACGGTCGTACATCAAGAAGTGGATCCAACGGTATCGGCCCACGCAGGAGCATCTGCCGTGCCGCTGGATGGATTTGAAGCAGTTGGGATACGTTTCCGAACGACCTAATGTCACATTCAAGATAATCGAGCCCTTTGGTGGAGTCGGTGAGCGCCGACCCCAACTTTTGCAAGTCACGGGGTTGAATAAGGTGTAACGAAGAAAGTTTATGCTGTGCGAGTTCAAGCCACCTGAGAGTCTTTTGCACCTTTGGTATGTTACGAATGGTCAATGTCGACCACAAAGCAGGCATATCCGTCGCTACTCTCCGCCAGTGACCACAGACATGCGCAAGGTGAAGCGGATGGGCCCCCATATCTTGTACGGCCGCTTTAAAGACAAGTGCAAGAAGTTCGAAGGGCAGTTTGGCGATGTGACACATTTGAGCTCGTAGATTCTCTTCGTGGCGAAGCTTAGCGATCATCGTTGCCTCTTGCAGTTCCTGGATCTCCTCTTTCCTCCGTATATCGGTTGGCTTGACACGTTGCAAGGCGGCATTTGCCATCGCCAATGCGCGATCGTGCTGGTTCAAGAGGGTTAAGAGACGAGAGGCACGCATATAACCCTATAAAATGACATAGGCTTTCTGCTCTGAATGCATTAGAGCATCACTCACCTGCACTAGTGCCGGCGCAATCTTGATCACCTGGCCACTATCTTTCAAAGCATCCTTCCACTTGCCAAGCTTCTCGTATGTTGCTGCCCTTGAATCATATACACTATGCACGTTTGCTCCTGCCTGGATCGCCTGCGTGTATGCATCATTCGCATATGCGATCTCATCATATGGGACGTATGGACGCTTACTGCGGTGAAAGAGGTGAGTGCGGACTCATAATTGCCATCCTTGAATTTCCTGACACCTTTCTGGAATTCCACGCGCCAAGTCTCTGTCATTCCTGTGCCAAACGCGGTCGTGGGTCGGAGTTGACACGCCTATATTTGGCTGCACCAAACACGGGGATATTCGGACATTCAAAGATCATGTGACGCACTCAAGCATCCGTATTGAGCCGTACGAAACAGAAGCGAACGACGCGGGCAGGGACAGCGGCCCTGGTTTTGAGCCGTTTCCACGTTCTCATGGCACGCACCCCGCTCCTCTCGCGTCCTCTGGACGCCTTCTAGTAACGGTCTTACATCTCCACCTACTCTCGAAACTGATGCGAACATAGCTTCGGTTTTTTTGCGCTCCATCTTTACGCATATCTTGCCATGGACCTGCATGCTGTCTACTTGTCACACTATGGCCTCACTCCTAGCTTCCTTCAAAAGCTTACGGATACTTACATAAAGATGACCAATGATCCTTTCGTTGGTAACGTGTCAAGAATGAAGAGCGCAACTGAGCCATTAGAATGGGTCTGGATGCTGACCCTCTTTCACATCGAGACGTACGTGACTTCCATGGTTCCTTTTAACTGGCCCATATCTGACCCGGTCCAATCTTAGGCTGTTCCAAGTTCCAGCGTTCATTATAGGCATGGCCATTATGTATAAAGGTGAGGAGCCACGGAGGCTTGTTGTACACAGGTCCTAATGTCACACTACTAGATTGGAAGGCCGCATATCCCTTCCTCATCGCCTATGGAGCGGCAGGCGCCGCCACTGTCCTTCCATGCGTTGCACTCCTCATTGCAATCCCGGATGCTGCGACCTCGGCATCTCCTCTTGCCCTTACTCTTTCTCAGAGAATCATGCTCCTTGCATCTTACGTGCCGTTTACTTTGATCCCTTTGTGCCTTGCTGTAGATTTGTCCATGCGTACGGCCAAGTTAATCCGTACTGGATTGGCGGCACAGGTTAAAAAGAAAGCTCACTGAAGGGAATACTCCATGTGTATTTGGGGGTATAACATATGAGTAGGGATTGTAGGGACGTCTAGGAATTGGAGTTTTTGAATATTGTCAACAAAGCGATTTTCCTGCTGTATCAAACCCATCACAGTGCCTTCTCACCCACCGATTCTGCGTCTCCCCGCGGAGACTGCTGAGTTAGTCGCAGCTTCCATTCGCAGGACCGTCTTTCCACCTCTCATCCACCTTGGCACAATCGAATGGCTCTCTTCCAAGCCGGAGGTTCACTTCGTTGTGTATTCCACATAACCACTTTGAGAGTGTGTCCCTCGATGTCACGTCCGGTGGGTTCCTCTTCATTTCGCCACCCAAATGTTGGGCACAATAAGAGCACGGATAGAGGGAAGGAAGTGAGTTGAGAAGGTTTAGCATATGTCGTCGTTGTTGGGGATTAGGGTTGGGAGGATAGTATGCAGCTGTCGTATGGAGAAATGTCCAAGTCGCATAGCCAAGTGCAAGCGAGTCCGGTGGGCACTCTGGAGGTAAATCAATCGCAGTGGGGGCTGCAGGGGCTGCAGTCGTACCAACTGTTGATGTTGAAACCGAGGAGGTAAAGTTTGGATTGCTTTGAGGGTTCGGTGGAGCCGCTTGACGCGCCTTCGAAGATTTAACCCAAGCTTTGAATGCATCACTCGCTCTGTAAAACATTCATAGTTAGGGGTATGCTTTTTTCTCCATCAGAGAAGCTCGGCCTACGCGGATGTAGTCCCGCAGGCCCTGCACGGCTTGCCATCCGGACCAATGATTATCCCAGGAGGAAGTTGCTGAGTGTGGTTCACCTCAGACATCTTACCTTTTCTATGGTTGAGGTTTACTAATGAGGCTGGAACCAAGCAGACGGAGATTGGCTTCGGCGGCCGGATCATTCTGATCCTGATCTTGATCCTACCATTCCTCGTAATCGTTCGAGATGTCAGAACCCACAGTAGAGCCTGCGAAAGTAGCCGGGGCTGCCCTACCGGAAGTCGTACAGAAGGGTGCGCCCGTGCCAACGACCACAGTGGAAGCCGCGGAGGGGACGGGCAACGACCCCGTCATAGTCGAGCCACAAAACAATTTAACTAAGAATTTCACGGATGCTGAGTGGAAGGGCGTGAAGGAGCTGAGGGTCAGTAACGTCACTTGCGGAGAAAAAGAAACTTATGTCCAGCTACGTAGGCGCAATTACCTGAACTTGCTGAAGAGGTTTACGGATCAAAGGACGCCCGTATTGAAATCTGGGGTGTCGAACTGACCAGTAAACCGACGGCCCGTGGAAATGTGGTGCTGATCAAGTTCGTCCGAGCCCGGTACGTATATCGTTATACCAAGGGGCATACTCCTCACCCAATACCACAGGCCAGGAGACGTGGCCGCAGCACGGGAAATGCTCGCTTCGACACTCAAGTGGCGCAAGGAATTCAACGTCGATGAGATCACTACCAAAGAAACCTTTGACGAGTCTGTCTTTGGGAAGGTTGGAGTAATCTCTGGAAATGATTGCGAAGGGAGACCCGTACGTTCAACCAGAACCGCTACAAGAGCAGTCACTGACACCTTCCTCGGCAGGTTACTTACAACTTTTATGGTGCTGTGGACCAAAAGGTAGTCTTTGCAGACGTAGACAAGTTTATAAGGTTAGGACTTGCTCCATTTTGTAGAAGCGGACTCATGGAACCACATAGGTGGCGTGTCGGCTTGATGGAAAGGGGAATTGCTCTCATCGATTTTGAAAAGATTGATAGCATGGTACAGGTGCACGGTAGGTGATTCTCTCATCTTCCGAACTTCTTCGTGACACGGGCCTTTAGATTACGCTGGTGTGAGCATCCTTGGAGGTCGGGATCCGAACTCGAAAGCAGCAGCTGCACAAGCGAGCAAGATATTCGCTGACTACTATCCGGAGCTCCTTGTTCGTTGATGCCGCTTTCGGGGTGTTGGGGTACTCACGAGATTTCTCTACAGCACAAGAAATTCTTCGTGTCTGTTCCCGCCGTACTTACGTGGATTTTCTGGGTATTCACAAAGGCTTTGTCCCCTGCTACGCAAGCCAAGATGAGTGTTATTGGAAGTGGACCTGCAACCATCTCAAAGGAGCTCTTGCCTATCATTGACAAGTCACAGTTACCTAAGCGATATGGTGGTGACGGAGATGACATTTAGTCTTATCTCGGCTGAATGATTTCTCATAACACCCGTCACCTTTTCATGTTTCTCTTTGTTTGACGGTTTGGACATGTAGTCACTCGCCACTGAGCGCTAGGAAACGACTTGATTAGCATTTCACCCCGATCAGCTGCTTGGGATGTGAGAGTGATGGCGGACTACAGAAAGACAAGGACACAGGTTTCGTTCGCGTAACCCGACCCGCACTTTTGTCATTATCTCCAAAGGTGCCGACAGTTCCAGCACCTCCAGGCTGGGTAACCTCTCCAGAAGTTCCAAAACCGCTTCACACTCCAACCCAAATCCATCGCTCGGGTTGCTCGGGACAGTCAATATAACGAGGGTGAGCTGAGTTACGGTCAAATAGTTGGTTCGAGCAAGTCCCTCAATCGTACGCAGATGGTGCAGCAATATTTCCAACCGCTGCAACTTCGGTACCTGAATCATCTCCAACGGGTGCCGCACAACGCGCTCTAAACCATTGTCTGCATACCGAAGGATTAGATGTGTAACTTCTTCGAAGATGCATTCTTGATAAAAGAAGAAATTCTCCAATAGGTCAACACTGTACTGCGGAGTTGCGATGATATTGAGGCGGAGACGCTGCACTTTGGTAGCAGCAGAGGCTACCCTATATAATTCGGGTCGAGACGTCGTGAACCATGAGAAAGGAAGTTCCAATTCCGACTCAAGGTGGGATAAGATCATCACGGGGCAGGAGGGGAGGCAGTCAGGAAGTTCGAACTTCAGACTCTTCAGCTTCGCGGTTGGCTGTAGCTCAATTCCACGAGGAGGGGGCAGTCGCAAGGCCAGCGTCAAGTACTCGAGCTGGGGAAGGTACTGTGCGACGAACCCCCAATGGTCACCATGGTGAATGGTGATACCAACACATCTTTCCATAAGAGTTGTCACATGCACTAGTTGCTCTACTGGGGCGTCGATCGCCGCAAGGTCGAGGTGAATAGGGGCTGGATGCGAGCGAAGGCATCGCGTCTGGAGAAACCCGAGAGCCCATTCCGGTCGTATGGATGGACATTTTGGAAAACGAAGATTGGACCACAGAGTGGGAAAATAGAGGGCGGCATCGTGCCAATAACGGCAAACGAAGAGCAGGGTTTCGGGAATATCGTTATCGTCCGATACGTAAAACTCAAAGATCATGAATAGTAGTTCCGGAGGAAGCGCCCCGATTGGGGATAGCGGGGAATGTGCAGGTTGGACCGGCAGCTGCGTCTATTTGCCGTTAATTCTCCGCAATACCTACCTAGATTCATTTCAGATATTTACTTACCACGTTTAGGCGCCATTTCTTGAGTAAGAGGGACAGTACCATCCCACGTGGTAGGGTTCAAGTTGTAACGTGCTCGAATCATTGGAACATTGTCGGGTATGATACTAGAAATGTAGACACTAAGGATCAACGGTACATAGGAGAGAAGGAATCCCCCATCTCCTTCATCGCGAGGAAGACTTTGAATACCACCCGCCGGCGCGAACACTAGAGAGACGTACGAAGTGATTACACTCCAGTTGGCTTGTAGAGTGGTCGATACCTCCATAGTTATTGTAAGCCCAATCTTTGCCAGGATCTCGGATTTCGAGTACGACCTCTTCGCGCTCGCGCAGCACGATGTGATGCCAGGACATCTCATGGACATCTCACAGGTATACGTGACCTCTATGCTCGGTTTGTATCCAGACGTTTTTGTAGCGGGCCCCAACAAACACATGGTTTTGCCGAGTCGATCTCAATCCAGAATTCGAACAACTTCTGGCAACTCGTTCAACAGATCCACGAGAGCCTTTATATCACCTACAAACTCGCGAATATGTTCATACATCCTGGTGTTCCCGATTCGATGACAGTGAGGCGGTACGTGGTCGGGTATTTCACATTGGAAATGGTTGTGGGAAACGAAATTCGTGGTGCTTCAACCGAGGAATCTGCAAGGTGGGCGGTTGGGGTTTGAATCGTGGGTTCTTCGTCCACATTTGAAGAGAGAGTTGCGCTACTCGATCATTGGTGTAGTGCAAGTCGCTCATACGATGGCGACCTTGCAATTTACTGTTGGTAACGAAACACGCCGCATAAAACCTTTCTCGGGGTCAATGAAATGCGGAGGAATAGGACCCGTAAATTGCCAGCAGGAAGGAGGTGCTCTTTTTCTGTTGGGTGAATAGTCCACACGCAGCTCTACTAGCCTTGGTGCCGGGCCCTGATACGCGGATCTGGGCCGGTATTGCGCATGTATATTGACTGCCAAGCCCCACAAATTTGGGAGATTGACATTCCTCTCCAGAAAAGGTATATACGGCGTGGACGCTCCGAGTGGAGCACCGGAGCCGGGTCTCAAAAGGATCCCACCGTTGTTCAGGGTGGACGGATATCGTGGTTCATCGCTCAACAGAATTGGGTGTGCAACAGGCCCTCTGGAGGCCTCGAAGTCGGGGAACAGATGAAGTAGGTGAGAGCGAAGACGTTGCACCTGCATAAAATAGGGTTGGTAGAGGTTCGATCAGAGTGCGGGTATCTGCATTGCGGGACTGTACCAGAAGCAGCAGATAAATTCGCGAAGAGCAGCTTTTTAGGAAAGTCAATATGTCCCGTTTCGTGTCATGGATCATTGAAGGCCTTGGAGGGCAGCTTGAAAGGAACCAGTGTGGTTGACGAACGCAAAGCGAGCGCGTTCGGTGGATGAGACCGGTTTTAGTCACACCCAAAGACATCTACAGGCGGCGCCAAGAAGATCGCCACCTTGATTTTGAGTAGACCCATCGATCTCCGTCTGGTATTCCGTCGCTTGGTTCATGTGGAGAGACAAAGCCGGCCAGTAGACACCTCGCAAACTCATAAGTACACACACAAGAACACAACATGGCTACAAGTACAGAGTTTTGCTATATCTAATCAGAGCCTCGGTCGATTCTACTGTTCCGAATCACAGCTCGAACCAGATCGAACTCCCGCCGCATATATCCTATACAATAGTCGTAACTATCAGTACAGCCCTCAAATACCCCCGTTGCGATTATCCTTGGATTTTCAAGAACCTTTCGGTGGTAACGAGGGCAGCCGCATCCAGACCCACCCTTGCCCAGCGGGGTTCAAAGTACTCAACTTCCGTGAAGGCGGGTACGTCTTTCGCCTCGACACTATGCCACACACAGCTCACTCTCGCCATCCATGTGCTCCCGTCCGGCACCCAAACCTTGAAGTGTTCAGTGACCCCACTGTTTCGATCCTCACTCCTCGAGATGCCCTCCCACCGAGGCTGGGTAGGAGACGTAAACTCGAGGCCGTAGCCCGTGCACTCGGGGGAGTACTTGACCCAGATCTGGACGGCCCCCGGCTGGCTGGGCATGGTCATCTTGTGCACGATGAGCAGGCTATCGGGAGGAGTAGGGGGGGCGAGGCCGTGCCATAGGCAGTAGCTCGAGTCGGGCTGGCCGCGCAGCTGTTCCTCGATGAGGGGGTGGCATTCACGTAAACCCTCACTGCGCTTCCAGGACGGTAGATGCGGAACGACCTGCTGGTCAGTGTACCAGGTCGGTCCTGTGAGGCGGACGACGTTGGAGCCTGTATCGAGGTTGATGATTTGGGCGAATTCAAGGTAGGCGGGGGATCGGCTTGTGAAAGGGAAGATGAAGAGGGTGAAGAAGAAGGTGCCGAGGTAGACGAGGGTGAAGAATGACGGAACGGCCCAGTGCAGTTTATGCATGAAAGTAGCAGAAGGCAGCACGAGGACGAGGAGGGCGGCGGCGTTGACAAGGAGGATGTCGCGTGGGAGTTGGTAGCGGAACCACCCGTTCTTCATGACCATAAGTACGATGAAGAACGCGAGCTGGGTGGCGATCGTCACCACCACTGTGACTACACTTGTGCTGTCGAGCTTTGAAACCATCTTCTTGAGATCATCCTTTCTGTTGTGGAGATGATTCCCATTTGGTGTATGTACATCTTGATCGTCCTCTGGAAGCCGGATTACGCCTTCCTGAACGGGGGAGTCGAGCCTGAGGGCTTGTAAGAACTTGGCTGAGAGGCTGAGGAGGGCAGAGAGGAGGAAGAAGGGTGCAAAGAAGGATGCACGGTCATTCAATAGGCCCTTGAGGTCGATCACTATTATGATCCACCAGAGGAGGAAGAGCTCGCCCAGAACTGCGGTCGATTGATGCGAGGCGGGCATGAATCGAGCAGTACCCGCAAGTATTGCATAGTTGAGGACGAATGCCAGAGAGAAGAAGGAGAAAAAGACGCCATTTGGGTACGAGTAGATGACCTAGAGCCACATCCGTGTTCAGAACTCCCTTGCGCAAGGGTAAGGAATGTCGCGTACATATGGATTTACTTTTGCGTAGAGGAGACTAGTGCCTAGGACGCCGAATGTGGAGACGAGAAGGGAGGCTGGAAAGCGGAAGAGACCGTGCCACTTGAGGGCGAGTTTGCCCTGTCGATATATCTCCCAGAGGAAGAGAAAGATGATCAGAGGCCCGCCGACGAGCAAGGCAATGTCTGCGGGTGTCATGAGGGTGTCAACTAGGCGAAGGGATGAAGCCAAATGTCGCTTGCTTTTTCCACCTTTTGAACTACTTCGTACATGACCTCGCGTATTGCTGCTCGCTCCATCAGAACTTCGGGTACTTCCCTAAAATAATGTCCTAGCAATTACTTGTTCTTACTAAATTCCCACAGCGGCCCTCGCCCGTCCGACGGTAGTAACCGCGCTTCCACGCATCCAAAGGTGTGAAGCCGCATACCAACGTTGCATCCGGAACCATGGCCAACGAGCGTTTTGAATATTACCAGGCGTTCCATGGCTACAGAGCCCACTCCGCCCGCTGAACGGGCTCAGGAAATCATCCAGTCGGTCCCCTCGACGAGCCTCGTCACCAAAACTGGCGCGGTCGTCCTCGGTACCGCTCTCACCGCAACCGCCATCTCCCAAGAGCTCTATGTCGCCAACGAGGAGACCGTCGTCCTCGCTGGCTTCCTCGTTTTCGCGACTTACCTCGCCAAGGTATATCAGTGACGAAAACTCATGGGCATCCTTGAACGACCTGTTAATCATGTTTTTATTCTCTTTAGACGCTCCAAGAACCCTACAAGGGCTGGGCGCAGGGACATGTCGACGTGAGGAGTTTCTGACGGTGGTCGAAAGACTCAATTTGTGATCCCTGCCTACAGCGTATTACCGGTATCCTCACCAGCTCGCGTGCTGAGCATACCCAAGCTGTCAAGGACAGAATCTCGTCTGTCGAGCAGATGAAGGATGTTGTCGACCTTACCAAAGGCCTCTTTGCCGCCTCCAAGGTGAGACGAATAACATCCCACCATATTCACAACTTAAGGGACACTCTGGATGTGATTGTTCTCTCAGGAAACCGCCCAGCTCGAGGCCGAAATATTCACCAAGCGTCAACAAGTAGCGATGACCGCTGAGCTCAAGCAGGTTTTGGACTCATGGGTCCGCTACGAACAGCAAGCCAAAGAGGCAGAGCAGGCGGAGCTTGCAAAGACGGTCATCGAGCGTGTCCTGAAGCTGCTGCAAGACCAAAAGTCGCAAAAGGACATTGTACTCGGTGCCGTTGCTGACCTCGAACGTAAGTACATTTGCGGACTATCTTTGTACATGTTACTTATCGTTTACGTTTACAGTGCTAGTGAAGAACAAAGCCATCTAGACGAAGGCGAAACCACATTTAGACGGACTGGACTGAAGCATGTACCCATCGAACGCGCGTACAACCCGTAGTCCTGTCCTTTCTGCATTAGCATTGTCCCTCTACTGTGAATTGTGTATCCGCCACCTATGACAGGTGCTCCAATTTGGTGGATAAATTCTTGGTTCCACTCCACCTTTTCCTCCGCCTGGCCTTTGCAGGCCCCTTTGCCTGAATCGCCAGGATACACCCTTAGACGCCGACTAAGAAATTAGAAGCTAATCAGGCATGGATGTCGATCTCATCAAGCTCGTGAACAAATTGCAGGACACGTTCGCAAATCTCGGTATGTTTTGCGTGTGGCGGACTAGGAGCGGGGGGGTTGACTCGAGTGCGCAGGAGGCGAACTGGACATGCCTCAGCTAGCAGTTGTGAGTCCGTTACCCTTTGGGCGACGCGTCGCAGCGAGCAGTAACTAGGTGCAAAGGTCGGCAGCCAGTCGGCAGGAAAGTCGAGCGTACTAGAAAAGCAAGTCATAATTTTCTCGCTTTTACGTGCAGTGGAACCTTACACATTTTCCTTCCGCCACTCGCTCAGCATCGTCGGGCGCGACTTTCTCCCGCGAGGGCAGGGCATCGTCACCCGCCGACCGCTCGTCCTCCAACTCATCCACACGCCCTTACCTCCTCCCGGGACTCCGCAACCGCCCTTTCCGGAGTACGGCCAGTTCCTGCATACCGACCGCCGGTTTACCGATTTTGGCGAAATTCGAAAGGAGATTGAGGCTGAGACCTTTCGCGTTGCTGGACAAAACAAGGGGATTAGCAAGCTCCCTATCAGCCTGAGGATCTATAGTCCGAATGTCCTCGACTTGACACTCGTCGATTTGCCCGGGTTGACCAAGGTGGGGTGGGGGTGGAGCTATGGCTGGTAGGTTGAACATTCCCGGCGTTGACTTTTATGCTATGTGTAGATCCCTGTTGGAGACCAACCATCCGACATTGAGAAGCAAATACGGAGCCTGGTGCTCGACTACATCTCGAAACCAAATTGGTATATCATTTCGCACAGTTTCGCTTTACTATCATTATCCCAATATCTCCTGCAGCGTGATTCTCGCTGTCTCCGCCGCAAATGTCGATCTCGCCAACTCTGACTCGCTCAAACTCGCGCGCTCGGTCGATCCACAGGGCAAACGTACCATCGGCGTTTTGACCAAGCTCGATCTGATGGATGCAGGAACGAACGCTGCTGATATTCTCACTGGCCGCGTCTACCCGCTCAAGCTTGGGTTCATTGGCGTCGTGAACCGCAGTCAACAGGATATCAACGTCGAAAAGCCCATGCAGGATGCTCTGGAGACGGAATCAGAATTTTTCAAAAACCACCCTGCGTATAGAAACCTTGCGCATAAGAACGGGACGAAACACTTGGCGAAGACCTTGAATCATGTGCGTGTGAACATACGGTCTCATGAAGTTTTGGTGTTGCTGATGCGGTGGACCAGGTTCTGATGAGCCACATTCGAGAGAAATTGCCAGATATGAAGGCCAGGTTGAACACTCTGATGGGCCAGACCCAGCAAGAGCTCAACTCATTTGGGGACGCGTCCTTGTTCGGCGACCAGCATCAGGTGCATCCCCTTTCTATTCTCTTTCCTCTTGTAGTGCTTACATTTGTTTCACAGAAAGGGTCTCTAGTTCTCCGACTAATGACACAATTCGCCCGGGACTTTGTCTCTTCAATCGAAGGCACCTCTCTCGAAATCTCTACTAAGGAGCTGTCAGGTGGTGCAAGGGTCTATCACATCTTTCACGAAGTTTTCGGCCATGCCCTCGATTCTCTCGACCCAACTGCTAACCTTACTCCCCACGACATCAGAACCGCCATACGAAACTCGACTGGACCTCGACCGAGCTTGTTCGTGCCGGAGGCAGCATTTGATCTGTTGGTGAAGCCGCAGATTAAATTGCTTGAGGCCCCGAGCTTGAGGTGTGTGGAGCTGGTATACGAGGAGTTGGTGAAGTTGTGCCATAATTGTACAAGTCATGTATGTGCTCCAGTCATAGCTCCTCCCGAAAGGGCATCTGAATCGCCATTTACAGGAGCTCGAACGCTTCCCCCGGTTACATGGCCAGATCATCGAGGTGGTCTCTGATCTACTACGGGAGCGCCTAAGCCCGACATCGGAGTATGCGCAGAGCTTGATCCAGATACAGGCGGCTTACATCAACACCAACCACCCGGCGTTTGTCAGTGGCTCTACCCAGGCCACGCGGGAAGCCCACGACAAACAACAGCGCAAGGTGAGTTTTATTTGGCATCTAACTCGCCCATTTGGCTATACTCAGTACTTCCAGCAGCCCGCGGAAATCGAAGCCCCCAACGGCTCGTCGGCACTAGAGGACGACGTGGACGACGAAGTACCCGACGCACCGAATGGGACTCAACGGTCCGTCTCCTCGAGCCTCCCGCGCTCACGGACACCGATCAGCGGCTCCTCCACTGCCATCATCTCGACTCAGCTGCACCGGACCCATGGGCACCAGCACCAGCACCAACACCACTCGTCCCAGCCGGCGCAAGCGAAGGAGACGTTTCTGAACTTTTTCTTCGGCGGACAGGGACCCGCGTCCGCGCCGAGCTCGGTGATGTCCACCCCGCCGAGCTTCCGGCCGCGAGGGAGCAGGAGCGGCGCTGCGGGGATGGGTGCGGGTGCGGGGATGGTCGGGGATGTGGACGAGCTTGCGCTTGATCAGGATCCTGGGAAGAGCGCGGCTATGGACATGAAGAGTTTGGGGAAGCATATCGACGCGGTACGCTATTTCTCTTCTTTACGGAGCCCCTCGTTTACTGATTGATGGCTGATGGCTGATGGCTGATGGGGTGTATGTATCTAGGTATCGATGGACTCGGTATCGACGCTGACGGTGCGGGAAGAGATGGAGACGTCGCTGATCCGGGGGTTGATCTCGTCGTATTTTGGGATCGTGCGGCAGAGCATCCAAGACCTGATCCCAAAGGCTATTATGCACTTTCTGGTGAATTACACGAGCCAGCACGTGCAGAACCGGCTGGTGTCGAGCCTGTACAAGCCCGAACTGTTTGATGGACTGCTGCACGAGGACGAGACACTGGTGGCAGAGCGGGAGAGGGTCAAGGCGCTGCTTGATGCGTATCGCGAGGCATTTAAGACGCTGAGTGAGGTCAGTGTCAAGTCGCTTTAGAGGCCGATGTATAAGGCGGACAAGGATTTAGACCTTGGAGAGTGTGTCAGGTTGGAGGAAGTTGGGAGGATGACGGTTTGGTTCGGTTCGGTTCATACTCCTTGATTTTGTCGGTTGTTTCGTGCAATACATAGGTTCAGACACGGCGGATTCTATGTTCGCGTATCGCCACGGACAATTTGCAAAGTACTTGAATGTCATCAAGAATGATATTGGAGAAAAAAGTATATAGTATATTTGAATATCAGATTGATACTTTGTATTACTTATCGTATCTTTCTGTTCTCCTCTGCCTCTAGCTCTAGCTCTGGGTGTGCGTGAAGGATTACCTTGCTGGTTCTGATCCCCAAGTCGAGAGCAATGAATGCTGGGACGAGGAGGAATGGAATGTAAAACGCGACAAGGGCGGCTCGTTGGGAGGGAGTGACTGCCAAGTCGTCGGAGCTTAAAGGGGCAGATGGGAGAGCAAAGATGACACTGATGCAGAGGACGACGGTGGCTGCTCCGGAAGCGCCGTAGGCTATTAAGAATGGGTAGAGGGGTTTGATATCTGTCGGGGG
>Ga0307513_10002706_pt1 | contig 24392 bp, 21 predicted proteins | sample 15_EM_MG_FD_202174 | JGI IMG/M metagenome (GOLD analysis project Ga0307513, IMG submission 202174) | Populus trichocarpa ectomycorrhiza microbial communities from riparian zone in the Pacific Northwest, United States - 15_EM | ecosystem: Host-associated > Plants > Roots > Unclassified | place...
CCGTGATGACCTGCATCCAGAACTTCGCGCCCTCATTGTCAGCCGCCCACATCCCTAAGACTTCTTTCAAGCCTTGCAGGTTGACGCCAAAGGCCAGATAGATGGCTTTATTGGTGACTCTGCCCTGGCTCTTGACCTTCACCTGAAGCGCGTCGAGGTATAAAACGGGATAGACCGAATCAAGTGGCCGGTTCTGCCACGCGCGCACTTCGTCGAGGACAGCATCCGTCACAGTCGAGATTAAAGAGGGCGAGATCTCCACGCCATAGATCTCTTCGAGATGACCTTGAATCTCGCGCTGCGTCATGCCACGCGAGTACAGAGAGATGATCTTCTCGTCGAGGCCGTCGAAGCGGGTCTGCCCTTTCTTGACGAGTTGCGGCTCGAACTCTGAGGCGCGGTCGCGCGGCACGTCAATCTGCACTTGACCGCGCTTACCACGCATCGTCTTCGGAGTGGTGCCATTGCGAGAGTTGCCCGAGTTGTCGCCTGAGGCATCGTGCTTGTCGTAGCCGAGATGGTGTGTCAGTTCGCCGTTGAGGGCGCGCTCGACGAGAGCCTTAGTGAGTTGCTGAAGGAGGCCGTCCTGACCGAGCAGGTCTTCCGGCTTCTGGTAGTCTTTCAGTAGTTCGTCGAGCAGTTCGGGTCGAATCGGTGGCATAATCAAATCTCCTTTCGAGACTGTACGGTTGATTATCGCCACTTACACAGAATTTAGAGAACCTCCGTGCGGGATTTAACAGGGAGGGGAAAAGTTGCAGCATAACTCACCTAGAACATTTCCCCGGATTGTTATCAAGCGTGCAACGATTGAGCCTCATAGCCGTTTGGCTCATCTTAAACCTATCGGAATTGGTACTCCGTTAGTCGAGAGTTTAACGAGCTATATTAGCCGATTGGCTAATACACATTGCTGGAAGGTTAGTACTTTATTCCAGCACGAAATTTTGCCACATCTGGATATGTCTTACTTGTCTGCTCCTACCGAAGATCATTTATTCGGCACCTTTTCTTTTTTGCGAGTAAAAGCGACCTTCGAAGCAATCAACGGAAAATCTGAAGGTGCCGCTAAATTTGTTGCTGTATTAGAAAATGCAACCAAGCAACGGGATCTTAAGTTTATAACTTTATTGTGTTGGACTGACGTTTTGACCTCACGCAACTTACTTCGAAAGTATAGATCGTGGTGCCCCGATTGCTTCTATGATCAGCGCTTAAGTACTCAGACCATTTATGAGCCCCTCTTATGGTTTATCGATGATGTCAAAATATGCTCCATCCACCAAGAATTCCTAGTCTCAACCTGTCCTTATTGCAATAATCAGGCTTCAGTACTTAAAACTAACTCTCGTCCTGGCTACTGTCCCATTTGTGAGAAATGGCTTGGGAGTTGTAGCAACCATGATTCATCAAATAATACGCCTACTGATGACGAGTTACATTTTCAACTCTGGGTAGTAGAAAATGTCGGTGAAATGTTGTCCTCTGCACCAAGGTTACAATCTCAGCTACTGCAATCTAATCTCGCAAAGTCTATATCATCGATTATCGATTGTAGCTATGGAGGAGTTGCTCAGAGATTAGCGACAGCTATGGGGAAGTCTAAAAGCAGTGTTTGGGGCTGGAAGCATGGCAGGAACATGCCATCTTTAGGTGAAATACTAATTGCATGTTACATAGGGGGTATCACATTGTTAGACTTTCTAACCTCTGAAGGAAGCGTAAAACCAGGCTTACCTACTCGGCAGGTGCTCATCAACAATAAGAATCGTAAAAAAAAAGCGCCATCTAGAATGATCTTAAATATTGATAGTGTGCGGCTAGAGCTATTAGGGTATTTGGATCCAGCTACTGAACCAATGCCAATGAGACATGTGGCCAAGTGCGTTGTATATGAAGAAAAACTTCTAAGAAAGAAGTTCCCAGAGATTTGTAAGCAGATTTCCGGGCGATATTTGAGTAACATGAAAGAACTTAGCAAGAAGAGACGGTCGGATTTCGTTGATGAAATAACATCAGGAGTATTCAATCTTCACTCCCAAGGGCAGCCAATTACGAGGGCACGCATCGCCAACTATTTGAATAAACCTGAATATAAGAGCAATCCAAAAGTATGTGGGCCAATGATGCAAGCGAAGCAGAAGCTAAGTAGATTGTAAGGATACAGTCTCTGCGAGCTTGAAAGTACTTGTAGAGGGTATGCTCAGAAGCATTATGCTTCCGTGTGTTTTGGAAGCATAAGTCTTCCAAAGCGGAAGACTTATGCTTCCAAGAACAATACTGCTCACTGCTTGCATTTTTGTTGGCGGAGGCGTGTGGGAATCGAACCCACCCGAGCCTGTTCTCACAGTCTCACAAACGGTTTTGAAGACCGCGCCATTCACCAGAACAGATGCGCCTCCATGAGGTTTAAAACGCCTGAAACCCTACGCGCGGCGGGCGTCGGCTGTCAAGCGCGACACTCCCACCGTCGCCTGTTCAGTCCTTGACCGGAAAGCTGCGAGACGGTAAAATCGTAAATTCGAACGAGCGTTCGAAAAATGGTAAAATAACTTTTAGGGTCAAGACGCGGCGGCGTGAAAGATCAAACCGTCGTTCGACTACGGGCGTGCGAGCGCGCGAACAACCTGTCTGGAGTTTAGTTATCTGATGATCAATTTCGAGACGACACCCGAATCATACAAGCACTGGAAACTTGCGATAGACGGCGCGGTCGCCACCCTCACGATGGACGTGCAGGAAGACGAGACGCTGGCCGACGGCTACAAGCTGAAACTCAACTCCTACGACCTCGGAGTTGACATCGAACTCGCAGACGCCGTGCAACGTCTGCGGTTCGAGCACCCGGAAGTTCAGGTGGTGCTGGTCACGAGCCTCAAGCCGCGCATCTTCTGCGCGGGCGCAAACATCTACATGCTCGGCACGTCTTCGCACGCCTTCAAAGTCAACTTCTGCAAGTTCACCAACGAGACGCGCTGCGGCATCGAAGACGCCTCCGCCAACTCAGGCCAACGCTACGTCGCCGCTTTGAACGGCACGGCCTCCGGCGGCGGCTACGAACTCGCCATCGCCTGCGACGAGATCTATCTCGTGGACGACGGCAACTCCGCCGTCTCGCTCCCCGAAGTTCCCTTGCTCGGCGTGCTGCCCGGCACGGGCGGCCTGACGCGCCTCGTGGACAAGCGCAAGATTCGACGCGACCGCGCAGACGTTTTCTCGACGCTCGCCGAGGGACTCAAGGGCAAGCGCGCGAAGGAGTGGGGACTGATTGACGGTTATTTCCCGACGAGCAAGTTTCAGGACGCCGTCGCCGCGCACGTGCAAAGCCTCGTCAAGACGGACGGCGCGAAGGGCGCGTCCAAAGGGATCAAGCTCAATCCCCTACAGGTCGAAGCGACAGCCGAAGGGCGCGAGTACAAGCACGTCAGTGTGAAACTGAATCGAGAGAAGCGTTACGCCGACGTGACGGTGCGTGCGCCGCAGGGCGAACAACCCGCGACCGTCGAAGAGATCGAACGACTCGGAGACGCCTACTGGCCGCTCGAAGCCTACCGCGAGTTGGATGATGCGCTTCTGCACCTGCGCATGAACGAACTTGAGATCGGCCTCGTCTGCCTTCACACCGGGGGCAATATCGAGGACGTGCTCGCCGTTGACCGCACGCTGCTCGCTAACAAGGACCACTGGCTCGTCCGCGAGATCATCCTCTACATGGCGCGCGTGCTGCGTCGTCTCGATCTAACGGCCAAGAGTTTCTTCGCGCTCATCGAACCGGGCAGTTGCTTCGCCGGGAATCTGCTCGAACTCGCGCTCTGCGCCGACCGCACCTACATGTTGAACGACCCGGAGACGCCGGTCGAGGTCGCCACGAGCGAGTTCAACGCGGGCGCGCTCCCGATGTCGAACGGGCTGACGCGACTCCAATCGCGTTTCCTCGCCGAGCCTGAGCGCGCAGACCGGGTTCTCGAACTCGGGGGCACGTTAGACACCGAAGCCGCCGAAGAGGCCGGACTCGTCACCTTCGCGCCCGACGATCTCGATTGGGAAGACAAGATTCGCGTTGACATCGAAGAGCGCACGTCGCTCTCGCCCGACGCGCTCACGGGCATGGAAGCATCTCTGCGCTTCGCCGGACCGGAAACGATGGACACCAAAATTTACGGGCGACTGACCGCGTGGCAAAACTGGATTTTCCAACGCCCCAACGCCGTCGGCCCCGAAGGCGCGCTCACAAACTACGGGAAACCGACGCAGGCGCAGTTCGACTATAAGAGGACTTAGTTTCAAGTTTCAGGTTTCAGGTTTCAAGTCTGAGGTTTGTTTTAACCTGAAACTTGAAACCTGAAACCTGAAACCCCTGAGAGGTCATTATGAGCATGAATTTATACGAACGTATTCCGAACAACGTGAACCTGTCGGAAGACAAGCGGCTCCAGCGCGCGTTGGAGAAGTGGCTGCCCAACTACCTCGACTGGTGGCGCGAGATGGGGCCGGACGGCTTTCAGGACAAGGAAGTCTATCTGCGCACGGCGATCAGCGTGCAGCCCGACGGGTGGGCGAATTTCGACTACGTGAAGATGCCCGATTATCGTTGGGGCATCTTCCTGAAACCCGCCGACGCGAACGCCGTAGTCGGCTTCGGCGACAATCTGGGCATGCCCGTCTATCAAGACGTGCCCGGCGAGTTTCGCAACGCGCTGCGCCGCATCATCGTCACGCAGGGCGACACCGAACCCGCCTCCGTCGAACAGCAACGCGAACTCGGCAAGACCTGCCCCTCGCTCTACGACCTGCGCAATCTCTTTCAGGTGAACGTCGAAGAGGGACGCCACCTCTGGGCGATGGTCTACCTGCTCCAACGCTACTTCGGGCAGGATGGCCGCGACGAGGCCGACGAACTGTTGCAACGACGCAGCGGCAACCCTGACAAGCCGCGCATCCTCGAAGCCTTCAACCAGCCCTGCGACGACTGGCTCAACTTTTTCTGCTTCACAATGTTCACCGATCGCGACGGCAAGTTCCAACTCGCCGCGCTCGCCGAGTCGGGCTTTGAGCCGCTCGCGCGCACCTGCCAGTTCATGCTGACGGAAGAGGCGCACCACCTCTTCGTGGGCGAAACGGGCGTTGGCCGCGTCGTCAAGCGCACCGCGCAGTTGATGCGCGAAAACCCGGACGCGGACGTGCGCGAACTCGGCGCGATCCCGCTCGACATCCTGCAACGCTATATCAACTTCTGGTTCTCCTACTCGCTCGATCTCTTCGGCGGCGAGATCAGTTCCAACTCCGCAGACTTTTTCGCCGCTGGTCTGAAAGGCCGCTACAAAGAGCAGGACAACTACACGGAGCACACCGCCGCGAACGAAAACTTTACGCTCACCGTCGTCGAAGATGGAAGGCTCAAACAACGCGAAGTGCCCTTGCGCAACGCGCTCAACGAAGTGTTGCGCGGCGAGTACGTACGCGACTGCGAACGCGCCATGACGCGCTGGAATAAGTTTCTACGCGACGAGGGCATCGCCGCCGAACTCTACCTGCCGAGCACGCGCTTCCATCGTCACGTCGGCGAGTTTGCCGGGCATGCGTTCGACGTGCGCGGCAATCTCATCACCCCGGAAGAGTTCGAGCGAACCCGCGCCGAATGGCTGCCCTCTCTGGCAGACCGCGAGTTCGTCCGCAGCCTCATGCACCCCGTCACCGAACCCGGCAAGATCGCCAACTGGATCGCGCCGCCCGCCGCAGGGATCAAGGGCAAGCCGTTCGAGTTCGAGTACGTCAGACTTTAAGCGCGACGATGAACGCGGAACGATGTAAGGATGAAGTAAAAGCAAATGCTTTTCTCTTCAGTTCATCGTTCCGCGTTCATCCTTCATCGTTTCATTTATGGCCGACAACCTCCCTACAGATTTCTCGCGTTACGATCAGAAGTTGGAGTTTATCCTGCGCACCTCGGCGCGCATCTTCGCCGAGAAGGGCTACCACCCGACCTCGATGCGCGACATCTCGCGCGCGACCGAAGTGAGCCTCGCGGGGCTTTACTACTACTGCAAGTCGAAAGACGAACTGCTCTTTTTAATTCAGGACAACTGTTTCGGGCGCGTCCACGAACGCCTGCTCGAACGTCTGCGTGAGACGGACGACCCGGTCGCAAAGTTGCGGCTCGTCATCGAGAACCACCTCTCGTTCTTCGCCGCCAACATGGCCGAGATGAAAGTGCTCTCGCACGAGGCCGAATCGCTCGCGGGCGAGCTGCGCGAACACGTCACGGCGCGCAAACAGCAGTACACGCGTCTCGTCCGCCGCATCCTCTCCGAGGTGCAACAGCAAGCGCAGCAGGCGCGCACGAATCAAGACGCCGCGCCGAAGCCCGACCTCACCGTCGCCACCTATGCCCTCTTCGGCATGATGAACTGGATTTACAACTGGTACGACCCGCGCGGCAAACTCTCCGTAGGCGACCTCGTCGATAACCTCTCGCGCCTCTTCCTCTCCGGCTTCCTTGCCGGAAACGTCGGCGACGAACTACAGTTCACCTCGAAGACCGCCAAGACGGAACGCCTCAGCGTCTGGCGCGCACCGCAAGCTTAAAAGTAGAGAAGGGAGCAGGCTAATGACACGCACCTTTGCATCCGGAGTTACGACTCGGAACATTACAAGCTATCATCAGGCAGTGAGGTGTTCCGCGAGTTGAGTTCGAGTCATAATTTATCAAACGGAGTGAATTAAAATGGCGGAAGCGGAAGCGAAAGTTCAGGAGACGGAAGCGGGCGGCAACCTCGTGCGGTACGCGGCGGAGGGCGGCGTGGCGTGGTTGACGCTGAATGATCCCCCGGCCAACACGTACAGTTACGAGATGATGGGGGAACTCGACCGCGCCATCCTCGCGGCGCGGATGGACGAGAGCGTCCACGTCGTCGTCATCACGGGGAGCGGCGAGAAGTTTTTCTGCGCGGGCGCGAATATCGGCATGCTACAGAGCGTGACGCCCACGTTCAAATATTATTTCTGCCTCCACGCGAACGAGACTTTGTCGCGTCTGGAACAGACGCCGAAACTCGTCATCGCGGCCATCAACGGCCACTGCGTCGGCGGCGGCCTCGAAGTGGCGATGGCCGCGGACATCCGCATCGCGCGCAAAGGGGCGGGCAAGATGGGCTTGCCGGAAGTCTCGCTCGGCGTCCTGCCGGGCACGGGCGGCACACAGCGGCTCGTGCGCATGGTCGGCAAGTCGCGTGCGATTGAGTTGATGACGACGGGCGAGCTTTTTGATTTTGAGCGCGGGCTGGAACTCGGCCTCGTCAACCACATTTACGAAGCGGAGACTGGCGAGTCGTTCATGCAACAGGTGTCGGAATACGCCGCGAAGTTTACCGTGCCGCACAAGGCCGCACACGCCGTCGGGCGCATCAAGCGCGCCGTGCAGACGGGCGCGGAGATTCCCTTCGAGTCGGCCCTCGCGCTCGAACGCGAACTCCAACAACAACTCTTCCAGTCCGAAGACGCACGCGAAGGACTCGACGCCTACGTCGGCAAACGCAAACCACAGTTTAAAGGGAAATAGGTTTCAAGTTTCAGGTTTCAAGTTTCAGGACTGAGGTTCTTCGGTTCTTTAGTTCTGAGCTTCTTTAGTTCCCCGATTCTGTAACTTGAAACCTGAAACCTGAAACCTGAAACTCGTATGGAGCAATTCATCAAAGTCGAAACGCGCGAGCGTATCCTGACGATCACGCTGGATCGCGCGGAGAAGTTGAACGCGTTCGCGGGACACATGCGGCGCGCTCTGGGTGAGACGTTGGAGCGCGCGGGCAGCGACGACGACGTGCGCGTGATTGTCATTACGGGCGCGGGGCGCGCGTTCTGCGCGGGCGGCGACGTGGCGGCGATGGACGACATGATGGGGCGCGAGGACGCGGACGAGTTCGCGCGCATGCTCGGCGCGGGGCGTCGCGTGGTGACGACGATTCGAGAGATGGTGAAACCCGTGGTCGCCTCGATTAACGGCGCGGCGTCGGGCGCGGGCTTCAATCTCGCGCTCGCGTGCGACCTGCGCATCGCGGCGGCGTCGGCGAAGTTCAGCCAGTCATTCGTCAAAATGGGACTGCACCCGGATTGGGGCGGAACGTATTTCCTGCCGCGCATCGTGCCCGCAAACATCGCCTGCGAGATGTTCTTCCTCGGCGACGCGATTGACGCCGAACGCGCGCTTGCGCTCGGACTCGTCAACCGCGTCGTGCCCGACGATGAACTCGCGGCGGAGACACAGCACCTCGCCGAACGGCTGCGCGACGCGCCGCCCGAATCCATCGCCGCCGCCAAGCACGCCGTCTACCTGAGCCACCACGCCGAACTCGACGAGATGTTGCAATACGAAACCGAAGCGCAACTCCGCTGCTTCCAAACGACCGAGGCGCGCGAACGCGTCCGCGCGTTTGTCGAAAAACGCGCCCCGCGCCTGTAAGCATAGAGAGTTTCAGGTTGAAGGTTTCAGGTTAAAGAACCGGAGAATCTCTGTTCAATAGTTCAGTCCTGAAACTTGAAACCTGAAACTTGAAACCTGCAACCTGAAACTTCTATACCTATGCGGCTTGAAGGGAAACTCGCACTTGTGACGGGCGGCGGTCGGGGCATCGGGCGCGCGGTCGCTTTCGCGTTCGCGCGCGAGGGCGCGAGCGTCGCGGTCTTGGCGCGCACAGCGGGCGAAGTTGAGCGCGTCGCGGCGGAGGTGAGTGGCGAGTGCGGCGTGCAGACGATGCACGCCACTTGCGATGTGTCGGACGCGGAAAGCGTGTCGCGCGCGTTCGCGCTCGTCGCGGAGACGTTCGGGCGCGGCGCGGATATACTCGTCAACAACGCCGGTATCGCCGAGAGCGCGCCCGTCACGCGCACCGACGACGCACACTGGCGACGCCATCTCGCCATCAACCTCGACGGCACTTTCTACTGCACGCGCGCCGCGCTCCCCGCGATGATCGAGCGCGGCTGGGGGCGCATCATCAACGTCGCCTCCATCGCGGGCAAGACGGGCGCGCCCTACATCGCGGCCTACGCGGCGTCGAAGCACGGGGTCCTCGGCCTGACGCGCTCCGTCGCGCTCGAAGTGGCGGCGAAGGGCATCACGGTCAACGCCATCTGCCCCGGCTACGTTGACACAGACATGACCACGAACGCCGTCCAACAGATCGAAGCGAAGACCGGGCGCACGGCTGCTGACGCGCTCGACGCCATCAAGCGCATGAGTCCGCAAAATCGTCTCGTCACGACGGAAGAGGTCGCCGCGCTCGCGCTCCTGCTCGCCTCCGAAGACGGGCGCGGTATCACGGGGCAGGCCATTAACGTTGACGGCGGCAGCGTCTTGTATTAATTGATCCATTGATTCATTTACTCATTGAATCAACGAACAAATGTATCAATGAACAAATCTCTTACTTTCATCAATCCCGACTCGCTTGGACGCCCGCGTGGCTACGCGAACGGCGTGCTCGCACCGGCGGGCGGCGCGTTGCTGTTCGTCGCCGGGCAGATCGCTTGGGACGAAGGACAGAGGATCGTCAGCGCGGATTTCGTGGCACAGTTTGAGCGCGCGCTGGCGAACGTCCTCGCGGTCGTCGGCGAGGCGGGCGGCACGCCCGAACAGATCGCGCGTCTCGTCGTCTACGTCACAGACAAAGAAGAGTATCGCTCGCGCCAGAGCGAGATCGGCGTGTGCTGGCGCAAGCTCATGGGGCGACACTTCCCCGCGATGGCGCTCGTTGAAGTCAAAGCTCTGCTCGAAGACGACGCGAAAGTGGAAATTGAAGGCATCGCTGTTTTGTAAATCGGTAAGAGCCGTCAATCGTGAATCGTCAATCGTAAATAGAAAGAACCGGTTTTCTCTATTCACGATTGACGATTGACGGTCTTTGTCGATTCACGAGTTACGATTTACTATTCACGCCTTATGATCTCTCCGAAAAGTTTTCTCTACGAAGTGAACGAGGGCGGCGTCGCGACGATCACGTTGAACCGCCCGGAGCGTCTGAACGCGCTGACGTTTGAAGTCTATCGAGAGTTGACCGACGCGTTCGCCGCGTTGCAAACGGAAGAGGCGGTGCGCGCGGTCGTCATCACGGGCGCGGGGCGCGCGTTCTGTTCGGGCGGCGACGTGCGCGACATCATCGCCGACCTCCAAGCGCTCGACATTCAGGGACACCTCGAATTCACGCGGCTCACCTGCGAACTCATCCGCAACATGCGGAATTTACGCAAGCCCGTCATCGCGAGTTTGAACGGAACGGCGGCGGGCGCGGGGGCGGTCATCGCGCTCGCGGCGGATTTGCGCATCGCGGCGGAAGAGGCGCGCATCGCGTTTCTGTTCGTGCGCGTCGGGTTGTCGGGCGCGGACATGGGCGCGGCCTATTTGTTGCCCCGCTACGTCGGGCTGGCGAAGGCGACCGAGTTGCTCTACACGGGTGATTTCCTGTCGGCGCGTGAGGCCGAACGCATCGGGCTTTACAATCGCGTCGTCGCGGGCGCGGAACTCGAAGCGGAGACGCGCGCCCTCGCCGAGAGACTCGCGCGCGGACCATCTTTCGCGCTCGGCATGACCAAAGAAATGCTCAACCGCGAGTTGCACGTCGATCTCGACACCGCGCTCGAATGGGAGGCGCAGGCGCAATCCGTCTGCATGCAACATCCGGACTTCCGCGAAGCCCACGAAGCCTTCAACGCGAAGCGCGAACCGGTATTCAAAAAGTGAGCAGTGAGCAGTAAGCAGTGAGCAGTTAAAACAACTGCCCATCGTTTACCGCTCACTTTCTTAAAACTGCTCACTGCTTACTGCTCACTGCTTATGGATCGCTTTACCGAAGAGACGCCGTTTTTCACCGCCGAGCATTTGCGGCTCGCGGCGAGTGTCGCCAGTTTCGTGTGGCGCGAGATCGAGCCGCGCGCCGATGCGGACGAGGACGAGACGGATCAGGTTAGATCTGACGGGCGGTTTCGCGAGTTGGTGGGGTTGCTGGCGCAGGCCGAACTGCTGCGCTACGCGGTGGCGCGTCCGAATGCCGCCGCGTTCGACGTGCGCGCGCTCTGCCTGATTCGCGAGGAGCTATCTTACTCGTCGCCGCTGGCCGATCTCGCCTTCGTGATGCAGGGCTTGGGGACGCACGCGGTGAGCCTCGCCGCGCCCGCACACGTGCGCGACTTCTGGTTGGCGCGCGCCGCCGATGGGCGTGCCGTCGCCGCCTTCGCCCTGACCGAACCGGAAGTCGGCTCGGACGTGTCCGCCATTCAAACCACCGCGCGGCGCGACGGCGACGGCTACGTGCTCGACGGTCGCAAGCGTTTCATCTCCAACGCAGGCATCGCAGACTTCTACACGGTCTTCGCGCGCACGGGCAGCCGCGCCGACGGGCGCGCGGAGATCTCCGCCTTCGTCGTCGGGGCGCGGATGAACGGTTTCGCCGTGCGCGAACGCACGCGTCTCATCTCGCCGCATCCGATTGGCGAGATCGAGTTTGACGGGTTGCGCGTGCCCGCGGAGGATCGCGTCGGGGCAGAGGGAGAGGGCTTCGGCCTCGCGATGCAGACGCTCGGCACGTTTCGCGCGTCGGTCGGCGCGGCGGCCTGCGGCATGGCGCGGCGCGCGCTCGACGAAGCCGTGGCTTACGCCAAACGCCGCAAGCAGTTCGGGCACGCGCTCGCCGCGCACCAGTTGATTCAGGAGAAACTCGCCGACATGTCAACGGAACTCGACGCCGCGCGCCTGCTCGTCTACCGCGCCGCCTACCTCCGCGACACCTACGGCGCAGACGATTCCTACGCTCCCACGCTCGCGCGCGCCTCCAGCACCGCCAAACTCTATGCCACCGAAGCCGCGCAGCGCATCATCGATCAAGCCCTCCAGATACACGGCGGCGCGGGGCTGGTTCACGGCCACATCATCGAACGCCTCTACCGCGACATCCGCGCCCTACGCATCTACGAAGGCACGTCCGAGATTCAAAAATTAGTTATCGCGCGAGAACTGTTGAAGGAATAGCCGTCAGCCGCCAGCCGTCAGCTATCAGCCAAGCAGGTTGGATTTGCTGACGGCTGACGGCTGACGGCTGACGGCTATTTATGAAAATCGTTTGCATCGGCGGTGGCCCCGCCGGGTTGTACTTCGCGCTCCTGATGAAGAAGTACGACCCGTCGCACGAGGTCGCGGTGTTGGAGCGCAACGCGCCCGGCGACACGTTCGGGTGGGGCGTGGTCTTTTCGGACAAGACGCTCTCATATCTGCGCGACACGGACGAAGAGACTTACGCGGAGATCACGCGCAACTTCGCGACGTGGGACAACGTGGACGTAGTGCATCGAGACGAGCGCGTCACGATTCGCGGCAACAAGTTTTCCGGGATCGCGCGCCTCAAGTTGCTGAACATCTTGCAGGAGCGTTGCCGCGCGCTCGGCGTCGAGTTGCGCTTCCGTGCGGAGGTGTCGGACGTTCAAGAGTTCGCCGGTTACGATCTGATCGTCGGTGCGGACGGCGTGAACAGCACCGTGCGCGAGCGTTTCCGCGAGGCGTTCGAGCCGTCGCTCGGCGTGCGGCACAACAAGTATATCTGGTACGGCACGCATCAACTCTTTCACGGCCTGACGCTCACCTTCCGCGAGTCCGAAGCCGGTGTCTTCGCCGCGCACTCCTACAAGTTCGACGCGGAGACGAGCACCTTCATCGTCGAGTGCGACCCGGAGACTTGGACGCGCGCCGGGTTCGAGCGGATGACGGACGAAGCGACGCGACGCTACCTCGGCGAAGTCTTCGCGAGAGACTTGGGCGGGCACGCCTTGTTGTCGAACAACTCGAAGTGGATCAATTTCCTGCTGGTGAAGAACAAAAACTGGCATCACGAAAACGTCGTGTTGCTCGGCGACGCGCTCCACACGGCGCACTTTTCCATCGGGTCGGGCACGAAGCTCGCGCTCGAAGACGCCATCGCGCTCTACCGTTGTTTCGCGGCGGGCGGGAGCGTCGCGGATGCGCTCGCGGAGTTTGAGCGCGTGCGCAAGCCCGTCATCGAAGAGTATCAACAGGCCGCCTACGAAAGTCTCGTCTGGTTCGAGCACGCGCGCGACTACATGCACCTCGCGCCGCTGCCCTTCGCCTACAGTTTAATGACGCGCAGCAAGAAGATCGATTACGAGAATCTCAAGCGACGCGACCCGGCCTTCATCGCGGCTTACGATGCCGCGACGAAATAGGGCGACCGGGCGCGAATGAGAAACTGTCTGAGGCGCGCGAATCTCGCTCCGACGATTAGCGTGCGTAGTTGTTGCCGCGCCTGTATTCACTGTAAGCAGGCGCGCTTGAAGCATAAGATGGAGAGCTTATAAAGGAAGCAGGCGCGCGAGTGGCGGAAACGAGGCTGCTTAGAGCGTAAGATGGAGAGCTTATAAAGGAAGCGCGCCTGCTTATCGCTGAAGCAGGCGCGCTTCCTTTATAAGCGAGGCTGCTCATAACGAAAGCGGCCTGCTTCATAACGGAAGCACGCCCGCTTTTGTTGAATTTACGTTTCAACTTATTCCTTCCAATCGGGCGGGAGCAAACGGCGGCGGCCATCGTGGCTGAGGGAGAGGTTGGCGTCGTCGAGTTGGACGCGATCCCAGAGTTTGCAGGTGACTTGTTTGTGCGACTGGTCTAAGCCTTCGCAATAGTTCGTGTAGGTGCAGCGGCGCACCTCTGCGCCGTGACCGAGTTGGGCTTTGAGAAACCAGTCGGGGTCGGCGAGTGTCTGGCGGGCTGCGCCGATGATGTCGGCCTCGTTGCGACGCAAAATCTCTTCGGCCTGCTCGAAGGTGGCGATGCCTCCGGCGGCGACGACGGGCGTGCGGAAACCCTGTTCGTTGATGGCGCGCTTGACGGCGGCGGCGAGCGGGACGTTGCGACCGAACGGGCCGCGCTCGTCCGAACGAACCGTCGGCATACATTCGTAGCCGCTCTCGCCCGTGTAAGGATAGACGGCTTGGCCGACTTTCGGTTGCGCCGCGTCCTCGAATTTCCCGCCCTTTGAGAGTGAGAGAAAGTCGAAGCCCGCCCGCGCAAATTCTCCGGCGAAATAGATCGCGTCCGCGAGACGGCTGCCGCCCGCGATCACTTCGTCGCCGAGGAAGCGCACGCCGACCGCGTAAGCGTCTCCGACACGCTCGCGCACCGCCCGGTAAACTTCCAGAGGCAGGCGCACGCGCGACTCGCGCGAGCCGCCGTAGCCGTCCGCGCGCGTGTTGAGCGCGGAGAGGAAAGAGGCCATCGTGTAGGCGTGCGCGTAGTGGAGTTCGACGCCGTCGAAACCGGCCTCGCGCGCGCGCCGGGCGGCATCCGCGAAGATGCCGGGAAGCACGCGCGGCAACTCTTCGACGTGCGCGAGGTGTGTGTCCGTGACGCGCTCGCGGTAGCCATGCGTGAGCGATTCCAGTTCGCGCTCGTCCAAGACTCTTTCGATCAACTCGCCGTGTGCGCCCGCGAGAAACGTGCGCACTGCCGACTCGGACGCAACGAGCCAACCGTCGTCGCCGGTCGCGTGTGCAAGGGCGCGCCGGTGGCGTTCGTCAAGACGCAGGAAGCGCGCGAAGTATTTCGACGGGTCGGGGCGGCGTTTGACGGAGAGGAAATCTATGATCTGTATGAACAGGCGCGTGTGGCCGTCGCTGGCGCGGCGGACGGTTTCCACGAGTTCGCAGAGGCCGGGGAGAAAGCGGTCGTGGCCGATGCGCAGGAGCGGCCCGGAAGGAATGTCGCGCACGCCCGTCGCTTCGACGACGATTGCGCCCGGTCGCCCTTTAGCGAAACGCCCGTACCATTCGAGATTTTCGCGCGTCACGAAGCCGTCTGCGGTCGCACGCCACGGAACCATTGCCGGAACCCACGTCCGCTGTTCGAGCGTGAGCGAGTTGATTTGAATCGGTTGAAAGAGGAGCGATGCGGCGGCCTCGGCGCGGGTCGGCCAGCGCGTCTCCGGGATCGTGTGTCGGATGGGGTTTGCGGGATGCCACGTCATGTCGAATCTCAGGCGAGCAGTGTAGCAGTTTGCGGCGAGCGCGCGGAAACACGCCGACGCGCTAGACGTTCAACGCCCCGGCGCATATCATTGTCCGCATGCAGGAGGAATCAAACGTTTGACTGACGAGTTGCTCAAATGGCGCGCCGAATTTCCGATTCTCGACAAGACGACTTATCTGATCTCGCACAGCCTCGGCGCGATGCCCCGCGCGACCTTCGACAACCTCCGGACCTACGCCGAGATGTGGGCGACGCGCGGCGTGCGCGCGTGGGGCGAGGGTTGGTGGGAGATGCCGCTCACGGTCGGCGACGAGGTGGCGCGGATCATCGGTGCGCCGCCCGCGTCGGTCGCCATGCACCAGAACGTCTCGGTCTGCCAGTCGCTCATTCTCTCCTGCTTCGAGCCTGACGCGCGGCGCAACAAGATCGTCTATTCCGCACTCGAATTTCCGTCCGTCATGTACGTCTACGAGGCGCACGCGCGCGAAGGCCGTTTCCGCATCGAACGCGTGCCGACCGACGACGGCATGACCGCTCCGCTCGAACGCATGCTCGCCGCGATTGACGAGGAGACGCTCATCGTCCCGCTCTCGCACGTCCTCTTCAAGAGCGCGTTCCTGCAAGACGCGCGCGCCATCACCGAGCGCGCGCACGAAGTCGGCGCGCTCGTCGTCCTCGACACTTATCAATCGGCGGGGACGGTTCCCTTCTCCGTCACAGACCTCGACGTAGACTTCTGCACGGGCGGCTCGGTCAAGTGGCTGTGCGGCGGCCCCGGCGCGGGCTATCTCTACGTCCACCCGCGCCTGCACGGCGAACTCAAACCAAAAGTTACCGGCTGGATGGCGCACGAGCACCCTTTCGCCTTCGAGAGCGACATGACTTACGCGCCGTCAATCGCGCGCTTCCTGCACGGCTCGCCCGCCATCCCCGCGCTCTACGCGGCGCGCGGCGGTTATGAGATTATCAACCAGATCGGCGTCGAGCAGATTCGCGCCAAGAGCACGCGGCAAACGACCAGGCTGATCGAGATCGCGGAAGCCGCCGGCTTAAAAGTCACCAGCCCGCGCGACGCGTCGCAGCGAGGCGGCACCGTCACCGTCCATGTCGAGCACGCCGCCGCCGTCACGCGCGAACTCATCCGCCGCGAGATCATCGTGGACTTCCGCCCCGGCGCAGGGATCCGCATCTCCCCGCACTTCTACACTAAAGACGAAGAACTCGACATCGTCATCCGCGAGATCCGCCGCATCCTCGGCACGCGCGCCTACGAAGCGCACGAGGCGACCGGCGCGGCGTATTAAAAAAACTCCCGTTCGATTCCAGGCCGGCGGCGCGGGCTATACATCAAGTTGCAGTTTTACACATCCCCCGTTTTGAGGTTCTAACCAATGCAGCAACACATCACCATTCTCGGCTGGCTCTACATCATATTCGGCGGTCTTGGCATTTTCGCCGCCCTCTTCGTCCTGCTCGTCATGGGCGGAACCGGCCTGATCTCGGGCGACGCGCAGGCCGCCGCGATTATGTCGGGCATCGGCCTCTTCATCGCCATCATCGTCGCGATTCTCTCGGTTCCGAGCATCATCGCCGGTTGGGGCTTGCTCAAACGCAAGTCTTGGTCGCGCCTGCTCGCCATCGTCATCGGCGCGTTGAACATACTCAACTTCCCACTTGGAACCGCTGTCGGCATCTATACCATCTGGGCGTTGACTCAGAACGAGTCGGAGCGACTGCTCTCGCAGTAAACGCGCGCAAGCGGCGTGCGTTGGCGATGCCCGGCAGCCGCGCACCGCCCCACGTGTCCGGCACTCATCTTTATGTCAAAGAACTACGGCGAGAACGCGCCGCTCTCATATAACAAATACTTACGCGTGGCGGATTTGATCGCCTTGCAGGAGTGTCTCTCCGACCCCGCGCACCACGATGAACTCCTGTTCATCACCATCCACCAGACCTACGAACTCTGGTTCAAACAGATACTCCACGAGATCGATGCGAGCGTCGCTTTGATGAACGAGGATCGCCCGTTCGTCGCGTCGCGCGCGCTCGCGCGGGTCGTCGAGATCGAGAAGGTGCTCGTCAGCCAGATTCACATTCTTGAGACGATGACGCCGATCAGCTTTCTCGGCTTCCGCGACGAACTCAACCCCGCGAGCGGCTTTCAGTCCATGCAGTTTCGCGAGATCGAATTCGCCTCCGGCCTCAAAGATCAGGGCACGCTCGACAATTTCCGCGAAGACGAGTTTGCGCACGCACGCCTGCTCGCACGCTTCGCTGCCCCGACGCTCGCCGAAGCCTTCTACGCGCTTCTCAGTCGTCGCGGTTTCGACGCTCCCGAAGACTCCGCCGCGCTTGACGAAACAGAGCGCACGCGTCGTTACCACGCACGCACGCGCGCCGTGCTCGAAGTGCTCACGCATTTCGAGGAGCGTCCCGAAGAGTTCGGGCTGGCCGAAACGCTCATCGCGCACGACGAATATTTCTCGCTGTGGCGTTCGCACCACGTCAAGATGGTCGAGCGCATGGTCGGGACGAAACGCGGCACGGGCGGCTCGGAGGGCGTCGGCTACCTGCGCACCACGCTCAACCGGCGCTTCTTCCCCGAACTCTGGGAAGCCCGCACCTATCTCGACACGAAACACGGCACGCAGGAGGGGGCGGGCTGCCCCTTCGCCGGACACCACTAAGCATGAACGAATTTCTGGAAAACAACCGCTCGCTCTGGAACGGCTGGACGCGGCTGCACAAACGTTCGCGCTTCTACGACGTGGAAGGGTTCAAGGCGGGCAAGTCTTCTCTGGAACCGCTCGAACTCGAAGAGGTGGGCGACGTGGCGGGCAAGTCGCTCCTGCACCTCCAATGCCACTTCGGCATGGACACGCTCTCGTGGGCGCGGCGCGGCGCACAGGTGACGGGCGCAGACTTCTCCGAAGAGGCCATCACCTTCGCACACACGCTCGCCTCGGACGTGGACATCGACGCCCGCTTCGTCTGCTCGAACGTCTACGATCTGCCCGCCGCGCTCGCAGGCCGGTTCGACATCGTGTACACCTCCTACGGCGTGCTCTCGTGGCTGCCCGCGCTCGACCCGTGGGCTGAGGTCGTCGCCCACTTTCTCAAGCCCGGCGGCTTCTTCTACATCGCCGAATATCACCCGCTCGTCTTCATGCTCGGCGACGACGGCCACACTTTCGAGTATCCCTACTTCCACACGCCCGACCCGATCAAACTCCACTCGACAGGCTCTTATGCCGAACCGAACGCGCCCGGCTTCTCGCACACCGAGTACAACTGGTCGCACAGTCTGGCCGACGTGGTCAACGCCGTCATCCGCGCGGGCTTGCGCTTAGAGTTTCTGCACGAGTTCCCCTACCGGCCTTCGAGCGTCTTCACGCCCGAGAAGTTCGAGCCGGGTTTGACGCCGTTGCGCGATTGGAAGGTCGAGTTGCCGCACATCTTCTCGCTGCGCGCGGTGCGCGAGAACGAATAGTCGAGAGCCTTATGCGAGTGGTTACGCCCGTTAGAGTTTGAACTATAATTTGCCGTCCCGAATTGAAGTTTTGACTGCGCCGCTTATGAACATCGAATTTCCCGAACGCTTCAACATGGCCGACTACTTCCTCTATCACAACGTGGAGGCGGGGCGCGACGGCAAGGTGTGCATCTACTTCGAGGACGAGCGTTACACCTACGGCGACGCGGTGCGGCTGTCGAATCGCGCGGGCAATGCGCTCGTCGGCGAGTGCGGCGTGCGGGTGGAAGACCGCGTGCTCATCGTGCTGCCGGACTGCCCGGAGTTCGCCTGGACCTGGTTCGGCGCGAGCCGCGCGGGCGCGGTCATCACGATGGTCAACCCGCTCCTGCCAGCTGCCGATTACGTCTATTACCTCGAATACACGCGGGCGCGCGTGGCCGTCATTCACGAGTCGCTGTTGGAGACTTTCACAGAGGCCGCGCGCGGGGCGAAACATCTGCGCAAGGTTCTCGTCGTCGGGCGCGAGCGCGGTGAGTTCGCGTCGTTCGCGGAGGTGACGGCGGCGATGCCGGACGAACTCACGCCCGCCGACACGCACCGCGACGACATAGCCATCTGGTTGTTCACTTCCGGCTCGACCGGGCATCCCAAAGGCGCGGTGCATCTGCACCACGACCTGCCCTTCAACACGGAGTGCTACGCGAAACGCGTGCTCGGCATCAACGAGAATGATCTCATGGTGTCGGTGCCGAAATTGTTCTTCGGCTACGCGACGGGGACGAACCTGTTATTCCCGTTCGCCGTCGGCGGCGCGACCGCGCTCTTCTCCGAACGTTCGACGCCGGAGAAGTTGTTTGAAGTGATCGAACGCTTCCGTCCGACGGTGTTGACGAGCGTGCCCACGATGATCAACGGCATGCTCAACGTAGAGGGCGCGGGGCGCGAGCGCGACCTGTCCAGCTTGCGCTTCTGCCTGTCGGCGGGCGAGGCGCTGCCGGTCGAATTATACGAGCGTTGGATGAAGACTTTCGGCGTGGAGATTCTCGACGGCATCGGCTCGGCGGAGATGTTCCACATCTACATCACGAACCGTCTGGGCGACGTGCGACCGGGAAGTCTGGGGCGCATCGTGGAGGGCTACGAGGCGCAGGTGATCGACGCAGCGGGTCGCGAGGTGGCGACGGGCGAGATGGGAACGCTGCGCATCAAGGGCGACTCGGCGGCCTTGTGCTACTGGCAGGCGCACGAGAAATCGAAGGAGACTTTCGCGGGCGACTACTGCACGACCGGCGACCAGTTCCACGTGGACGCCGAAGGTTATTACTGGTATCACGGGCGCACGGACGACATGTTGAAAGTGTCGGGCGTCTACGTCGCGCCCGTCGAGATCGAGGGTTGCCTGTTGCAACACGAAGCCGTGCTCGAATGCGCCGTCGTCGGCCACGACACGGGCGACCGCCTCATCAAGCCGAAAGCCTTCATCGTGCCGCGTGAGGGTTTCGCGCCGACGGAAGAGTTGGCCGCGTCGATCAAAGAGTTCGTCAAATCGCACCTCGCGCTCTACAAATATCCGCGCTGGATTGAGTTCGTCGCCTCGCTCCCGAAAAATGATCGCGGCAAGATCGACCGCAAGAAACTCAAGGACGGATAAGCTTCAATGCTCACACCGCACAGGCGATTCAACCCGCGCGCCGTTGCCGTTAGCGTCGCCGTTGCCGTCGCGCACGCTGCCTTTGTCGCCGTGATCGCCGTCGCCGCGCAGGAAGAGGCGGGTCGCGCCCCTTCAGCCGCGCCGAAAGAAGTCCTCTCCGTGGCAGAGGCTCGCACGCGGACTCCGGGCACAATGGTCATGGTTGATGGTTCCGTCACCGTTCCGTCCGGCGCGTTCAAGTCGGGCACGTCCGACGAGGGCTTTGCGATGCAGGACGCGAGCGGCGGCATCTACGTCCGCACCGCCGCGAATCTCAGCTTGCGCCTTCGCCAGCAGGTGCGCGTGATCGGGCTGCTCGCCGATAGCTCCGGCCAACTCATCCTCGTGCCGACCGATGGGCGCAGCGTAAACGCGCGCGGTCGTGGGACTAACATTCGAGCGGAGTCCATTCCGACAGGGCGGGTCAACGAAACGACCGAAGGCCGTCTCGTGCGGGTGACGGGCACGATCACGAAGCCCATCGGCAACGACTTACCTTATGGTTTTCGCATCTTCATCAACGACGGCTCCGGCGAGATTCAGGCGTTCGTTTACGTCTCGACCGGCGTTGACGTGAGCGGCTTTCGTCCCGGCCAACGCGTCAGCGTGACGGGCTTCAGCGGCCAGTATAACGACCACTACGAAATCATTCCGCGCTTCCAGACGGACATCCGCCGAAGCCGGTAACGCCCGAACCGGAAGCAAGCCGCTTCAACCCGTCGCGCTTCAAACTCGTCGCTAAACTCATCACTCGTCGCTGCTCACTCGTTACTTCCCCTTATGCCCTTCTCCACACGCATCACGGTGCGCTTCGGCGACACAGACCCGGCGGGGCTGGTCTACTACCCGAACATCTTTCATTATTTCCACATCGCGCTCGAAGAGTTTTTCGGCGCGCGTTGTGGGATCAGCTACGAGCGTTTGATAACGTTGGAGCGCATCGGCTTTCCCACCGTCAAGACTGAGACGGAGTTCTTCGCGCCGCTCGTCTACGGGGATGAAGTTGACTTGGAAATCTACGTCTCGCGCACGGGCAACACTTCCGCCACCTTTGAATATGCCGCGCGCCGCGCGAGCGACGCGACATTATGCGCGCGCTCCACGCAGATTCACGTGGCGATGAATCTGGACACGCGCCGCCCCGTCGCCATCCCCGAAACGTATCGCCGCGCCTTCGCCGCCTCGGCGAGTTGAAAAAGACGCTCCCGGCCTCGAAATTCACCGCGAAAATAAACCTCCCGCACGCGTGTATTTTGTGGAAAGTGTGGCTAACTCGACGTTTAGTTCAGTTACGACAGAGAAAAAGTTTAGTCTCTGGACGGCCTGCAAACCCTAAACTTTTATTTGCGGCCTGCGTCGTAATTCGTCTATCCAAACCATTTAAGTTGCCGTAGGAGGTTCAACCCGTCGTGAAAAAGCTGCTCATCGGTCTTGCCGCACTCGCCGTTTTCAGTCTGCCCAGCGTGGCGTCGGCAGACACCATCGTCTTTACTGCGCCCGTCACCGCAGGTAATAACAACTCAAGCACCAGCAACCCGAACAACAGCAATTACGCGGGCGGTGCGAACCAGTTCGACCTCGATCACCAACGTGCTTACACGTGGCAGATCAACAACATCAACAGCCGCCTGCCCGCCGGTCAGACGATCACGGGCGCGACGCTCACGTTCTCGAACATGCGCAACTGGGACACGAATCCCAACCGCCTGTTCGTTCACCTGCTCGACACGGCCAGAACCTACACGTCTGCGACCAGCGGACACTCGGCGACCTCGAACGGCGTGACCTATTTTCAGGACGCGAGCGGCTCGCCCGTCACGGACATCCGCGACGCCTTCGCCGGTTCGCAACTCGCCAGCAACCCGCTCGTCGCGTCCGGCACGGGCAACACGTTCCTGTTCGACCGCTCGTTCTCCGGCACGGCGCAGGAGACTTTCGTCTTCACCTTCAACCAGACGCAGTTGGCCGCGCTCATCGCCTACATCAGCAACGGCAACAATCTCGCGCTCGGCTTCGACCCCGATTGCCACTTCTGGAACAACGGCATCAAGTTGACCATCACGACCGCTCCTGCCGCCGTTCCCGAACCCGCGACGATGACGCTGCTCGGCACGGGCTTGGCCGGTCTTTACTATCGCCGCCGCCGCAAACAACAGCAGCAACGGCAACAAGAGGCTTAACGATAACGACGCCCCGACCTGGCAGTTTCTCTTGTACCCTTAAGTCTCTCTTGCTCCTCTAGTCTCGCTTACTCTCCCCATTTGCGACGGCGCGGATTGGATAATTCCAGCCCGCGCCGTCGCTTTTCGCGCGCGTTCCCGTCAAAGTCTCGATGCGGACTTTTGACCTTACCCCCCGACTGCCCTAAGATTCATTTGCGCGAAGTTGGTCTTTGCGCCCGTTGTCACCGTCAGCCCGCACGCGTTAAGTCGCGTGCAGTGTGTTTACGCGAAAGGATTCCGTCGCCGTGCGTTTTTCTCAAGTCACACGTCTCGCCTGCGCCTGTGCGCTGGTCTTCTCTTTTATCACGCCGCTGCACGCGTCGGCCTTTAGCGACGACACGCGCGCCGCGTTGCTGCGTGCGCCGCTCTCGAACGATCAAGCGGACGTGGGGGTCGAGTTGACGACGGCGGCAGCCGCCGCGACCGGACACGGGACGCAAGCAGAGGCGACGACCGCGACGAAGAAACGCCCGAACCTTTTCGTACGCATCATCTCCGCGCCCTTTCGCGGCCTCGCCAAACTTTTCGGCGGCGGCAATGATAAAGGCGACAGGGCCGCGCGCGCGAAAGAGAACCGGAAGAAGGAGACGCAAACCGCCGCCGCGAATCAAACGTCGAGCGGACGGCCAAACGCGACACGTACCGAACCCGCGCCCGTCGCTTCGCAACCCGAAGCGTTGGCCGAAGCCGCCGCGCGCTCCGTGCGCACGGGCGACAAGGTTTTGAGCGTGCCGCCGACCGCCGCCGCGTCGTCCGCCGTGACAACGCCCTCCGTCATCGCCGCCCCACCGCCTCCATCCGGCGCGTCGAAAGAGACTTTTGATTACGAGCCGCGTCCGTTCACGCCCTACATCGAAGGCGTGCCGGGCGACCCGCTCTCGCAGGGGCGTGCGCTGCTGGCGAACGGCTATACGAACGAGGCCGTCGCACAGTTGTCCATAGCCGCCGTCACCGGTCCCGATCTGGTTGAAGCAAACAACCTGCTCGGCCTCGCCTACGACCGGCGCGGGCAGCACAAACAGGCGCGCGAATTTTACGAACGCGCGCTCTCGGTCGCGCCGCAGAACGCGCAGGTGTTGAACAACCTCGGCCACTCGCTCTACCTCGACGACCGCTACAACGACGCGCTCACGCGCCTCAGAGACGCCGCGCGGTTCGCCCCCGCCGACACGCGCGTCGCCAACAATCTCGCGCTCGTCTATGGTCGTCTAGGCAAATACAACGACGCCTTCAAACAGTTCAAGCGCGCGGGCGGCGAATTCTACGCGCACAACAGCACCGCCGCGCTCCTCGCCACCGCGGGTCGCGACCACGACGCGATCAAACACTACGAAGCCGCGCGCAAACTCAATCCCGCCGCTTCCGACGTGCTGCGCCAACTCATCACGCTCTACGTCCGCACCGGCCAGCACGACAAGGCCGAGGCCGCACAACGCGCGCTCGACAAGACGGCTGACAAGGCTTCGGCGGTGAGTTAAGAGCCGCGAGAAAGCAGCGACAACACCGCGAAGCAGAAGACTTCTCAGAACCGCCACGCCTGACGGAGCACTAAAACGTGTGACGGCGACTCAAAACCCGCGACGGAGCACCAAAACACGTGACGGTCAGACCAAAACATAAAACGGCGCATCAAAACACACGACGACGGTAAAAAAACACCTGACGGCCACGCCAAAACACAAAATGGTGCGCCGAAACTCACGGCGGTCACACTAAAACCTCTAACGGTAGTCTCAAAACCACTGACGACCGCCTCAAAACACAAAACGGCGCACCAAAACACGTAACGGTGGAGTTAAAACACGTGACGATGGAGTTGGAACACGTGACGGCGGGGTAAAACACGTGACGGCGGGGTAAAACACGTGACGGCGAGGTCATAACGCGCGACGGAGCATTAAAACGTGTGGCGGCGTTATAGCCGTTTGCAAATGGATGTGACCCGCACGCCATTACTGTAGGGGCAGGGCTAGTGCCAGCCCGGGG
>Ga0307513_10002707_pt1 | contig 24384 bp, 11 predicted proteins | sample 15_EM_MG_FD_202174 | JGI IMG/M metagenome (GOLD analysis project Ga0307513, IMG submission 202174) | Populus trichocarpa ectomycorrhiza microbial communities from riparian zone in the Pacific Northwest, United States - 15_EM | ecosystem: Host-associated > Plants > Roots > Unclassified | place...
TCAACCAATACTTCGGCTATCAGCGGTCTGGAGTTGTAGGTCGAAGACATCGACGCACCATAAGCGCCCGCGCCGTGGATCGCCAGCAGATCGCCAGACGCGCACGCCGGTAGCAGGCGCGCTACGGCGAAAGTATCGCCCGTTTCGCAAACCGGACCGACGACGTCGTACGTCATGGACGATGCGGTCTCGCCTTCACCTGCCGATACTTTTTCGATGTCGTGCCAGGCTTCATACAGACTGGGGCGCAGCAGGTCGTTCATCGCCGCATCCAACACCAGGAATCGCCGTTGTCCATTGTCCTTGGTGCGTAGGACTTTGGTCAGCAGCACGCCCGCTTCCGCTAAGAGATAGCGGCCTGGCTCGAGGATTATCTTGCCCTCGAAACCGGTCAAGGCTTCTCTTATCGCCTGCACGTAGGCATGCAGATCGACTCCCCGGTCGTGACCCTTGCGATACACCACTCCCAGCCCGCCGCCAACATCGATGCTGTCGATGCGGTGCCCGTGGCCGGCCAGTTCGCGCCAAAACGCAGCCAAGCGCTGCAACGCCTGCCGCAACGCTTCCAGCTGCAGTATCTGCGACCCGATGTGCATGTGCAGTCCGTCCAGGCGTACGTTGCCGTGCCGGCCGACGTCGGCGAACCATGTCCTGGCTTCCTCTATGCTCACGCCGAACTTGTTCTCGGCCTTGCCGGTAGAGATCTTACCGTGGGTAAGCGCGTCTACGTCGGGATTGATGCGCACCGCGGCGCGGGCGATGACGCCGCGCTGGTGGGCGATACATTGCAGTGCCGCAAGTTCGTCGGCCGATTCGACGTTGAAGCGGCCCACGCCGGCATCCAGCGCTTCCCCTATCTCCGCATCGGACTTACCGACACCGGAAAACACGATTTTCGAGGCCGGGATACCGGCCCGCAAGCTGCGACGCAATTCTCCCGAAGAGACGATGTCCGCGCCCACGCCGGCCTTGGCCATCAGTTGCAGGATGGCTAGGGTGGGATTGGCTTTCACCGCGAAACAAATGACCGCATCCATGCCGAGCAACTCATGTTGCAGACCCGCGATGCGCTGGCGGATGGCATTGGCAGAGTAGGCGTAGAAGGGAGTAGCCAGCGCGTTCCCTAATGCGTGCAGGTCGATGCCATCGAACCGTTCGCTCTCCGGAACGGCAGACGGGCTTGCCGGTGTCGTCGCTGCTCCCGCCGAATCGGTAGAACACTCCAAAACTGTAAACCTCCTGTGCCTCGGATCGATGCGCGCTCTTTCCCGCGCGCCTATCCGTCGAGCCTATGCCTTCATCCGAAAAGGCGTAGCCGTCATTGCGACGACTGCGCCTCCAGCCTTGCAGATGCCGGAATCAGAAATTCCAGGTCACCACCAGGTTCATGTAGCGCGGCGATTGCCAGACCGTGCCTTGGCCGAAGTAAGGCATCCGCACGCCAGGCTGGCGTTCATAGCGGGAATGCACATTGACTACCGCCTGATTGTTGAACAGGTTGTACACGGAGAAGCGCGCCTTCAAGTCAATGCCTTCGACCGGGAGGGTCCAAGTCACGTTGGCGCCCATGTCCCAGACCCACGGCATGCGACCAAACGCACCGCGCTCCGTGGATACCAGCTCCCGCGTACGCCAGTCGGAACAGTTGGCCACGCATAACCAACCCGAACCGCCGCCGCTGAATTCGCCGGGGCCCATGCCGCGGTTGTCGTTGGGCCAGACCACGCCGAAGGCGGTGATCGGGCCGCCAGAGCGCGCGGAGAGCGTGGTGCCGAAGCTCCACGTCTCGTTGAGCTTGTAGCCGCCCCGCAGCTTGAACTGGTGGCGGAAGTCGTTGAACAGAACGCCGTAACGTTCGTTGACGGCCGGATGGTCATAGTACTGCACCAGGTTGGTGTCGGCGTAGCCCGTGTCCGAGCTCACCGGGCCTTCGATGTTGCCCTCGCTCTTGGACCAGAGGTAGCTGGCATTGAAGAACCACTTGTCGTCCCACGCGCGGTCAAGCTGGAACTCGACGGCTTTGTAGGTACGCTTGGGTTTCTTGTAACCCATCAGCGCGCCGCTGCCGCTCGCTATGTAGCCCTCCTCGGAGGAGTCGAATTCGACCCAGTCGTTCGTGCTCTCGCACCACAAGGTCGCCGTTTCACCAGGGTTGATGATTGGGAAGCTCGAATACCCGGGGCATCCCTGGAGACGGTTGATGCGCACGTCTTCCACGGCGCGGGTCACCCTGCGGTAGGTGGCATTGACGCCATACGACCATTCCTGGTTGATCGCCTGCTGGAAGCCCAGGATGAACTCGTCCTGGAATACCATTTTCAGGTCGCGGCCAACTTCGGTGCGGATATCATCGGGTGCGGGCACGTTGCCGTCGGTATTGACCGGTCCGATCTGCGTGCCGAGGTTGGGGACAAGATAGGGCTCACCGGTTACTGGATGGCTCATCTGGTCCCAGCCATTGAACACGTAATACGTGTGTTCATCCGTAGTTCCGCCACCGAAATAGTCGGCGAGCTTGTTGGTCAGGGGCAGGTAGTAGCGGCCCGCGTTGCCGAATATCTTGGTGGTACCGTCGCCCTTCATGTCCCAGCTGAAACCGAGGCGCGGAGAGATCATGTCGCTGAAATCGGTCTTGGCGAAGCTCGCGCCCGATGCGAGCTTGTTGTGGAACTTGTCGAAGCGCAGGCCAAGGTTCAGCAGCAGGTTCGGCGTGACGCTCCAGTTGTCTTCCACGTAGAACGCTTGCGCTTCGGTCGTGACGGGGGAGCCCGTGATGTAACGGCGCGCATCGATGATCTGAGTGACGCCGGCGGGGATAACGGTGCCGTTAAGCGACGCGCCGGGGACGACGGTTTGCAACTCATAGCTCCGGCCGTCGCCCGGGTATACAACTGAGCTATCGGAATCCATCACCTCCTGGTCCAGGCCAAAACGCAGCAGGTGGTCGCCCAGCGTCCACTCGAAATCGAGGCGCGCTGCCTCGCGCTTGTCATAGCGGCTGCTGGCACTGGTATTGGTCGGGTGACAACCTTCCTCCCCCCTGGGGCGGCCAGAGACTCTGATGATGCTGCAGTCCCCGTCCAATGGGCTGCCGCTGAGGGCACTGCGCTTGTTCACGCCATACATCGCCTTGGCCACGAAATTATCGGTGAAATGACCCGTATAGGTGGCCGACCAGTTGTCGCCGCCGGAGCCTGAACTGCTGTTACCTTGCCACTCTCCCCGCTCGGAGGTATCCCAGGTGTAGCCGTAGCTGCTAGTGACCGAGTCGGATTTGTCGGAGAACGCCAGCAGTTCCAGCGAGTGATCGTCGTTGATGCGCCAATCGAGCTTGGCGCCCCAGAAATCATTGTTGCTTTTGGTGATGAAGGCGTCGCTCGTGTCGATGTCCTTCGAATCGTTGTCGCGATTCTCATACATGGCAAAGAAGAACAGCCTGTCCTTCACGATGGGACCGGACGCCCATACGTTGGTCTTGAACAACGGGCTGGTGTCGCGGCTGGTGCGATCCCGCTCATCGAGGGTGCCGTCGGAATGGAAGTGATCCTCTTTCGACGCCGCCCAGGCCGACGGTTCCATCGTCACTTCCACGCCGCCATGGAATTCGTTGCCGCCCGATCGCGTGATGGCGTTGATGACGCCACCGGTGCTGCGACCGAATTCCGCCGAATAGCCGCCGGTCTTGACCTGGAATTGGTCGTAGAAGGCGAAGGGCACCGAAGAAAAACCCCGGCGGAGATAAGGGTCGGTCACGTTCAGGCCGTTAATGTAGACGGCGTTCTCCGCCACCGACGAACCGCCGAAAGTCAGGCCGCCAAAAGTGGCGCCCGACGCGACCACGCCCGGCGCCAGCAGCGCGACGGAAGTCAGGTTCTGATCCACCGGCAACCGGGCCAGTTCCTGGCGGGTGATGTTGGTCGCCGTTTCCGTGGAGCGCACGTCGACGCGGTTCACGATGCGCGAACCGATCACCTGCACTACATCCAGGTCTACTGCGCCTCCGCCGGTCAGGTTCACGTTGGTGGTGCCACCCAGCGACACGCTGATGGAAATCGGCGCACCGCCGCCTGCCACCAGGGTGTAGTCGCCAGGCGGCAATTGCGCCACGCGGTAAGTGCCTTCCTTGCCGACCGTCACCGTACGGCTCAGGCCGGTGTCGGGATTGGTGACCGTGATCTGGTCGCCGGCGTTGGCACGTCCGGCCACGGCGCCGGTCACGCTTTGCGCCATCGCCAACGGCGCCATGGAGGCGAGACATGATCCCAATGCGATACACAGAGCGGCCCTACGCAAAACTTTGCTGTTCATCCCCGATCTCTCCTGCTGAGTTGTTTGGTTGGTTTTCCCGCCCGGCTATTCGGCGCTGCTCTTCAGCGGCAGCATTTTCCATTCGAATCCGTAGTCCCATTGATTGAAGTAAAGATTCCCACCCCTCCACTCCGCTTCCCCACGTTGCAAGTCCACCGTCTCGGACCGAAAATGCTTCTTGGCCGGAACCAGTTCCCGCGAATAATCGTCATTGAACGCGATGCGATACGCGTCCTGTCCACCCAGATAGAAGCCCGCGATTTGCGGGTCCGCATCGTCCAGACGACCGGTGGTGACATCCATCGGCACCCACCCGTACGGCGCCAGGTAAAGCGCGCCCCAATCGTGCAGGTTGTCGTAGTCGCCGTCGGAATAAACCATGCCCGACTGCCAACGCGCCGGGATACCGTTGAGCCGCAGCAAGGTGATCAGCAACAGAGTCTGCTGTCCGCAATCGGCATGGCCAGCATGCAGCGCGTAGTCGCTGATGTTGGTGATGGTCGAATACTCGCGTGCGCCCGCCCACGGGATTTTGTCCACCGCCGCATAAAGCTTCTGCGCGATGCGATAAGGATTCTTCTCGTCGCCGACCACCTTGCGGGAAAACTCACGGATCGCCGGAGTGAACACTACGTGCGGAGATCGCTCGGCCACGAAAGGCGCCAGTTCGGCGGTGAGCGGCGCCGCAACCACCCGATCGGGATCGATGGCGTGGTACTGGCCGCGGAGGGTCAGTTCATAAGTGATGGAGAAGGCGGTGGGAGCGCCCGCGTGCGCAGGCTTCTCCAGGTACACCGTGCGCTGCAATGCCGATTCCGGAGCGATGCTGTGCGTCGCGGGCGCGCTTTCGATGAAACGGATGTTTTCCTGCTGCCCCGGTATCGCGCGCGGATAGGGGATCCAGGCGCGCACCGTTTCGCCCGCGGGCACCGCGTCGGCATCGACGATCAGCGACTGGGTGACGCGGATCCGGCGCGTACCTGCATCGTTGTCGGCCTTCCCCAACGCCGCATCCCGTACTTGACGATGATGCGCATTGGCCGACTCCATCGGCCCATCGACGAAAGGCGTCTGTTCCTTTCGCCGCGCCCTGGCCTCCGCGCTGATCCGGAATAGATTGGACGGCGCACGGCTGAAATACAGCCTGCGTCCATCGATCACCTGGTGTTCGATCAGTCCGGCGCCATCCCAGCGGGCGAATTCTTCATCGCGCAGATCCGGTATTTTCTCGCGTACACGGGCTTTGGCTGCCTGCTCGTCGAGGGTGAAGTCCAGCAAGATCCGCCGCATGCGTTCGCGCTGAAACTCAAGCGCCGCCCTGCCCTCAGCGGAGGGTCGATCAGCAGCGAGGCCTTTGCTAATGGACGCCTCGGCATCGGCGAATCGTCCCGCGTCCACCAGCGTGATCGCTTCCGCCAGGCCGCCATCGGCGTCTTGCGACATCGCCGGTCCCACCAACAGCAATGCCAACACGAACGCCGCAGCGACGCCTCTCCAGCCGGGTCGTTCGACCAATGCACTGAGGGACAACAGGGCCATTCGGGTCGCGACGCCTCTGTGGTATTTGACAGGAAGATGACTGTCTAACATGTGGAATCCCGCGCGTCAATAATTTATTCTTCAAAGATGTGCTATAAGAATCAGGTATTCCAGAGCGCCGGGCATCGACCAGTACCGGCCAAAGGGGAAGGAATGATCCGCACGGTCTGGCCCAATCTAGCGACGGCCCTATTGGCCCCAAGCTGTGGTCTCCCGCTGACGTTCTGCCGGCGCTACCGCGCTATATCCTCGGCACCGGTTCCGGTCTGCTGATGGCACCGTTCTTTTCCTATCCGGCTTCAGCGTGAAGGTGAACCATGCGAACCCATCGTCCGATTTTCGTTGCTGCTGCGCTGCTGCTGTGCGGCGCCGCCTACCTATTGCCGGCGCATGCACGTGAACCCCCTCCGTCGTCTCCGGGAACCGTCCCGCCGCATGGCGTAATCGGCATGTCGGAAGCGCAGCTTTCTCCGGATTTCTGGGTGGACAGGCTCAAGCAGCCGAATCGTGTCGTCATGAGTTCGAAGGCGATCGCTGCGCAGAACGAAAAGCTGTTCCGTCTCGACAGTTCCATGAACGACCTGCAAGCCTTGCCGGAAGCGATGAAGAAGGAAGAAATCGTCGCCTCCATCAGCGAGCTGTCCGCCCTGCCCGATGAGCCTTTGTACGATGTGGAAGGCAGGCCCGTGCCCGCCGGCACGCTGCGGCAGCTGGTGCAGTCGCTGGATCTGGAAGCGATTCCGGAACAAGCGCCCACGCGCTACGGACTGGCGCTGAAGCGAACGGCGTTGCGTAAATTCCCGACCGATCTGCGCGTCTTCAGCAGACAGGGAGATACCGACATCGACCGTTTCCAGGAAAGCGCGCTGTTTCCCGGAACGCCGGTGGCCATCTCGCACCGCAGCCGGGACGGGAAATGGTTGTGGGTGGCGAGTCCCAACTACAAGGCGTGGGTGCGTGCGGACGACATCGTGACCGGCGCGAAAGCGGCAGTGTTCGGACGCGCGGAAAAAACTCCTTACCGCATCGTCCTGGGCGCCAAGGTCTCCACCGTATTCACCCGCGAACAGCCGCAGCTGTCCGAGCTGCAACTGGATATGGGCGTACGCGTGCCTTTGGCCAGCGTCGCCTCTGATGCGCTGGTCAACGGCCAGCATTCCTATACTTCCTGGGTGGTCGAACTACCGGTGCGCGACGCCAACGGAGCGCTCGCGTTCGCGCCCGCACTGTTGCAGAAGAACCAGGACACCGCCGCTGCGTCTCTGCCGCTTACCCGCGCCAATCTCGTCCGTCAGGCATTCAAGTTCCTTGGGGAACGTTACGGATGGGGCCATTCCTACAACGGCCGCGACTGCAGCGGATTCGTTTCCGAGGTCTACCGCAGCATGGGCGTGGAATTGCCGCGCAACACCAGCGACCAGAGCATCAGCCCTGCGCTCAACCATACGATTTTCGGCAAAGACGATGGGCCCGGTCCGCGCAGGGCGGCGGTCGATACGCTGCAAGTGGGCGACCTGATCTACATCCCCGGCCACGTGATGATGATGATAGGCCGCATCGACGGCGCGCCTTACGTGATCCACGACACCAACGGCGGCTCATTCCTGGACGCGGACGGAAACATGCGCTCCATGCACCTTAACGCCGTCTCGGTCACGCCTCTGCTGCCGTTGCGGTTCAATGAGAAGAATACCTACGTCGATCGCATCACCAGCATCGTCCGCATCCGTCCCTGAGACTGACCCTAGAATCGGCCAAGAGCACAAGAACCGACCATGAAAATAACTGACATCAAATTCGGCATGCTGCGGGTTCCCCTGAAGACACCGTTCAAGACCGCCTTGCGCACGGTGGATCGCGTGGAGGACATCGTGATCATGGTGCATACCGACAGCGGCCACATCGGTTACGGCGAAGCCCCGGCCACGGCGGTAATCACCGGCGATACTCATGGCTCCATCGTCGACGCCATCCGCCATTACATCTCGCCGCGCCTGATCGGCGAGGAGATCGCCAACCTCAACCGTATAACCCAACTGATCCAGAACGCGATGGAGAAGAACTCCAGCGCCAAGGCGGCGGTCGAGATCGCGATCTACGACCTGTTCGGTCAACTCTACGGCGCCCCGCTCTACAAGCTGCTGGGCGGCGGCGACCCGGTCATCACCACCGACATCACCATCAGCGTCGACTACATCGACAAGATGGTGGCCGATTCCATCGCCGCGGTGGATCGGGGCTTCGAATCGCTGAAGATCAAGGTCGGCAAGGACATCGGAGTGGACATCGAACGCGTCAAGGCAATCTATGCGGCTGTCCAGGATCGGGCACTGCTGCGGCTCGACGTGAATCAGGGCTGGACGGCCAAGCAAGCAGTCCATGCACTGCAAACGCTGGAGGATGCGGGCGTGCGCCTGGAGCTGGTCGAACAGCCCGTCAAGGCGCTCGACCTCGATGGCATGAAATACGTCACCGAGCGCGTCCACACACCCATCATGGCCGATGAAAGCGTGTTCGGCCCGACCCAGGTCATCGAATTGATCCGCATGCGCGCGGCGGACATCATCAACATCAAGCTGATGAAGACCGGCGGCATCTCCAACGCCATTCGCATCGCCGACATCGCCGCCATGCACGGCATCGAATGCATGATCGGCTGCATGCTGGAGACCAGCATCAGCGTCGCCGCCGCGGTGCACGTGGCCGTGGCCAAGGCCGACATCATCACCAAGGTCGATTTGGACGGACCCTCGCTTTGCCTGTTCAATCCGGTGGAGGGCGGCGTGATCTTCAACGAGTCCGAAATCACCATCACTGACGCCCCTGGCCTGGGCATCCGCGAGATCCGCGGCCTTGAACTCATCGAGTAATCCGACATGTCGCCACTGGTGAAAATCCGCTCCGAGCGCGATCAGATGTCGGCGATCGAGCGCCGCATCGCCGACTTCATCCTGGAGAACGCGCAGTTGCTCCGCGACTATTCCTCCCAACAGCTGGCCACTGCGCTGCGCATCAGCCAATCCAGCGTGGTCAAGTTCAGCCAGAAGCTTGGTTTCAAGGGCTATCCCGATCTCAAGTACTCGATCGGCGAAGCGATCGCGCGTGCGGAAAGCGGCGACGATGCGGTGGTTGCGGCGGCAGCGATCCAGGACCCCAACGGCGCCAGCGGCAGCCAATTGTGGCGTAGCAAATCCGAAGCAGAAGAAGAAACCCGCCTGATCAATCCGCCTGAGGCGGTGCGTGCGGTCGCCGACGCGCTGGGCAATGCGGGCAAGGTCTTCATCATCGGTTTGGGCGAGGACGATATCCACGCGCGGGCGTTCGCATGGAGGCTTTCCTTGCTGGGAATCCTCACCGTGCACAACTTCGACACCGCGCATATGATCGCCAGCGTATCGGCGGCCAACGCTGGCGACGCGCTGCTGGTGTTCTGCGAGGATGGTAAACAGACCGCGCTTTCGCAGATCTGCCAGCAGTTCCGCAAGGCCAAAGGCAAAGTCATCACGGTGACGCGCCATACCTCCAACGCCCTGCGCGCCCACGCCGACCTTGCATTATTGGTGTCGGCGCACGACGAACGTCCGCACATCGAGCCTCTTCTGTACCACTCCGCGCTGCAGCACCTGCTGGACGGCATCTACGTCATGCTCTGCGAAGGCAGCAAGAAGCGCTATGGAATACTCCAGGCCAACCTCGAGCGCATCCAACCGATGCTCAAACCATGAAGACAGGCAAAGCTCGCTTGAACGCAACGTGCGGCAGCACCGGCCAGCGCCTCTGCGTGTGGCTCATCGCGATTTGCACGCTGGCGGTCGCCGGTTGCGCGCATCGCACCTTGCCATCGCCGGACTTGGGATGGAAAGACGCCGAACAGGCGGTGGTCGTGGTCACTCCTGACTGGAACGCAGACCACGGCACGTTGCATACCTACGAACGTTCGAATGGCGGCTGGCGCGAAGTAGGCGCGCGGCAACCGGTCACGATCGGCCGCAAGGGCTCGGCCTGGGGCATAGGACTGCATCCCGTTGGGCTTCCAGGCCCGATCAAGCAGGAGGGCGACGGCCGCAGCCCCGCAGGAGTGTTCGGCATCGGCGAGGCGTTTGGCTACGCGGAAAAAGGCCAGACCGCCCTGCCCTATGCCGCCATGCAGTTGTCGCACTACTGCATGGACGTAAGCGCTTCGCCGCTCTACAACCGGATCGTCGACGCGCGAGCGGTCGGCACCGAGGCGGTCGCCGGTTCGACCGAACCAATGCGCCTGGATCTGCGTACGCCAGGCGACCAACGCTACCGGCTGGGATTCGTGATCGAACATAATCCGCAAGCCAAACCCAATGCGGGCAGCTGCATTTTCGCCCATCTGTGGAAGCGTCCGGGCGACCCCACCGCCGGATGCACGGCGATGGCGGACTCGACCATGGACCGCTTGCAGGGGTGGCTGCGGCCTGACAGCCATCCTGTCTTCGTACTGATGCCCGCGGAGCAATACCGCAGCCTGCACGCCGGATGGAATCTGCCCTCACTGGACGACCGACCATGAAGCCCACTACCCGCGTTATGCTCGGGCTCGCTTTGGGCGCCGTCATCGGATTGGCGCTGGCCTGGTCGGACACTTCGCTGGCGACGCAGGTGGCGGCAGTGGTGCAGCCGATCGGCAAGCTATGGTTGAACGCGTTGCAGATGACGGTGGTGCCGCTGGTGCTGTCACTGGTCATCATAGGGGTGACGACGGCGAGCGATACCGCGTCGTCGGGCCGCACCGCGCGGCGCGCCTTGCTGGTGTTCGTGATACTGCTGAGTTTCGGTTCCTTCTTCACTGCCCTTGCCGCGCCGGCGCTGCTGTCGCTGGTGCCGCGCGACCCCGCCCTGGCGCAAGCCTTGAGCGGTCCGACCGAGGCGGCGGCCGCCGTCGCGGCGTCCACGAGCTGGAGCGATGCGCTGACCGTGATCATCCCCAGCAACGCGATCGCCGCCGCCGCGCAAAGCGCGATGCTGCCGCTGGTCGTGTTCGCGCTGTTCTTCGGCTTCGCGCTGACCCGGATCGAAAAACCGCGTCGCGATCTGGTGGTGGATTTCTTCCAGGCCATCGCCGACGCGATGATCGTGATCGTGAGGTGGGTGTTGTGGGCGGCGCCGATAGGCGTGTTCGCGCTGGTGCTGGCGGTATGCGCGCAGTCCGGCCTGAGCATGGTCAGCGCGCTGGGGGTCTACATCCTGCTGCAATGCGTGCTCTATCTGGCAGTCACGGTAATGATGCTGCCGGTCGCGGTGTACTGGGGCGGCGAAGGAATCCGCAAGTTCGCTGCGGCGATTCTTCCGGCGCAGGTCGTCGCCGCCAGCACTCAGTCTTCGCTGGCGTCACTGCCCGCCATGCTTGAAATCGCGCAGCGGCGCCTGGGTTATTCCTCGCAGGTCACCGCTCTGGTTCTGCCCATGGCGGTTTCGCTGTTTCGGATCAATAGCCCGGTGCAGTACGTCAGCGCCGCCGCTTTCATCGCTTGGGCCTATGGCATCGACTTGTCGGCGGCGCAACTGGCGACTGGCGCGGCGCTCGCGGTGATCATTAGTTGTGGCGCGGTGGGATTGCCGGGCCAAGTAAGCTACATGGCGACCAACTTGCCGGTGACGCAAGCGATGGGATTGCCGATCGCGCCCTTGGGCCTGTTGCTCGCCGTCGACACCATCCCCGATGTATTCGCCACGGTCGGGAATGTCACCGCTGATTTGGCTGCTACCAGTGTGGTGGCCAGACAATCCAGCGAAGATCCGCAATCGAACGCCGCGCCGGAAAACTAACTGCGTCTGCATTCGATTTCACAATATCGTTCTGAATGAGATGAGCCTTAGCGCTTCGACACGTTTGGATTTCCAGCAACGTACCAACGCCACGGCTCATGAGCCGCCTTCGTAATTCCTATTCGTTTCGACTGCACTGGATCGACGAGGGGCAACTTTCCGTCATCCAGAATGCGGAAGCCTTGGTCGCCCTTGACCAAGTCCGCCCCGTCGTTGGCTCCACTGATACCCAGTGCCTGAGCCAATTTGCCTGGGCCGCTGCACAACTCTGAGTCTCGTTTGGCCTTAGGCCTGGATAGCCTCATTCGATCAAGACCACTCAATGGCTCCAAGGCGCGGATAAGCACTCCAGCACCGTTTCCGCAGGAGGCGTTCGCACACCAGTGCATGCCGTAGCTGAAGTAGACGTAGAGATGCCCGGGCGGGCCAAACATGGTTGCGTTTCGCTTGGTCTGACCGCGATAAGAGTGGGCTGCGGGATCCTCAGCGCCTGCGTAGGCTTCTACCTCGACTATCCGACCGCTGCGCCCATCGGCATTCATGAGAATCTTCCCGAGAAGCTCGGGAGCGACCTTCCTAGGGTCGCGCGCGTAGAAAGTACGCGGTAATGCGGTGCGATGCGTCTTAGTCAATTTTCGACCGCAAACTGATCGTCGATTCCGGATCGGACATCTTTGGAGGTTCTCGGGCCGGTCTGAAATCGTGCTTCGAGGGTGGTTTGGTGCCCGGAGCCGGAATCGAACCGGCATGGGGTTGCCCCCGGCAGATTTTAAGTCTGATGCGTCTACCAATTTCGCCACCCGGGCGGGATAGCTGCCCCGCCGTTGGCGGGTAGAGAGAATGATACGGGCCGCCGACGAAAAACGCCCGTGATGACGGGCGTAATCGTCGAACTTACCGCACATTGTCGGGATTTCTTGGTCCTATACACTGCGGCCATGCATGAACCCGTTCCCAGCATCCAGGTGTTCCTAGCCACGCCTGAAGCCCTTTTGGGTCCGCAGCCCCTGCACGATGCCTTGCCATTCCTGGACGAACAGGACCGTTCGCATATCGCCCGCTTTCGCTTCCCGCGCGACCAGGACATCGCGACCGCTTCCCGTTTACTGCAGCGCCTGGCCGTAGCCCACTGCGCGCGAATAACGCCGGGGGCCTTAGGCGATATCCGCTTTTCCAACGAGCCGAGCGTTCGGCCAGTCGTGCTGGCGCCGGTGTCGGCCCAGGCATTTTGTTTCAGCGCGGCCAACACGCGCGGGATGGTCGCGTGCGCCGTCTCCGCGACCAACAACGTCGGCCTGGACGTGGAAGAGATCAAGGAGAAGCTGGCGCCTGAATTGGTCGAGCACTGCTGCACTGCCGCCGAGCGTGCCGAACTTTTCTCCCTGCCGGAGCAAGAGCGCCGCAAGGCCTTCTTCCAACTCTGGACCTTGAAAGAGTCCTACCTGAAGGCGCGCGGCATCGGCCTGCAGGTTTCGCCGCATCTGATCGGTTTCACCAGCTCAGGGCGGAGCGCCACTCCGACCCTTCATGCCGACCCCGCCACGGAGCCGCATCCCAGGCATTGGCATTTCCGGACGCTGGACGCAGGCCCCGGCCATGCCGCCGCGCTCTGCATCCACGGCGCTCTCGAACCGCCAATCGTCGAAGTGTGGCAAGCCCAATGGGTCCACGGCGAGTTAAGGAAGATCTGAATAACCAACTCTGTTCGTGGTGAGCCTGTCGAACCACGCTTTTCCCGAAAAAACCGGGTCTGTCGTGCCCTGCCTTACCCCGCCAAGAGCGTGGTTCGACAAGCTCATCACGAACGGATTCTTTTGACTCCTGCGCTTGTGGGCACTTGTCCAGACCTACCTTAAAGGCTTGTCGCGCAGGCGTGATTTGGTCAAACCTGATTCGTCAGGAGTGAAGCCGAGATTACGGCGCAGCCGCTTCCCACCGGTTGAACCAACTGAGCACGCACGCCTGCAGCGCGGCCCGCGCCGACAGTTCGGTGAAGGTGTGGTTGGCCTCCGGGAAATAGGCGCATTCCACCTTGCCCTTCAATTCGGGGAACGCTTCGAACAACTGATCTTCGCGGTTGTACCGCGCACCGAGCACGCCGGAGTAGATCGTAAGAATGCGGATATCGCGCTGGACCAGGGCGTTCAACTGCCGACGGTATTCCTCTATCGGCGGCAATTCCCGCCCCCCTTCGGCAGCCAGCACCGACGAGCGTGTTTTGAAAAGCTTCCTGTTGAGAACCTTCGTGCCGCGCCGCAACGCCGCCAGCGCGACACGTATAGGCAGATGCAACCATGCCCGCCCTCCTTCCAGACGGCTTCGGGCATGTCGAAGTTTGGAACCCGGAGTGGCGTACGCCGGAGGATCGACCAGCACCAAGCCGCGAATACGGGGATCGACCTGGGCCGCCGCCAGCGCATTGTCCGCACCCGAACAGATACCGAACAGGATGAAATCGGTGCGGTCTCCTTCGGCCGCGAGACTATCCAGCGTTGTCCTGATGTCGGCTACCGAGCTTTCGCGGAACGTCATGCGACCCGGCAGCGCGCGGCTGTCGCCGATTCCCGAAAGATCCAGCCGTGCGACACAATGCCCACGAGCGGCCAGGCTGCGCGCGAGGTGCACGTGCAAGCGATGCGGTCCCACCCGGTGCAGCACACCAGCGTTCAAGATCAGCACGCCCGGCACCGGCCGGGGCGGCGACGGCTCGGAAACGATGGCGACCAGGTTCTCCTCGTCGCCGAACCACACTACCCGTTCCGTCACCACCGCTTGCTCGAGCGACATCGGCCATCAACCTACGCAGGATCTGCGTGTATCGTACTCGCAGTCACGGGGGGCTTTCGATGAAAGTGGATTACTTCGGCGCGAACGGCCGGAGCTTGCTGGGCACCTTGCATTTCTCGCCGCGGCTTCACGCCGGCAGCGCCTCGGTGGTGCTGTGCAATCCCTTCGGCGAAGAAGCCGCCCGCGCGCATCGCGCCTATCGGGTACTGGCCGGCAAACTGCGGGATGCCGGGTACGCCACCTTGCGCTTCGATTATTCCGGCACCGGCGATTCCTCCGGCGAAGCGGCCGATTGCACGGTCGAGGCGTGGTTGGACGACCTGGAGGCCGCCATAGGCGAAGTGCGGCGCCAGTCGGGTAGTCCGCGGGTGGTCCTGGTCGGTTTGCGCTTCGGCGCTACGTTGGCCGCCTTGTGCGCGCAGCGCGAGCATCTGCGGATCGCGCACTTGGTGCTGTGGGACCCGGTAGTGCGGGGAGACCATTACCTGCAGGAACTGGCGGGAATGCATCGCACCTACATGAACGAGGAACTGGGCCAGCGCTGGCTGGCTCCTCCGCCAGGCGACGGCCGCTTTCCCGCCGAAGCCCTGGGAATGCCGATCAGCCACGCGCTCGCCTCGCAGATAGCGGACATCGATATCGCGACCACTCTACCGCGCGCGAACCATGTGACTGTCCTTAGCTGCCGCGACTCGGCGGACGTGCAGCGATTGCGCTCAAAGTGGGAAGCTTGTCCGGCCTTGCACTGGATCGACGTTATAGGAGGGACTTCCTGGAATTCGGATGCGGCGCTGAACAGCGCGCTGGTACCGGCCAAGGAAATCGCAACTATCGTGTCAGGGGTCATGGAATGCAGTCCACAAAGCCGGGGGGCGGACTGATTGGAGCCGAAGGGCGACATCAGTCTGGCGAGGGGAACCACAATGAAACCAACTTTCGGCCTGAAGCGACGGTGCACGGGCTGTTCCGCGAGCGCGCCGCAGCGCATCCGGCGCGCCCTGCCCTGGTCTGGCAGGGCGGCCAGCTCGACTACGCGGGGCTAGACAGCCGTTCCGATGCGGTCGCGCGCCATCTGATCTCACTGGGCTGCAAGCCCGACCAGCCTGTCGCCCTGTGCCTACCGCGTTCGGCCGGGGCCGTCATCGCGGCACTGGGCGTTCTCAAAGCGGGCGGCGCCTATCTGCCGCTCGATCCTTCCTATCCCCGCGCGCGCCTGCAGTCGATCCTTGCCGATGCCGGCGTCGAAATCGTGATCGCCAGCGATGCCGACCGGGGTCCGCTGGAAGGGCTCTCCGCGCATCTGGTTTCGCTGGAATCGCTGGAAACCGCTGACCACGGCGAAAGTCGCTCCCTGCCCGAAACCACCTCGGCCAAAGGTCTGGCCTATGTGATGTACACCTCCGGTTCGACCGGCATGCCCAAGGGCGTGCAGATCGAGCATCGCTCCATCGTGCGCCTGGTCGGCGACGTGGACTACGTAACACTGGATGCCGACACCTGCTTCCTGCACGCCGCCCCTCTAGGATTCGACGCCTCCACGCTGGAGCTGTGGGGTCCCCTGCTCAACGGCGGCCGCTGCGCCGTGTTCGCGGCGCCAGTGCCGGACGCACGTTCGCTGGCGGCCTGCATCGAGACTTTCGGGGTCACCAGCGCGTGGCTGACCGCGGCGCTATTCAACTCCATCGTCGACGAAGATCCCTCGGCGCTGGCGGGTCTGCGCGAATTGCTGACCGGTGGCGAAGCGCTTTCGCCGCAGCATGTGCGCGCTGCGCTGCAAGCCCTGCCCGGCCTGTCGTTGAGCAACGGTTACGGTCCGACCGAATGCACCACCTTCGCCACCACCTATGCGATACCGCGCGACCTGCCGGCCGATGCGACGGCCATCCCGATCGGCCGCGCCATCGCCGATACTTCGCTGCACGTATTGGACGCGCAAGGCGTTCCCGTCCCGCACGGTGAAACCGGCGAACTGCACATCGGCGGCCGCGGCTTGGCGCGCGGATACCTGGGACGTCCGGACCTGGATGCCGAACGCTTCGTCACCGATGCGTCCGGCCAGCGGCTATACCGCACCGGCGACCTGGTGAGTTGGGGCGAGGACGGCACGCTGCGATTCGTCGGCCGCGCCGATCAGCAAGTGAAGATTCGTGGTTTCCGCATCGAACCCGGCGAGATCGAAGCCGCGCTGTTCGCGCATGCCAACGTGAAATCCTGCGCGGTCGTCGCCCTGCCGGGACCCCGCGCGGACAAACGCCTGGTCGCCTACGTAGTACCGCGCACGGGAAATTGCGATATCGCCGGGTTGCGCCATCACTTGCAGCAATCGCTACCCGATTACATGGTGCCAGCGCTGTTCATGCAGCTTTCCGCCTTGCCGGTCACTACCAACGGCAAGCTGGATCGTGCCGCCCTGCCTGCGCCGGGCAATGCTCGGCCGGAACTGGCGCACCCGTATCGCGCGCCACGCGGCGAATTGGAGACGGCGCTGTGCAACGCCTTCGCCGGCGTGCTGGGTCTCGAGCGCGTGGGTGCGGACGACGGCTTCTTCGAACTCGGTGGGGATTCGCTGCTGGCGATACGCGTGCTGCACCAGCTTCGCTTTTCGGACATCGCGGACTTTGCACCGATGCGCCTGTTCGAATCGCCCACACCTGCGGGGCTGGCGAAAACCCAGGCCGTACTCACTCCCGAAAAACAGGCAGGCGCTTCGCAGCCCGACGAACCCATCGCCATCGTCGGCATGGCCGGACGATTCCCGGGCGCCGACGATATCGAGGCGTTCTGGGAGAATCTCTGCGCCGGCACCGAATCGATCCGGATGTTCTCGCCGGAACAGATCGATCCTTCCATTCCGCCTGCGCTGCGCGATCATCCGGATTACGTGCGCGCGCGCGGCGTGCTCAACGACACCGCCGGTTTCGACGCCGCTTTCTTCGGCATTTCGCCGCTGGAAGCGCAACTCATGGATCCCCAGCATCGCCATTTCCTGGAAACGGCCTGGCACGCTTTGGAGCATGCGGGATACGTGCCGGAAACCGCGCCCGGACGCGTCGGCGTCTTCGGCGGCATGTACAACGCCACTTATTACCAAAAGCATGTGTTGCCGCGTCCGGAAACCATCGCACGGCTCGGCGAACTGCCCACCATGCTGGCCAATGAGAAGGATTACCTGACCAGCCGCGTGGCGTACAAGCTGGGCCTCAACGGCCCTGCGGTCGGCGTGCACACGGCCTGCTCGACTTCGTTGGTGGCGGCGGTGATGGCGATGGAGAGCCTGCGCCGCGGCGATTGCGACCTCGCCCTCGCCGGCGGCGTAGCGATCACCTGCCCGCCGGACAGCGGCTATTTGTATCAGGAAGGCGCGATGGCCTCCCCCGACGGGCATACGCGCACTTTCGACGCCGATGCGGCGGGCACCGTTTTTTCCGATGGCGTGGCTATGCTCGCGCTGCGGCGACTGTCGGACGCGATCGCCGCTGGCGACACGGTCTATGCCGTGCTGCTGGGTGGCGCCGTCAACAACGATGGCGCCGAACGCGCCAGCTTCACCGCACCCAGCCCCAGCGGCCAGGCCAGCGTCATTGCACTGGCGCATGACCGCGCTGGAATAGATGCGCGCAGCATTTCCTACCTGGAAGCGCACGGCACGGCGACCCCGTTGGGCGATCCCATCGAGATCGAGGGCCTGACCCGCGCTTTCCGCCGGCACACGCAGGACAATGGCTTCTGCGCTATCGGCTCGCTCAAGAGCAACGTCGGCCATCTGGTGATCGCCGCCGGCGCCGCCAGCCTGATCAAGACCTCGCTGGCGTTGCATCGGCGTACGCTGCCACCGACGATCGGCTTCGACAAACCGAATCCGCACATCGATTTCGCCGCATCGCCCTTCGTTCCGCAATCCCGATTGAGCGACTGGCCGCAGGCGTCCGGCCCACGCCGCGCCGGCGTCAGCGCCTTCGGCTTCGGCGGCACCAACGCGCATGTGGTGCTGGAAGAAGCCCCCGCTACGGCACCGCATGCCGACTCTGCGCGCACGGCGCAATTGCTGGTGGTTTCGGCGCGCACGCCGGAAGCGCTGGAAGCGAGCTGCCAGCGATTGGGATCGTATTTAGCCGGTGCCGATGCAACAGAAGAGCAAACTCCCGCCCTTGCGGACATCGCGCATACGCTGCGGGTCGGGCGGCGCGTCTTCGCCCATCGCCATGCCATCGTCGCCGGTTCGGCTTCGGAAGCGTCGCGGCTGCTTTGCGAACCCCTCGCCCAACGCGCGCTTGCGGAAACCACGCCCGACCTGGCCTTCCTGTGCCCCGGCCAAGGCTCGCAGTACGCTGCGATGGGTCACGGCCTGTACCAGACCGAGCCGGCATTCCGCGCCGCCTACGACCAATGCTGCGAAATATTGCGGACATTGACGGGAAGCGATCCGCGCCTCGAATTCTTCTCCAGCGACCCCGAGGCGCTGCTGTCCACCCGTATCACCCAGCCGGCGATCTTCGTGCTGGAGTACGCGCTAGCCAAGCTGTGGATGCATTGGGGCATCGTTCCAACCGCGCTCATCGGCCACAGCGTAGGCGAATTCGTCTGCGCGGTGCTGGCCGGGGTCATGCCTCTGCACGACGCGCTGGCACTGGTCGAACTGCGTGGCCGGCTGATGCAGGCGCTGCCGGCGGGCAGCATGCTCTCCGTGCGGCTTGCTGCCAGCGAGCTGTCCGCATACTTGGAAGATGGCGTCGAGCTGGCCGCGGAAAACGGTCCGCACCTATGCGTCGTCGCCGGCCCCACGCCCGCCATCGAGCGCGTGGAGGCACGCCTGGGCGCAGCGGGCATCGCCGCACGCAAGCTGGTGACTTCGCACGCCTTCCATTCGGCGATGATGGAGCCGGTGATCGCGCCGATGCGCGAGCGCCTGCAATCCATCGCGCTGCAGACACCCAAGATTCCCATCCTGTCCACCGTCACCGCCGAATGGCTGAGCGATGAGCAGGCGTGCGACCCCGACTACTGGGCGCAGCACCTGCGCAAACCGGTTCGCTTCGCGCCGACGGTTTCGAAACTAGTGTCCGATCCTTCGCGTCTGCTGATCGAGATCGGCCCCCGCGCCACGCTGACCACGCTCGCGCATCAGGCCGCGGTCGGCAAACGCAGGCAGACGGTGGCGGTCGCCAGCCTGTCGGATTCGGCGGAAGGCGAATCGGCTGCGATCGCGACTGCGCTGGGCAAGTTGTGGACGCTGGGCGCCTGTCCCGACTGGCAGGCCTACACGGCGCACGAATCGCGCCGTCGTGTCGCGGTGCCGGGCTATCCCTTCCAGCACCAGCGCTATTGGCTGGATGCGGTGCCTGCGCTCGAATCGGGGGTGTCGGCGACGGCGCCCGACACGGACGGTTCGCGGCAAGTGGAAATCACGCCCGCACCGGAGAGCCTGCCAGCAGAGAGCACGGCGACGGAGGCAGGACGCAACGCCTTGTTCGCACGCCTGCAATCGGTGATCGAGGAAGTCTCCGGACTGGAAGTGGAGGAAAACGAAAGCGCCACGCCATGGCTGGAGCTGGGGCTGGATTCCCTGGCGCTTACCCAGCTTTCCTTGCAGGTGCAGCGCAGCTTCAAGGTGAAGGTGTCGTTCCGGCAGATGATGGAACAGTACGGCTCGATGGCCAGCCTGCTCGAATTCCTGTCGGTCGCAAGCGACGAGTCCAGACCGGTCGCGACTGGCGACAAAACAACCGCGCTGTCCGCGAAGACCGCCACGGCGGTTATCGCCGGCGATGAAGAAGACGCCGACGGCAAGCCGCTTACCTACGACGTGAAGAAGGCGTTCGGCGCCATCGCCCGCATCCACAGCCAGGCCGATCCGCTGATGCCGCTGCAGCGCGAACGGCTGGACGCGCTGGTGGCGCGCTACACCGCGCGCACCGGCAAGTCGAAAACCTACACCGCCAAGCATCGCGGCCACATGGCCGATCCGCGCGTGGTCAACGGCTTCCGTCCGCTCACGAAGGAGTTGGCCTACCAACTGGTGATCGAACGCTCGCGCGGCTCGCATATGTGGGACCTGGACGGCAACGAGTACGTGGACGTGCTGTCGGGATTCGGGATGAACCTGTTCGGCTGGCAGCCGGATTTCCTGCGCGAAGTCCTGCACCAACAGATCGAAGACGGCTACGAGATCGGCCCGCAGCACGTACTGGCCGGCGAAACCGCCGAACTCTTCGCCGAACTCACCCACGCCGAGCGCGTGGCGTTCTGCAATACCGGTTCCGAAGCGGTGATGGGTGCCATGCGCATCGCCCGCACCGTGACCGGGCGCAACACCATCGCCATCTTCACCGGCGCCTACCACGGGATCTTCGACGAAGTGATCGTGCGCGGCACGCGCAAGCTGCGCAGCATTCCCGCCGCGCCCGGGATCATGGCGTCGGCATCGCAGAACGTGCTGGTGCTGGACTATGGAACCGAGGAATCGATGCGGATCCTGCGCGAACGCGCGCATGAGCTGGCCGCGATCCTGGTCGAACCCGTGCAGAGTCGGCGCCCGGATTTCCAACCGGTGGAATTCCTACGCGAGCTGCGCAGCCTGACCCAGGAAAGCGGTTCGGTGCTGATCTTCGACGAGGTGGTCACCGGTTTCCGCGCCCATCCGCGCGGCATCCAGGGCCTGTTCGGCATCGAGGCCGACCTGGCGTGCTACGGCAAGGTGGTCGGCGGCGGCTTCCCCATCGGCGTGATCGCGGGCAAGCGTCCTTTCATGGATGCCCTGGACGGCGGCCATTGGGAATACGGCGACGACTCCACGCCCACCGTGGGCGTGACCTACTTCGCCGGCACTTTCGTGCGCCATCCACTAGCGCTGGCGGCTGCCAAGGCCAGCCTGCAACGATTGCGCGATGCGGGCCCGGAATTGCAGGAAGGATTGAACCGGCGCACCGCTGACATGGTGGCGGCGGTCAACGCCGCGATGCGCGAACTCGGCGCGCCGTTCAAGCTGGCCACCTTCGCCTCGCTCTGGCGCAACGTATTCACCGAAGACCTGCCCTACGGCGATCTGCTGTACGTGATGCTGCGCGATCGCGGCATCCATATCCTGGACAATTTCCCCTGCTTCCTGACCACCGCCCACACCGATGAGGACATCGCGCGCATCGTGGCGGCGTATCGGGATGCAGCGGCGGAGATGATCGAAAGCGGCTTCTTCCCAGTGGTGGAAACCGGTACCGGAGTAGAAACCGACACGGCGGCGGCCGGTGAGATGCGCGTCGTCCCCACCACCGAGCAGCAACGCGAAGTCTGGCTCGCCGACCGGATGGGAGCCGAAGCGTCGCTGGCGTACAACGAATCGATCTCGCTGCATTTGCGTGGAACGCTGGACGTGGACGCCCTGCGTGCCGCTGTCCAATCGCTGATCGGGCGCCATGACGCGTTGCGTTCCACCTTCTCCGCAGACGGCCTGTCGTTGCGCGTGCCCGCGGCAGCGTCGACGCCGGATCTCGAGTCGCACGATCTGGACCTTCACGATTTCTCCGAAGGCGCGTCTGCGCAAGCCGAAGCGGGACTCGCCGCTTTGGTCGACCAGCATGTCTCGCAGCCTTTCGATCTGGTCGAGGGGCCCTTGGTACGAACGGCGCTGGTAAGGATGGACGAAGCGCACCACGTCTTCGTACTCACCGGACACCACATCGTGCTGGACGGCTGGTCGTTCTGGGTGCTGGTGAAGGAACTGGCCGCCGAATACGCGCGTTTCAAGCACGGAACCGGCGCCCCGCTTCCTGAAGCGCCTTCCTTCGCCGACTACGCGCTGCTGGCCTCGGACGAAGCCGGCACCGACGGCGAGGATCTTGAATGGTGGTCGCGGCAGTACGCCGATGGCGGCCCAGTGCTTGAGCTTCCCACCGACCGGCCGCGTCCACGCCTGCGCACGCAGACCGCCGGCCGCCACGACCACCTGCTTCCTGCACAACTGGTCGCATCGCTGCGCAAAGTGGGCGCCAAACGCGGCACCAGCCTGTTCGCCAGCCTGTTGGCCGGCTTCTCCACGCTGCTGCACCGCCTTACTCATCAGGACGACGTTGTGATCGGCATTCCCGTGGCCGGACAGGCGGCAGGGCACGAAGGGCTGGTCGGCCACTGCGTGAGTATGCTGCCGCTGCGATTGCGCATGCAGCGCGCGATGCCATTCGCGCAGTTGCTGGAATCCAGTCGTGTGGCGATGCTCGATGCCTACGACCATCAGCGCGTCACCTTCGGACGCCTGTTGCAGGCCTTGCCGCTGGCGCGCGACACCGCACGTCTGCCGCTGATCAGCGTGATGTTCAACATCGACCAGGCGATGACCCTGGAACGCGACGCGGTGCCCGGACTGCAGTTCGAAGTCGCCGGCAACGCGCGGCGGTTCGAGACCTTCGAGTTGTTCGTCAACGCCGTAGACCTGGGCGCCGACGGCATGCGCCTGGAATGCCAGTACAACCGCGACCTGTTCGACGCCGAAACCGTGGCGCGCTGGATGTCGGCCTTCGAAAGCCTGTTGTCCGATGCGGCTGCCGACCCCGAATGCGCGCTCGGCGCATTGGCCCTACTGGGCGACCAGGACCAGCGCCGGCTCGATGGCTGGAATGCGACGGAAGCCGAATATCCGCGCGACCAACGCGTCGAAGATCTGATCCTCGAACAGACCTGTCGCTCGCCCGATGCCATCGCCCTGCGGGCGGGTGCGCGATCGCTGAGCTATGCACAGTTGGACGCGCGTTCCCATGCCATCGCCTGCGCGCTGCAGTCGGCCGGCGTCTCGGCGGGCGACCGCGTGGGGCTGTTGCTGGAGCGGGATATCGACCTGGTGCCTGCCCTGCTGGGCGCGTGGCGCGCAGGCGCGTGCTATGTCCCCATGGATCCGGCGTTTCCAGTCGAACGCCTCGCCTACATGGCCAGCGATGCAGGGCTGCGTTTCGTACTCAGCACCCAGACCTTGGCGGAAAGGCTGGAAGCCGCCGTCGGCGATGCGACTGTCATTCCTGTCGACGCCATTCCGGCCTTCAGCGCGCGAACGCTGCCGCCACCAGGAACCGCGAGCGACGACGCCTACGTCATCTACACCTCCGGTTCGACCGGACAGCCGAAGGGCGTGTGCGTGCCGCATCGCGCGGTGGCGAACTTCCTGCAATCGATGCGCGCTGCGCCAGGACTAGATGAGCAGGCCCGCTTCGCGGCCGTGACCACGCTGTCGTTCGACATCGCCGTGCTGGAGCTGCTGCTGCCGCTGCTAGTCGGTGCACAGGTGCTGCTGGTGGAACGCGAACAGGCTATAGACGGACAAGCCTTGCGTGCCCTGCTGGAAAGTAACGACATCAACGCCATGCAGGCCACGCCGATGACCTGGCGCCTGCTGCTGGAATCTGGTTGGCGCGGCGGTCCGCAGTGGAAAGCCCTCTGCGGCGGCGAACCAATGCCGCCCGAAATCGCCGCAGCGCTGCTCGAGCGCACGGAGGAGCTCTGGAATCTTTATGGGCCCACCGAAACCACGGTCTGGTCCAGCGCGCATCGCGTCGCCGATGCCACCCCGCCGCTTCCCATCGGCAAGCCGATCGCCAATACCCAGTTGCACGTCATGGATGCCGACCTGAAACGCGTCCCGATCGGCGTGGTCGGCGAACTCTGCATCGGCGGCGACGGCGTCGCCCGCGGCTACCTGGACCGCCCGCAGCTGACCGCCGAACGCTTCGTCGATACCGAACACGGCCGCCTTTACCGCACTGGCGACTTGGCCCGCTGGCGCAACGACGGCACGTTGGAATGCCTGGGCCGCAACGACTTCCAAGTAAAGCTGCGCGGTTACCGCATCGAACTGGGCGAGATCGAGCAGCAGCTGGCGACCCATCCTGCAGTGGCGCAGGCAGTGGCGGTCACGCATGCATTCGGCGACGGCGACGTCAGGCTGGTGGCATATGTGGTGACGGCGACGCCGTC
>Ga0307513_10002708_pt1 | contig 24381 bp, 32 predicted proteins | sample 15_EM_MG_FD_202174 | JGI IMG/M metagenome (GOLD analysis project Ga0307513, IMG submission 202174) | Populus trichocarpa ectomycorrhiza microbial communities from riparian zone in the Pacific Northwest, United States - 15_EM | ecosystem: Host-associated > Plants > Roots > Unclassified | place...
GATGTCATCCAAGGAGTTGGATCATGCTAAGACATAGCCATTCCATGACGGCATATCCTCATTGGTCCTGCTTTTGAATAGCTACTCAGTTAGGCAAGTCCATTCACCTGTCGGGAGGTGAGAAAGCCCAATATCATCTGACGGTGACGAAGTTCACGTCTCGTGAAAGGTGTTGCGCGGGGCCCAGGGGTGCCTGCGCCAATTATCTTGCGGAAGCTGGCGCCTGGGTCAGGGTGAAGCCGGACTCGCAATGGCAGGGTGCAAAGGCAAAGGGTTTATAAGCACCTACTCCTCATAGTCCCAGTCGAACGTCGTCTCTCCCCTTTCGTGAAATCCGCCTTGCAATGTCCACACAAATGGATCCTATTACCTGCAATCAGTAAATCACCTTTAACCCGCAGATATACTCACTGAGAGGTACTGAAGCTAGTTTAGTAGCTATCCTTCCCATCCCGCTTGCACTCTCTGTCGGGCAGCAGCGGAAGCCGTTGCAGCAGCGCCCATAAGTCCGATGTCTGAGGGCCAGCAACACATTGATAGAGTAGGTGGTTGATCGGAACTGCTCAGCCAATCACACGACTTACTGTCATAGTTCCTTGACCTAGCTCAACAGAAATTAGGGCAGGCCGGCCAATCGAACATCACCCCAAGCAGGGGGCAAGCTTTTCTAGGGCAGGGTGGAAGTGCGCAGGTCTCCGTCCCAATTAATCAGTATTACCCCCCCCTATTCTCGCAGCAGCAAAGGGGCGGACCTTGAGTACCATCTACGTGTTCTTATCGTGAACTCAGACTCTATACGCCTCGTATTTGGATATATATTCTTGCTTATCTAGGACGGTCCTGACGGTCCGTCGTGCTATATTTGAGATTGGGTTTGAGGAGGTCGAGTAGCCGTCGAGTTCAAGGCACTATTGATTTTCTTAGAACTGATGATCGAAGCAACTCCTGGACAAGTCGATTATCCAGAGAAGGACAGTATGGCCATGGGTCAGGTCCCGTCGTGCTGGAAAACGGAGGAGTCGGGCCGGTCTCCCTCTGGGACGCACATGGAGACATACTGGAAAGATTCCACGAGTCGGTGCCAGCATAGGAAGGGCCCAGGGCTTGCTTGTTGCGACCGAGGCCATTAATGCACCTAGCCACTTCGATGGTTGGAACCCCTAGCGATGTGTGGACGGATAGGTCAACCTAGGAGCCCAGAGTAGCTCAAATTGCAGGAAAACAGGTCCCTTATGGCAAACTAAATGAAGGTCGAGGAACCCCGTTAAAGACACAGTCCACGGCTTGTGTACTCTGAGTCGATTGTGATCGCCAATGCAGATATCCATCCGTACTCAGTCCACAATGTAGCCTGTATGTTGGCAACTTTGTAGTACCAATTGCTGTCAACGTTGTCACCAACGATTGTAATACACATACATGCACCAACCGTCCCACTTCATCGACCACTTGCGTCTTGGTGGATACGCTGGCCCTAAGGAAGCACGGAGTAATGATTGGGAGCATATTGATGTTTCTGGCGCACCTGCACACTCCCAGTCCGACGAGTATGAGTCGGCCCGGTGATGTTAAACCAGAAATGTCCTGGAGTCAGATGTGACCAAGTTCGAGAGCTAGCAATCAGGTACATCGCCGTAATACCGGTTGCACAACGAAGTGGGCTGCCTGCCGGACGCGAATTATTGGCACCTCGGATTTCTGAAGCGCGTCAATTGATGGAATGGCGCAACAATATAGCATTCAGAACGACAATAGGGTTTCAAAGAGACATTTTGTGGCGGTGCAAGAGTTCTGATGGAGAGTGAAAGAAAATCCAGCCTCATTACTGAAAAGGGGCCACTTTACGCCCAGTCAATTGTCATTTGACCTCCCCAAGTTCGCTTTTGAACCCACCGTTTGCGGGTCTCTGTCGAAGATTGTGGTTACTAGTTGTTACGAACCTTACTGTGCCGTCTGTAGCTACTTGACATTCGCATTCGCCAACCGGCCGCGCGACTCGGGCGACTCGGGCGTCGCACCGGTGAGTCTCACTCGTCGCGACGAAATCTGGCCCTCGTTCTTTGTCATGCCTCCTTATATATGCTCGTTAATACTAAATGAACTACTCGATAGCCCCACTGGCCTCCTCGTTTCCCCACAGGGACCTCGATTTATATCCAGAACTTTTTCGTTCCCGACAACCTCCACCGAAACTAAACACGCAAGTGGGCCCATAGTGTTTTCTTTGGGACCTAGGAGCATCTTCTGACTGAGTGCGAATCGTGCTGTAGACCGTCTATCAGACGTTCCTAGACCGAGACGCACGAACTTGTGTTATTCATAAGTTGAGAAAGGCACGTTATCCCAACGCGCTATGGTAGTCCCAAGTCCCACTGACGCTGCGTCTATACTCCTAGCATTAGCATGGGTTCAATGACGCAGAGGAACTTGGCCTGTCCTTTGGACGAGTTATCCAATTCTCTCCTGGATTGTACGGTTGCACTTCCGGCCTACTATATACGCCACTGAGTATTCATTCACAGCGTTATTGTTAGAAGTCTTCAGCGCCGTGCCCTCGGCCAAGGCGTGCTTCCTAACAGAATGTGGCTGCAACATGCACGCGGCTGCCGTTCGCGTGCTATTCCGTGATATCACAATCTATGATGATGCCCGTATGCTCAACTCGCAGCCCGGTGCTTCCGCTGCCGGTCCGATCGCAGCACTAATGCAAAACCCTCACCGCTATGCAGCGGCCGTTCGCTCTATTAGCATTATTGACCCAACAATGTTCTCTTCCACCGATCGTTCTTCTTCATCCGTATTCAGCTTCGACGAGGACAGCAGCTCCGAGGACATCGGTAAGACCCTGACGGGGAAGGACTTCCAGCCTATCGCTACTAGCCAGCTTGAATGGGTCCTTCGAGTCACTCGAAACCTCGAAACGTTCAACTGGAAGGCGACCACCCTTCCGCCCGATGGACTCTGCGAGGTCTCTCTTAGACTTCAATTATTTTAGGAAAGCTGACAGGCCTCCAGATTCTATCAACCCACAACCTCCGACTGACCTCGTTCACATACCTACCAAAAACCAATATCCTCCCGATATCGTCCACTGGGTTGTCACCCTTAAAATGGGACGCGCCGTCATTGCCAATGCTTTCGTCGTTGAACATCACCAGGCTGGAAGTCTCCAGACTCTCTCAAGTTGGCGCACGAGCATTTGCACATCTCCTATCTCTGATCGAGGATGACCCAACGCTGGATTCTGCTTCTGTCGATATCAGTTGGTTGGACGATGGCTTGTGCACACTTATCGGGAAGGCCTGCCGAAAGGCACGACGATTGCAGATTGGGTCAGAAGGGACGCGATTGGGAGATAAAGGAATTATTAATATCCTTGATGCATGCGAACATTTGGAAGAGTTCTCTCTCATCGATGCGCAAGGTCTGCCAAAATTCGGTTTCGCAGGTTGCAGTTAGTCCTCATCCATTTCTCAGGTCGGTTATCGAAGTCATTATGGGGCAAGATTGAGGATTTCCCACCACTCCGAAAGTTGCGCATCGCGATCTCTGAGAGTTCGGTTCAGCACTCATGGGCTATCGACCATCTCTCTGGACTACACGCCATTCCTATGAATAACTTCACTCACCTTACTATTGTACGAGTTGTCCGCCCCTTCGACTCTCACCTCAGCGAGCTCGCCTCCATCAAGACAATTCCTTTTGCGTTCGTCGATTCCTTTAAGGACGCCTTCAATCTCGAGGTCCTTGAATGTGATTGGTGGTCTTGGCGACCCGAAGACCTCAAAGTACCGCTGGAAACTTGCTCGGTTCTAAAGGTACGATATAGACTCGGAGTATGCAAGCAATGCTGACTGTCACATATAGCGGTTAAAAGTGGCATTTGATGCTCCCTTCACTAAACTTTTTACTATGACGGCTGCGTTCTCATCCGCGAGCCAACTCGAAACCTTGGGGGTTCTCATCCCTGTGGAGCACTGTCCCGCCTTGCCACCCTCGCCTTCGATGTCTGTATATACCCAAGTATGTGGATCCACTCCTGGGGGTTCTCCAGTCTTGTTGCAGAAGCCTCTGCCTGGCTCCCTCGGCGCATCTGATTCAGTACCAGAGGACCGATCGAGTCCACCTCGAACGACGTGTACGACAGATCCACATTTTCCTCCTCTCCGTGATGTTCGCAAGTTTGTTCGACGATGCGCAGTTATCCAAGAGCTCAATTGGTACGGAAAAAACGGCCGGGGTCAATGGATCGTCTCTCGTCTTACAAGTCAGGCGACTCCGGGCAAAGCCAACTCTAATGCTACCGTCGAATATATTCCACCTTCTCCTGCCACTGGACATGGATTGACCGCCGCAATATGGGAGCGAGTTCGACAAGAGGAAGAAGCTGCCCGGGTTGGGTGGACATCAGCTCGGGTCGAGCGTAGTGGTGCGGAATGGACCGGCATGAACGCTGAGTTGTATCAGTCCGCGCGAGCAGCTGAGAAGGAGAAGGAAGAGCAGGCAGTCAAGGAGGAGAAGGCTGCCAGGGCTGCCGCGAAGCGGGCAACTGTCACGGCTCTTGATGTCTCTACCAATATTCCCAAGACGCCTAAATTCGAACGTGAGCCATCAGAAACATCGGCTGCATATCGTCAAGGGCCGTCCTCGCCCGTCTCACCGTTTCAATATACGAAGGAGATGCCTCCCCCTAGCTCGCCTAAATTGGAGAGAAGAAGAGTTTCCGGATCTGCACCCGCAGGAATTGGAGGAGCCGGGGGGGAAGGACAAGCCCGTGCAAGGGCGCAGTCTCAAGGTGCTGCAGGTCTGTGCCTCTCAGCTAGATCGGATGGGACCAAGGCTCTTACGAATGGAAATAATGGCCAAGAAAGGGGTTTACGACGTGTATCTGGGGGGTCCAAACCCAATACGAATGGCCCTAACCTCGGAAATGGGCGTCCACCAACCCTCAACATACCGAAACGAGCCTCTACTGGAGCAAATACCCCGAAGAATGCTAACAATGGTGGAAATGAAGGTTTGGGTAATCGGCGGCTCTCAGGCGGTGCTCTGAATGGTCCTGTTCCTGTAGCAGCTGGACGATTAAGGGCCAGAAAGTCCGCATTCTGAGTATCAGACAAACTCCCCAAGTATCGGGACTAGGCAAGGAGAAACCCTTTAGACCGCGATCCTGCGGTGTGTACGATTCGTTTGTTGGCTGTCTATATGTACCCTGTTAATAAGAAAAGAGGTAGTGCACATTAATTATATCCGCGAACGTCAGACGATGTCAAAGTACCCGGCGACGGTTTATTTGAGCGATTTCCTCCTCTAGCACCTTATGATCTTGCGTGTGGTCCTGTGATCTTTTCATTTACATAGCATTTAATTTGCGAAAATCGCCCGACGCAGAGGTAACGGGTTACCTCCCTCCTTGCTTTTATTTTGGGCGTTGACGCGCCGCACCGCACTCCAATGTGCCCATGTGCCTTATGAATATTACTCATTCATCTTCGCGTCTAAACGCGCGTCCGAACCCTTGATCAAGCAAACGGCTTCTCCCGTTGGTCCTCGTGAGACCGGTAACGGAGACGACAAACGAGCAAATTTCTCACCACTGACTTTACCCTCTAGGACCCTCCTGCATCACCCAAACCTCTCTGTGATCGCGGTCGCTGCTCCTATCGTCCGCACAGAAGTCGAACTCGAAAATCCTAGCATGACCGTCACCGTTATGAGAAATTTTGACAAACCAAGCCCTACTGAACACGGCTGCGTTATTAGCCCCACTACCCTCGAGTCTCCCGCGTACTGCAAAGGATTCCCAATACTTGGAGTCAGAGGGAGTGCGGTTGCGGCACAACAACGGGTCTTGCTCCCATCCTCTGTATGGCTGTATGTTGAGGGGACCATTGATTATCTATCCTATCATTTTCGTATTTACCACTGATTCTGAGATTCTAACCTCCAAAAGGTATGTGACGACAAAAAGCAAAGCAAATGGTGCTTGCATGGCCGATTATCCATGATACGGCAGATGACATCTTTCATCACTTCAAAGACGTACGGGGCTCTCTCCATGACCTGAGAGTTTACTCTCTCACCATTTTCTTCATATCTCCGTTGAGCGTATCAATCGCGGTATGGAGCTTCAGTGCCACTTATATAGGGAGCTGTGCGTCTTTAGTTGAAACTACGACCATCTCTCCGGGTACTCCAATGCATTATCATCGTTGAAAGTCTCGATGCCGGCATCTTGGACCCTACCACTTTGTCTGATAACCCCCTCGTTGCTCAAGTCCCTCATTCTATACTCTATCTCACATTTTGGACAAGGGCTTTACGATACTTCTGCGTTATGCGAGTCAAGTTGGTCTTGTTCGATGCTTTGTACACAATTGTAAAGCCACGCGTTCCTATTCACGTCCAATATGCACAAGTATTCGAACCTTATCTCGGGAAGGTTGATCCCATGAGAGTGAAGGCCGCCTTCAAAATTGGTACGCATATGCGACCAGCATGTTCAAGTGGTCCAATTTCAGATACAATAACTGACTTTGTGATCGCATTAGCTCTCAAGGATGTCCAGAGGGAACGCCCGGCTTATGCAGCTAGCAAGGACGTGAGCATGAAGCCTGGGGCGGAGGGTTGGTGGGCGGAGGTCATCAGAAGGACTGCGGTTGGGGCTGGATCTGACACCACGGGTACGCTCTTCTATCTTACGAGAGTATGCTCGCCCTAGCGTTCTTGCCTTGACAGGGGTCAAGAAAGCCCTTCCCGAGATCACATCCCAACTGATGCAACGATTCAGTTCGAGACAAGGTTATGAGCTGTACGCAGATACCCTTTCTACATGTATGTTCTACTTTCTTATTATCGCCTATGGTCAACAAGCTTATTGAGAATTCTTCCAGTACAAGCCCTCGAAGAGAGTGGAATAAGAACGGGTTTAGTCTCAAATTGCGATGCTCGAATGCGTGCGCGATATCTCCTCTTTTGATCACAACTGCCTGACACACATCAACCACAAGGCGACGTGCTGGAAGACCTGGGAGCGATTCGCTACCTCGATCCGGTTCTTCTCAGTGAAGAACAAGGTATTGAGAAACCTGCAGGAGGCATCTGGGCCCGGGCCCTCAAGGTTGCCGGGATGGTATCTTCGAATGAGACGCTTCACGTCGGGGATGACTTGAAGGAGTGGGTTTATATACTCCTTAGATTCAGGTGGGGTGAATATTGACTTTGACCATTAGTGACTACATTGGGGCGAAGCAGGCTGGACTGCATGCGATGTTGATTCGTCGACTGGGGCCTGAAGGAGAAGGAGAGAGCAAAGAAGCCGACGAACGTCTTGGCGGACTACATGTCATTCACAGTTTGGGAGAGATCCTCGGATGGACGGAGCTGCTGTAGATTTAATGGACAAGACCAAGAAGCGAGTTCCAAAGTTTGAGGGAGCAAAGCTTCTATACAAGGGTACAGTGCGCTACATGTACTACGGGGTGAATGAAACTCATAGAATGCCCTCCGAGAATGATGATTAATTACGCGGGTCTGAATATAACTGTGATTGTGTCTTCTCCTTCAGCACCGCTGTGGCGTCTGTAGTTTCAAGGAGAGTCTTTCCCTTAGGTTTTACGATACCCATGAGCTGGTTGCCGAGTCTGAGAGTCGTTGCGCGAATGACTACTGGGTCTTTATGCAGCTTCGCATCGAGGGCTTGAAGGACTTGTGGTGAGCAGTCAAAGTGCATTACCCAGTAACTGTCGACAATGTAAAGAGTTCAACGCGGTCAGCAATACGATTTCGAAAGCAGGATAACGTGCATGTGAGACTCACTCTCCGAGTCGGTTCGAACCGGCCCGCTTCATCTTCTGGGGTAATATACGGGGTCCCATATATCTTAAATCTCTTACGACGCCTCCTGCGTCGAGGACATGCAGTGCACTCGTCCGTACTAGGTTTCGAATATGACCCTACAAAAAAACTCGCGTCAGCAACTGTAATCAACTGTTCTTATGCTGTAACTACGTACATATTGTGGTTGATGTGCCGAGATGCATAAAAGCTCGTAAAACGGCATTTCAGTCTCTGGCCTGTGTTGGAGATGGGACCACTTGAGGAAACAATGCAATTAGCTTTGTCCGGGTACTCCGCTTCGTACTCCGGCAGCGGGAGTGTTTTCACCGACCTTCACCGACCTCTCCACACCTTCCTATTTCTCTCCAGAATGCGCGCATTCGTTGTTCATCAATACGCTCACCCTTCCAACATCCCAGTGTCCGTACTCTTGCATCCCCAAAGCTTAGGCGTTACTGAGGGATGATTTGTGTAGGGCGAATAATGCACCAGTGCCAGTTCCGAAAGCGGGTCAAGTATTGTGCGATGTTTATACTGCGTAAGTTTGTAAACGCATCCAGATCGTTAGCCAAGGTAGATATGAACCACACGGCTTCGTTTCCATCAGTGCTCTCAACTTCTTTGATATTCTTCAAGCGCAAGGAAAGTACCAGCGTGCGTCTTGCTATAACCTCTCACTTTCCACTCTCATACCTCCTCCACACACCATCTCTCGGTCCACGTCCTCTAGAACAACCTCCTTTCCCATTTGTTGGTGGTGCAGAGTTCGCAGGTCGCATCTCCAAGGACTCTCCTATCCCACCCGACTGCCCCTTCAAACCAGGCGATCGGGTCTTCGGTTCCGGTCAAGGAGCATACGCAGAGAAAATTGCTACCAACTGGCAGCAACTCTTCCCCATTCCCAAGAGGATGGGTTATAATGAGGCTGCTGGTCTGTTCATCACTTGGCCAACGAGCTACGAGGCTCTCGTTGGGAGAGCAGAGTTGAAAGCTGGTGAGCGAACGATGCCTCTATCACAAGAGAGAAGTATAGAGGTATTTACCTCATTCGGTGATGCAGGTGAATGGTGTCTCGTACACGCTGGTGCGGGAGGCGTAGGATTGGCGGCCATTCAGATTGCCAAAGGTTAGAAATCAGAAATCTTACCATCCATCTACCATTGGTCTCAGTCTGTGATTGGTTTACTTATCATCTGTAGCTCTTGGCGCCAAAGTCATAGCTACAGCTGGCTCATCGTCCAAGCGAGAAGTCTGTACAAGATACGGCGGAGCGGACGAAGCACTCGATTATACAAAGAAGGACTGGCCACAAGAAGTGATGAGAATCACAGACGGAAAAGGTGTCGGTACGCTTTCTCATTCGCCTTCCGAGTGTGGACGGGCGCTTGACGAGATGCCTAGATGTCATTTACGACCCAGTTGGTCTTATTCGAGGTGATCTCTTCTCGATTTAACTTCGAGTTGTGAGAATACTGATTTTACTCCAGACTCCCTCAAATGCATTGCGTGGAAGGGACGGGCAATCGTGGTCGGCTTTGCAGGGGGGGAGATTGAGAAGGTATGCAGCAGTTCGTCCTTCCATATACATTCCACATTTTCTCCAGCCGCGCATAATTTGGACTGTCCTCCACAGCTCGCACTGAACCTTGTGCTCCTTAAAAATATCTCAATTGTTGGCATCCATTGGGGTCGGTACAACTTAGTGGAGCCAGAACGAGCTAAGCAAGTATGGGAGGATCTATTCGCGTGCGTACTTGACCATCGACGCCGTCACTCTTCGTTCTTTCGCTTAATGCTCCTCATTGAAATTACCGAATCACGTGTTGCTGATGCTTAGTGTTTATATAGGCTCATCGAGTCGGGAAAATTAAGGCCGGTGGTCTACTCAGAAGTCTGGCCACTGGAGCGGGTCGCAGATGGTCTCGTTGCCCTCGAGAAGAGGAGAACCTGGGGAAAGGCTGTTGTCCGTGTGAGAGAGGACGACGCCACAGCCAAGTTGTAGATCCCGATGTACCGCCAAGATCATTATACAAATGTTGCTGCAAGACTGTAGAGTGTAGGTTCCTGTATATCACTTATATATGTTGATTCTGCAGTTGCGCGAACGAAATACTCCAGCATCTCATGTTTCCCAAGTCATGACTTGCTAGAGAACTTCAATATGATACGGGCTCTATGATGTCAAGACGCATAGCAGTATGTATTTCGATAGTAGAAGGCATGAGCATACAGCAACAGCGCACTGCTGAGCGGGAGGGATTCGTCATAGAGGTGGATGTCACACCAGCCCAGCTACCCGATGGCCTCGTCCCTGCTTCCCCAAACAAGACCACCGTATAAGGGAAGGTGAAGTGATAATGACGGACGATTTACGCCTTGATAGCGTATTTACGGCGAGGGAAGTGCCATTCCTTCTTTTGCTGCTTGAGCGTCTTTTTCGCTTTTTCGTGCTGCAGAGAGAAGGGATATGTTGTAGTGAGGTCGTACACGACATTATAAACAATAACGAAGGAGGCAGCAATAGGGAAATGATGGATGCAGGGGACAAAAAGGTCGACAAACCTTGGTGAGTTGTCTGCGGATTGCACGGGTCTTTTTTGGTCGGAGATCAAGAGGGAGGTACTTCTTGCCCTTGTAGAACTCACGCAGGTGTTGGCGCTGCTTCGAGTTCACAACGGTCAAGACGCGAGCGATCGACTTGCGGACACCGTTGCTATTGGGCGCGAGGTTCGCAAAGGTAGAAAGATGTAGAACGTCATTTGTGTTGGTTGTGGGCAAGATCATACAAAATGGTCAGTTACCAGCCGGGCGCGAAGGAGGATCTCGGGTGTCTGCACTTACATGCGGGTGAGTTTCGATGACGAACTGTTGGTGATTTTCTGCACACGAAGAGTGAGGAGCTCCCGCTTGAGCTCGTCGAGTTGCTTGGTTAAGTCGGCCTTCGACCTGCGAAAGGAGGCAAGTCCCGTCAGCATTTGATCTCCATTATCCCTCCTTAAAGCTAGAGGCTATCAATCGTTGGTACTAGAGCTATCATTGCCACAAGACCAAGCGATTGAGTGCCTGAGGCCACCATGGAGGGTTTGCGGAACAGTCGTACTTGGACTGGAGCTCGTAGGCCTTGACCTTATTGGGCATCTTGAAGCTACGAGAGGGCTGTAATTAGTCCCAATATTCTATGGTGCTCGGAAGAGGCGTTTTCTCACTTGGTGGTTGAAGGGAATAAGGTTGCGTCCTAACGCTTGCTTTCTCTCCGACACCAGAAAATGTCTTCCCCGGCAAGGCTTGGGCGATCCTGACTTACTGGAACACGCGTTACCAGAAACTGTCCTAGATGAGGGAAATGTGGTCCGAATTCTCTTAGGGGCCGCGGTTTTGATCAACCCCTATTTCTCAGCTCTGTGACTGGAGTCCCCTCGGGGTATATCTGGGTGATACTAACTATCCAACTTCTTCCTGGGCCTTCTTCTAAACTATGTTGCGCCCCTGCTCGGTATTTGTTTTGGGCAGCCGTGTCTTAACCACCACTTCGCGGAGCAAAACCCACTACCATGCCCAAGCGCAAGCACGACTCAGAAGATGAGGACATAGAACAGTCTGAGGAAGAAGAAGTTCCACCACCACCTAAGAAGACCAAGAAAGCGCCTGCGAAGAAGCGCAAGGACGACTCGGAGGACGAGCAGCCCGCAAAGAAAGGAAAGAAGGCTAAAAAGGCGCGTCAATGGCCGCTTCTCTTCCTTAGGGCTTTCAGGCCTCCGAGTTACTGGCATATTAACCTCTCTGTGACGCGCCGCGTGTAGGCTGCGACTTCCGACGAAGAGGTCGTTGGGCAATCTACTGTTGACGGAGTGAGGTTCAATACGATGGGTGAAGAGAGCTGGGTCGACCTCGGGAACAAAAAACGACTTACCGTCCGCAAGTTCAAAGGTGCGCGTTTCTTAGCCGCAGGGTCGATGGCAAGTCATTTATCCCCATATACCACAAGGAAAACAATACGTGGATATCAGAGAGGTGTGCTCGGTCTATGATTAAATAACATTGGTGAGAAACTCATAGACTGTTTAATATTCAGTTCTACGAGGACAAGGAAACGGGTCAGAAGAAGCCAGGAAAGAAGGGAGTATCTTTGGCTGTAGATGAGGTGAATTATGTCCCCACAGACTATGATTCTGGTTAGTTGGACACTGACATTTCCTTTGCCCTATCCAGTGGTACGAAGTTCGGCGCGTGGCTGACGCAATCGATCGGCTGCTTAGTCGTGAGTGAATGCTAGCACATTTCGTGCGTAGCTCCAGTATGATCGCTGGTTGTCTGGAACCATTCTCTTGGCCTTGTACCACTGCAGTCTCTAATCCTTGAGCCTACGTTCCCGTGACAGAATGTCTGAGCTATTCTCCATTGTTTTGAGAGCGAAGGGGTCGATAGGACGATTTGCCCAATAAAATTGGCCTCGGGTATGATCTCTTCTGGAGTCGAATCGCGGAGGCGTTGCATAAGATGCCGGAGAGGGTTATCTCCATGTAGATCCTGTACAGACTGAGAATACGGGTGTATTTAGAGAACCCCCGCGCAGAGTCCGGGGTCCACGCTTTTGCATGACATGGGGGCCGTGCGTTGGATGCTTGAGAAGGGTACTAGAAACATCACGCGTCATTATTAGTATCATGTGGAGGTGGTGGCCTCTCGGGGCCATTTAAACAACGCAGCGGTTTCCAGTGCGGCATCAGTTGCCGTCTCACTCCCTTCCTGGCGCTTTCCACGATGTCCAAGACGGCGACACTCAAGTATACGCCTGTGGAGAATATCCCAGAGGTGCTTCATGACTGCCGTACCTGCTTGAAAGATAGCAAGGCTAATGACGAAGCTAGATCCGCGAAGAGTTGCAGAAGGTGTTCTCGTCCGGGAAAACCAAAGATGTCGAATACCGACGCCAGCAGCTCATAAAACTCGCCTTTATGATCCAGGTAAGCCTTTCCTTTCGAAGATTCCTCGACAGTTTGTCCCTCCATCTGTCGCACGACCCATCCCTACCCGCTCACAATCCTCGCTCCCAAATATTTCAAAGGGTATTAACGCCTACTTCTGGTATAGGATCACGCCGATGAGTTCAATGCGGCACTCAAAGCCGACCTTAACCGTCCCCTGCTTGAAGCGAGCGTGATGGAGACGAACAATTGTCTTAAGGAATGCGCTGATACAGTTGCCAATATCTACAAATGGACCAAACCCACTAAACCACCTTTTAACGTGACCTGGACGCCTATGAATCCTCACCTTCGTCATGAACCCAAGGGAGTCGTCCTCATCATCGTCCCTTTCAACTTCCCACTCTTTCTTACGGTTTCACCTCTGGTGCGTAGATTCTCAATCGTTCAGTCCACGTTGTGGAGAGACCGCGCTGTGAACCATTCCACCACGGGAGAAGCAGACGTACTCACTAGTTTTGCATTTACACATTAGCTTGGTGCAATGTCCGCAGGGTGCTGCACGGTCGTCAAACTCCCTGAAGCGACGCCTCATTTTTCCACATTGTTCGAAAAGTTGATGACCGAGTGTGTGGACACCGACTTTGTGAGAGTCGTCCAAGGCGCTGTACCTGAAACTACCAAAGTAAGTATTCCAACTCTTCTCTATGGCCATCAAATGATTGAGGCGGTCGTATTTGTTTCCAGCTTCTCGAGCTGCGATGGGATCACAGTAAGTTGCACGTCCTCAAGAGTACTTTCGAGACCTCACCATGCACTCCCTTTTCAGTATTCTACACTGGTGGCATTCGAGTTGGGCGAATTGTCGCTATGGCAGCGGCGAAGCATCTCACCCCGATTTCCCTTGAACTCGGCGGCAAGAACCCAGTCTTCGTAGATTCTACCGCCGATCTCACTTTGGCTGCCCGTCGGATCCTCTGGGCCCGTACAACTAATTCAGGCCAGGTTTGCCTCTGCCCCGACTACGTGCTTGTGCCACGCGACGTTCAGGACAGCCTCGTCGCGGAGTTCGTCAAGATGTATAAGGAGTTTTACCCAGAGGGTGCACGCAAGTCCGATTCATTTGCCCGTTTAGTCTCACCGGCGGCGTGGAAGCGCGTCAAAGGTTTGTTAGATGGGACGAAGGGGACTGTGGTCGTTGGTGGCGGTTCAGATGAAGCGGATCTATTCATTGATCCCACTGTACTCAGAGATGTCAAGTTGGATGATACCACCATGAGTGAGGAGATCTTCGGGCCGGTCTTGTCTCTGGTGCCAGTCGACAGCCTGGAAGATGCACTCCAAATCGTGAACTCACGGTAAGCCCCTCAGTACATTTGGGTCGCCTTCAAATATTAATCAGCCGTAGGCCGTCTCCATTGGCACTTTACATCTTCTCTAATGATAGTGCGTTCAAGGAGAAAGGTGAGCACCCCAACAGTAATGGCTTCAACTAGTAAGCACCAACAATTTACGTGCAGTACTCAACAACACTCGTTCTGGGAGCGTCGCTATCAACGACCTGGTTATACAAAACTCCGTTGACAACATGGCCTTCCGTGGTGTTGGCGAGTCAGGTTGTACGTTCAACACTTAACCGATTGCAAGATTATACCTCACATATTCCATATAGATGGTGCCCACCGTGGCAAGTTTGGATTCGATACCTTCACCCATGAGCGCAACGTAATTGATCCTCCCTCATGGTAAGTTTCGCCATCCCGAAAGGTCTCAATGGTGATATTGGAACCTTAGGATCGATGCCCTCGTGAAATTCCGCTACCCTCCATACACGGTATGCCCTTTGTGCGTTCGATGAAACGGGAGACTGAAGACGATTTTTCATCCCAGCCCGCCAAGCTGGCCAAGTCAAGACATGTTATTATGACTAAGCTGCCATTTGCCAGACCGGGAGAGAAGCCTTGGTTTAAGTTGTGGGTCCAAATTGCTCTCGTCGTAGCTGTGGCTTCTCTTGCCGTATTCAAGCTCCGCCCTACCTCATCACTGACCACCTACCTCAAACGACATTAGGTGATGAGTGTGAGCCCCGTCACGTGCGATACAACATGTCTCCGCTTTTTTTGTTTCCATCGTTACATTTGGCTTTTCCAACAGAGGAAACAGCACGCACGAGATATTAAGAAGGAGTAATCACTGCTGTGCGTTCTTCTCGGGAACCCGCTTTCAGATATGGGCTCCTTTCGTCTGTTATACATTGCCACCAGAATACTAATGTATGCACAACGCCGGAATTTGTCTTAATGTACAGATACGCCTAGTGACCGGATTCAAGCGTACCGTAGGCCGCCGCATGTCGAATGTTTCCTAAGACCGTGGCGGTTGTATTCCACTCTTTGTTTCCTTTTTTGCACCTGACCACATCCACCTCGCCGACGATGCGCAAGAGTGATGGTTTTTAAGAGGAGGCAGTCTTATCTGAGCACACTAAGACTGTCTCCTCGCATCGTTCTCGGCGTCGCCTTTACCGCAGAGCGACCGTAAAAGGACATTAACCATTCGTCATAATCGCCTACGTATATCAAGCACTATATATCACCCTAGACATAGAAAGAGAACACACCGACCCATTTGAACCATATCCACTTAGTCGAAATGCAAAGACTCGTAGCGCCGTCAGCCCACCTTCCGCAGATCAAGCAAATTTTCTCTCTCCGTAGCATAGAAGTCAAGTACCATATCATAGAGCTCGGAAAAGTCTATGCTCCTGAGATCGCTGTCTTTGTGGAAGCCGCGGGAAGCAAGCCAAGCCGTCAACTGTCTCAAAACCCGCCTCTCGACAAGAAGCCCACACGCCAACGAGCGTTGAAGGGGGTCTCCGACTCTGGTTATGCATCCCTCATGGCCTCAGATGACGAAGCAGACCGTGAGTACTGACCTGGATCCTGTTTGACACGGCCTTGACAACGCACATTCCAATTCTATAGCCCAAGACACCGCCCAAGACCTTTCCATTGCTGCGGCAAACCTTGTCCAGTCTATTCCACCGCCCCTTTCAGACACCGAGATGGCAGCCATTGAGGACGCCAACGATACCATTCGCGCTGATGCATTCGAGAGAAAATATGCGATCAACTGGTTGACTGGCTTCGTTAGTCGCTCGGAGGAGTGGTTGGAGCTAGCCCCTGATTTCGACGAAACGCCTTTCGCTCGTGAGGTTGTTATCCAACTCGCTACCACGCTCATCTCCGCATGCACCGGGACCTCGATCTGCGGCGCGGTCACAAGGCACTTCACCTTCGGTCCATTCCTCGTCCAGGTCAACGACGATGCGCTGCCCTCCGAGGACCATACAGCCGTAGGACTCAACACCTGGGGTAGCGCCCGTATACTAGCGGAGAGAATGGTGGCAGACCCGGCTTATTTCGGTTTGGTCGCGCCACCCGACCGAGGATTGAAGGTGCTAGAGCTTGGTGCAGGCACCGGGCTGCTTTCAATGGTTGCCCGCAGGATGCTGGAAGCCCAAGTCGTGGCGCAGAAGAATGACTCTCAGTCATCACTAGTGTCGGTGATCGAGCATACTATTGTCGCTACTGATTATCACCCCTCCGTGCTCGCAAATCTCAAGTTCAATCTCTCCAGCAACGCACCTTCAGTATATGTACCTGAACCGTACCGCGTCTCCCTCACATCCGAAGTACTCGATTGGCGCGATCCGCCAGGGCTGGACGAAACCGCCAAGTATGATGTGGTGCTAGGCGCCGACATTATCTATGAGCGCTCGCATGCTGAATGGATAAGGTCTTGCGTTGAGACTATGCTGAAGGAGCCCGGAAAGGACAGCCCCGCTGGAGGTGTATTCTGGCTGATTTACCCAGAGCGTCCGACACACCAGCAAGAACTTGACTCCGTTCAAGAGGCATTCTTCGGTAGTGCACCTGTTCCAAGCAATGCCGGATGGGTACTTAGAGCCCTCGATGAGGAGTGCATCGAACGGAAGCGAGGTATAGGCAGGGCCGACGAGGAACGTTACCGGCTTTGGCGGATCGGATGGCACCAACTGTCTCCATGAGGATCTGTGTTCAAAAAGCAGGTAGTGGTTGACAACCAGTACTTGTTAATTCTTGCTGAGGACTCGGAAAGACTCTCAAGGATTTAGGTTCTAATAGCACAATAGATGAATTATACATTAATGTCCTTCTTTCAATCCTCTTCGTCAACCTTCTTGATAATATTCACTTCCTTGTAGGCTGTTTCCTGCAATTATCCGTATGAGAACACTCTGCTCCTCACCTGCGCTACTTGGTACCAGTGTTGCCGTTTCGGATCAAAAACCGTGGATTCTCCTCAGAAGCTTTGACAACACTTCCAGCCCCTCCGGCTGCGTGAAGACTGGCAGGAAACAACAAAGCTCTCATATGAGACCCTACTGACCATGTTTCCTTTGTGTTTTCTATTAAAGTACAGCGTTCCATACAGGAACCGCACGCGCAGTGGAGGCCAGAGGATCGCCGGACACGAGTCAGATGTGGTCGGGTCCAACTTGTATGTTATAAAGTAACCTAGCTAAACGGACATGTAGCAATCTACAAATACGGGGAAATCCAAAATCCTGACATTTTCCTCACGTAGCATCTCGCATGTTTCCGTGTGGCATATCATATGGTTGAGGGGTCACCGCCGATCCAATGCATGACTGTGAATATCTGCCACAAACGGATTTTCCACAGGGCCTCAACGTCTCGCCACAAAAGATGACCTCCTCATCTAGCTAAATATGATTACATTGTAATAATATGAGGTGTGTTGGCGTGTGGCCTCACGATCTCCAGATTTAGTAGGTCGTCCTCGTTTGCCACCGTTCTCCGCTCTACAACGCTGCACGATAGCAGGTCCATAGTATACATTTCATATTTTACTGTTGAAGGGTAATGCATTGTGAGCATTAATTTGATTACACTGATTCTTGGTAGTCCTACGTGTGGCACCGTTTGTAGCAGATAGTCACGGTCACCCTTCAACCACATGATATGCCACACGAGGCCTTCGAAAACGCAAAGGAAACAAACACCTTGTAGCCTTCGAAAACGCATAGGAAACGTGCATGGTGCATGTGGACTATACATTGGAAATGCATTGAACATGCACATGGACCTGTTTCAAAAACTCAAAGAGATTATGACGGAGACTTGCATGGCCAATACACTTAAATTTCACCCAAAATGTTGCCAAAAAGGGTGTTAGAGGTGCTACGCGAATGTATCAAATAATGTGGGCCAAGTGCCATCGGAAATGTGGCGGAAGCGTGGCAGAAACGGAAAGGAATGTCCATTGGCAATGTAGTACAATATGGGCCCGAAAACACTTCGGCAACTTGCAGAGAGTGCCCCGGAATCTGATGAGTAAAATCCCGCCATAATTGCACCTTAAATTACTTGTTGAAATGCACCTAAAATACACTCAACACTCATCCAAAACACCCATTGTTCCAAATGCATTTTATAAGGATTTTCTACTGCGAAGATTTCTTCATCCCATAGTGCAAATCTGTTGGTAATTTAAATATGACTACACTACTGCGCCTATCGACCGCGTGAATGGGATATATTCTGAGCACGAAGCAATCTAGTCTGGCGCCCAGCACAAGTTTCCCAAGCTATTGATGGGACCAAGCGACGATAAGGCTAGGAACCGAATCATGCATCGTTAAGGTCACACCCATTAACAGTGCTAGCTATGGAGATGTATACTTAACGATAATACGATATAACGGGGCTATTGATAGTTGAACAGTCCATTCGCACCACATACGCTGCGATAGTTTAGCACTTTTTCAAGACATATTACTAGTAGAACCAGCCCCTCCTCTCCCTTTCCCTGACATGACGAGCGGAGCAGCAACTAAACAGCACAATGATGCTTCCGACGAACAGCGAAGCCATCGCCGCGATGCACGTCCACATGCCGATTGAGTACTCGGCATGATTCCCGTTGCCGCTGGAATTAACGTGATTTCTTAGGACCTGGACAAGCGAACACGTCAGTGATCCTAATAAGTAGGTCGAAAGTCAGGAATGCACGTACCTCAAATATGGCGAGATCGATTGCCATGATCACCAGAGTGACTATCCACGCAATAAAAGCTACCCCACTAGCGAGGAAGCTTCCAAAAAATCCAGCTCCCGCAGAAATCAGGAATGCGATGAAGGCTAATACAGCCGCGACGGGATGGAGGATCATCGCTTTTGTCAGATTATTGATTGTGTTTCGCTGGGCACTCCCGAATTGGGTATTGTCGACACTTGTGAGAACACCAACAGCGTCGTAGCCGATCATGACGTCAGAACAGTACGGATTTCCACCATTGCTATTTCCTATTAGTACGATTAAACTCCTCGATCATCCATGACTCACCCTCCTCCTACACAGTAGCCAAAGGTGCCGTACGAAATTTGGCCGGCGGCTGAGTTCCCCAAAGCGACATAAAGGATGGGGATGCGGCTGACTACAGGTGCAGTGATCGTGGTTATCAAGAGAAGTATACTCGCAGCGAAGAGGAGGAAGGTCCCGATGTGATGGAAGCAGCCGACTCGCGCCATGAGGGTTATACGACGTGAGAGAGGTAAGAGAGAGGTCGTAATGGTCCAGACGTCACATATTTGTACCAGTGCTATAACTGACAGGCGAAAGCGGGGCTTGGGCTGGAAGCCAGTCCCGTCTTTTCGAAGGCCGATGACGTAATGATGCGAGACCGCCTGGGGGTTGCTTACTGATCTCATAGGGTGCTATTACTACTGGTTAATATTAACAACGCGAAATAATGATAGTGCTCCAGATTTCTGTCTTTCTGTACCCATGTGCTGGCCAGACTGCTGTCTCCTTGTGACAAAGGACCCGAGATCCATGGGACTACCGAATGAGATCACCGGCATTCGGAGGGCTTCTCGGCTTCGCATGTGGCGGACTCGCTCCTCAGGATATCGGGGAAGGGTTTGAACCATGTGAACTGGACAGTGAGACTGCCAATGCTGGCACTCAGCACACACAGCAAGCAAGGCGAGCTCCGAGCGTGTCCTTTGTCTTGAGCCCTTGAACCTGACAACCCTTGCCGCTCATGAGTTTTCGTGAATAAGGACTTCTTCTTGAGCACTTGTCCTATTTCTATTTGGACGCGAATGCAAGTTCTCACTTCAAAGTCAATTCATTCGTCCACACCCGCCTCCCACTGGGTCTGCGTTGAACAGCACATCTGGACAAATTGGGATTGAACAATCATATCTAGTACATTACTACAGCAAACAAAAACATAACAGACCCGAAAACATGATGTGTCTCGACGACATGACCAGTGACGAGGAGATACTCTGACGAGGAGATACTCGATAGATAGCGCGACGACGACATAAAGGCCATATAGAGAGTCCAAAGTCCGACCATAATCAACGCTGCCCACTACGTCCTTGACTATTAGTGCCTATTGGCGGTCCTAAACCCAGAAGTGTGTCAGGCAGCGGCAAGGATGACAGCACATCAACTCACCTGGTGTTGGGGCCGGTTGTGTTGTTTGGGAGGGTTGCTGAGCTCTCGATCTACCGATCGAAGTCAATATCTCGGCGCTTCTTTGGCGAGCGGAATACATACCCAGCAAAGAGTGGGTAGTTCGAAGGCGACGACCCTACTCCTAGATTCATCTGACTCGGTGTAATATACAACTCACGCCCAGCAGGTCGTGCTCCCGTCTGTTGGTTTTCGTTGGCGAAGGATTGTTCGAGCATGTCGAGGAACTTGCGGCGCACCATCTGAGTCAGACCGGGGCCGACAAACGGACGAACCCCCTTTCGGCAGACGACGAAAAGCACTTACTTGACATACATGAGGTTCGCTGTGAGGTGTTTGGGAGCTTGAGTTCGCCGCATTGTTGAGTGCCGCACAGACTTGGCACGGCGGATATCCTTGGGGGACGCTAGACGGTATGTTCACTTCTACCTCGCACGCATACCACTTGATACTCACTGTGCACAGGGAGTAACATGGGCCATCTTACAAAACTAACGGGACAATGGGAGACGCAACGCCGCCAGGGCGAATTTGGGGGGGGGCAGTGGTGGAAAGCCGGGGGTGGTTGCGGTTGACAGGAGGAATGCTTGTCACCCGGAGGACTTTATGAAGGAATTAGAACAAGTGTTTGGTATCCAAATCGTGGACCCTCACCAACCGTCCTCTGTTACGTAGGCCTTTTGAGGGGCGGACTACGCGGTCATTGCGAGTGCCTAGTACTGTATTGACACGCTATTACATGAGAAGAGTGACCCATCCCTAGCCCTCATGCGGCCCAAGTTGCTGGGCGCTATGCCGCAGCCAGTTTGTTCCACTCCTTTCGACCAGGCTGCGTCGCAACTGTGCACGTTTCGCCATCCAATGGACTCGGGTGTACCAGGATCCTGTAAGCGAACTCAATCTTGTCGATAGACGCCCTGTGGTGCACAATAAAGTACTTCGATCCTCGTTTCCCACCACATCTATGAGTGCGGGGAATGTCTCTCGGCCTCGCTGGGGACTGCTGACTCAGCAGACCAGTGCGACTATATCTCCCCTTCAAATTGCGGGGCTTCCCTGAGTGTCAGCATCATATTGACCATGTTCCCGTATTGTTCGCCGTATCTCTGTCCGAGACAAGTAATCTATTCGACTCCCCGGGACTGAATTCTTCCACTGCCTAGACCAGGTCAGATAGAGGTTGGTCTGCCTAACCCGGCTTCTCTCTAGACTGACCAAACCAGCTATGGGGAACAACCCGAGTAATACGGATCGTCCAATTAACACGGAGCACACATGAGGTGCCACACGGAGTTGCTTGAACAACGCGCTTTTGGGCCGCTGGCTTGAGGTGCTGACAGTTAGCAAAGGGTTGTCGTGTACCGGCCGGCGATTCAGCCCTTGTGGGCCAGGGATTCACCAAACGTCGATACGTCATAGGGGTAGCCTCCTGGTGCATTTTGACCCTGAAATCTCGATCTAAATTTTCGACCGACCCCGCTCCATCACTGGCCCGTTTCACGCCGCGCAACCCACAATGAAACACACAAGCTTACTTGAACAATTTCTCAGAAGCCACATGACCAGATAGACGCGGTATGAATAAGGCTAAGGCGAGGCCAGGCCGCGCTCCACCATCGCCTGACGGCTTATCCTTTGTCTTGCCACGGGCGGAGTAATCACGACTCAGATCAGGTAAGGAACGGGCAGACAGTCTGTATTGAGAACCAGACCTTATCTACATCAAACAAATGACGAGCGTCGGGTCTGTTTATGCGAACCCTGCGCCGCTGCTCCATCGACTGACTTGCTCCATGAGTGAGGACATGACTTTGAGAGACTCGGATGGACAAATAAGGAATAATGAGGGATGAAGATTGCCGACCGATATGCTCATTGTACCCGAGCTCGGGTTCAGGTGGAGCGCTGTTGAGCGCTCGGTGGAGTTATCTTCGTCCGATGGGTGGTGACTTCTCGGAAGCAGTGAGTACGGGATGGGCAGGGGACGGCTCTGTCGCACCAAGATCCCCCCCCCCCACACCAACGACCGTGGTTTCAGTTGTCTCCGACGTGCACACTAGCCTTGGGAGCACTAAGGTGAGACATATAGTCCTATAAAGGGTGACAATATCAGCCACTTGGCATCACTCGTCTATGTAGGCCGCGCACCCGTAGCCAAGATTCCCTTTCCTCCGGCATGTAGTCGAACATGGTGTATCGTTTGTCGTGCTGAATAAAACCGTTGGACGTCAGTCCGGGCTTTTAAGAACAGCCGTGACTCACTCTTAAAACGCGGTCCATTTCCTTCACATCGATCCCCCTTGCCAGCGACTTCAAATCAGCCGTCCCTCCACCCCCTTCTCCCACTTCCATTTCGTCCGCCCCAATGTCTCCTGTTTCATCACCAAAGACGACCTTACCAAGTCTAGTCTTCTCCTCATCCTCGACCACGCCCATTTTCCCGACTCTGCCCCAGAACTTGACAAATGAATTTTCTTTGAGCATGGCATCAAATGCCTCTCGCGACGCCGAGTACCGGTCGGACTGCCACCTAGCAAATTCCTGCTCAAGGTCGGGGTAGTCGTATACTGGGCGCGAATCCTCGTCTGAGGATGGCGGTGGCGATGCAGAATCCCGAGAACGCTTCGGTCGACGACGTGACCCCGAACGAGTTCGATCTCGGGGGATGGCTGTGCTGAGACCGAGCCTTTGCGTTGGGAAGCTGGTGACTAAAGACTGCAGAGTTTCACGCGAAAGGTCTTGGAAGCGGATATTTAGACCTGGCGCATGGGCTTCGAAAAGTGCGTGAAGTGCTGTTATTTGCTTGTCCCGGAGATGGCTGACGTGGGAGGTGAATAAGGCTTGGCGACGCGCTGTAGGAAGAGGAGAGCTGTGGAAGCGCGGATCTGGCATCAATGCGGAGATAGAGGACGGCCACGTGGCCTGTGGATCTCGTATGGCATCTACCAGGAGCGTCCTTCATAACCAGATCAGTAATTTGAAATCCAGAACCGTCAAGTGCTCACTTGAATGAAAGCTCTCCCTCTTCCAAGCTGAGACCAGCTCGACTTCGAGCATTAGCTTTCTCGACCTTCTCCTTCTCTGCTCTGACCATTTCTTCTCGTTCCTTCACAGCTTTCTCTCGTCGCCGCCTCTTCTCCTCCTCCGGGTCGACCTCTGGACCCTTAGATGGGTCTTTGGTAATTGAAGAACCACCGTTAGCGTTCACATCCATCTTACTCTCCTCAAGGGTCTTGACGAATGCTTCGTAAAGTTCCTCTCGCAGGCTCGAGCTCCCAACAGCATCATACCGTAGGTCCTTGACGAATGCCTTCTTGACGTCCTTCCACGGGCCTCCGACTTCATGTTGCAAATTCTTCGATCGGGCTTCTTTCAACATCTGCAAAAAATTCTTCTCTGCCATCTCTTTTTCTTTCCGTTTCTTTTCTCCAAGTTCGCGCAACCAAGCACGGAAGGCTTTCTCCCGCTCCCGATCATCCCTCCCGAACTCAAAGAAGCGTCGGTCTTTCTTGTTGACTTTCCGCCATTCGTCCCAGGTGAGTCGTGTGGAAGTGGCTGTGGTGCGCAAGAGCTCCTGAAATGCCGCTTTCAGCGTCTCCTTATCCTTGGTGGTGCTTGAGGTTTGTTCAGTAGACGCTGAAGCGGTAGCTTTGCGTTTCTCACGCATCCTCTCGCGACAATATTCATCGAATACTTCCCGTCGCGCGGTTTGGTTGGTGAGGAGTACGTAACGTGGATCATTAACGAATAGTGGTAACGATTTCTCCCAAGGATGGAGGGGGTTGATATCCCTCTCTTGCAATAGAGTCTACACACTTGGTCAATATAAAGTGGGAAGGAATATAGAAAAGCAAACCTTGAATAGAGCCTTCCCTTCTTCCAGACTAATATCGACCTTGACAGGGACGTCGAATATTTGTTTCGCTGCTTCAGCCTTGGTCATCTTCGTGGGCACTGGTTCGGGGGCGGCTTGGGCTTCCTCTTCCATGGCCATTTCCTCGGCCATCTGACGTTGCCAGGCTTCATCCTCATCTTCTGCTGGTTCGTCCTCGACTGTCCCGGG
>Ga0307513_10002709_pt1 | contig 24380 bp, 18 predicted proteins | sample 15_EM_MG_FD_202174 | JGI IMG/M metagenome (GOLD analysis project Ga0307513, IMG submission 202174) | Populus trichocarpa ectomycorrhiza microbial communities from riparian zone in the Pacific Northwest, United States - 15_EM | ecosystem: Host-associated > Plants > Roots > Unclassified | place...
CGCACCGCAGCGAACTGGTCCGGACCCTTGAGGTGCTGCTGCGGCACGGTGGCAGCCCGACCCGGGCGGCGGCTGCACTGCATCTGGGCAGGCAATCGCTCTACCAGCGGATCGAGCGGATCGAGTCGCTGCTCGGCGTCCGGGTTGACGATCCCACCCTGCACGCCTCGTTACTGCTGGCCACCTGCGCACACCGGTTGTCCGGCCGATGAGCGGGACGAGCAAGGACGGGACGAGCAAGGACGGGACGAGCAAGGACGAGACGAGCACGGACGTGGATGAGGACGACGGGACGAGGAGCGCAGGGCAGATGCAGCACCAAGAACTCCGCCCGGTGACGGAGTCCGACCTGGACGCGTTCGAGGCCGCGTTCCAGAGCGAGGCAGGGGCATCCGAATATCAGTGGTTCGGGTTCACCTCCAGCCAGGGAGCGCGCGATGCCCTGCGATCCCGGGGGCTGCTGAGCGGCCCGGAGAACATGCTCTCGGTGCTGGTGGACGGCGAACTGGCCGGTCGGGTCGAGTGGCTGGAACGGCGCTGGGGCCGCCGGGATACCTCGCTCTGCTGGGAGATCGCCGTCGGCATCCTGCCCGACTTCCGCGGGCGCGGGATCGGTACCCGCGCGCAACGCGATCTCGTGTCCTATCTCTTCACCCATACCCGGGTCGAAAGAGTCCAGGCCACAACGGATCCGGAGAACATTGCGGAGTTGAAGTGCCTGCGGAACATCGGTTTCGCGCAGGAGGGAGTGGTACGCCGGGCACAGTGGCGTGCTGGTCGCTGGCATGACCAGGTGCTTTTCTCTCTGCTACGAGCCGAATTCGAGCAATTCTGAGGCTTGTGACGCGGTGTCGCCGGAAAATCGTTTGATCATTCGGCCGAAATAGCGCAGGCTCGAGGTCCGCCCCCTTTTCTGAGGATCCTTTCCATGCGTCTGCTCGGCGACCTGTGGGTCACTTCGCCACGCCGCACAGCGTTGATGGCGCTGCTGGTGGTGCTCGGTGCGGGTGGTCAGGCCGCTGCTTCCGCCCTGGCCGGACCGGTGCTGCTGCACCACTCCACCGCCCTGTTCGTCGTGTTGGCGGTGGCGCTGGTCACCACCGTGGTCGGCGATCTTGCGGTCAACCTGGTCGCGGCCGGGCTGACCGCCGACTGGTCGGCCGACGTCCGTCGTCGACTGTGCGCTGTCGCTTTCGCCCAGGACCTGCCGACCCTCGAGGCGACCCCGGTCGGGGAACTGCTGGACCGGATCGACAACGACGTTTACCAGGTCGCGGCCGAACTGCGTGGCAGCGGGTTGCGGATCGCCTACTCGCTGGCGGTGGCGGTGACGTCGATCTTCATCGCGCTCGCGGTGTGGTGGCCGGCCGGCGTGGGGATGCTGGCGGTGACCCTGCTGCTCGCCGTCTCGCTGAGCGGACCGACGCGGCGGATCAGCCCGGCCCGGATGAGCGAGGAAGAGGCCTGGACCGACCTGGCCGCGGTGATGGAGGAGTCGATCCACGGGCAGGACGACGTCCGCACCAGCCTGGCCAGGCCGTACGTGCTCAGCTTGTTCGCCCAGCGGGCCAGTCAGGTGCTGGTCCGAGGGCGAGTGGTGTGGGCGCTGTCGGCACGAGTGACGACGACAGCCGCTGCCGTGATCCGGATCGGCATCGCCGCGGTCGTGATCGGTGGGGTCTGGGCCCTGTCCACCGGCCACATCGACGGCGCCCGGCTGACCTCCATCTGGCTGCTCGCCCTGTCCTTCGGCGGAACCGTCGACCACGTCAGCCGGATGGTGCCGCACCTGCAACAGGGCCTCGGCGCCTGGGGCCGGGTGCAGCTGCTCGCCGCCGCACGACAGGAACCGTCCGGCGGACAACAGCCGATTGACGGCGATCTCACCGTCCACGATCTGACCTTCCGCTACGGCTCGACCACGCAGTCCGAGCGGGAAGGCGGTCGGCCGCCGGCCCTGCGCGACGTCAGCCTGACCTTCTCCCGAGGCCGGTCCTACGCGCTGATCGGGCGGACCGGCTCCGGGAAATCCACCCTGGCCAAGGTCCTGACCCGGGCCGTCGAGATCCCGCGCGGCACCGTGCGGCTCGGTGGGACCGACCTGATGGACCTGGACATCGAGAGTCTGCGTCGCTGGGTGGCCGTCGTCCCGCAACGCACCGACGTCCTGGCCGGGACCCTGGCCGAGAACATCGCCCTGTTCGATCCGGAGTTGCTGGAACCGGCGGTCCGGGCGCTCGATGAGCTGGGCCTGGGCTCCTGGGTGGCCGACCTGCCGGACGGGATGCAGACCCGGCTCGGCGAGGGCGGGCACGTGCTCTCGGCCGGGCAGGAACAGCTGGTCGCGTTCGGCCGGATCCTGGTCCGCGATCCGCACGTGGTGATCCTCGACGAGGCCACGGCGCGGATGGATCCGGTCACCGAGGCCCGGGTTCAGCAGGCCTCGGCCCGGCTGCTGCGCGGGCGGATCGGCATCGTGATTGCGCACCGGTTGTCCTCGGTGCGCGACTGCGACGAGGTCGTCGTCCTGGCCGATGGCGAGGTGGTCGAGGCCGGGCCGCTGGCGGAGTCGGAGCGATTCGCCCAGCTGCTGGCGAGTGGACAGCTGGTCAAGGCCCCGCTGCCGACGTCGGGGCCGACCTCGCCGGGTGTGGCTGCCCGGGTCGACGACCTGATGGCCGACGACGCTCAGGCGGTAACCGAGGTGCAGATGGCGGCCGAGGCCCGGTTGGCGGCCGATGCCCAGGCGCTGGCCGAGGCCAAGGTCGTGGCCGAGGCGGAAGCCGTGATCAAGGGCGCTCCGGACCGGACCGACCCACCGGCGCTGCCGGAACCGGCGCCGGCCCGGACCCTGCGCGAGATCATCCGGCTGGCCAGCAACGATCCCCGGTTCGGGCTCGCCTCGGTGGCCGTGTTCACCGTCGCGGTGGTGATCGGTCTGGAGGGTTCACTGCTGCCCTGGCTGTGGGCGGATCTGGTGGACGGCTCCGGCGATCTGCTCTGGCCGGCCGTCGGGATCGTGACCGCGCTCTTTGTCACCGTCCCGCAGCCCTACCTCACCGACCGGTGGTTCCCGGAATGGTGGGTCCGGCAGATGCTGCGGATCAGCCTGCGCCTGGTGTACGGCCAGACCGGTCCGCGGCGGGAGAGCGCGCACACTCCCGCCGAGGTGATCGCTCAGGGCGGTGACACCGAGCGCGTGGTGCAACTCGCCGACAACGTGATCGACCAGGCCATCAGCCTCGTCTTCCTGATCTCGATGACGCTGATTTCCGGGTCGCTGATACCGGGCCTCTTCTTCGGCGGCACGATGCTCGTTTCCGGGCTCGCAGCAACCCTTTTCGGACCGCTGCTGGAACGCTCTGCGGGCGGCACGGTGGCGGCCAGGGCGGTGTTCGCCACCGCCCTGGTGTCCTCATTGTCGGCGGCGCGAACGGTGAAGCTGGCCGGGGCGACCAGGGCGGTGCTGACCCACCTGGCCCGGCTCGACACCAATCGCAGCGACCGGCAGCGCCGGGAGATCGCCGTCCAGGTCTGGGCTCGCTCGACGCCGGCTATGGTCAGCGGGCTGCTGCCGATCGGGGCCTGGGCGCTGTACCTGTCCGGCGGGTTGTCGTCCGGGGCGACCCTGGTGGCGGTCTCGACGCTGGGGGCAGCCCGCTGGTTCGCCTGGACCACGGCGTCCCTGATCTCGCAGCTGCCCTCGGCCCGGGTGTGGACCCGGCGGACGGCGGAAATGGCCGGGGTGAGCGCGTATTCGGCGCCGGTGCCGGGCGTCGACATGTCGACCGGAAGCGCGCCCGCACCGGTGACTCCGGCCCGGAACCCGCTGCGCCGGCTGGACCTGGCCGGCTTCAGTGCCGTCCACGAGGACGGGATGGTGGCGGCCCGGCAGATCAACCTGAGCGTGGAGCGTGGACAGCTGGTCCTGGTGGTCGGCCCGGTCGGGGCGGGCAAGTCGTCGCTGCTGCGGGCGCTGGCCGGGATCGTCCACCACACCGGGACGCTGCGCTGGAACGGCGAACTGGTCACCGAGCCGGAGCTGTTCCTGCGGCCGAACCAGGTCGGCTACGTCGGCCAGTTGCCCCGGGTGCTGTCCGGCACGATCGCGGACAACATCAGCCTCGGGCACGAGGTGGATGCCCGGGTCGCGGTCTCGACCGCCCAGCTGGAGCGCGATCTCGCGGATACGGGTGCCGGGCTGGGGTTGCTGATCGGGCACAAGGGCAGCCGGCTCTCCGGTGGGCAGTTGCAGCGGCTGGCGCTGGCCCGGGCGTTGGCACCGCGGACCGAACTGCTGATCGCCGACGACGTGTCGTCCGCGCTCGACGTCACCACCGAACTCGACCTCTGGCGGGCGCTGCGCAAGCACGGGGTGACCGTGATCGGATCGACGTCGAAGCGGGCAGCCCTGACCCAGGCCGATCATGTTGTGGTGTTGATCGGCGGCGCCGCCGTGGCGCAGGGCACCTGGCGGGATCTGGAAGGCCGCTGGGGTCACCTGGCCGGCTGACCGGATTGCGGTCAGGGGGCGGCGGGTGCGGTGGCGGGCTTGAGCACGGTGAAGAGGGCCCAGTAGGTCAGGGCCGAGAGGGCGAAGCCGACCAGCAGGGTCAGGTCGCCGATCGCGCCGTCGTTGGCCTTGGCCAGGGGTCCGGTGTACTTCTCCTGGGCGGAGAAGAGCCAGATCGAGATCACCATCCCGAGCAGCATCGCGATCGGCCCGGCCAGGTTGACGTACCCCGAGTTGACCACCAGTTCGTCGGCGGTCGAGTTGCCCCGGCGCAGGAAGCGGTCGGTCAGCACCACGCCCAGCCAGGGGGCGATCCAGTACGCGATCACCAGCAGGAACGCCTCGTAGTTGGCACCCGCGTCGGCCAGTCCGTTCCAGGCCAGGACCAGGCCGATCGCGCCGAAGCCGATCGCCACGATCGCCCGCCGCATCGACAGCGGCAGCTTGATCCCCATCGCCAGGAACGACATCGCCCCGGAGTACACGTTCAATGCGTTCGCCGAGACCGCGCCGAGGGCGATCCCGAGCAGCACCAGCTTGCCGATCCAGGTCGGCATCGCCCCGGTGAAGTCGCTGGTGACGTTGTCCCCGGTGCCGACGCCGATGGTCACCGACGCCGCCCCGACGATCATCAGCGCGCTGCAGGACAGGAAGTTGCCAAGGCCGGCGAACAGCCCCACCTGCCGCTCGTCGATGGACGGCGACAGGTACCGGGTGTAGTCGGAGGCATACGGGTTCCAGCCGGCCGCGTAACCGAAGGCCGCACTGAACGCCAGGGTGAAGCCGCCGAAGCCGCCGCCGGCACCGGGCGCCCCCGGGTGCGCCTTGCTGAAGATCGCGATCGCGCCGAGCGCGAAGACCACCGCCAGCACCGGGAAGGCGAACTTCTCAAAGGCCTGGACCAGGTTGTGCCCGAAGAACGCGACCACGATCTCCGCCACGACGATGATCACCAGGGAAAGCTTGGCGGACAGGTCGGTCAGCGCCGCCAGGGCCAGCGCCCCGCTGACGCTGTTCACCGCGAACCAGCCGATCCCGGCCATCACCGAGTTCAGCCCGGCCGGCAGCACGTTGCCCCAGTACCCGAACCCGCTTCGGCTGAGCACCATCTGCGGCAGCCCGGCCTTGGGTCCCCACGAGGACAGCACCCCGTGGGTCAGCCCGCCGACGGCGTTGCCGAGCACCAGCGCGGCCACCGCCTGCCAGAACGACAGCCCGAAGTACAGGATGGCGATCACTCCGACGAACACGGTGGCGAACTCGAGGTTCGGCGAGGCCCAGGTCCACAGCAGTTGGCTGGCCTTGCCGTGCCGATCCTCCAGCGCGACGCGCTCGATGCCGCCCGGTTCGACGGCGATGACATGGTCGCCGTAGTGCGTGGCAGGCAGGGAAGCAGCGGTGTCTGCGGTCATCTCTCCACTGTGCGGATATCCGGTGGTCCAGGACAACCGACGGAAGGTCCGCTCGCGAACCCGTCCGGACGGGCATATCGCCCGTAGCCCGCCCACCGGCACCGGATGGACCAGGCGTCCCAGCGGCGAGCGCCGCCGCCGGCACGCGCGTCGGCGCCGGTCAGTTCTGCAACTAAGGTGGGCGGCATGGGAGCAGCTGGCGGGGTGACTGTCCGTGCGCCCGCCAAGATCAACCTTGAGCTGCGGGTAGGCCCGCTGCGACCGGACGGTTACCACGAGCTGGCCACCGTCTTCCATGCCGTGGCGGTCTTCGACGACCTGACCGCACTGCCGGCCGAGCCCGGTGAAGGCATCTCGATCGTCATCCATGGCCCGCAGGCCGCGGCCGTGCCGGTTGATGCGTCCAACCTCGCGGTCCGCGCCGCCCGGCTGCTGGCCGAGCGGGTCGGGATCGAGGCCGACGTCCGGATGCAACTGCACAAGCAGATCCCGGTGGCCGGCGGGATGGCGGGCGGATCCGCTGACGCCGCGGCCGCACTGGTCGCCTGCGACGCCCTCTGGCACACCGGCCTGGACCGCGACCAACTCCACGAGCTGGCCGCCGAACTGGGCTCCGACGTCCCGTTCTCGTTGCTCGGCGGGACGGCGATCGGCAGCGGCCGGGGCGAACGGCTGACCCCGGCGCTGGCCCGGGGCGAGTACCACTGGGTCGTCGCGCTCGCCGACCACGGCCTGTCCACGCCGGCGGTGTACGCCGAGATCGACCGGCTCCGGGCCACCGGGCAGGCACCGCAGCCGCTCGAGGAACCGGAGATCGGCGACCGGCTGATGCAGGCCCTGCGCGCGGGCGATGCCGAAGCGCTCGGTGCCTGCCTGGTCAATGACCTGCAACCGGCCGCCTGCTCGCTGGATCCGTCGCTGGAACGGGCGCTGGACGTCGGCCGCAAGGTCGGTGCGCTGGGCGGCATGGTCTCCGGCTCCGGTCCGACCACAGTCTTCCTGGCCCGCGACAGCAGCCACGCCCTCGACCTGGCCGTCGCCCTGACCGCCTCCGGAGCGGCCGTCGACGTCCGCCGGTCGTTCGGCCCAGTGGCCGGAGCGCGCCTGGTCGAGGCCATTCGCAGCTAGTAGTTAGAGGAAAGATAGAGATGGCACACCTGCTGAACGCCGAGGCGGTGACCGTGATCCACGGTTCCCGCACGCTGCTCGACGCCGTCTCGCTCGGCCTGGACGACGGTGACCGGGTCGGCGTCGTCGGCCGCAACGGCGAGGGCAAGTCCACCCTGCTGCGGATCCTGGCCCGGCGCCAGGAACCGGACGGCGGCCGCGTCACCCAGGGTCGTGACCTGCGGCTGGGCGCGCTCTGGCAGGAGGACACCCTGGACGCCGAGCTGACCGTCCGGGAAGCCGTGCTCGGTGATCTGGCCGACCACGAGTGGGCCGGCATCGCCCGGGTCCGGGACGTCCTCACCGGACTGCTCGGCGGGCTCGGCGCGGAGACCGTCGGTGGTCTGGACGCCCGCTTCGGCAAGCTGTCCGGTGGCCAGCGCCGCCGGGTCGGGCTGGCCAAGCTCTTGATCGAGGACCACGACCTGGTGATGCTCGACGAGCCCACCAACCACCTGGACGTCGAGGGCGTGGCCTGGCTGGCCGGGCACCTGCGGGCGCGCTGGCCGGCCGGACGCGGTGGGCTGGTCGTCGTCACCCACGATCGCTGGTTCCTGGACGCCGTCTGCGAGCGGATCTGGGAGGTGCACGACGGGGTCGTCGAGGGTTACGAGGGCGGATACGCGGCGTATGTGCTGACCCGGGCCGAGCGGCAGCGGGTCGCCGCGGTCACCGAGGAGCGTCGGCAGAACACCCTGCGCAAGGAGCTGGCCTGGCTGCGGCGCGGCCCGCCGGCCCGGACCAGCAAGCCGCAGTTCCGGATCGATGCCGCCTGGACGCTGATCGAGAACGAGCCGCCGCCGCGTGACCAGCTGAGCCTGACCCGGATGGCCACCGCCCGGCTGGGCAAGGACGTGATCGACCTGGAGGACGTTTCCTTCACCGTCGGTTCCGGCGAGAACCAACGTGTCCTCCTGGACGACGTCACCTGGCGGATCGGGCCGGGCGACCGGATCGGTCTGGTCGGCGTGAACGGCTCCGGCAAGACCACGCTGATGCGAATGATGACCGGCGAGGTCGTGCCGACCATCGGCCGGGTCAAGCGGGGTAAGACGGTGAAGACGGCGATCCTCAGCCAGGACGTGCGCGAGCTGGCCGAGGTCGCGACCCTGCGGGTGCAGGAATCGGTGGAGTCGGTCCGCGGCTCGATCCAGATCGGCGGCAAGGACGTCAGCGCTGGTCAGCTGCTGGAACGGCTGGGCTTCAGCAAGGAGAAGATCTGGACCCCGGTGGCGGATCTGTCCGGCGGGGAGCGGCGTCGGCTGCAGTTGCTCCGGCTGCTGATGGCCGAGCCGAACGTGCTGCTGCTCGACGAGCCGACAAATGACCTGGATACCGACACTCTGGCCGCGATCGAGGACACCCTGGACGAGTGGCCGGGCACCCTGATCGTCGTCTCGCACGACCGTTACCTGCTGGAACGGGTCTGCGACAAGCAGGTCGCGCTGCTCGGCGACGGCAAGGTCCGCGACCTGCCCGGCGGCGTCGAGGAGTACCTCAGCCTGCGCGCGGCCATGCAGGACGGTGCCGACGCACCCCCGCCCCGGCCGACGGCGACAGTGGCATCGCCGGCCGCAGCCGTTCCCGAGGTCTCCGCCGGTGACGTCCGGGCGGCGCGCAAGGAGCTGGCGAAACTGGAACGGCAGATCAGCAAATTGACGGCGCGGGAGGCGAAGTTGCACACCGAGATGGCGCTCAACGCCACCGACCACACCGCCGTGCAGAAGCTGGACGCCGAGCTGCGGGCGCTCACCGCCGAACGCAATGCGCTGGAGGAAGCGTGGCTCGAGGCCGCCGAGACGGCCGAGGCCGCGGGCTGAGGGTGGCTGCTTTTCCTTCACTTGCCCGGGTCGGGGTCCGATAGGGGATGGTCGGCCGCCATCCGGGCGCTGCGACGAGGTGTGTGTCTGCAAGGAGGGTCACCGTTGACCGCCGTGAATCTGGCCGGGGCGTCCGCTGGTGCTCCGGTCCGGCCCGTCACCCAGCTCACCGGCGCCCGCACGCCTTCGGTGCTGCGCCCCGCGCTCTGGCTCAACGACCGGCTGCGCACCAGCGCCCGCCTGGTCACCCTGCTGATCCTGCTGCTCGTTCCCGGGCTGCTGGCCAGCTGGTCCTTCGCCGCGGCGATGAACGTTCAGATCAACTTTGCCCGGTACGAGCTGGCCGGGATGCAGATCCTGCAGCCGGCGCTGGGCGCGATGGCCGCCGCGGCCGCCGGCCGGCCGGTGGATCTGGGCCCGGTGCAGGCCGCGGTCGAAGCCAACGGTGACCTGGATCTGGCCGATGCGATGCAGGCCGCCCAGGCCGCGGTCGCTACCGGCGGTGTGGCGACCACCCAGGCGCTGGCGGACTTCATCACCGAGGTGGGCAACATCTCGAATCTCATCCTCGACCCGGACCTCGACTCGTATTACCTGATGGACGTCCAGGTCGTGCAGCTGCCCAAGATGTTGATCGCGGCGGCCGCGCTGCGGCAGTCGACGGCGGGCTCCGACACCGCCGGGTTGGCCGAGCTCGCCGTACTGGCCGGGCAGGTCGCCTCGGCCGGGGCAGCGATCGAGGCGGACCTGGCCACCGCGCAGAAGTCGACGACCGCTCCGGACCTGCTGGCCGGTCTCGACGTCCTGACCGGGGTGGGCACCGCGGCTCAGCAACTCGCCGAGAAGGTCACCGCCTCGCTCGGGCATCCGGCCGCGGTCAGCGACGTCTCCCCGGTGACCACGGCGGCCGAGGCGGCGTTCGGACCGGCGGCGACGTCCCTGAGCGCGCTTCTGGAGGCCCGGGCCTCGCGGCTGACCGGACGCCGTGACCTGACTCTGGCGATCACCATGGCCGGGTTCGTGCTCGCCGTGTACTTCGGCTCGGCGACGATGTGGCGAACCCGAGGCGACGTTCGTTCGACGGTTGATGCGGTGGCGGCGATCGCCGCGGGCCGACTGGATCCGCAGCCGGTACCGCAGGGCCGGGACGAGCTGGGCGACATCGCCCGCTCGATCACCACCGCCCGGGAGACCCTCGCCAATCACGCCGAGCAGTTGCGCTCTGGCCAGCGCGAACGCGACTCCGCGCTGAAGGTCGAGTTCCTGCGCCAGCAGACGTCCGAGCGCCAGTTCCGCGAACGCGCGCAGGGAATCGTTGATGACACCGCCAACGGCGTGATAACCGAGCTGACGATGCTGATCACCGAGGTGGAGGCGGTCCGCGGCGCTGCGGAGGTGATCGAGCAACGGCTGGGAGCGACCGAGCTCGTCACCCAGGCGGTGGTCAAGCGCGCCGCGGCCGCGGATGAGGGAGTGATCGCGCTCGGCGGCAGCCTGCGGGAGGTGGCCGGCATGACGCAGTTGATCAGTACGGTCGCCGCGCAGACCAAGCTGCTGGCTCTGAACGCGACGATCGAGGCGGCTCGTGCCGGCACCGCCGGGCGCGGGTTCAGCGTCGTCGCCGATGAGGTCAAGGCGCTGGCCGCGACCACAGCGAACTCCAGCGGTCAGATCGGCACCACGTTGGCCTCGCTGGAGAGCGATGCCTCGGACGTCGGCTCGGCCATCTCCCATGTCGGGGAGGACATCGCGAGTCTGGACGAGGCCACCACCGCTCTGATCGAGGTCGTCAACCATCAGTTCGCGCTGGCGAAGAACCTGAACACCACGCTGGCCGGGACGATCGAGCGGGTCCGCGAGATGTCCACCCTGACCTCGAAACTGGAGCGCCGATCGTCGGAGCGCCGCCCGACCTCGGGCAGCGTCACGCTCCAGATCGACGGTCAACCGCTGACGGGCGAGCTGATCGACCTCAGCCACAGCGGTTTACGGTGCGCCACCGATCGCCGGTCGGGTCTGCGCCTGGACCAGCACCTGAAGGCGGAGGTGAACGTCGGTGGCCGCCGAGTGCGGGTGGACGCCGTCGTGGTGCGCGCCCTCGAGGACCGGCTACCGACCAATATCGGCCTGCGGTTCGATGCGCTCGCCCCGGAGGCGGTTCACGCCCTCGATGCGATCCTCGGTAACGAGTCAATGGTCGGCGCCTGATCACGAGGTGGGACGGCGGTCAGGCGGCGATCACGGCCGTCCAGTAGACCACCGCTGCCGCCTTGCACGCGGCGCGTAGTGGGTTGAACGGGCCGTAGTAGTGCTCGCAGTTCTGGAACATGGTGTTCCGCAAGGCTTTGTCGCAGGACTTCTTGCTCGCCGTGCCGTCGTAGCAGAGGTCGTGCCGGGCGCACGGGCCGCGGAAGTCGGCGTTCACCGCGTGCGGAGCCGGGAACTCGTCCGGCGCGAGGGTGCAATAGTCATGCCGCGAGCCGCGTTTCGGGTTGTAGACGTAGTTGGACGGCACGGTCACCTTCGCCGGCCGGGCGGCAGCCAGCGCCGCGAGTGCGGCCCCGGCCGGTAGGGCGGCGGGCGCCGAAGCGGGCTGGAGTGCCGAGGCAGGCAGTGCCGAAGCGGGCTGGAGTGCCGAGGCAGGCAGGGCCGCAGTGGGCGGGCGTGTCGTAGCGGGTAGGGGTGCAGCGGCGGCACCAGCCGCCGGGACCGCCGCTGATCCGCCAATGATCAACAGTGCTCCGGTCAGTGCGGTGAGCGCTCGCCTGACCGTTGTCCGCATCACGCACCGCCATCATTCGGTTACTGCAAATGACCTCGAATCACCATAAGTTGCCGATCGTAGAGAGACAAGTACTCACAGTGCCCAAATCATCGAGACCCCGCCACCGCCCCGGTGATCATGCCCGGTTGGTGGCGCACTTGATCGCGCAGGATGACCCGGCCCAGGGGTCAAACTGCACAATCACGTCACTGCCACACTCACGTTATTTCAGCAATGGCTGCAGCGAAAACTGCTGCTCACATTGCCATTACGGCACCGGTGGCCGTGGTCCGGTTGCCTGTGGAGGTGGGGTGGAGAGAGGCGCTCAACCGTGAGCGGCAGCGCTCAACGACCGCAACGACGGATCAATGGCCGCCCAGTGCCTGAGGAAGCGCTTCTCCGGGTCGTTGTTCCGCGGTTCCGGTCGTTGCCCGTCGATCCGTCCCCGTCTCACGGCCCGCGTCGGTGCATCCCTCGTCCACCGGCCCCGTCGCGCGTCTGCCTCCGCGGCACCAACCGGCTTGATCCAGGGTTAGCACCGGTTTGGACCGTAATCCGGCGCATGGAGCGCCTGAAAAACGTTCCCAACCGGTGCTGACCACCAAACCGGTGCTATTACCGCGGGGTTGGGTGACCACATCCCTAGCGGGGTTTGGCCAGCAGCCCCAGCATGCGGGCGACCTCGGCCTGAATCGCGGTCCGGCCCGGGCCCAGGTACTTGCGCGGATCGCTCAGCGCCGGATCGGCGGCAAGCCGGTCGCGGACCGCCTCGGTGAACACCTGATTCAGCCGGGTGCCGATGTTCACCTTGCGGATTCCGGCCCGGACCGCCGCCTGCAGCCCGGCGTCGTCCACTCCGGACGAACCGTGCAGCACCAGCGGGACCGGCACGGCGGCCTCGAGCGCGGCGATCAGCTCCAGGTCCACCACCGCAGACCGGTCGGCCATCGCATGCGAGGTCCCGACCGCCACCGCCAGGCTGTCCACCCCGGTCGCCGCGACGAACAGCGCGGCCTGCTCCGGTGATGTCCGCACGCCCGGCGCGTGGGCGCCGTCCTTGCCGCCGACCTCGCCGAGCTCCGCCTCGATCGAGGCGCCCGCGTCGTGACAGAGTTTCGTGATCGCCGCCGTCCGGGCCAGGTTCTCCTCCCAGGACAGCTTCGAGCCGTCGAACATCACCGACTTGAAGCCGAGGTCCAGCGCCTCCTCGATCAGGTCCTCGTCCTCGGCGTGGTCGAGGTGGACAACGATCGGCAGCTCTGAGTCGCGGGCCATGATCAGCGTCGCCGTCCCGAGCGGCCCCAGCCCGCCGTGGTACTTCACCGCGTTCTCGCTGATCTGCACGATCACCGGTAGTTCAACGGCTTCCGCGCCGGCGATGATCGCCTCGGCGTGCTCCAACTGGATCACGTTGAAGGCGCCGTACCCGATGCGGAGGTGTTGGGCCACGACCAACAGATCAACGCCTCTAGCGACGGTCATCAGGAAGCCTCCTCAAGTGCAGCGGCGAGATACCGCTGATAGCGGTGATCACGGTATGCCACCTGAACTGGACGTGGCTCCTGATGCCGGACGACGTGCACGGTCCGGGCGACCGCATCGGCCAAATCAGCGTAGACGCCGGTGCCGATCCCGGCCAGCAGGGCCGCACCGCGGGTGCCGGCCTCGGCCGCATCGGTGACCTCCACCGGCAGATCGAGGACGTCGGCCAGCATCTGCGTCCAGTCGGCACTGCGGGCCCCGCCGCCGCAGACCCGCACCGGTCGCTCGATCGCGAACACCTCCTGCAGCCCGCGCAGGTGGGTGCGGTGGTTGAAGGCCACCCCCTCCAGGACGGCGTGCAGCATCTCGGCCCGGCCATGCCAGCCGCGCAGCCCGATCCAGGACGCCTGGACGGTGTCGCCGTGCGGTGAGCCGAACAGGAACGGCAGGAAGAGCGGTGCGTCGACGGCAGACGCGGTCATCGCCTCGGCGACCGCCGCGGCCGGATCCGGCTCGCCGGAGGGGGTGTACGGGCCGAGCCGGCGGATCGCCCAGTCCAGGTTGACCGCGCCGGCCGGGGAGGTGGACATGTGCAGCCACTTGCCCGGTTCCAGGAAGGCCCGAGCCTGCCAGCGCGGATCGGTGACCGGCTGCTGGGCGACCACCTGGTTGATGCTGAAGGTGCCGAGCACCAGGCTGGCCGCGCCGGTGCCGACCGCACCGATCCCGAGCGCCGCGGCGTCCACATCGTGCGCGCCGGTCACCACCGGGATGCCGAAGGCAAGCCCGGTCAACGCGGCCGCCGCGGCGTTCACCGTGCCGGCCACCGCCGTGCTCGCCAGCATCGGCGGCATCGCGGTCCGCAGGTCTGCCAGGCCGAACAGCTCCAGCGCGGCCGCGCTCCACCCGCGATCGATGAGGTCCACGAAGGAGGCGCTGCCGTCCGTCGGGTCGGTCGCCACCTGGCCGGTCAGCCGCAGCCGGAGCCAGTCCTTGCAGAACAGCGCCCAGCGCACGCGCCGGTAGCTGTCCGGCTCGGTGTCTCGCAGCCAGGCACACAGCGAGGCCGGGGACGCCGCGAACGGCACCTGGCCGGTCAGCGCCATCGACCGCTCGGCCACGTCGCCGACCGCCGTCCGGGCGCTGTACTCCCAGGCCCGGGTATCGGTGGCCAGGATCGCCGACCGGACCGGTGCCAGCGCCTCGTCCACCAGGTAGGCGCCGTCGTTGTGCCCGCAGATCCCGATCCCGCCGATCACGACGTCCGGGCCGACCTGCGCCAGCACGTCCCGGATCGCGGCCGCGACCTGCTGCCACACCTGTTCCATGTCCCGCTCGATCCAGCGCGGCTGCGGGGTGCTGATGTCGTTCGGCGCCGAGGCGGCAGCCACTTCCCGCCCGGCCGCGTCGTACAGGCCGACCTTGCCAACCGTCTGCCCGGAGTCAATGCCGAGGAGCAGCATTAGATCCATCCCAGGTCATCAGCGTTGACGGCGTGCCTCACCTTGCCGGTCCGGGCGAATTCGAGCACGGCGGCGGCGACCAGTTTGGCCGAGGTGCGGTTGGTGCTCGCGGTGTCGCCGCCGAAGTGCGTGGTCATCGTGACGTTGTCGAGCGAGCGCCACGGGCTGTCGGCGGCCAGCGGCTCGTCGTCGAAGACGTCCAGCCCGGCGCCGCTGATCGTGCCCGCCTGCAGCACGTCGAGCAGGGCCTTGGTGTCCACCAGCCGGCTGCGGGAGACGTTGATGAAGTACGCGCCGGGCTTCATCAACGCGAACTGGGCGGCACCGATGAAGCGATCGGTCTGGGCGGTGTGCCGGGCCTGAACGGCAATGAAATCGGCCTCGGCGAAGACCTGCTCGAGCGTCTCGGCCCGCTGCACGTCGTACTCGGCCAGCGTGACATCGTCCGTGTAGGGGTCAAAAGCGAGCATTCGCGGGCCGAATCCGTCCAGCCGTTGGGCGAAGATCCGCCCGACGTGGCCGAAACCGATCATCCCGACCGTGCTGTCGGCGATCTCGATCCGAGCACCGGGGAAGTCCTTTCGCCAGCCGCCGGTCTTGATGCTCGCGTCCGCCCGGGCGATGTTCCGGGCCTCCGCGAGCATCAGGCCGATCTGCAGCTCGGCCACCGCACCGGCGTTGCGGCCCAGCGCGGGCACCACACCGATCCCGCGCGCGGTGGCCTCCGCCAGGTCCACGTTCTCCAGCCCGGTCCTGGCCACCGACACCAGCTTCAGGTCCGGCGCCGCCGTCAGCAGGTCCCGGCCGATCGGGGCGAAGTGCAGGCAGAGCGCCTGTACGTCACCGACGGCGGCCAGCAGTTCCGGCGGTGCCGGGACGGCGTTCGCCCCGGACACCTCCATCACCTGTTGCAGCTCGTGGTGGTGGGCCTTGACCCCGCTCCAGTCGACGTTGCGCACGTCGAGCAGCTCGGGGCTGCCGGCATCGGCGGCGAAGGCATCGAGGTAGGACTGCGCCGGGATGAATCCATCGCCAACAACCAGGGTCTTCAACATGGTGGGGGTGCTTTCTGTCGATTGGAGATCAACAAGGCCTCGATCACAGCCCTGGCCGGGGCTAACCCTGGCGTATCCGGCCTCAGCCGGGGGTGACCTGGAGCTTGCGGCCGATTCCCTTCTTGAACTGGTCCAGGGCCAGGGCGTAGTCCTCCAGGGGGTAGCGGTGGCTGATGAAGACGTCCGGGTCGAGCACCCCGCCGGCGAACAGCTCGGCGGCCCGCTCGTAGCTGTGCAGCACCGCCATCGAGCCGGTGATGGTGATCTCCTGGTTGTAGATCTTGTACGGCGCCCACTTGGCTTCGGCCTTCTCGGCGGAGACACCGAACTGCAGGAAGGTGCCGCCCTTGCCGACCCGGCCGAGGCCGTCCTCGATCGCCGCGACCACTCCGGTGCAGTCGATCACGACGTCCCAGCCGTGCGACGGGCGCGTCACCTCGTCCGCCGACCCGCCGGACGAAGAGCAGCCGAGCCGGACGGCGGTGGCGAGCCGGTCCGGGTTCAGGTCGACCACGTCGACCGTCGCCGCCCCGGCCCGCTTGGCCAGCTCCAGGTTCATCAGCCCCATCGTGCCGGCGCCGTAGATCAGGTAGTGATCCCCAAGCATCCGCGGCAGCACGTCGAAACCCCTGACCGCGCAGGACAAAGGCTCGATCAGTGCGGCGTCGGCCGGATTCACGCCGTCACTGAGCCGCACACAGTTGGGCACCGGGGCGACCGCGAACTCGGCCGCCCCGCCGGCCACGGTGACGCCGATCGCTCCCCACCGCTCGCACATGTTGCCCCGGCCGCGGCGGCAGTAGTAGCACTCGTGGCAGTACAGCGACGGGTCCACGCCGACCTGGTCACCCACGGCCAGCTCGGTGACGTCCGCGCCGATCGCCACCACCTCCCCGGCGAACTCGTGCCCGGGGATGATCGGCAGGCTGGGCGCGAACTCGCCCTCCAGGATGTGCAGGTCGGTCCCGCAGATCCCGGCCCCGGCGACCTTGATGACGACGTCCCGGCGTCCCGGGGTGGGGTCGTCCACCGTGACGATCTCGATCGTGTCGATGGCGGTGAACTGGACTGCTTTCATTTCACCGCCCCCAGGGAGAGGCCCCGGACCAGCTTGTCCTGCGCCGCGAATCCGGCGATGAGTACCGGTAGGGATACCAAAGTGGCTGCCGCGCAGAGCTTTGCCAGGAACAGGCCTTCGCTGGTGATGAAGCCGACCAGGAAGACCGGTGCGGTGGACGAGACGGTCGCGGTCAGATTGACCGCGAACATGAACTCGTTCCAGCTGAAGATGAAGCAGATCAGGCTGGTGGCGGCGATGCCCGGTGAGGTCATCGGGATCACGATGCTGCGCAGCACCCGGGGCAGGCTGGCCCCGTCCACCTCGGCGGCCTCCAGGATCTCCCGCGGCACCTCGGCCAGGAAGGACTGCATCATCCAGATCGCGATCGGCAGATTCATCGCGGTGTAGAGGATGACCAGGGTGTAGATGTTGTCGAGCATGCCGACGCGCTTGACGATCAGGTAGATCGGCAGCAGCGCGCCGATGGCGGGCAGGAACTTGGTGGACAGGAAGAAGAACATCACATCCGTCCACTTCTCCACCGGCTTGATCGACAGCGCGTACGCGGCCGGGATCGCCAGTGCGAGGACCAGCAAGGTCGAAACGATGCTGGCGGTGGCCGAGTTGATCAGGAACGGGGTGACGTTCCGGTCGAACAGGTCGCCGTAGTTGCTGAAGGTGATCGGTGCGAACGGGGTGGGCGGGTTGGTGGCAGCGTCGGCCTCGCTGTGGAACGAGGTCAGCACCATCCAGAACACCGGGGCGAAGAACAGCAGGGTGAGGAACCAGGCGATGGTGGTCCAGAGCGGGCCGCCCCGCTGGGACATGTCCTCGGCGGCCTTGTTCCGGCGTCGCTGCCGCCAGCCGATCCGGGCCGGAGTCGGCCGGGGGCCGGGGACCGCAGTGCTCGTCGCGGGCGTGGTGGCGGTCATCGCTTGTGCTCCTCACGGAAGAGGGACGAGAAGACGCGCAGGGCGAAGGTCGCGACGATGATCGTTCCGATCACCGTGACCACCCCGGCGGCAGCGGCCTCGCCGTACTCGTACTTGCGGAACATCGTCAGGTAGATCTCGTAGGGCAGGTTGGTCGTCGCCGTCCCCGGACCGCCCTGCGTGATCGAGAAGACCGCATCGAAGGTCTGCAGGATGTAGATGGAGCCGAGCAGCCCCGACAGCTCCAGGTACTGGCGCATGTGCGGCATGGTGATCCACCGGAACGTCTTGAAACCGTCTGCGCCGTCGACCTTTGCCGCTTCGAGGATGTCCGTCGGCTGGGCCTGGAGGCCGGCCAGCAGGATCAGCATCATGAACGGCGTCCACTGCCAGACCAGCGCGGCGACGATGGCCGGCATCGGCATCGCCGACACCCAGTCGACGACCGGGCCCTGGTCGGCCCCGAACAGCTGCCAGATCCAGTTCAGCACGCCGTCGAACAGGCCATACGTTGGGTTGTAGAGGACGTGCTTCCAGACCAGTGCCGCGGCGACCGGCATCACCAGGAACGGCGCGATCAGCAGGGTCCGCGCCAGTCCCCGACCGGGGAACTTGCGGTCCAGCAGCACCGCCAGCAGCAGGCCCAGGGCCAGGCTGATCAGCACCACCGACGCGGTCATCACGATGGTGTTGAGTACCGCATTGCGCAGCCGGGCATCGGTGAAGACGGTGGCGTAGTTCTGCAGCCCGATGAAGCTCTCGTAGTTGCCGAGGCCGAGAAAGTTCTTGTCCCCGGGCGTCAGGACGTTCCACTGCAGGGACGAGATCACCAGCGTGACCAGGAAGGGGACCTGGGTGACAACAACGGTGAAGATCAGGGCGGGTAGCAGCGGGGCGCGCCGGACCCAGCGGGCCTTGGCGCTGAGCTTGTTCTGCTTGGTAGGCGGCGGAGGTGCGGTGTCGCGGCGAGCTTCGGCAACGGCGGTCATTGCCACTCCTCAGGTCGGTGCGGAGATTTCAGGTCAGAAGGAGGCCCCGGGAAAGGCGTTTCGCGGGACCGCGCAGGCCCGGCCGGGCGGCGTGGAGGGTGATCGACCACCCGGCCGGGGCTCCTGCGGAATTGCCGAATGCTGTTGCTGCCAGTTACTTCTGGTACTTGGCAGCGACCGTTTCGGCTTCCTTCTGGCCTTCGTCGAGAGCCGCCTGCACCGTTGTCTTTCCGGCGATCGCGGCACTCACCGACTGTGCGACCTTCGTGCCCAGGTCGGCGAACTCCGGGATCGCGACGAACTGGACGCCGACCGTCGGTCGCGGCTGCACTCCCGGGTTGGCCGGATCGACACCCTCGATCGACTTCAGGGTGATGTCCCCGAACGCCCCGGCCACCTTCTGGTACTCCGGCAGCTGGTAGGTGCTGGCGCGCTTGCCGGACGGAACCCGGGCGTAGCCGAGCTTGTCGCCGACCAGCTTCTCGTAGTCCTTGCTGGTGGCCCACAGCGCGAACTTGGATGCGGCGTCGGCCTTCTTCGTGGTCTTCGGCATCACCCAGGACCACGCCCACAGCCACCCGCTGGCCTTGGTGTCCTTCACCGGGGCGTACGCGTAGCCGATCTTGCCGGACACCTTGCTGCTGGCCGGGTCCTCGAGCGAACCCGCGGCCGACGTCGCGTCGTACCACATCGCGACCTTGCCCTGGCTGAGCGCGTTCAGGCACTCGGTGAAGCCGGCCTGGGACGCGCCGGGCTCGCCGTGCTTCTTGATCAGGTCGACGTAGAACTGGGTGGCGGCCACGAACTCCGGGGAGTTCACCTGGGCCTTCCAGTCCTGCGTGAACCAGGTGCCGCCGTAGGTGTTCACCACGGTGGTCAGCGGGGCGAAGACCTCGCCCCAGCCGGGCAGGCCACGAAGGCAGATGCCCTTCATCCCCGGCTCGGCACCGTCCAGCTTGGCGGCGGCGGTCGCCACCTGGTCCCAGGTCGGGTGCTCGGGCAGGGTGACGCCCTTCGCCTCGACCAGGTCCTTGCGGTACATCAGCATCGACGACTCACCGTAGAACGGCAGGCCGTACAGCTTGCCGTCCTCCCCGGACAGGCCCTTGACGATCGGGGGCAGCAGGTCGGCCTTGTCGTAGTTGGTGTCCTTGTCGGCGTAGCTACCGAGTTCGTGCAGCCAGCCGTTCTTCGACCAGATCGGCACCTCGTACATCCCGACCGTGGCGATGTCGTACTGACCCGCCTGGGTCGCCACGTCCTGAGTGACCTTGTCGCGCAGTTCGTTCTCCGGCAGCACGGTGTAATTCACCGTGATTCCCGTGTCTTTGGTGAAGGTGTCTGCGGTCAGCTTCTGAATGTCGGTCATCTGCGGGTTGGCGACCATCAGAACGTTGATGGACTGCTTGGCTCCACTGTCGCCGCCGCTTCCGCTGTCTCCGCCACCGGCGCCCGCGCAAGCCGTGGTGACCAGAACGGTCCCCACAACTCCCATCGTCACGCCCGTGCGCCACATCCTTGTAGTACGAGTCACGAATCCTCCTTGGCAGGTTCACACGCCCAGCCGGGCGCGCTCGAATGCACGCGCCCGCCCATGGTTGGCAGAGCGCGAAGTCTGTTGTGGTGAATACGGGTTCAGCGCCCGGTCGCCCCCGCGCTACGGGGGAGCCCCCTGTGGGTCCGGCGGCTCGACCTCTTGGGGCCGGCTGTCGATCGGCCCGCTGTTGATCAACTGGCCGTTGTTCGACTCAGTCAGCCGTTCGACGACGAGTACCGAGTCGATCGACGGCGCAGTGCCGCCGATCGCCACCGTTGTGGGGGCCAGGCAGGCCGCCGTGCCCCAGGCGACGGCGGTCGCCAGCCGGGTTGCCGGGTCGACTCCGGGATCGCCGCAGAACCAGCCGGCCAGCAGGGCGTCACCGGCCCCGGCCGAGTTCACCGGGACGAGGACCGGGCCGCGGGCGTGCAGAGCGCGCCGACCGTCGGTCCAGAGCGCCCCGTCGGCACCGAGGCTGACCAACAGTTCGCAGCCGCGCTCAACGGCGACCGCAAGGGCCGCGACGGTGATCGCGTCCAGTCCGACGGCGGGCGGCCCCGGCCGGACGGTGTTGAGTTCGGCCGCGTTCGGTGCCAGCAGGTCGGCTCCTGCGTGCAGCCCGGCGCGCAGCCCGGCTCCGGAGCTGTCCACCGCGACCCGCCAACCCTTGGCATGCGCCAGCGCGATCAGACGCCCGATCAGCCGGTCGGCGTCCACACCGGGCGGCAGCGAACCGCAGATCAGCAGCCAGCCGTCCGGGGTGATGCCGCGCGCGGCGCCGTCCGGCCGCCTGTTTTCGCTGCTGAGCGTTATCAACTCGTTATCGACCGTTACGACAAGGTTGTCAATTTCGTCGGACGTCGGCTCGGTACCCGGCGCATTCACCTTCGTGGTCGCCCCGCCGGGGGTGAGCACGGTGGTGTTCACCCGAGTCGATCCGGCCTGGCAGACGCTCCGGTACGGCACCCGCTCGGCGACCAGCAGTTCCAGCAGCTGGTGCCCGGTGGCACCGCCGGCGAACAGCACGGCGGTGCTCGGTCGGCCGGCCAGAGTCAGCGCCCGGGAGACGTTCACGCCCTTGCCGCTCGCTTCGAGGCTCGCCGAGCGGGCCCGGTGCACCTCGACGGAAGCATCGCTCAGGCCGGCCGAGCCTGCCCCGTCGGACAGCAGGTACGTGAGGTCGAGGCTGGGATTCGCGGTCACGGTGACGATCACACGACCACCGCCTCAACGCCGAGCGTGCGCAGCCGGCGCAGCTGGCCGTCGCTCGCCGAGCGGTCGGTGACGATGGTGCTGAGGTCGCGGACCTGGGCGAACCGGTAGGACGAGTCGGCGCCGATCTTGGATCCGTCGGTCAGCAGGACGCTGCGCCGGCTGGACGTCACCGCTCGCGCCTTGACCGCGGCCACCCCGGCGTCCGGGCAGGTCAGACCGCGCTCCACGGTCAGCCCGTTGGTCCCGATCACGCTCAGGTCGAACACAAAATCCTCCAGCATCCGGATGGCCCAGTGGTCGATCGTTCCCAAGGTCTTGGCCCGTACCCTGCCGCCGATCAAGATCACCGTGACGTGCTCGCGGGGAGCCATCAGCATGGCCGCCGGAACCGAATTGGTGACGACGGTCAGCGGCCGGCGAGGGTGCAGTCGTTCGGCGAAGGCCTGGGTGGTCGAGCCCTCGTCGATGTAGACCGACTCGGCCGTGCCCACCAGACCGATGGCGTAATCCGCGATCCGTCCCTTCTCGTCCGCTCGTGAGTTGTTCCGAAGGGTCAGGGTGCCCTCGAAGCCGTGCCGCTCGACCGGGATCGCACCGCCATGCACCCGGCGCAACAGGCCCTCCGACTCCAGAGCGGTCAGATCGCGGCGCACGGTCTCCTTGGCGACGGTCAATTCACGCGCCACGTCGGCGACGTCAATGCGCCCCGCCTGTCGCGCCTGATCGACCAGCCAACGCCGTCGCTCATAGGCGTAGAGCTCCATTGCCCGCCTCCGCCCGCTCGTAGCCGTACCGGCCCGATGCATGTGGGTGTGATGTAAACCTCAATGACGCGTAGGCACAAGACCTACAGGTAAACGGGCGTCCAGATCAACGATACGGACTCAGACGGGCGAGCCGCCGTTATCCGTTCGTGATCGAATAGGGCCGAATTGCCGCCACCGGAGCTGCTCACCCCCGGTTGGGCGGCAATATTGGTGCGAGTCAGGAGGAAGCGGGCGGTGCAACGAAGTAATCCGAGGCAAGCGGGCCGCTCGAAATATGGACGGGTTGCTCAAATGAGCGCGTGATCAGGGCGAAGCGGGCAGCTCGAGAGTGGTCAGCAAGTCCCGCAGCAAGCCGGAGAGCTGCTCGTGCTGGGCCGGGTTCAGCACCGACAGCACGGCCCGCTCGATCTGCAGCAGGTCGGCCAGCGCCGCATCGGCGAGCGCCCGGCCGCTGTCCTCCAGGCGGACCATCACGCCGCGCCCATCCGCCGGATCCGGCAGCCGGCGGACCAGCCCGCGTCCGGCCAGCCGGTCGATCCGGTTGGTCATCGTCCCGCTGGTGACCATCGTCTGGGCGACCAGTTGGCCGGGGGAGAGCCGGTAGGGCGCGCCGGACCGGCGCAGCGCGGCGAGCACGTCGAACTCCCAGGTCTCCAACTCGTGCCGGGCGAACGCCGCAGACCGAGCCCGGTCCAGGTACCGGGCCAGCCGGGTGACCCGGGACAGGACCTGCAACGGGCTGACGTCGAGATCCGGTCGCTCCCGCTGCCAAGCGGCGGCGATCCGGTCGACCTCATCCACCCGTCGGGCCCGGCTCTGTCTCTGCCGCCGCTACGGCTGCTGCCGGTACCACCGCTGCCGGGACTGGTGCCGAGACCACTGCTGCCGGGACCGCTGCCGGTGCGGCGTCCTTCGACGCCGGCTGGCTGCTCAGGACCGGGCGCTGCTCCAGCCCGCTGAGCCCGTTCCAGGACAGGTTGACCAGGTGCGCCGCCACCTCGGCCTTGTCCACGTTGCGGTGGTCCAGCCAGTACTGGCCGGTCAGCGCGACCATCCCGACCAGCATCTGGGCATACAACGGAGCGACCCGAGCCTCAAACCCGCGGGCCGCGAACTGGGCGGCCAAAATATGCTCAACGTGGCTGGCGACGTCACTGATCAGGCTGGCGAAACCGCCGGTGGCCTGGGCGACCGGTGAGTCCCGGACCAAGATCCGGAACCCGTCGGTCTCGGTCTCGATATAATCCAGCAAGGTGAGGGCGGCCACCTCCAGAACGTCCCGCGGACGGCCGGGAGTGGTCAGCGCCGAGGTCATCGCCCGCAACAATTTCTGCAGCTCGTGGTCCACGACCACGGCGTACAACCCCTCCTTGCCACCGAAGTGCTCGTACACCACCGGCTTCGAAACCCCGGCGGTGGCCGCGATCTCCTCGACGCTCGTCCCTTCAAAACCCTTTTCCGCGAACAGCTTCCGGCCGATATCCAGAAGTTGCTCACGTCGTTGCTGACCGGTCATCCGGGCCCGTGAACCGTTCCGGGACGCGCGGGGCCGGTCGGGCGGCGAAGGCGGTCGCGCAGTAGTCACTCAGTCATTATGTTCGTTCGCGCAACGGCTCAGAGCCGATGTCTTCCCTCGTCGACCGTTCTCTGTTTATTGTTCGCGAGCCCTGCGGCGCAGATGACGTCGTCTTCCCTCGTCAACCGTTCCGCATCTTCGATGGGGCTGCGTCTCCTCAGTCCAGACGACGTCGCGCCTCCGGGCTCGCTCACCAGTCCGCTTTGTCTCTGGGCGCGTTAGGTCAGTCGGGTCGCCTTGGGTATTTGTGCTCGTGTTCGGAGGCGCAGATGACGTCGTCTTCCTTCGTCGACCGTTCCGCATCTTCGATGGGGCTGCGTCTCCTCAGTCCAGACGACGCCGCGCCCTCGGGCTCGCTCACCAGTCCGCTTGGTCTCCGGGCACGTGGTCAGTCGGGTCGCCTTCTGGATCAAGATCAACCTGTGATTTGAGCGGGGCTGTGACCCGCTAGATGGGGCAGAAAGCCCGTGCAGATCAGGCTTTGCGGGTGGCTAGGCGGGTGGGGTCTGGCCAGCGGACTTGGGTGGCGAGGCCGAGTTGTTCGAAGATCCGGATGGTCCGGGCGCTGGGGTCGATCTGGCCGGGGAGGACGCCGTGCCGGGCGCAGGTCGGGTCCGCGTGGTGCAGG
>Ga0307513_10002710_pt1 | contig 24377 bp, 23 predicted proteins | sample 15_EM_MG_FD_202174 | JGI IMG/M metagenome (GOLD analysis project Ga0307513, IMG submission 202174) | Populus trichocarpa ectomycorrhiza microbial communities from riparian zone in the Pacific Northwest, United States - 15_EM | ecosystem: Host-associated > Plants > Roots > Unclassified | place...
ACGCCCTCATGCCCACCCGCGGCGGCCCACGAGAGCGGTGTTCGGCCAAACCCGTCAGTAGTGTTGGGATCGACGTCGTTCCGTTCCAGAAGCATCCTCACTACGCCCTCATGCCCACCCCCGGCGGCCCGCGAGAGCGGTGTTCGGCCATCTTCGTCAGTAGTGTTGGGATCGACGTCGTTCCGTTCCAGCAGCATCCTCACTACGCCTTCATACCCACCCCCGGCGGTCCACGAGAGCGGTGTTCGGCCAAATCTGTCAGTAGTGTTGGGATTGACGTCGCTCCGCTCCAGCAGTATCCTCACGATGCCCTCGTGGCCATCCTCGGCGGCCCACGAGAGCGGTGTTTGGCCATATCTGTCAGTTGTGTTGGGATCAACGTCGTTCCGTTCCAGCAGTATCCTCACGATGCCCTCATGCCTATCCTTGGCGGCCCACAAGAGCGGTGTTCGGCCATCTTCGTCAGTAGTGTTGGGATCAACGTCGTTCCGTTCCAGCAGTATCCTCACTACGCCCTCATACCCACCCCCGGCGGCCCACGAGAGCGGTGCTCGGCCATATCCGTCAGTAGTGTTGGGATTGACGTCGTTCCGCTCCAGCAGCATCCTCACTGCGCCCTCATGCCCACCCCCGGCGGCCCGCGAGAGCGGTGTTCGGCCATCTCCGTCTGTAGTGTTGAGATCGACGTCGTTCCGCTCCAGCAGCATCCTCACTGCGCCCTCATGCCCACCCCCGGCGGTCCACGAGAGCGGTGTTCGGCCATATCTGTCAGTAGGGTTGGGATTGACGTCGCTCCGCTCCAGCAGCATCCTCACTACGCCCTCATGCCCACCCCCGGCGGCCCGCAAGAGCGGTGTTCGGCCACCTTTGTCACTAGTGTTGGGATTGACGTCGCTCCGCTCCAGCAGCATGCTCACTGCGCCCTCATGCCCATCCCCGGCGGCCCACGAGAGCGGTGTTCGGCCATCTTCGCCAGCCGTGTTGGGATCAACACCGTTCTGTTCCAGCAAAATCCCCACGCCCCCGGAGTACCCCCTCCTAGCCGCCCAGCTGAGCGCTGTATTACCATTGAAATCAGTTGCCTGCACATCCCATTTCCTCATCTTCAATAAAGCAACTATTATCTCCACACATCCGAAGTATGCGGCACCGTGGAGCCCTGTAAATCCCCGGGGGCAGTCCCCCCAGTCAAATAGTAGATACCAACTGTCCACACTTCTCAACAATAGCATCTTCGATGATATGTGCTGATCGTATCCACCCAGCAGTTTCAAGGCAAGCGCTTTCACAGCTTCGGTGGTTTCCCTCCTAGCATGTGTACCCCAGTGGCAAGAAGCATATTCGACAAAAGCAAAGCTTTGCGGGACAGAGCGGACAGCAGGTGAAATGGCCCTAACTTGCGTAAAGTTGAGGTAGGTCAAACAGGCTGCGGCAATCATTGAGTGGGGGTTGGGGAACAGGCTCAGATCACGGGAGAGGTACTCTTGTAGCGTGTAGTGAACAAGGCGGACCGTAGACGAGGACTTCTCGACCGTGACAAGCCCGAGGGAGCATGCTAGAAGTGTTTCTATCCGAGGAATATTCTGAATATTCAACTCGCTAGATCCTTCTTCAACCCCTAGGGCGTGGCATAGCTCGTCTACACACAACGGCCGCTCCGAATGAGATACCCACATCAAAACCTGCATCCCGAGTTTTGACCTACTTCTAGCCTGCGCCTGCACTCGTGATAAAGTTGCCGCATAAGCGTCGCCTAGACTATCCCCTTTGGCCATCTCGTCCAGCTTTCTTCTTCTCTGATGAACAGTAAGCTCGCTCAGGATTGCATCAATGTTTAGAGAAACGAGGAGGAAACTAGACGTCACCGTTAATGAATAATACCTCATACCTGTCTTGGGAATGTGCTTGATATTCTTGCTTACATTTCTCCGATCTTCTCCGGAATCACTCTCATAATATCCGCCCGCAATTCATCGTCCATTACATCAGGATCAGTATCACTATCCAGCCTCATCTCCAGATAGCTCCTAATATCATCCCGGGTCGGGCTAACAGGTATCCTAACCACTTTGCAAAAACATTTCCTGATTTCGTCCCCAACATGGGGCCTCCCAGTAAGAAATAGTCGCGTGTTTGTTGATACCCGAACGATTTCTCGCAGTGACTCGAGGAGCTCTCGTCGGTACTTCGGAGTGGATTCGTCTAAGGCGTCGATGCATATAAATACCCGCGGTAACGCGGTAATAGTCCTCTTCATAACCTCTACGATATCAGGAAGTCGGAGACCGCGGCCGCCAAACTCTTTCTTCGCCTTCTGAAAAGCCTTCCGTATATGCTCCGGGATTTCTCCTCTGCTGACAAGCTGCTTGAGGATGGCCCCCAACATACTTGTGGTGGACTGCTCCTGCTGAGAAAGGAAATCGCAGTAGAGCCCTACGACAGCAACGTCTTTTTCCCCAGCCTGATCACACAGCCTATCGATCACCAGGGAGCTATTATTCGCTGATCGTTAGTGACATCCGCATTTTCTCTATCCAGACACGAAGTCATCCTACCTCAGATATGTTTTCCCCACCCCCGGATTTCCGTCACAGAATAACACTGGCGAAACGCAACCATCTTCTGCACCACTCCATTTCCTAAACTCGTTCGTTTCTAGTACCCAGTTTCCTATGCCATCGAATCGGTTGATTCGCACACCTTGATGCCTTTGCTGTGGTTCAAGTGGCGATAGCCACTGCAGAATTTGGCGTCCCTCGAGTTCTCTCTCTGTATTGAAGTTGACGATATTGTTGAACGAGTTCTTGTTGAACGAACCGATACTGGCCGTGAACTGCGGGTGTTCTGACGACATCTGTGCCATAGTCTGCTCGAATTCTCTTTTTTTTGTAGGAGAGAGAGAAGGATTGTGCGAAGAGGAATCTAGCTTCTCTCGGAGTTCTAGGAGGGGATAAATAACTTAGCAAGGAGGCGGGAGCTGATCAGGCTCTCGGGTTGCACAAGTTTGTGTTGGCCCACCCATTGCGAATTCTGCCTGAAGATCACACCTCGATCCTCGAGCGAAAGAAATATTAACTACAATCATCAAACGTTTGAATTAAAAAATGCCGTTCACCAGCATTACGTCCAAAGCCCACAATTCACAATACTATCGAGTACAGTTTCCGTTATTTGCCACACTTGTACCAGTACATACAGTACCGGTGGTAATGCTTATCATTTCCCCCCTCCCTACCGTAAGCCTCTCCCGCCTTCCGCGTCACACACCTACTTTTACCCCCTACCGTAAAGACCGAAATAATTGGGCATCACGCTAGGACGTTGGAGTTGCCTCTCCTGGTAAGGTCTGCTGTCTCAGGTGAGGGCTAAAAGAGAATCTTCGCGGTCTGTTTTGTCCCCCTAATCAAAAGGGGCAATTCTGGACGTCCTAGCGCCATGTCCAATTATTTCGGTTTTTACGGGTATGAGCGAAGCGAAACAGCAACCGGCTAGTTCCCCGCCTAGCAGCGCGACGGTGAATATAATGATCACTTCCACGGAAGGAATCGATAACCCTATTCGTATGGCTGAATACTGGTACAGTACCAGTACCACTTACTAGACCACCCACACCGCTGTGGCCACTTTTATTTTTCGCACTTTTGTTCATAAATACCGCTGCACCAACCACCACTCCCCATGCAGTACTCGTAGTTTTCTGACGTTTATGAACACCACTGCTATTGCATACCACCAAAATCCTGAGGCTCTGGTTGATTTTTTTTGCCCGTATGCAACAGCAGTCGTGTTCATAAATGTCAGAAAATTACGAGTAGGCCAAATCCACCAGCGAGTGACCTTGTATGATCCTCCGTTACTACTAATGAACCGCCAAGGGCCCGTTTGGCACCCCGTGAGTTGAAACATTCATGGCTGGGTATCATATAGAACTTTCAAATTACGATTTGGGAAACTCTATAATAACATCATGACATTGTGTGCAAATATCCAGGGCCACAAAAACTTTGCCCCGTACCCTGAAGCACTTTTTTATCATGATATATTATAGTAAACGCCAAGTGAGCCTTGAGGTCCTCACAGTTAGCCCCGAATTATAATTTAGAAAGTGAAAAATTGCAGTAACGTTTATGATAGCAAAGGCTTTTTTTCAAACCGCAACCCCAAACCATAATTTCAGACCACGGCTATCTCAAATCAAGGATCAAGGTGTGCCAAACATGCTCTGCACGATTCGGGCGCACCGGGAGAGGAAACTAGGGCTTAGAATCCAATAGCGATGCACCCCGATAATTCCCACAGAGCCCATAAACCCAAATCCGCAAAGACAGGTTTGTAAGATATGTGTGCATTCGTCCAGCACAGTCTGTGTAGACCCATGATACTCACATGGCTTGGGCAACCAACCCGAAGGCGTTACAGGGCCGTCCCCTCTCCCAGGCTGCAGTGCCATTACGAGCTTAGAGGCAACCATGTACAGCACTGGAGTAGTGCTTGGATTGCGGAGGTGGAGAGGAAGGAATAGACAAGCAACTAACTTATACCCGTAGAATATTGTCATAATTGCGAAGAGTGAGAAGTCATGACACCAGCGAGTAAGAACCTACAATTTTCTATGATACAAACCAACCACCTAGTGCCGCGCAACCCGCCATCAATTCCTTAAATACCGACACGTAGGAGAAACCGACACCGTTGCCCAACAGTATGTCATACAAGATCTGCTCTGTCCTCTCCTCTCCTAGTGGTAGCCATTGCCACAGCCCAGGCCAGTTCGCTAAGCGAGGAAGAAGAAAAATACCCCACCAAAACAATCCGAATCTCAGAAGTCATATTATTTATTACCCCTGCACCGGGAAAAGGTATCATACTGGGTACCATTGAAACAAGCTCGGTTCTCGCAAGTACGTACACACTATGGCGGAAATCCCCCCATCCCAAAGTGTGCGCGGAACCAGATTAAAACCAGAAAATCACTACCGGTACTACTACTCAGATACACGGTTGATATGTCGCCAATATGGCTATTATGGTATGGTATGATACGATAATAATACTTTCTCACCTCAACCACCACCACCACTAAGTACCGGTATTATACAACTAAAACAACTACCACATCCAATATACCCTCTTCCATATCCACAGGACTGGCCAAAAAAGAAAAACGTCAAGAAATCAACCAGCGCCATCGTAAATGCACGAGAAGGTGAAAGATGAAAGAAAGATAAAGGATAAAGGGTGAAAAAAAATATATGTAGAATGGGGAAGTAAAGTAGTAAGAGAAGCATAAGAATAGTAACCGACAATCGCCTACCAGTACAATACAGCAAAGAAAAGGCGCAAAAATAAATCAAAAATATGATAGAGCGACAAACCATAACTCCACATCCGTTTCTAAAACATTGGTCTAATAAACACGTCACCGCTCCCCCCGCCTCCACTTGTGCCAGCGCCTCCGCTTGCATTCGCAGACTTGGACCCCTTGTTACCGCCACCACCCCTAGTACTTCGAGAGCCGCCGCCACGCCCTCCCCGGGTGCCAGCTTGTGACGCGCCGCCACCACTACTACCGAGATTCTTCCTTCCACCGGAATGCCTCTTCGAACCCCGAGGTCTTCCTCGACCTCTTCGAACCCGTGTGGTAGACGAGTAGGTCGACTTGCTGCTAGACGCAGTAGCAACCACTTGTGTGCCTTTGACTATTGTTTAGTTAGCATTTTATATTCCCCAAGGTTTATCACGCATGTTAGATTGTTGGGTACCTTGCGCCATGAGGCTCATTTGCAGTTCAGACATTCCAGGAGGTCTAAAGTTTGCTGCGTTTGCTGAGCTTTCTCCTCCTCCTCCTCCTCCTCGGCTGGTTTGGGGGAAGTATGACGATGCTTCGCCTGCATCTTCGCCATAATCTTCGCCGTTATCCCCGTAGTCGTCCTCATCAGAATAGGTTTCTTCATCCTCGTTCGGTACGACCTGAGTGAGATCCGCGTCTTGAAGATTCTCGCGCTTCTCTTCCGCGTACTCCCTTGAGAGCTGAAGGAAATCACCTCCAAAAAGCTTGATCCCCTCTGGAGGGAAGGTGACAGCAGCCTCAAGTGACTTGCGATCTAGAAATTTTCCAAATTAGCAATAGAAAATGACTATGGGACAAATAAACATACCCGTCGGAAGCCTTATCCCGATGGTTCTCATCTGCCTATCCTCCAACACAGATTCAACACGCTCCCAACCCTGACATCGCATGATCTTCGCCCGCAATCTCTTGGCATCCTCCATGAATCTAGTAAGGACATCCTTCTCATACTCTGACAATCTAGCAAGCTCAGGATCCTCTCTGATTGGCCTACCAACCCTATTGGATCCTCTCATAGCAGCACCAGACCTCCCACCCTCCCTCACTGGCATGAACCCAAAGTCGTCCGGCACATCAGGCGGAGGGCCATATTCGTCATCCTCATCATCAACAACAAAACCATCATCCTCGTACCCATTTATGAAATGTCGACTATGTGAATTGGCCTCCTGTGGCCCCCCCGTTCGAGTAAGAGCTTGTCTAGCATTTCGCGGCGGTGACGAAACATTGGTAGACTGCATTTGTAATTCGGAAATTGATCCCGTTACTGTTGTCGAAGAGTACAAGGCAGAGGCTGATGTTTTCTGCTTGTTGGTAGATTTGGACGAGCCTTTTGGGAAGCACATACTCACAACCCTCTTGCCTTTTAAGATTGGCTGGGACCGACGATCATTAAGCTGCGAAAATCGACGTTAGTGTCACAAAATTACCATTACCCAAACCGAATTTACCTTAACATAGCTAACATAGAATCCGGCACCATTCTTGACATGTTCTTCAATTATTGCACCCTCGCCAGCCAAATGATGAAATAACCTCTCGCAGTCACTCCTCACCCAACTCTTCCCAAATCCGTACCCTTGCATCTTCTCGCTTCCCGCATCTTTGTGCGCCTTATTCGCGCTACCTCTAAAAGCGTCCATGCAAAACAACATGGTTTTTTCGTTGGTCTGGCTCACAATTCCCAAAGCAGCCCTCGCGTAATCACTGACGTCCTGGGCCTCGTACTCTATCCCAGACGCACAGTTATCGCAGCTGTTACGGCACTCCTGCTCAGGGAACCTTTCACCAAAATATCGTAGGACTTGTACCCGCCTACATTCTGCCTTGTTTTCACAGTATTGCACCACCATTTGCAACATTTCCCTCTGCCTGCGCTTCTGATCGTGACTCCCTTCTCCGTCCTTGATCATCCGGTACAGGGTTGAGGTATCCGGATAGGCGTAGAACAAGAAGCACCCACTGGGTAAACCATCTCTCCCGGCACGCCCAGTCTCTTGATAATAGCCCTCCAAACTCTTGGGAATCGTATGATGAATGACGAATCTCACATCAGGCTTATCAATTCCCATTCCGAAAGCAATAGTAGCAACGATAACATTGAACCTCCTCGCCTGCCAATCCTTCTGCAATCGAATCTTCTCATCCGCTTGGAGCTTTGCGTGAAAGTGCTGAGCCCGTATACCACGCATCCTCAGTTTCTCAGCAGTTTGTTCGCAGTTTTGGCGTGAAAGACAGTAAATGATCCCGGTTTTATTGGCATACTCGGGTCGTTGGCAAATTTCGACTATGTCGTCCAGAACATTCTTCGTCTTGGGTGAAACCTGATAGTTCAAATTCGGTCGATTGAAGCTCTGTGTAAAAGTCTTCGCTCGTGGCATATCCAGATTCAATTGAACATCCATTCGCACTTTTTCGGTGGCTGTCGCAGTCAAGGCGACCCAAGGAACACCGGGATACTTCGACTTCAAGTTACCCAACGTCTTGTAATCGGGTCTAAAGTCATGCCCCCATTGAGAAACACAATGGGCTTCATCAACCACAATTCTTGCCAATTTGCCTCTTCTGTGCAAGTTGAGAAGTGTATTAACCATTTTGTCGCTCTTGGCAATCATTTCCGGAGTTATGTAGAGCAACTGGACCATCTCTTCAACATCCTCATGATACAAGGAGTCGTAGAGTAGCCGACGTTGGTCTTCGCCGATTTCCCCATTGATGAAGAAAGCCATAATATTCAACTTTTGAAGATGGTCAACTTGGTCCTGCATTAGTGACAGCAGTGGAGAAACCACGATAGTAATGCCGTGCGTCTTTCCGGATCTTATGATAGCCGGGAGTTGATAGATGAGCGATTTTCCTCCCCCAGTTGGCATAAGTACAAAGACATCATCGCCAGCCAATGTTGCATTAATAGCCTCGAGTTGGTTGTTCCGGAACCCCTTAAGATTGAAACGGCGCCTTAGAGCATCAGCGACATCACGAGACCATCTATGCCTCATTGCTGGATCGTTCATATCCACGGTTAAAGACCTTTGGACATGCATTCTTGCGCCTGCCTGTAATTGAGCTACCTGGGTATGCCTCATCTGCTGCGGCTTCCCCAGAACTTGATTTATGTTTTTCATAGGCGGTGAGTTAGCAGCCGTGCTGGCTAACGGCTGCCTAAGCTTCGGCCCTCGGACGGCAGTGACCTCGGGCTCATCATCACTTATCATGATGCCGAAATCGGCTGCATCTATATCGCTACCATAATCCTCATCACTCTGTATCGCCGGCGCTGGAGCTTCACCAAATTCTTCTTCCCAGTCTTCAGGAGGTTCCATCGGTGGAGGCGATTCCAGAGGCCTCATAGAAGGCACATTGTAAGGTCTAGCTTGCGGCGGCGGAGAGGAAATGGTCATAGTAAATTGGTCATCGGAACCTTGACTCTTCTTTGGATGAGCCTGTGGGTGCCAGCCCTCCAGTTTTGATGTATTCCGAGGTTGGTCATGCGACTTCTGCCCTCCAGGCGGACTTCCAGCAGCAAATTGAGTCTGTTGGACGATCTGAATCCCACCAATGCGCCCCCCTCCAGGATCACCATCCTCTAGTTGAACTTTCTGTCCTTTCTTTCGGGTTGGTGTTTCAGGCACAAGCGTGGCCTCCGTATGAGCGGCCCGCTTTCTGGATGGGGAAGGTGATTCGTATGAATAATCCCGAACAGACGCACCCTCATACATTTCCGTGTCACTGGTCTCCAACTCCTTGATTCGAGCCTCGTACAGTGCAATCTTTTCCCGTACAGCAGAGTTCTGCTGTGTAAGATCTTGCGGAGGAGTTCTACCCTGATTAAAAAATTCGACCATCCGGTTTGCATTATCGAACCCTTGAGCTTTGAGAGATTCCAACATGTTTTTTAACCGGGTTAGATTGAGCCCCTCAAAGTTGCCTTCGTCGGTGCTTCTCTTCGCCTTTTTTGATTTTTCGGAACGGGGAGTTGGTGGTATTGGGGATTCAGGACGCTTGCTCTTCTTAAGAGGGCTAGGCGGCCTTAATCTTGTAGGAGAATCTTTCTGTAGAGGAGACGGTTGCTTAACACCATTCCGCCGTCGAGGTGATCTCGGTTCCCGGTTATTGGAGACAATATCGGACCCTCTGTAGTTAAAACTTGAGCCCATTTGATCCACAACTTCACCAAAGTCTACATCAGCCAATCCATAGTCGTCGTCGTCCTCCTCCTCCTCGCGCTCCTCCTCTCCCTCCTGAGGACCAAGCGCCTTGCGGCCCGCCAGCTCTGCCACGCCGTCACCGCCAACCTCAACAATCCCAGGTTCCGGTCCGCATCCATCACTGTCGTCCTCACTATCCGAGTTCGGAATAACCCGTCGCCTATCTCGACGGCTTCCAGCAGCAGGCACTGCCCCACACTTTCTAGTGATCTTCACAGTCCTCTTCTTGCTATGGGTAATTACTTCCTCCTCCTCTTCCTCCCGCTCCTCTGTGATCTCAAGCTGTGCGGACGCAGAGCTACTTGGCGTCGTAAGGCGAGTTGTAGACCTGGATACGACAGGTTTTTCCGAGAACTTAACGACAGGTCTTGGTGAAGATCGTTGGCGGGGTATGGGAGAGTTTCGATTGCTAAGATCTGGATATGGTGACTCCCGTAATTGAGGTTGAGCAGGTGAATAAGGAGGCGGTGGCTCGTCGTCAAAAATTGGGTGGGGCACCGGCGAACAATGCTGTCTACTCGAGTCGTCCTCCGGAACCTCAATCCTATCCCTGGACGACCGAACGCCACCAACCCGGGCACTACTCCCTCTATCAACCCTTGGCACCTTTGTAACGACAGGAGCAGGTAGCATTTCCCCAGATGACATAATATCCCTCTGAAACTCATCGCTATTTCTCTTTTTCCGGCGTGTTTGAGCCACCTCATCCGCTCTCCGTGATCCCTCGTGAAACAACCATTCAACTTCATTCCCAGGCGAGCCGTAATCTTCTTCTGGAATGTCATCCTCCATAGGCCGGGGCGTGGGTCTCTTTGGTCTGGTAGCAGTTGATCTCAAACGGGCAGAGGAATCTCGAGTATCAAGCGGGGGTTCATGCCCCGTTTTTCCCGAACTTCCCGAACTTCGTGGAGGTTCAGATGTAGTGATTTGAGGAAGTGGGACACCTTCATCACCTTCACTAGTCAAATCGATAGTATCCACATCCAACAATATGGGCTCCGCACGAGAAGAAGTTGCTGGGGCTCTCCTCCGAGCGGTCAATGCAGTGGCGGTGAGATCTAGAATGAGCACGCTAAGATTAGCAAACCACCGAACCGATTACTCCGGTACCAGGAATTCAGTACCATTTGTTGCCGCAGGGGTGGGATACGCGTTGTTTGCTTCATCCCCAGTTTTTTTCCCAAACCTAGGTGTTCGTGTCGTTATATCCAACGGTGGTGGCACCATCGACTCCTGACCATATGGCGGAGCGCCCCCAGCCTTTGGCCGGCTCGCAAGTTTGTTCCTTCGAGTAGTAACGAAGGGTTCGAGTTGCAAGAACGGCATCTCCCCACCCTCAACCCCGCGAGGATTCTCTTGATGGGCAGACAATGGCAAAGGCGGAGGCGGTAAGCCACGTTCACGGACAAGCGCAGGAGGCATTGTGGAAGAAGCTGGGGTAGAAGTCGCTGCGGGTGTTGGGGGGAGAGCTAAAGGAGGCAAAAGTGCATTGCCGCCGTTCGTACGAGGAGGTGGTACTTGTGGGCTTTCTCGTCGAAACCAAGTGAGGTGTAGCCCGAGATTATTTTTTGTGGTCATAGAGGAGGAAGGACGGACGGCTGTCGAAGCATCACTCTATATCTTGACAAGAACAGGCAGCCGAGAACCAGGGACAAGGTGGTGGTCGCTCGGCGAAAGGAGACGATGCGATTGTCACTCGTAGCACAGGTACTCGAGCTGGGTTGTGGGTTTGGGGTGGGGGGAAGACGCGTCTGTGATTAAAGCGATTACCAATGATTAACTTGTGGTATGTATCGCGTCGTCAATCCCCCAATACCAGTTCTGACTCTGGATCACGTGGGAACAGTTTTCTCCTGCTCCTTCCTTAAACGCCAAATCTTGGCAAAAAACCGGTGGCAACGGACAGCCTATTAACCTGCTAATGCAGTTGTGGTGCAAAGCAGTCCAGTTACAGTAATGGTCTTCGCTTTCATTGGATAGGGAACCCTTTTCGGGCGTGGTGGCCCCCTCGGAGTTCCTGTCGCACCGAACTGTGACTACAACAACAATAAGCACGGCAACAACGCACCGGCACAACTTAAAGACGGCCCACGATCCTCGAGTACAGCAATGACTCCGAAATCGAAGAACACCGACCACATCCGCCAGAAAGAGAGCACAAATCAATGCGTAAAAAGCAAAGCCAACACGAGTAGCCGGCCCTACCTTCAGCCTCTACTTGTACAGTACGATATTCCAGCACTTTGAGTCAACAAGAGTGTACCGTACTGTACTTTAAGTACCGGTACACCCGAATAATCCGAGATCCAGCAGTTTGTCCACCACCACCATACAAAAAGAACAAACAACCCAAAGCATTGGAAGGCACCGGTATCATAACTAAAATGAAGCAAAATGAAGCCGAACCGAACCCACTTAATGTACGAGTACACAAGTGACTAAAATAGATCAACCCTCTGAAATCCCAAAGAGCTGTAAAATTAGGAAACGAAGCGCACAAAAGTGCCATGGCAAGGCAACATGATACGGTAGTAGCTATCTTACTCTTTCGGTTCAACATTCTTTGACACTGGGGTACTCCCAAGGCAAATTTGTATGCGCAGGCTTCAGCTGCCCCTCGCTTGTCCCAATACTTGACCCTCACCCCTACCGATAGTACAAGTTAAGGGTTACAATTCCGGTTCTACATGGATCTCCCCATTCATTTAAGATCTCAATGGGTGGGCAGAAGCAGTGTTTTCACATAACGGTGGGTTGAGCATCCCAATTCTAAAAATTTCCTGTAGTTGGAGGAATATTCAAGTTTTCTTCCTCTAAACTACTGCCCTCTCACCATTCCACTTGTCCTCTACCGCTGCCCAATTCAAAGCAATCATAACCTAACCGGTTGATCAGAGTTCTGGATGCAAATAATCAGTATACTTGGGAATACCGATAAGAGGCGGAGGGGAGATTTATGACCCTATTGATACTATATTTGGTCCAAAAGGCTCAAGCCTAACGTGCTCAAATCACGAGGTGTCACTCGAAACGAAGTTTAACCAATATCTGGGTTTCACCTTACCTAATCTATGCTGGCGGCAGGCTGGCAACCCAAAACGCGTCAACCCGTCGGTGACTTAGAATTAAGCCAAAACACTCAACAAAGCCGCATAAATCCGGATTGGTTATATCATATAACGGATGAAAAATCGTGAAACAAAGCCTCAATCTTATCCACCCCCCCCCCCCCCGCCCCATCACCCACCACGCTAAACACCGCAATGGCCTCCAGGTTCCCTCCAACCCCCCTGGCAGATATATCCACTCTCCGCCGTTGCGCCCTAATCTCGCATATCGAGGCCTACAATCGGGCTTCAAACCTCCCCTCACAAACCCAGGAATCCCACCTCTCGCAGCGAACCGAGTATGAAGCTTCGCTTGTACAAGCTACGACGGAGCTACGTAGGCGGTTGATGGATGAGGAGATGGCGCTTTCGGAGGTTTGCATCATGTTTTTGTTTTTTATGCCAAGTATGAGAGGGGCGTGCAGGACTTATAACGGGGATGGGATTTAGCTGAGTTCACAAATCACAATACCCGACGATGCAGCGTCCCAAGAATCACCGCATAGGAAGCTGCGTAGGTTGAAAGCGGAGAAAGAAGCGTATGATATGGGATTTCAGACGATAGATTACTTGCCCGGTCGGGACTCGCCCTTAAATATTTTACTTGCGTATCGGAACGTGGCTAGAGTGATTGAGCAGACAAAGGTTGCTATCCCTATTGTCGATGAACGACTGAGATCGGTTCAGACACAGATAGAGGCTGAGGAAGGCAATCTAAAGGAGCAGAATAAGCTCACTGAAGCACTGAGGAGGAGGATTGGGGAGCTGGAGGAGGAAGAGCAAAGGATTGAGGTGGGGGTTGTACATGATGATGCTATTAAGGCGATGGATAAGAAGCGGAAGGAGTTATTGAAGAGGACGTCAAAGTTGTTGAGAGAGTTATTGGCGTTCTTGAAGGGTGGGGGACTGGCAAGAATGCTGGCAGCCGAGGATATGGGCGGGCCGGTGGTGGGAGAAGACTTGGAGGTCACGCTCGAGACTGGTTTTGATAAACGAGGGAAGGCGAGGAAAGGGGAAAGGAGAATCGATGAGATGTGGGGACAGGGAGAGGTTGGACTGGAAGAAAGCATGGTGGAAGAGTTTAAGACTCTATTGGAGGTTTGTGGGATCGGGCGATTGATTAAATGGGGGGTTGCTAACAGTGATTAGGAGCTGATGAATGCATCTTTGGAGACTACGCAGTTTGTGAATCTCAAGAAGGATGGGGCCGCAGCGAGATTCTTAGTCAGGGCGAAGGTTGCCGTATATCATCCAAAAGATGCTAGGAAACTGAAACTACTGGACTTTGGTAGTACGGTCGAAGATGGGTGAGGGAGAGGAGGAGGAGGATAATCGCTGTTCATGTGCTGTACAATTAACTTCAACGCAATTTAGTCTAAATGAATATCGTAGTTAATACCCAACTCACTGCTACCATCGGCTGGTATCCGGTAGGCTGAATAGCCCTGAATTGGGTTCTAGCAAGATTCCGGTTGAGCTTCTTGACTTTTGAGTGGCTTTGGTTTGGGTTAAAAGGTTATGTGACAAGTTACGTGCAATGTAAACGATACGAGAGGCTCGGAAGTAATCATCCTTTCGAGTGCTGAGTCGTGGGTGGTGGTAGTATGATGGGTGGGGTCTAAGTCTTGGCGCAAACTCTCCAGAAAGCTCATCTAAATCACTCCTGAGGTCCAAACAAATTGCGGGAGCACAACCGACCCAAAATGTCCGCAATAACGGCCACACGATGGCTCATCCGCCCAAAAGTTACGCCCCCCACCATCTCCAACCGATCCCGCACCATAACAAACTGGTTCAACTGGGGTAAAGAGCCCCCACCAAAGCAGGCCGTCCCTTCACTCACCGAACTTCTCAAGCAATCCCCTAAAACCAAAGCTCCAGTTGGAACCTTCAACAACCAGCGTGGTGGCCTCGCGGGGTCGTCCATCTTCGGCGATGAATCCACCGAAGTCGCTGCTACAGAATCGAGCATGGGCGCTTTCTCGACTATTCACATCCGCGATCCGAATCGTGAGCACTGGGCGTGGCCGAAGCGAGCAACGGCCAGGGAGGTACGGCGTCGCGGGCGATTGACGAAGAGGGAAATGCTATTACAGACGGAGAAGGAGCACTTGGCCAAGTCACATATGTTCAAGACGTCTGTCAAGAAGTTGGCGCCGATAGCACGGCAGATTCAGGGGAAGAAGATTGAGGATGCAATTATTCAGATGAGGTTTTCGCCGAAGGGAGCAGCTAGGGATGTTCTCGGGCATTTGTATGCTGCCAGGAACGAGTCGGTGGTCAGGAGGAAGATGAATCCAGAGCAGACGTATATTGAGCAGGCGTGGGTTGGGAGGGGGACGTATGGGCGGGATCAGAATCACAGGGCGCGTGGTAGGATCGATATGCTTAGATTACCATATACCAGTTTGTTTGCCCCGCTCGATTTGGGAATATTTTTGTGATCGAGGCGCTGACCAGTGTTTTTATATAGGCATTACTGTGGTTCTGAAGGAGCAGATTACGAGAGATAGGATTGCGAAGGAGAAGGAAGAGAAGAGGTTACGGAAGAAACCTTGGGAGCAATTACCCAGCAGACCTCTTGTTGGCCAGACACAGTACTACAGATGGTAGTATCTTGTGCAGTGGGCAGTATTATACCCAGCACGATTGCACAATGTAATCATAGACCGGTGTAAAATTTTTTTTAGAACATTACAGTGCCGAACAGGTTGTAGAATCCCTGCTTCTGTGGCGAACACCTATCAAAAGATGCGGATAGTAGAAAGTGTGTGTGGTGATTGTTAGTTATTTCACGTTGGAAATGATGCCGATGAATTCCAGGTACGGTATCACGTCCAACGAGAGGAGAGGTTGGACAGACAGATAGGCCCTTACATGAGACAGCAGGGTGGACCTTGACTCACCTGCGGCTCACATCATAATTTTGGCCCCTCCCCCCCCCCTCTGCAAATCACATATTTCTCCATGCTCTTCACTCCCCTTCACACCATCTTCCCCCACCACCTCCGTCTTCGCACCATCTCATCTCTACCATCAAAATTTACCGCAACAACAACATTCCAGCCAAAAGCTTATTTTCCATTCAGAATGGCTTCGGGATCTAGAAGGGAGCAGCCGGCTTGGACCCCGCCATCACCTCACGGGGCTCCCCTCCCACCACTTCGCATTCATAATTCACTAACGAAGGAGAAGGACCTGTTTGTTCCTATCGACCCTAGTGGTAGGAAGATTACCTGGTACTGCTGTGGGCCTACAGTTTATGATGCGGGGCATTTGGGTCATGCGCGGAATTATGTCACTACAGATGTCTTGCGGAGGATATTGAGGGATTATTTCGGGTTCGAGGTGCAGTTTGTGCAGAATGTCACGGATGTTGACGATAAGGTCGGATTTTTTTATTTTTTTTCTTCTTCGGATTTTTGGAGCGGGGGTATATGGGACGGCTGAACGGATTGCTAAATTGGTGGGTGAATATAGATTATCCTGAGGGCTCGCCAGCAGCATCTGCTCGAGGAATTTGTCTCTCAGAATTCCTCTATTACTCCGGAAGTTGCGTCTATTGTGTCTGGAGCTTGGGCTGCATATCTGAAGAAGAATACAGCAGCCGGTGACGATGTGACTCCTGGGATCTTTGAAAATTGGGCCACGAGCACTCAAAAGGAGATTATGGGTCTTATTCTTAAAGAGCGAGAGCGGAAGCTTAATCCCTCTTCTAAGGCTGAGGAAGAGGAGGAAGTAATCCTAGACGAAAAGTCTACAAAGCTGAAGATGCACCTCACAACCCTGCACACCGCCTCGCTTGTGCTACAAAATATCCCGGAAGACTCGAAGGATTTTTGGAGTGCAACATCTTCAATCCTACTCCCATATCTAGATTCATTAAATCAGGGCCGGGAATATCCTCCTGAGGTATTTAGCAAACTTACCAGTTACTGGGAGAACCATTTTAATGAAGACATGGCAACACTCAATGTCCTCCCCCCTACAACGGTTACTCGTGTGAGCGAGTTCATCCCCGAGAACGTAGCATTTGTAAAGAAGCTCGTCGATAAAGGATTTGCATATCCCACAGCAGACGGGTCGGTCTACTTTGATATAGCAGCGTATGAAGCCGCCGGCCATCATTATGCCAAGCTTCAGCCATGGAATAGAGGCGATGAGTCCCTGATTGCAGATGGTGAGGGTGCTCTGACATCGGATAAAAGCGCAGCCCCACCAAATACTGTTGAAGTAGGAGAGGAGGGAAAGCAAAAACTACCAACTAGCAAAAAGACACCACAAGATTTCGCTCTATGGAAGGCATTTAAAGCAGAGAAGCCAGGGGAACCAAGCTGGGATAGTCCGTGGGGCAAGGGACGACCTGGATGGCATATCGAGTGCTCGGTCATGTGCTCAGAAGTCTTGGGTGGTCAGGTTGATATTCACTCTGGAGGGATTGACCTTGCGTTCCCGCACCATGACAATGAGATTGCCCAGAGCGAGGCGTATTGGGATGGGTATGTTCTATCTAAAACGTCTAGTTCATCGGAATCCGATAGCGCTGACCATGGGAGATGCTGTGACACCCCCAAAACCGCTGACGGAAAGCACCAATGGGTAAACTACTTCCTCCACATGGGCCATCTATCAATCCACGGCAGTAAAATGTCCAAGAGTTTAAAGAACTTTGTTTCCATCCGTGACGCACTCACCCGCGGGGGATGGACCCCGCGAGGTCTTCGAATAGTCTTCCTATTAGGCGGGTGGAAAGAAGGCATCGAAGTTCGGGAGGGGGTTCTGATGGAGGCTAAGAGCTGGGAGGCCACGATAGCAAAATTCTTCTCCAACGTGAAGGCGCTGATAGCAGAGGAGGAAGAAGAGGAGAAGAGAGGGAACCGGTCCAAGCAACTGTTTGGGCCTTTGGAACATGCTATATATAAAGAGTACCCCCTTCTATCTCATCATTAACTCTTTGTGAATCATGCTGATGAGACTAAAAAGCCTCGATACCGCCCGCCAAAACCTCCACGCTGCCCTCTGCGACAACTTTAACACCCCCGCCGCAATGAAAGCCCTGACCGACCTAATCGGCTCGACAAACAAATACATGTCCCAAACCAATTCCCTGGCCGCTGTCAAGGAAATCGCCAGATGGGTCACGCGGATTGTGGCAATCTTCGGCCTGGACTCGACCGGCACTCCGAACGGCTCTGATCGCATCGGCTGGGCGGACTCCACCTCCACCACCACCACCTCCTCTTCCACAGGCGCGGAAGACATCATGCTACCGTACCTCCGCACCCTCTCTACGTTCCGCGACAACGTCCGCACCCTGGCTATCTCAAGCCCCAAGGACACCATCTCGAAGGACCTCTTACTGCTTTCAGACCGCCTCCGCGATTATGACTTGGCAAACCTGGGCGTTGCGCTCGACGACAGAGACTCAGCCAAAGGCGTGCCGGCACTTATTAAATTCGTCCCGGCGGAGGAACTCATAGCGGCACGGGAGGAAAAGGAGCGTCGCGGCGCCGAGAAAGAGAGGAAGAAGGAAGAGGCAAGACTTAAGAAGGAAGAAGAAGATAGGAGGAGGGAGGAATTGGCGAAGGTCAGCCCCTTGGAGATGTTCAAGACGGGTAACTACTCAGAATGGGATGAAAATGGGATTCCTACGAAGGATAAGGAAGGAGCGGAAATTACGAAGAGTGGGAGGAAATCGCTGGTTAAGGCTTGGGAAAAGCAGAAGAAGCTGCATGAGGGGTGGTTGAAGGCAAAGGGCGGCGCAGCTTGAGTGGGAAAGGGTTGGGGGCGAGTGATTGGTTGTGAGGGGTTTCTTTCTTTCTTCAATTCTTTTAGAATTGTGGAGGTGGATTGTCTCTCTAGGTATTGACTGGGTAAACCCGGACGTCGTGGGTGTGGTTAGTTAGAATATATATTTTGTGTTGTGTTCTACATATCGTGATTCATTGAAGGTAGAAGATAATGTACTCGGGAACTGTGCTAGTACAAATAACTAACTGTCTTGATATCATACACCCAGTAACCCACCACATTGTCCGCGCCACCCACCCATCCCATCCCAACCGCACCATACCGCACACCAGCCAGCCAGTCAATCCGCGTCACGCCCTTGAGTACAAACCTCGGATAAGACCCCGGAGAAAAAAAAGGTTAAAAAAGGGCTGAAAACAAACGGAGCTCTATTATAGCCTTTAGGGGGGAGCAGGTATCATAATGTCGCAAGAAAAAAGCGCAAGAAAAAAAAGAACAAGGCCTCAATAAAATCTACAAGAAGCATCTTCTCCCTCCTCAACATCTAAGATCAATCCCAGCTCTCTTCTCCCCTTCTCTAACCTCAAACATAATTTGCACAGCCATAAACAGCGCCGTGCACGCAAGAAGAACGAACCCGAATCCCTCCCAACTCCCCAACACGCCGCGCATCAGATCCCTAACGCCCTCAACACCAATGGCAAATCCAACAAGGTTCGCCCCCATCATCATAAGCACGTTCCCAACAGCACCGAGGCCAGAAAGGTACCTATACGCCCTCTCCCGCCCCTCAAATCGTCGCTTGGGGAACACCTTCCGGCAAACCAGTTCCGGCATGACGAACAGTACTACAAGCCAGCCCCATGCAAGGAGTTTAAAGCTGAGGTCGTGCCAGAGTGCGACGAAGGTGAAGACAACCACCATGTTTACGATGGGCCGACTCGCGCCGCCGAAGGGGATGTATATGTAGCGCACGATCCAGCGGTTGAAACTACGGTGCCAGGCGCGCCAGAAGGCAAGCGCTGAGTAGTTGTTGCTCATGCAGCGCAACATGTTCTCCGGCGGGTCCACGTGGTCCACTAGTGCCCAGAGGCGGAAGAAGCGCCAGGGGATGAGCAGTTTGAGCCAGATGATGTGCAGGTTGAAGTACCCGATCATGGAGAGTTGGAAGGGCGTATCAGAGGACCAGGAGTCATAGGCGTGTCCGGTTTTGCTGATTGCGACGACATAGAGGTAGTGGAGGACTAGCTCCATTGTTAGGATGGAGGAGAGGAGGCGGAGGCCGTATTTTATCACAAGGGTTGGGGAGGTGGTTGGTTGGGGGTAGCGTTGCTGGGAGCATGACTGTTAGTGATCAGAGGGGAGGGAGGGGGGAGGGAGGGGGGTACCTGGTGAACGTAATCGTTGAAGGTGATGATTGGCCCCGCGAGGTATAATGGCGAGTATAAAACGTACGCAAGGTAGTTGAAGAATCCATAGTCTTCCATGGCGGCTGGTGTATCGATCCTATCCCGCTCGCTGATATTTGTAGGGTCCAGGAGTTTTTTCTTTTGCTCGAGAATCAGTCGGGCGCCCTGAGTTTCTGCATCATTTGAGGAATCTTCCTCTATTTCCGCCTCCCCTTTCCCGTCTGCTCTTTCGACGTCTCTTCTTCCTATAAGACTACGTACCTCCAAAACACTTCCCTCATCTCTTCCAGCAACCACATCGCCTGCTTCCTCCAGTCGCTTGGCGGCCCAGTAGTGATCCATGTTGTAAGAAATAAGTCGTAAAACTGTAATATTGAAGCCAATTTCCCAGCGCGGGAGTAACCCCCCACTGAGGAAGTGATCCATCGCATACCCGACCCCAGCGCCTTCTCCAGCAATCAGCCATGGGAGGATGAGGCGGAAGTGGTAACCCTCAAAGTACTCATTCGCAAAAAGAACACCAATGTTGAATCCCCAAGTCAAGATTGGTACAAAAATAGAGCTGGGATGAAAGAACGAGATGAGCCAGTTCGCGATGAGGATAACAAGGATCTTGATGATACTGAGCGAGTGTAGCGCCGTAAGGAATATAACTGCGAACAAGATGTCAAAGTACTTTCGTCGGTTGATGTTGTGCGATGGGCGATACGAGGAATTGTGTGGTGGGGTGGGAAATAGTGTGGAGAAGAGCGCATTGAAGCCGCGGCGCAAGAGGAAATGGCCTGCGAGAACTCCCGCGAGGATGGGTATGTTGTCGCGGAAATTGGAGTACTGCTGGTCGGAATTATCCACTTTTCGCCCAGGGATCCAGCCAGGAGAAAGAAGGGGCTCGAATTTAGGGTAATTGGGATGCGATTCTGTTTCATGTAGTCTTTCAGCAGTAGCTCCTAGGGTTGAGATGGGAAAATGTTTCTTTGAAGGAGGCGCACACCTTTACTTATATCATACGTGGTCTTGAACATTAAGATTACAGCTATTCCCACGCCGATAGTGTATAACCAGAGCTCGGGGGTGCCCCATTTCGACGGCGAGGACTCCTTGCGTAATTTTTGGCTACGTGAACTCTCGCCATTGCGTGAGGTTCCTGCTAAAGATGGAGCGGCGGGGTTTTTAGGAGGGGAGGAGGACCGTGGTGTATTCGCAGTCAAGCGAGAGTCGAGTGTGTCTAGTGAGAAGATGGAGTGGATAGTGGAAAAACGCAGCATGACTGCTATTGGCCGTGCAGGTCCAACAAAACTGGTTGCTGCTCAAAAGGGAGTGTGGAAGGGAGAGAGGTGGAAAACTCTCCCTCTTGGTATGGTATGTAGAAATGAGGAATAAAGGGAGAACTCAAACGAGGCTATTTATATACTTTGTCGCTTAAAGAGTGAATGCTCGGGAAGGTGACGGCTTCAAGGAGGGAGAGGGCGCCCCAATGCAATATTTAAAAGGAAGGGAAGGTAAGAGAAGTGGTTCGGAGGGATGGTTACAGTTATTGCAAGTTCTGCAAGTTATGGTATTGACGCCGAGGCTCACTATGGCTCTGTGAGTTCTGGGATGTTCGGAGCCTGGGGTTGAGCTGAACACGAGAGATGGGCTCAGGGGTAGAAGAGATTCAGCTCACGGTAATCTAATCTGATAATCTAACCCCACATTACGAGATAGCTTTCGCGCAACAACACGAAAATAAATCCCAAGCCTGGTTTTCCTCACTGCCCAAGGTTTGCCCATTCCAGAAACCTGTTCTCCCTCCGTAGGGGACGGTACACAAGACCTACTCCACTAACTACCATCCCTTAAAACAACAACACAAAATATCTCTCTCCTTTACCGATACCTTCCACCTCGGGTGCTTATATTATCCCAATTCTTGTAACCATCATGTCGGGACTGCAGCCTGTCTTACCTTCGAATCAAGCTCCCTCGACTTTCGAGTATGGTGGAGGTGGCGCCCCTTTGCGTCCTAGCTTCCACGCCAGCGCCATTCGCTAATTCCTCAATTTCACAGATGAGATTTCAGCAATAGTTCTCGATCCGGGTACTGCCTGGATTCGCGCGGGGTTCGCGGGCGAGGACACTCCAAAGTCTGTTATTCCCAGCGATTACGGTGTACTCGAAGAGGCCGGCGAGAATGGAGGGAAAAAGTATTTCATTGGCGACAACGACGTCCACTCAATACGGCCAGGCATGGAAGTCAAGAACCCGATGAGCGATGGAATAGGTGTGTAGTCTGCTCCCCTCCCCTCCGGTGTGTGGGGCTCGGTTAATGCGCGCACAATCTGAATGCCTCGGATGCCAGGGCCCCGAAAGAGCACATAATATCGCTAATACTTGGATAGTTGCCGACTGGGAGGCTGCGACTATACTCTGGCGTGAAGCAATCACCCCACGTTTGACTACAGCACTTTCTGAGCATCCCCTACTGATGACCGAACCGTCATGGAACCCTCCTAAGAATCGGGAAAAGACAATTGAGGTTGCATTCGAGGATTTTGATGTTCCTGCATTCTATCTTGCTAAAGCTGGTGTATGCGCTGGATTTGCCAGCGGTAAGTCTACAGGGTTGGTAATCGATGTCGGAGCTTCAAGCATCTCAGTTACTCCTATCCACGATGGGCTTGTCCTTAGAAAAGGCTGTGTTAGATCACCTTTGGGTGGAGAGTTCCTTTCCAACCAGATCAGAGCATACTTTGAGTCGGCGAATATTCCGTTATCTGCACACTATCAGGTTCTCTCCAAGACCGCTGTGGAGGTTGGGAAGCCGGCAGAAGCTACGTACCGCACCTTTGCTCCTGGAGAGGAGCCTACAGAATCTTACAAACGCTTCCAAGAGGAACGTGTATTGACCGAGTTCAAAGAGTGCACAGCGCAAGTTTGGGTTGGCCCTGGCCCACTACCGGGCAACAATAACCCACCTCTTGAAGCTGCCCACGCAATTCTCTCACCTGGTGGAAGGACCTTTGAATTCCCTGATGGCCATAATTTGGTCTTCAATTCTGAGCGCTTCCGTATTACAGAAGGCATTTTCCATCCGCCTTCTATGTTGACTGCACCAAATCCAGATCCACAGACCACCCCTGGCCTCAACCAGCTCATAGCGAATGCTATGAAAGATATTGATGTCGAGCTCCGGCAAACGATTCTCAACAGTATCGTCATTACCGGGGCCGGAAGTCTCCTCTATGGCTTTACAGATAGAGTTAATGCTGAGATTGCCGCAGCTTTCCCTGCGCCTAGGGTTAGAGTCATGGCTGCTGGGAATAGTGTTGAGAGGAGGTACGCTAGCTGGTTGGGAGGGAGTATCTTGGCAAGTCTGGGGGCCTTCCACCAATTATGGGTTAGTAAGAAGGAGTATGAGGAGCATGGTAAACTTTTATCTCTCTTTCTAGGATGTAAGCATGTAGCTAATCTTTATAGGTCCCAACATTGTCGAGAAGAGGTGTAAGTAGGTGTTTTTGTTTAGGACTGGAGTGGCGATGTGCTAGTTGCGGAGGCTAGGGGGAGTCGGTAGAGGTGTGAGATTGCTTAGGCGTCGGTTGCGTGGCAAGTACTTTCTTGGGTTGCTGGTTAACCATGCAATTTGGTCTTGCCCTGTTATTTATATATATATATTATTGTGGATATAGCGAGATTTTGTGCGTCGTTTGTAAGTTACGATTATGGGTTCTGATACCGGTGTGATACGATCTTTCTTAGGCTCTTGGTGTCAGAACCGCTACAGTAGAGAGGGGATTTGTGATTTACTGAGCCCTGCTGGGCTATCGTACTTTAGACTAGAAATCGTTGACTTGGTATGGCAGCTGGTCAGTGGAGACATTGCCGCTCGTCGCGTTGAGGGATTCGCATTCTCAGCAGAACCATCTCACGATATTATTAGACCTGCGCAACAAAGGTACTTGCCCGATATTGGCAGCTTGGTTTTCCATTGACCCCCGATCCCAATACCGTTGCGGATGTTTAATACCGTATCATATTTTTCTCGCAATCTGAGGGTAGGGCTTGTCACAGTTAGGTTTCTTCCCTCAACGAAATTATAGCACAAATTGTCGGCTTCTGGGTGACTGTTGAAAGTCTGGGCTGCGGAGGTAATGATTTACGCTGAGGATTTTACGCAGTGGACTGAAACCGCTTAAGTGGACATGAAGATCATGATTGTTTGTGATAACTTGATGAAAGGAAAGACTTGAGGAAAGTTGTGAACAGGAAGGAAGGTGTGAAGCGAGCAAGGGTTGGAAGGAAAGAAAAACAAGGGGGGTGAAAGCATTTTCAGTTGCACGTCTTTTGACTAGCGCGTACGTATACCTCAGCAGCCACAGAGTGCGGGAACATCCTACATCAAGTACGGCCATTAAACTACTATTTCTAACAGTTACTGTTCGTATATGGTTTTCTGCTCCTCTCAAATATGGTTCCTTTCTCCTCTCAAATATTTCTTTCAGCCCTTTATGTTTTCATACTCGTTACTGGTTGACTTGAAAGCCTATTGTGTGTTCTTTCATTGTTCCTTTTGTTC
>Ga0307513_10002711_pt1 | contig 24373 bp, 17 predicted proteins | sample 15_EM_MG_FD_202174 | JGI IMG/M metagenome (GOLD analysis project Ga0307513, IMG submission 202174) | Populus trichocarpa ectomycorrhiza microbial communities from riparian zone in the Pacific Northwest, United States - 15_EM | ecosystem: Host-associated > Plants > Roots > Unclassified | place...
CCGGCGGCCGGGTTCGTCTGGAGGTCAGCCAGAGTGGTGGGCAGGTGCTGTTCAGCTGCACCGACGACGGCCGGGGGATCGACCTCGATGCCGTCCGTCGGGAGCTGGGCCGAGGCCGCCCGGACCGGGACACCCTGGACGACCAGCAGGTACTGGACCTGCTCGTGCTCGGTGGCGTGAGCACGGCGACGACGGTCAGTGAGGTCTCCGGTCGGGGGATCGGGCTGGACGTTGTCCGCGACGCCGCCACCCAACTGGGCGGGCGGGTGGCGATCCGGACCCGTCCGGGGGTCGGCACCACCATCGACCTGACCGCCCGGCTGTCCCTGAGCGCGCAGGAAGTGCTGCTGGTGGACGACGGGACGGTGACAGCGGTGCGGCTGGCCGCGGTGCTGGAGACGGCACGAGTCAGCGCCGACGACATCAGCGCCGGGCTGAGCGGCGAGACACTTCGCCACGGCGGTCGGGACTTGCCCTTCCTGCCACTGGCTGCCGCGTTCGGCGACGGTACCTGCACCGGTCGGTCGCGGCCGACCTGGTCGGTGCTGATCCTGGCCAGTGGGTTCGGCCCGGTGGCGATCGGCGTCCGGCGCCTGGTCGGGACCGCGACCATCGCGATCCGCCCGCTGCCTGGACGGGCACCGGTCGCCCCCCTGGTCAGCGGCGTCTGGCTGGACGTCGATGCCCAGCCCCGACTGCTCCTGGAACCGGGAGAGCTCACCGCGCTGGCGATCACCCGTCGGGTGGCGACCGTCGTCCCGCCGGCCCCGCTGGCCCCGATCCTGATCGTTGACGACTCGCTGACCACCCGGATGCTCGAGCAGAGCGTGCTCGAATCGGCTGGCTACCGGGTGGAACTGGCCGCTTCCGCGGAGGAGGGCCTGGCGATGGCCGCCCGCAAGCCGTACGCCCTGGTCCTGGTCGACGTCGAGATGCCAGGGATGAACGGCTTCGAATTCATCGAGCAGACCCGGGCCCGCCCGGAACTGCGGCACCTGCCGTGCATCCTGGTGACGTCGCGGGCCTCGGCGCAGGATCGGGAGCGCGGGATGGCGGCCGGCGCCCGCGCGCACATCGACAAGCGCGAATTCCACCAGGGCACGCTGCTGGACCGGATCTCCGAACTGTTGGCGGGCTGACGTGCCGCCCATCCTCCGGCCGGTCCGGGTGCTCGTGGCCGAGGACTCCGCCCGGCTGCGCACCCGGATGATCGACGCGCTCAGCGCGGATCCGGGGATCGAGGTGATCGGCCAGGCAGCCGACGGCCGCAGCGCGATCGAGCGGTGCCTGGAACTGCGACCGGACGTGGTCACGATGGACGTGATCCTGCCGGTCATCACCGCGCTCGCCGTGACCGAGCAGCTGATGCAGCGCTGCCCGACCCCGATCCTGATCATCTCCACGGCCACCGATCCCGGTGAGCTGGTGGACACCTTCGCCGCGCTTGCCGCCGGCGCGGTCGACGTCCTGGAGAAGCCCCGGGCCGGCGGCAAGGACGACGTGGACTGGAACCGGCGGCTCGTCTCCACGGTCAAGCTGGTCGCCCGGATCCAGGTGATAACGCACCTCGGCAAGGGCGCGGGCCGGGCTGCCGAACCGGCCGAACCGGCCGAGCTGCCAGTGGCCTCGATGCCGCCGCCGCGCTCCGCGCCCCGATCGCACCGCTCCCACGTGGCACCGGCGCACCAGCGCGAATCCGGCGCGTTCTCGGTGGTGGGCATCGGCGCCTCCACCGGCGGGCCGGCCGCGGTCGCCACCGTGCTCTCCGCCCTGCCGAAGTCCTTCCTGCTGCCGGTGCTCCTGGTGCTGCACGTCAGCGACCACTTCGGACCGGCGATCGCGAGCTGGCTGAACGACGTGACCGGCCGTCGAGTCCGGCTGGCCGAATCCGGTGAGCCGGTCAGCGCCCTCGGTGGCCAAGTGATCATGGCTCCGCCCGGCCAGCACCTCGCCGTCCGCGGCGGTGTGCTGCGGCTCAACCAGGATCCCGAACGGCACTCCTGCCGGCCCTCGGTCGACGTGCTCTTCGAATCGCTGGCCTACGAGTTCGGGCCGCGGGTGGTGGCCTGCCTGCTCACCGGGATGGGCAAGGACGGTGCCGCCGGGTTGCTTGACGTGCACCGCAGCGGCGGGCTCACCATCGCCCAGGACGAGATCTCCAGTGTGGTCTTCGGAATGCCCGGCGAAGCGGTGCGGCTGGGAGCCGCCCAGCACGTCCTGCCGGTCGATCAGATCGGCCCGACGCTGGGCCGATTGGCTACTGCCGAGGTGGGGTCACGATGAGCGCCGGCCGGACCGTACTGATCCTGGACGACAGCCTGACCGTGCGGATGGACCTGGTCGAGGCCTTCACCACCACCGGCTGGACCACTGCGCCCTGCGCGACGGCCGCCCAGGCCTGGGAGTTCCTGGCCGGGAACGTCGTCGACGTGGTGGTTCTCGACGTGCTGCTCCCGGACGCGGACGGGGTCGACATCCTTCGTGCGTTGCGCACCGACCCAGCGACCGCGACCCTGCCGGTGCTGATGCTCTCCTCCGAGGCACAGGTCAAGGACCGGATCCGGGGCCTGCGGACCGGCGCCGACGAGTACGTCGGCAAACCGTACGACTCCGCCTACCTGGTGGCCCGGGCGGAGGAGCTGGTCCGGGTCCGATCCGGTAGCCGGTCCGACGAAACGGAGGGTCTGCCCAGGATCCTGGTGATCGACGACAGTGCAACCGTCCGGCAGATGCTCCGGGAGGCGCTGGAGCGCAACGGCTATGAGATGCTGGCCGCCGCTTCCGGCCTGGAAGGACTGCGGCTGGCGGCGGCTGCCCGGGTGGACGCGGTAGTGGTGGACGGCGGTCTGCCGGACATCGACGGTGCCACCGTGATCCGCCGGCTCCGGCTGGACGCGGCATTGCGCGGCCTGCCCTGTCTGTTGCTTACCGGTTCCGATGACGCGGGCGCCGAGTTGGGGGCGTTGGACGCCGGAGCGGACGCGTTTGTCCGCAAGGACGCCGACCCCTCCGTGGTGTTGGCCAAATTGTCGGCAGCGTTGCGCCGGGCTTCCGAGGGCACCCCGATCCTGGACACCGCCAGCCTGCTCGGGCCGAAGAAGATCCTGGCGATCGGCGGTGACGCCACGCTGCTGGCGTCGCTGGCGAGCATGCTCCGGGGCGAGGGCTACGACGTCGTGCCGGCGCATTCCGGGGATGAGGCGCTGGAGTTACTGACGTTCGAGGCCATGGACTGCATCCTGCTCCAGCTGTCCGACCGGGACGAGAGCGGCCTGGAGATGTGCCGGCGGATCAAGTCGGCGCCCGGGGTCCGGGATGTGCCACTGGTGCTGATGGCGGTCGACACCGACCCGCGAGCAATGATCGAGGCGCTCGCCGCGGGCGCCGAGGACTACGTGCTGCCCACCGGCGACGTGCAGGTGCTGGCCGCCCGGATTCGGGCTCAGCTGCGCCGTCGGCAACTCCAGGACGAGTACCGGCTGTTGCGGGAGACGTTGCTGCATCAGCAGATTGAAGCCGCGGAGGCCCGGGCCGCCGCCGAGATCGCGCTGACCAAGGCGGCGATGGTCGAGGAGCTCGAGCGAAAGAACCTGGAACTGGAGGCGTTCAGCTACTCGGTCTCGCATGACCTGCGGGCGCCGCTGCGGACGGTTGACGGGTTCACCCGGGCGCTCAGCGAGAGCCTGGAACACCTGGACGAGAAGGGCACCCGGTACGTGGAGCGCATCCACGGCGAGGTGGCCAGGATGAACGAGATGATTGACGACATGCTCGAGCTGTCCCGGATCGGGCGGGCCCAGTTGCGCCGCGGTGACGTCGACCTCGCCACGTTGGCCGGCGTGATTCTCGCCGACCTCGCCGCCGGCGCACCCGAGCGCCAGGTGACGGTGGTGATCGATGCGCAGCTGCGGGCCTCGGCGGACCCGCGACTGATCCGCAACGTCTTCGAGAACCTGCTCGGCAATGCCTGGAAGTTCACCGCGAAGACCGCGGCCGCGATCGTTGAGGTCGGCTGCGAGCAGAGCGACCAGGGCGTCACGTACTTCGTCCGGGACAACGGCGACGGATTCAACATGGCCCGGGCGGAAAGACTTTTCAGCCCGTTCCAACGATTCCACAGCCAGGCGGACTTTCCCGGTACCGGAATCGGGCTGGCCACCGTGCACCGGATCGTCGACCGGCACGGGGGTCAGGTGTGGGCCGAGGCGGAGGTCGGCCAGGGGGCGACCTTCCGCTTCACCCTCCCTCCTAACCCGCGCGCCGATTCCGGTGATCAACCCTCATGAGGTCCTGATTCAGCTGCCCTTGGTCATCCAAGCACCGAATCGCGGCTTGCGGCCGAACCCGCCGCACCACCGGCAGGGCCGGTGCGAGAAGCCGAAAACCGCACCAAAATGCTTTCCCGCGCCCTTGCAGCGCCGGCAGCGGCGGTACGGGTGTCGGCGGACGGACACCAAGTATCCGGCGAGCGCGAGGAACGCCAGCACACCGAGCGTGAGGTCCATCCGGCCAGCCCACCACGCCCCACCAGCGGTGCGGGTGCGACACCCGGGCCGGAATCGGACCTGATCAGTCAAGTTGGGGTGCGGCGGGCGGCGGATCGGCTGAAACCGCTCAGATCCAGCTGGGCAGCCACATCCGGTCGCTCCACGAGGATTGCGGAATCACCTGCGCGCTGTACACCGGCAGGAAGAACCAGAAGGTGACAACGGCGAGCACGACCACACCGCCGGCCGCCAGCGCACCGCGTTTGCGTCGTTGCTCGCTCTGCCCCGGTGCCCCGAGCGCCATCCCCAGCACATAGGTCACGGCCAGGATCACCCAGGGGGTGAAGGCGATCGAGTAGAAATTGAAAATCGTCCGCTGCTGGAAGGCGAACCAGGGCAGGTAACCGGCGGCCAGTCCGGCCAGCACCGCACCGGCTCGCCAGTCCCGGCGCAGCACCCACTGGAACAGCAGCACCCCGATCGCCAGAGTCGCGCCCCACCAGATCACCGGGTTCCCGAACGCGGTGACCGCCTCCGAGCACTGGGCGACCTTGCAGCCCTTCTCGCCGAGTTTCGGGCCCAGGTAATGGAATGCGGTCGGCCGGCCCATCACGATCCACGACCACGGGTTGGCCATGTACGGATGGGGGTCGTGCAGGTTGACGTGAAACTCCAGCATCTGGCTGTGGTAGTACCAGAGGCTGCGCAGCGAGTCGGGGACCCAGCCGAAATGCGGCGACGGGTGATCGGCGGCCCAGAGCCGGTCGTAGGCGTTGTCGGAGAGGAACCAGCCGGTCCAGGACGCCAGGTAGACGGCCAGCGCGATCGGTGCCATCACCAGGCCCGACAGGAAACCCCAGAGCATCGAGCCGGAGAACCAGTGCCGCAGGCCGACCGCGCGCCGGGCGGCGGCGTCCCAGCCCAGCGCCATCAGCGTGAAGACCAGCGCGAAGTAGACGCCGGACCACTTGGTGCCGATGCACAAGCCCAGGCAGACCGCGGCGGCCACCCGCCACCAGCGCACCCCCATCCACCACGACAGCGAACGCCAGGTGTGGGTGTCGAACCATGATCCCTCTTCGGCGATCGCCGATTCTCGCGCCGCGCGCTCGATCAGCCGTTGGCGGCCGGTGTCGCGGTCGATGAGCAGGCAGCCGAAGGCGGCGAGGGCCCAGAACATGACGAAGATGTCGAGCAGGCCGGTGCGGGAGTGGACGTAGTGCTCGCCGTCGACGGCGAGCAGGAGGGCGGCGGTGACGCCGAGGAGGGTGGAGTGGAAGAGGCGGCGGGCGATCAGGGCGAGCATGAGGATGGACAGGGTGCCGATCAGGGCGGCGGAGAAGCGCCAGCCGAAGCTGCTGGTGGGGCCGAAGATCCATTCACCGGCGCCGATCATCCATTTGCCGACCGGGGGGTGGACGACGAAGTCGGGGTCGGTGGTGAAGACGTTGGTGTCGCCGGCGACCCATTTGGGGTCGACGATTTTTCCTTCGCCGGCCCATTTGAGTTCGTAGCCGGCCTTGATCATGGACCAGCCCTGTTTGACGTAGTAGGTCTCGTCAAATACGAGGGTGTGGGGGCGGTCGAGGTGCCAGAACCGGAGGATGCCGCCGAAGGTGGTGACGGCCAGGATCGCCAGCCAGCCCCAGAGCGGCATCGCCGATCTGGGGTTCACGGGGGGCGGGTCCGGCACACGAGCCGTCGGCGCGTCCACGACCTGGGTCGTCACGCCGGTCATCGTAGAGGCAGAGCCTGAGTACCGGGCGACGGTGTGCTCAGCGGGGCCCAGACCTGAAAGGATGCGCCGATGCGCCGCGAGAGCTCGACCAGGCCCAGCCTGCGGGTGCGCCCCGGGACAATGATCGTGCTGGTCGGCTTGGCCGCACTGGCCGCCGGCTTCGCCGTCACCTCCGGTCTGTGGGCCCACCCCTCCGCCCGGATCGTCGCCGCCAACGTCCCGGACGGGATCCACTACACGTGGTGGCTGGGGCACACCCCGCACGCGCTCGGCCTCGGCGAGAACCCGTTCCACACCGTCGACCTGAACTGGCCCGAAGGCGTCAGCGCGATGAACAACACCACGCTGCTGCTGCCCGCCGTCCTGCTCTGGCCGGTCACCGCGCTGGCCGGCTCGCTGGTCACGCTCAACCTGCTGAACGTGCTGGCCGTCCCGGCCTGCGCGGCGGCCGGCTATTGGGCCCTGCGTCAGGTGCCGTGGTCGAAGGACGCCCAGCCCGCGGCGGAGCGGTCGACTGCAGAGCAGCCGACAGGGCAGTCGACAGCAGAGCAGTCCGTGAAAGCCGATCAGGCTGCGGAGCCCGATCAGGCCCAGTCGCCGAAGGCATCCTCCAGGCCGGGACGGATCAGCAGGCCGGCGGCGCTGATCGGCGCGGTGGCCTTCGCGATCTCGCCGGCGATCGTGAACTCGCTGGTCGGGCACATCACCATGGCCTTCGCGCCGGGGCTGCCCCTGCTGGTCGGGCTCAGCGTGCTGGCCTGGCACGGTGACCGCCCGGTGCGGACCGGACTGCTGCTCGGTGCGGTGGCTACCGCACAGGTGTTCACCGGCGAGGAAGTGCTCTTCCAGGCCGTGGTGGCGGCGGTGCTGATCCTGCTGGTAGCGGCGATCTCCCGGCCGCGGGCGATCCCGGCCGCTGCCGGTCGGCTGGCCCGCAGCCTGCTGGTCGCCTTCGCGGTCTTCCTGCCGATCACCGCATACCCGCTCTACCTGCAGTTCTTCGGCCCGTTGAAGCAGAAGGGCAGTCCGTTCCTGCTGGACTTCTTCGGCGCCGACGTCAGCGCCTTCACCACCCCGACCAGCCAACTACTGCTGCACAGCGCGGCCCAGGCGGAGAAATCGGCGAAGTTCGCCGGCGGCATCGAGGAGCATCTGGCCTATCTGGGCTGGCCGCTGCTGATCGTCTGCCTGCTGACCACAGTGATCTGCTGGCGGCAGGTTGCGGTCCGCTGCGCGGCGGTGTCGCTGGCCGTGGCGGCGGTACTCTCCCTGGGCGGCCGGCTGTGGATCAACGGCACCTGGACCGAGCGCTCGGGACCGTACAAGCTCTTCCAGTCGCTGCCGATCACCGAGGCCTCACTGGCCACCCGATTCGGGTTGCTGGCCGCTCTCTTCGCCGGTGCCCTGCTGGCCTTCGCCGTACACGAGATCAGCACCCGGTCGGCACGACCCGCGCTCGGCGCGCTGCTGGCGGCCGGGCTCAGCCTGGTCTGTCTGGCGCCGCTGGTCCCGGTGCCGCTCAAGGTGGCGATCGCTCCCACCATCCCGGCCTGGTTCACCACGTCGGCTCGGGAGCTGCCCGCCGAGTCGGTGGTGGTGGTGCTGCCCTACCCGGTGGCCAACCGGCCGGTGGCAATGCGCTGGCAGTCGGCCGCGGATTATCGATTCCGGATGCCAGGCGGCTACTTCCTCGGCCCGGCCGGTGACGGTCACGCCTACGTCGGTGGTTCGGCGGACCCGCCGACCGCGAACCTGCTGAGCGAAGTGGCCTCGACCGGGCAGCCCGCGGCGGTGACCCCCGATCAGCGGGCCCAGGCCATCGCCGATCTGTCCTTGTGGCATGCCGACCGGATTGTGCTTGGCCCGGATCCCGCACAGGCGGCGTTGCGGCAGACGGTGAGCGATCTGATCGGCCGCCAGCCGCAGGCGGTGGGCGGGGTCTACATCTGGACCGACCTGGTGACCCAGTGACGCTCGACCCGGGCGACGATTCCGAGTCCGACGACGATTCCGAGTCGGACGGCGAGGTGTCCGGATCGGATCCTGCGCCGGCGCCTGCGCTGGACCGCACCGCCGGGCGGTTGGTGCTGGCGGCAACGCCCATCGGCGACCCCGGTGATGCCACGCTCCGGCTGGTCCGGCTGATCGAGTCGGCGGACCTGATCGCCGCCGAGGACACCCGCCGGCTGCGCCGACTGGCCGCCGCCCTGCAGGTCACCCCACGGGGACGGGTGATCAGCCATCACGAGCACAACGAGGACTACCGCTCCGCCGAGGTGGTCGAGACCGTGCGGAACGGCGGAACCGTGCTGGTCGTGACGGACGCCGGGATGCCCGGGGTGTCCGATCCGGGTCTGCGTGCCGTCCGGGCCGTGCTGGACGCCGGGCTGACGGTCACCGCGCTGCCCGGCCCGTCCGCGGCGCTGACCGCGCTCGCGCTGTCCGGCTTACCCACGGACCGGTTCTGCTTCGAGGGTTTCCTACCGCGTACCCCGGGCAAGCGCAGCAGCGCGATCGCCGCGCTGGCCGCCGAGCCGCGGACCTTGATCTTCTTCGAGTCGCCACGCCGGACCGCCGCCACGCTGGCGGCGATGGCGACCGGCTTCGGTGCCGATCGGCCCGCAGCGCTCTGCCGGGAACTGACCAAGACCTATGAAGAGGTCCAGCGGATGAGTCTCGGCGCGCTGGCCGGCTGGGCGGCCGAGCGGGAGATCCTCGGCGAGGTGACGATCGTGGTCGGTGGCGCTCCGGCGATCGTCCCGGTTGATCTGGCCGATCCAGAGGCCGCGGACGACGTTGCGGCCCTGGTCGCCGAGGTTCAGGCCAAGGTGGACGGCGGTCAACGGCTGAAGGAGGCAGTGGCCGACGTGGCGGCCCGCTCCGGCGTCCTCAAACGAGCTCTTTACGATGCGGCCGTCCGATCGCGGGGGGCAGCCAAGCGATAGACCACGTGCGGGGCGCCCCACCAGCCGGGGACCCGGGGGTTGTCGAAGTCGTCGGCCGGGTCGTAGGTCATCCCGATCTTCTCCATCACCCGGCGGGACGGCGCATTGGTGACCGTGGTGAGCGAGACCAGTTCGGTGAAGCCGAGCGGGCCGAAGGCGTGCTGCAGAACCGCGCGGGCTCCTTCGGTGGCGAAGCCCTGCCCCCAGTGCTCGCGGGCCAGCCGCCAGCCGATCTCCATCGCCGGCGCGCACGGGTATTCGTCGGACACAGGGTCCAGCCCGACGAAGCCGGCGAACGCGCCGGTCGCCCGAGCCTCGACGGCCCACAGCCCGTAACCGCGCTCCACCAGTCCGGCCTGAAACCGGTCCATGGATGCGTCACTCTCGACCCGGCTCAGGGTGCCCGGAAAGAAGCGGCGCACCTGCGGGTCGGCGTTCATCGCCGCCCACGGCTCGCGATCGGTCTCTCGCCAGCCGCGCAACAGCAGCCGCTCCGTTGTCAGTTCGGCAATGGACCCGTCGGCGCCGGTCACCGAGCACTCAGGACGCAGAACTCGTTCTCTTCGGGGTCGCTCAGGACTACCCAGGTGATATGTCCGGCCGCTGATTGACCCACGTCGGTCGGCGCCGCACCGAGCTCCAGCAGCCGGTTCACCTCGGTGGCCTGGTCGTCGTCCAGGAAGGGTGCGACGTCCAGGTGGATCCGGTTCTTCACGGTGTGCGGTTCCTTGGTCGGCAGGAACTCCAGCAACGGTCCGACGCCTCCGGGCGGGACCAGGTCGTACATGCCCTCGTGCTCGCGCAGCTGCCAACCGGCGGCATGCGTCCAGAACCGGGCCATCGCCGCCGGATCGACGGCGTCCACCACGATCGCGGCCAGCGGACCGGTTGCGGCGTACTCCGGCCGGGGCTCCAGAATGCAGAACTCATTGCCTTCCGGGTCGGCGAGCACGGCCCACGGCACGTCTCCCTGGCCGATGTCGGCCTCGGTCGCTCCGGCGGCCATCAGCCGCTGGATCAGCTCGTCCTGCTCGGCCAACGTGCTGCTGCGCAGGTCGAGATGGATTCGGTTCTTCAGCACCCGCGGGTCGTTCACTGGGACAAAGGTCAGCTCGATACCTGGCTCGCCGGAACGCGGTTCGACGCAACTCTCGTCCTGACTCTCGTAGCTGAGCTCCCAGCCGAGGGCGGCCGCCCACCATCGGGCCAAGGTCGGCGGGTCGGCGCTGTCGATGACGACGGAGCTAAGTCTTGTTGGCATTGCCCAAGTCTGCCGCAGAACGCCGGGCACCCACTAGCGAAGGCCGGTCAACTGTGGATAGCCGCACAGAATCGGGCTGTCTGTGGATAACTTTCCGGGCCCGTCGGTGATCGGCGGCAAGCTCTGTGCCCATGGAGAGCTGGGGCGAACTGGCAGGCAGCGAACAGAAGGAGGCAGGTTCCCGTCCAGGACCGTTGTATGACGCGGTATTGAAGGCGATGTTCGAGTTCGACCTGCGCGGCGCCTGTCGGGTGCTCGGTGTTCCGGTAGAGGGTGAACCGGTGGCACTCTCGGTGGAGTTCACCCTGACCACGAAAGTGGTCGACCTCCTCGTTCGGGTTGGCCCGGGTCGGCTGATGCACGTTGAGTACGCTCGGAAAGCCACGGACGAGCTGGTTCCCCGAATGCTGGTCTACCGCGGTCTTACCATGCAGAGGTTCCCGAAACATCACGTCAGTCAACACGTTTTGGTCCTCGGCGAGGGCTCGGTCCGAGGTCATGTCAACTATGCGCTGAACGATTTCGCGCTGAACCTTCAGATTCACTATTTGCGAGCCGGTGATACGGACCGATTGGTGGACGACGTCAATTTTGCTCCGCTGGCAATGTGTATCCATTCAGGCCCGTGGCTCACCAGGCGGTATGCGGTGGCGCGCTGGGCGTACCGGCCAGGGCGTCGAGGGGATGCACGCTGTGGTTGCGAGCGATGGCCCGATAGGAGCGTACGAGGCAGTAGCAGGGCGGCGGTGCGGACGCTGCGCCAGCAGCCACCGATCTCGCCGTGGAAGCCGGGCTCCGGCCGCGAGTCACTTGATCACCGCTGTCTCCTGCCCCAGGATGCGGGCATGGCTATTCAAGAACTCGTCTGGGACATGGACGGTACGCTGCTGGACACCACTGTCGTGGTGCCGGCAGCGTTCGTTCGCGCGGTACGAAAGCTCGGTGGCCGATCTGTGAGTCCTGACCGCGTGGTGGCCGCATACTCCCGCGGAACTCCCGAGGTCATCCTGGCCCACTTGGTCGGACGCGACCTCACTGTGGAAGAGACCGAGGTCTACTACACCGAACTGCAAGACGTCGAGGTGGCCCCCTATCCCGGGGTCGTCGACGTCATGAGGGCCCTGCGCGAGCAAGGCCGCGTCGCAGCGGTGTTCACAGGCGCCAGCAGCCGAGCTGCTGCGATGTTGCTGAAGGCAGCAGGACTCGATACCGACGTGCTCGTAGGCGGGGATCACGTGCCCAACCCCAAGCCCGCAGCCGACGGCTTACTCCTGGCTGCCGCACAGGTCGGCGTCGAAGCCACGGCCCTGGCCTATGTCGGAGACTCCCCTCTTGACCTTCGCACCGCCGCGGCAGCCGGCAGCCACCGCGCTGCCGCATCCTGGGGACACATGTATGACGGCTCGGAACCAGCTGATTCCATCTTGGCCAGACCGGAGCAGGCCTTGGATCTGTTCGAGCTCAGCCTCGAATGAGATCCTGAGGCTCCGTCGTATCCATTCGGTCCGTGATTGATCAGGCTGTTTGCGGGTAACCATTCACGCTGCGGCGTAATCCGGTGTCCAGGGGTTTCCGGTGATGGCGTCGCGTAGTGCGGTGAGGACGTGGATGCCGTTCTTGCGGGCGGTGCTGGCGTAGGCGCGGATGGTCAGCCAGTGGTGGGCTTGGGTTTCGGAGCGGTGGCAGCCGGAGATTTTCAGTTGGGTTTTCGCCGGGCGGAGGTCGCGTTCGGCCTGGTTGTTGGTGAAGGGCACGCTCAGGTCGCGGGCGAACAGCAGGACCTGTTGGTCACGGTCTTTGAGCCGTTGCAGCAGGTTTCGGGTCTTGGTCTGTTTCCGTCCGGGGGCTCTGGGGTGCTGAGACAACCCGACGCGGACGGCGTGGTGCCATCGGTGCAGCAGCGGGTCGAGGATGTCTGCGGGGACGGCTTCCTGGTCGTGGTCGCGGGCGATGTGGGTGGCGGCGAGCAGGTCGTTCAGGGCGTCGAGAGCCGCCGCCGGCCAGGCCTGGGCGGGGTGGGTCTCGGCGGCTGCGGCCAGCTCGCGGATCAGATGCGCACCGCACAGAGCGTGCTGGGCGGTGGTGTAGGCGTCGTAGACGCTCAACGCGTCATGCACGATGACCCCGGTGTGCTCAGGCAGGATCCCGAACGTGGTGACGGCGTCACGGCCACGAGAAAGGTCCAGGTGGAACGCGGTCAGGAACGGGGTGCGCGCCACATGCAGCCACCACCGTTTCCCGCCGATCGCGGTGCAGGCCCACCCGGTCGAGGGCGACAGTCCCGGGACCAGGTCCGCGATCAGGCTAACCGCTCGTTCGTACGGAAGATGCTGCACCACGACCAGATACGAGATCAACGCGATCAGCCGGGGCCCGTACTGCACCAGCGACGGCGCCTGCGGCGGAGCCGTCACGGTGGTGACATGCCCGCATCCGCAGCGGGTCCGGTGCAGACGATGCTCAGTGACATGAACGGCAGCCGGTTCGGGCCGGTCATGGACCTGACGGCGGACGAAACGCACATCCAGGCCGCCGGCCATCGGGTCGTTCAGATCGCGTCCGCATCCGCCGCAGGCGTCCGGGGCATGATCGCGGATCTCCTGCGGGTTGGCGGCCATCTGAAGACCAGCACCCGGCGAGCCAGGCTGCTTTCCTGGCTTACGCCCGGACCCACGCACCGGACGTTTCCCCTTGCCGAAACGGTCCGAACTCGGCGGCAACGACGGGTTCCCCGAGTTCTGACCCAGCCGCCGTTCCAGCTCCGCGATCCGCGCGTCCTGCACCAAGATCCGCGCCTGCAACGCCTCGATCAGCGTTGCCTGCTGGGCCACCAGAGCCGCCAGCTGCGCATACGGCGGCGGCTCCAGAGGTCCTGACACCCCAGAACCCAAACATGATCACAAACCGGACGCCAGCACCGACACGCCACAGATCACTTGGCCGGCTGAATGGTTACGGCAATGTTGCGTCGCGGTGATCGGGCCGAATTGGAGAAAGTGGCACGCCGGGTCGTCAAGGTGGTTCGGGAGCGTGGTGGTGAGCGAACCGAGCAGTTGTTAGAGTTCGTCTCCGTTCTTGCGGTGATCGCGTCGAACCCCGATGTTGTCGAGAGGATCATTGAGGAGACAGAGATGACGGTCGAGAGCGTTGCCGAGTTCTACCGGGACACCCGGTTCGGTCAGAAACTTCGGGCCGAAGGTCGGGACAAAGGTCTGGAAGAAGGGCGCGAGATGTTGCTGTCGGCCCTGCTGCTCGATCGCTTCGGAGAGCGTCCCGAGCTGTCGTCCCTCGCGCGCCGGCTCGCACAGTTGCCGGACCCGTTTCAGGCCGTTCATGCAGTCACCACGGCCACCATGATCGATGAATTGCAGCACGCCGTACCACTCAGGTAGCGGCCATGCACGCAATCGTCTTCCGTGAGTTCACGATTTCTGCGGGACGCTTGCGAGAAATTTGGGGTGAGCGGACGCCTGACCGGCAGTTTCGCTCTGGGTTCGGGTTGGGTCCGGCCCGGGGTCGTCTGGGTCCGCGGTGCTGCGCCCACATCTGGAGGATGGCGTCGCCCTGGTCGACGCGGCGGCCGGAGGCGGAACGCGCCGCCCGCGCCGTCGCCGAGTGCTCGGACCAGGGCGTACTCGGCAATCGCGCCCTCGCGCACGACGGTGCGGGTGACAACGCCTTTGAACTATTTGGGCCTGCCTAAAAGGTGTTGTCGGTCCGAGCGCGATCATCCTACGTTCTGGGCGGCGGCCACCGGAGGCGGTCGCTTCCACCAGGAATGATGGGGTGGGTCTGGCGTCCTGCCCAGGAGGGTGTGTGCACGGATGGCAAAACTGAGGATTCGCAAGTCAATGGCCGCGGTCGCCATCGGCGCGAGTGCAATGACGATGGTGGCAGCACCGGCCATGGCCACGACGGAGTACGTGGGCGGCGGTACCTGGGAGTACGGCGTCAATATCTTCTGGAACTGGTCAAACTACTACCACCCGAACAATGATCACCGTTCGTCGGTGAAGACGAGCGGGATCGTCTACCGAAGTGCCTGCACCTCGCCGGGCAACTGGTCACACGTCCAGACGGTTTCGGCCGTTTCCGGGAACAAGGCGTACTGGAACAACGCCTGCAACTGCGAAGGGCGGACGGGTGTGGGCGTTTCACGGCGCCCACACCCCCGGGCGGGGAGGGGAGAGCGGGATGCTGCCCAGGGCAATGAAGTTCGCCTATGCCGTGATCGTGATGGCCTCGGCGATGCTCGCGTTCACTGCGTTGCGTGGTCATGATGAGCTGGCGACGGCGGGTAGTTCCTTCGTCCTGGAGCTGGATAAGCCGGATGCGGGCGCCGGCGCCCTCCAGGTGGCCGGTGCGGTGGAGGCTTTCGCCCGGGAGCAGCGGATCAACGTCGGTCGCCTCTATGACGATCCACTCGACGCCGACGCCCGCAGCGTTTTCCTGGCCGTCGGTGATGCCAGTGCGGTGTCGTCGTCCTGGATGAACCGCAGTTATCCGGGTTTCAGTCCCGAGGTGAAGCTGCGCGTGCGCCCGTACCAGCAGGCCCGGACCCTGACTGCGGACGGCACGTACCTGGTCTACGGGTCCCGGCAGCAGAGCGACGAACTGCTCCAGACGTTCGGGAAACTCGGGTATCAGGGCACTTTGGCGCCGGTGCCGTCGATCGGCGCGCACCTGAAGGGCCTGGCCACCGGAGCGCTGGCCACGTTCGTCCTGGCGATCGTTCTGGTCGTCGTCGTGAGCGTTGCCTCCAGTGTGGTCCTCAACGCGAAGTTCTACGGGATTCAACGGTTGCACGGGCGGTCGGCGGCCACCATGGTCGCCGGGGACGTCCGGCGTGTCCTCCTGCTGGCCGCGGTGGTGGTCCCCGCGCTCAACCTGCTGCTGGCCGTCCCTCTGTATTTCTACAACGATTTTCATCAGGCCGGCACGTTCCTGCGGGTGGAACTGATCATCGCCGCCGCGCTGGCGGCGGTTGCGCTCGCCGTGCACGCCCTGACGGTGATCCTGATCCAGCGCAGCCCGATCCTCGAGGCGGTCAGCGGCCGGGTGAGCGCCGGCTGGGCCTTCGCCGGTTCCTACGTGCTGCGCGGCTGGAGTCTGCTGCTGGTCCTGTCCATCCTGTCCTCGGGCCTGATCGCGTTGTGGACCCTGAACGACGCGCGGGCCAGCTACCGGACCTGGACCGCGGCTGGTCAGGCCTACTACCTGCGGGTCAGCGCGGCGATCGAGTACTCCACGCGTGCAACCGAACTCGACACCCGGATCGGGCAGGCACTGCGCACGGCCGACCAGCGCAACGAGGTTAGCATCGCCGCCCGGCACACGCTCACCGAGTCCAAGCACGACCTCCTGCTGGTGAACGAACGCTACCTGGGCACCCACGACGTCCGCGCCGCGACCGGTGCGCGAGTGACACCAGGCACGAGCGTTCGGCTGCTGGTACCGGCCCGATACGGCGCCGAGTCGGCCCGGATCGAGGAGGAACTCCCCCGCTGGGCGGCCGTCGCCCTGCGGGGCACCAAGCCTGAGGTCCGCGCCGAGCCGATCCGGGACGGCCAGTCGCTGATGTTCTCCACCACCGGAACCGGAGACCGGACCCCGCTGCTGCGGGACCCGGTGGTCCTGGTCGCCCCCGCCGCCTCCGGGATCATCAGTGCCGACGAGTACACCACGATGGCCACCAACGGCGGCATCCTGGTGGAGCACCCCGAGCAGACCCTGCGCGCGCTCGGCGACGCCGGCCTGGGTGACTACATCCTCGGGGTCACTCCGTTCGCACACGACGCCGCACAGCGCTATCTCGACGCCCGCCGCGACGCGGGACTGCAGCTGATCACTCTGCTGATCGGGGCCGCACTGCTGGTGTTCACCGCGGTCGCCATCGCGTTCGTGTACTGCGGTCGCAACGCGCAGAGCTTGTTCGCCCGGCACCTTCATGGCTGGGGATTTCTGCGGATGCACTGGAAGATCCTGGCCCTGGAAGCAACGCTCGGGGCCGCCCTGCTGGCCTGGACCTGGAGCGCGTCGGCTGCGGTCATCGCCCGCAGCCGGGTCCCCACCCTGCCCCCGCTACCGGCCTACGTGCTCGAGCGGGCGACCTGGCAGCCGGTCCTGGCCGGCGCCCTCATGGTGACCGCCCTGGTCCTGGCCGCCGCAGCCGTCCGATGGCTGTCCCCGGAAAAGGAGCTCCGATGATCGTCGCCGACCACATCACCAAAGCCTTCGGCCCGAACCCGGTCTGGTCCGGGCTCTCCTTCACCGTCGAGCCAGGAGAGATGCTCGCCCTGACCGGGCCCAGCGGCGCCGGCAAGTCCACCCTGCTCAACTGCCTCGGCCTGCTCGAGCGCGTCGACTCCGGCACCATCCAGGTCAACGGCCGCAGCGTCACGAACCTGCGGGCCGCGAGCCGGCGCCGGTTCCGCCGCGACTCCCTCGGCTACCTGTTCCAGAACTACGCCCTGATCGAGAACGTCAGCATCGACACCAACCTCGCGGTCGCCGGCCGACGCGAAACCTTTCCGGCCGCACTCCAGGCCGTCGGCCTGGCCGGGCGCGGCCAGGAGCCGGTCTACCAACTCAGCGGCGGCGAGCAGCAGCGCCTCGCTGTCGCCCGGCTCCTGGTCAAGAACCCCACCCTCGTCCTGGCCGACGAACCAACCGCCGCCCTCGACACCGACAACACCGACCTGGTTCTCACCCTGCTCCGCGAGCTGGCCGACAACGGCTGCGCCGTGATCATCGCCACCCACAGCAAGGAGGTCGAAGGACGCTGCGACAACGCACTCGCCCTCTGACCCGCCGCCGCCCAGTTGCCCGGCGACGAGGAACCCTCGTCGAGCAACCCGCGCTACCGGGCACCGGCCTGCTCGAGCTGGAGCACGGCGAACCGTCCGAATGACGCGACTCGGGTTCCGAACCGGCTGATTCGCTAGTCTGCGCGGATGGAATTTCGCCGAATCCCAGGCCTGCCGCCGTACGTGTTCACGATCATCGACACGCTGAAGCTCCAGGCACGCCGGGACGGCCGCGACATCATCGATCTGGGATTCGGTAATCCGGACCTCCCGAGCCCGGCCATTGCGGTCGAGAAGCTGACCGAGGCGGTCCGGAACCCGCGCAACCACCGGTACTCCTCCAGCCGGGGCATTCCCAAGCTGCGCGAGGCGATCGCCCAGCGGTACGCGAACCAGTACGGCATCAAGCTCGACCCGGACAAGAACGTGATCGCGACGATCGGCGCCAAGGAGGGATTCAGCCACCTGATGTGGGTGCTCCTGCAGCCCGGCGACGCCGCGCTGGTGCCCTCGCCGTCGTACCCGATCCACATCTGGGGCCCGTACTTCGCCGGTGCCGATGCCCGGCAGGTGCGGATCGGGCCGTTGGATCGGGCCGATGACACCGCCGAGGAAACCGCCGCCGACTACATCAGCAACGTGATGGAGGCCTGGGAGTACGGCTGGCCGAAGCCGCGGGTGGTGGTGCTCTCCTTCCCGCACAATCCGACCACGGCCACCGTGGAGAAGGCTGACCTGCAGCGACTGGTCAACTGGGCGCGCGAGCGGGACGTCGTGCTGGTGCACGACTTCGCTTACGCCGATGTCTGGTTCGACGGTTACCGTCCGCCGTCGATCCTGGAGTGCGACGGCGCGCTGGAGTGCGCCGTCGAGCTGTTCTCGATGACGAAGTCGTTCTCGATGGCCGGCTGGCGGATGGCCTTCCTGCTCGGCAACGCGGAGGTGGTGGGCGCGCTGGCCAAGCTGAAGAGCTACCTGGACTACGGCTCCTTCCAGCCGGTGCAGATCGCCGCCACGGTGACCTTGAACGAGGCCGAGCACTACCCGGCCGAGGTGAACGCCGTCTATCAGGCCCGCCGGGATGCGCTGTGCGACGGCCTGGCCCGGGTCGGCTGGCAGGTCACCAAGCCGCGGGGCACGATGTTCGTCTGGGCCAGGATCCCGCCGCAGTACCGCTCGGTCGGGTCGATCGACTTCGCCAAGCAGTTGGTCAACGACTGCGACGTCGCGGTGTCTCCGGGGGTCGGATTCGGCCCGGACGGCGACGGGCACGTCCGGTTCGCACTGATCGAGAATGAGCACCGGATCGCCCAGGCCGTCCGGCAGATCCGTCGAGGCCTGCCGGGGCTGGGCTGAGCAGCCGAGATGTCATCACCCGCAGCTGAGGCAAGCCTCCGGCAGACATTCAGCCGGGGGCTCGCCAGGTCTCGGGTGCGGCTGCCGAGCCGCTCGGACGCCAGCCTGGTGGGCGCCTGGTTCCTGCTGGCATCGGCGTTGCTCGGGGTGATCGCGCTGGCCCTGCCGGACTTGGTCCGGCCCGGAATCTGGCGCCTGCTTTTCACCGCCAACACCATCGCCCTCGCCCTGCACGCGATCATCGTGCTCCGGCGCAAGCGGGTGACGCTGCTCGCAGCGCTGGTGTCGATCCTGGTGGTGGATGCCGAGATCGTGCTCTCCGCGGCCTGTATGACCGATCGCAGCGGCGGCCGGGTGGTCGCCGAACTTTTTGCGCTGCCGTCCCTGTACGTCGGGCTGTACGTGGCGGCCTGGATGATGATTCCGCAGGCAGTGGCGGTCACCGCCGGTGCCTTCACGATCATGACGCTGGGCGGGAAGTGGGACGCCATGGCGCTGGCCGGCACCGTCACGATCCTGGTCTCGGTGTTCACCCCGGCCGTTGCCGCGCTGGTGCTGCGACAACGGCTGGTGGCCGCGCTGCGACAGGCGAAGGCGCTGGCCGTCATCGACCCGCTCACCGGGTTGGCCAACCGCCGGGGGATCGCCGAGCAGGCGCCAGAGATGCGGGCCAGAGCTCGCGCCGGCGAGTTGGCCCTCGGCGTGGTGGTGGCGGACGTGGACCACTTCAAGCGGATCAACGATGCCTACGGTCACGCCGTCGGTGACGACGTGCTCCGACTGGTGGCGGACGCCGTCCGCAGTTGTGTGCGAGAGCAGGACGTGGTGGTCCGACTCGGCGGAGAGGAGATCGCGGTGCTCACCGCCGCCGTCCCGGACGACCTCAGTGCTCTGGCGGAACAGATCCGGCAGGCGGTGGTGCTCGGCACCGCCCCCTGGTCGGTCACCGTCAGCCTGGGCGTGGCCTGGGTGGACGGGGCCGGGCTGGAGGGCGATCCACTGCAGATCACCTGGGCGCTCGTCGACGAGGCTGATGATCGGATGTACGCGGCCAAGCGGGCCGGTCGCAACCAGGTCATGCTGCCCGCGCCGCTCTCGCCCTGATCAGGCCCGCTAGCTCAGCCGCCGGAGAAAAACGGCTCGTCCCGTCCCCGTAGGATCGAACTCATGACCAGGATCCTCTCCGCTGTCGCGTGGCCTTACGCCAACGGCCCGCGGCACATCGGCCACGTCGCCGGCTTCGGTGTCCCCTCCGACGTTTACAGCCGCTACATGCGGATGGCCGGTCACGACGTGCTGATGGTCAGCGGCACCGACGAGCACGGAACCCCGATCCTGGTCCAGGCTGAGCAGGAGGGGGTCACCCCGAAGGAACTCGCCGACCGCTACAACCGGGTGATCGTTGAGGACCTGCACGCCCTCGGCCTGTCGTACGACCTGTTCACCCGGACCACCACCCGCAACCACTACGCGGTGGCGCAGGAACTGTTCCGCGTCGTCTACCGCAACGGCTACATGGTCGAGCAGAAGACGACCGGCGCGATCTCGCCGTCCACCGGCCGGACCCTGCCCGACCGCTATATCGAGGGCACCTGCCCGATCTGCGGCTACGGATCCGCCCGCGGTGACCAGTGCGACAACTGCGGCAATCAGTTGGACGCCGCGGACCTGATCGAACCGCGCAGCCGGATCAACGGTGAGAAGCCGGACTTCGTCGAGACCACGCACTTTTTTCTCGACCTTCCGGCGCTCGCCGAAGCTCTCGGCGACTGGTTGAGGACCCGCGAGGGCTGGCGTCCGAACGTGCTCAAGTTCTCGCTCAACCTGCTGGACGATCTGCGCCCGCGGGCGATGACCCGGGACATCGACTGGGGTATCCCGGTGCCGCTGGACGGCTGGATCGACAACCCCAACAAGCGGCTGTACGTCTGGTTCGACGCGGTGATCGGCTACCTGTCGGCGTCGATCGAGTGGGCCCGGCGCAGTGGTGACGACGAAGCGTGGCGGCAGTGGTGGAACGACCCGGCGGCGGTGTCGAACTACTTCATGGGCAAGGACAACATCACCTTCCACGCGCAGATCTGGCCGGCCGAGCTGCTGGCCTACGCCGGTCGCGGGGCCAAGGGCGGCGAGCCCGGTGTCTACGGCGAGCTGAACCTGCCGACCGAGGTGGTCAGCAGTGAGTTCCTGACGATGGAGGGCAAGCAGTTCTCCTCCAGCCGAGGTGTGGTGATCTACGTCCGGGACTTCCTGTCCCGATACCAGCCGGATGCGCTGCGGTACTTCATCTCGGCGGCCGGCCCGGAGAACCAGGACACCGACTTCACCTGGGCCGAGTTCGTCCGCCGGACCAACGACGAGCTCGTGGCGGGCTGGGGCAACCTGGTCAACCGGACGGCGTCGTTGATCCACAAGAACCTGGGCTCGATTCCGGAGGCCGGTGAGCTGCTCGAGATCGACCGCGAGGTGCTGGCCGCGACGGGGGCCGGGTTCGCCACCGTCGGCAGCCTGCTCGAGTCGCACCGGCAGAAGCAGGCGCTGGGCGAGGCGATGCGGGTGGTTGCCGACGTGAACAAGTACCTGTCCGACACCGAGCCGTGGAAGCTCCGCAAGACCGACGTCGAGCGGATGAAGACGGTGCTGCACGTCACCGCGCAGGCGGTCAGCGACTGCCGGACCCTGTTGTCCCCGTTCCTGCCGCACAGTGCCCAGGCCGTGCACGAGGCGATGGGTGGTACCGGGACGGTGTCGCCGCTGCCGGAGATCCGTGAGGTCGAGGACCTGGACGGCGGACCGGGCTACCCGGTGCTGATGGGCGACTACCGGTTGGGCGAGACCCTGGCGGCCTGGCGCTCGGAGCCGATCGTGCCCGGCACGCCGATCCCGGCGCCGTCCCCGATCTTCCGGAAGCTCGATGACTCGGTGGTGGCCGAGGAGCTGGCCCGGCTGGCCGGTACCGACCCGGAGTAGTGGGCGACGTGACCGACTGGGCTGGCGTGCTCGCCGAAGCACTAGAGAGCACCGGGGGGCCGTTGACTCCAGAAGAGGTCGCTTGGGCCGACGAGGTGCTTGCCGGCGCTGGCCCGCCTCGATCCCAGACCTCGACTGGTCGTGCTCGGAGAAACCCTGCTCGGAGAAATCCAGGCCAGTAGCTGAGAAGACTGATGGGCCGGGCAGAATCGGGTCATGAGCAGTAAGCGTCCGAGCGGACCGGTCCCGGCACCCGAACCTTTGCCGGGGCCGGTGGTGGATAACCACACGCACCTCGACCACGTGCCGGGCATGCCGGAGGGCAGCCATCCGAGTGACGAGCAGGTGGCCGAGTTGATCGCCGCCGCGGTTGCGGTGAATGTGCCCCAGTTGGTGCAGATCGGTTGCGATCTGGCCGCGGCGCGGTGGACGGTGCGAGCGGTTGACGTCCATCCGCAGTTGATCGGTGGAGTTGCCCTGCATCCGACCGAGGCCACGAAACATGCTGCAATGCAAGACTTCGAGGCTGCCTTCGCGGAGATCGAGCAGCTTGCCACCCACCCACGGATTCGGGTCGTGGGGGAGACCGGCCTCGATCACTACTGGGTGGACGACGCGGCCGGACGGGCCGCGCAGGTGGATTCGTTCCGGCGGCACATCGATCTCGCCAAGCGGCTCGGCAAAGTGCTGCAGATCCACGACCGAGACGCCCATGACGACGTCCTGCGGGTGCTCAAAGAGGAAGGTGCCCCGGAGAAGACCGTTTTCCACTGTTTCTCCGGCGATGCCGCGATGGCCCGATTCTGTGCCGATCAGGGCTGGTATCTGTCCTTCGCCGGAACGCTGACGTTCAAGAACGCGACCGATCTGCGGGATGCGCTGATCGCCGTCCCGTTTGACCGGGTTCTGGTCGAGACGGACGCGCCGTACCTGACGCCGATGCCGCACCGTGGCCGGCTCAACGGGAGCTATCTGATGCCGCACACGGTTCGGCAGATGGCAATAGTGACACAGCGTGATGTCAGTGAAATTTGTGCCGATCTGCAGTCCAACTCGGAAGAACTTTACGGATCGTGGTGACTGCCACATTACCCCCTGTGACCTGCGCAGATTGCGGCTGACTCGGGTAGTGTGCCGCCCTGGTGGTGTGTGTCGGGCTTGGGATTTAGTCTCGGTTCGATTACGTTGAGCCGCTGACAGCCGGGGTCGGAGATATCCCGGGAGTCGCGAACGCTGCATCACCGGGCTTGACCGCCGGTATCCCTCCTGCAGAGTTCGCCGCTTCCGCGGACCGTGCCCGGGGAATTCGAGGCTGGGAGCGCAGTGCTCGCACTCGTGAAGGGTAGACCGGGCCGGCTTGCCGCCCAGGCTGCCGTGCTCGGCGTCGTTGTCGGCGCCAGCGTGCTTTATTCAACCCTCGACAAGACGGTGACCCTGTCGGTCGACGGCAAGACCTCTCAGGTTCACGCTTTCTCCAAGACCGTTGATGGGCTGCTGGACAAGCAGGGCATCAAGGTCGGCCCGAAGGACATCGTGGCTCCGGCCCCGTCGTCCTCGCTGGGCGAGGGAGACACCGTCGTGGTCCGGTACGCCCGCCCGCTCACCCTCACGGTGGACGGCGACAAGCGCACCTACTGGACGACAGAACTCTCGGTCGACCGGGCGCTGAACGCCCTCGGGGTTCGCGCGGAAGGGGCCCAGCTGTCGGCCTCGCGCTCGCAGCGGATCGACCGAGCCGGCCTGGCGATGTGGCTGTCCACGCCGAAGCAGGTCACGATCATCGCGGACGGGAAGAAGCGCCAGGTCACTACCGTCGCCCCGACCGTGTCCGCGTTGCTCACCGAGCAGCACCTCACCGTCCGCCCGCTGGACAAGCTGTCCACGGTGCCGACCGCGGCGCTGCACGCGGGATCCGTGGTCAAGCTCACCCGCATCGCGAAGCAGCGGGTGACAAAGACCGAGTCGGTGGCGTACGCGGTCACGAAGAAGAACAACTCCAAGCTCTACAAGGGCACCACCAAGGTGCTGACCGCAGGCAAGGCCGGAAAGCGGACTGCGGTCTACGACCTGGTGCTGACCGACGGCAAGGTCACCAAGCGCACTCTGGTGACCTCATCGATGAGGGCCAAGCCGGTCACCAAGGTGGTCGAGGTCGGCACGAAGTCGAAGCCGGCCAGCAGTGGCGGTGGCAGTGGTGGCGGCACGCCCAGCGGCGGCGGCCTCAACTGGGCCGCACTGGCCGAGTGCGAGTCCGGTGGCAACCCGAAGGCGGTCAACCCGGCCGGCTACTACGGGCTCTACCAGTTCAGCCTGTCCACCTGGCGAGCCCAGGGCGGATCGGGCAACCCGACTGATGCCAGCGCGAGCGAGCAGACCAGGCGGGCGCAGATCCTGTACGGCAAGACCGGTGCCTCGTCGTGGCCGAGCTGCGGGCCGAGGCTCTTCACCTGATCTTCAACCCGTAGTGCCCGCAAGACCCGTAGTGCCCGCAAGACCACTGGTGATCATGCACGGTTGCGCGCCTCGAGCGAGCAACCGTGCATGATCACCGGTGGTTTGGGGGCAAGCATGCATGATCACGACGGCGGGTTGGGTAGCCTTCGCCGACGATGACAGTCAGCTTGCTCGGTCCCGCCGAGATCCGCGCCTTGGCCGAACGGCTCGGGGTTCGGCCGACCAAGACTCTCGGGCAGAACTTCGTCCACGACCCGAACACCGTGCGCCGGATCGCCCGGCTGGCTGGGGTGGGCCCAGGTGACCTGGTGGCCGAGATCGGGCCCGGCCTCGGCTCGCTGACCCTGGCCCTGCTG
>Ga0307513_10002712_pt1 | contig 24370 bp, 24 predicted proteins | sample 15_EM_MG_FD_202174 | JGI IMG/M metagenome (GOLD analysis project Ga0307513, IMG submission 202174) | Populus trichocarpa ectomycorrhiza microbial communities from riparian zone in the Pacific Northwest, United States - 15_EM | ecosystem: Host-associated > Plants > Roots > Unclassified | place...
CGCGCGGTCGCGTCGCGCGCGAACGCCATGAGATCGAGCCCGTCGACGCGGTCGGTGGGCTGGGTGCGCACGTACGACAGCACCTGGGCGCCGTTCTCGCCCTGCCACACCTCCCAGTCGGTGCCGGCCAGGGTGGCGGTGCCGGTGCGCTCGCCGATGGGCGCCGGCCCGGTGCCCCGCAGCCAGATCATCAGCTCCAGGCCGGTGACGGTGTCGGTGCGCCGCGGGGTGGGATCGAACCAGATGTCGTAGGCGGCCACCCACGTCCCCGATGCCGGAGCCTGGATCGCGAACGTGCTGGTGACCGCGCCGAGCTCGCGCACCGGCTTGGGCAGCAGGGTGCCGGTGGTGCAGGTGCCGTAGTGGCAGCCGGCGAAGATCGACGGGTAGGCGGCCGGGGCCGAGGTGGCGTGGTGGTCGCCCTGGGTGACCTCGAAGCCGGTGTCGAACGCCCGCACGCACTGGGGGTCGTCGGAGCCCCAGACGTTGTTCTGCACCTCGTAGTGGCCGCCGGCGACGGGTGTGGAGTCGAACTTCTCGCACACGACGTCGCCGGGTGCGGCCCCGGCCGGCGCGGAGGCGACGGTCAGCAGGGCCAGGACGGTGCCTGTGACGGCGAGCAGGGTGCGACGCACTCGATCATGCTGCCGTGCCCTGCCGCTGTGGTGGAGGTGACGCGCCGGACGCGATCGGGCCCGATCAGGCCGGCGGCGCCTGCCCGTAGCTGCGGAACAACTCGCCCACGTGCGCGATCTCGGCGGCCGGCAGCAGGCGGGGCTCGCCGACCGCGCGGGCCTGGTGCCAGAGCCGGCACAGCCACTCCAGGAGCACGCCGAGGTCGTAGGCCTTGGCCAGGCTCGGGCCGATCGTGGTGGCGCCGTGGTTGGCGTGCAGCACCGCCGATCCACCGGCGAGCGCTGCGACCGCGTGGGCGGCCAGCTCCGGGGTGCCGTACGTGGCGTAGGGCGCGACCAGCACCCGCCCGCCCAGCGCAGCGATCATGTAGTGGATCGGCGGCAGCTCCTCGACCAGCGTGGACACCGCGGTGGCGTAGATCGGGTGGGTGTGCACGATCGCGGCAGTGCCGGTGGCCCGGTAGAGGGCAACGTGCATCGGCGCTTCGGACGACGGCACCGGGCCGGCCTCGACCGGGCGCCCCTCGAGGTCGATCAGGCACACCTGCTCCGGGGTGAGCTCCTCGTACGACACGCCGGACGGGGTGATCGCGATCAGCTCGCCGACCCGCACGGACACGTTGCCGGACGTGCCGACGGTGAGCCCGTCGGCAGCCATGCGCCGGCAGCGGTCGACGATCGCGGCCCGCGCCGCCCCCAGTTCGTCCATGCGCTCAGCCTGCCATCCAGGTGCCCGGGAGCCGGGCCACGGCGAACGCGGCCGCGACCTCGGACCGGCCCCAGGCCGGCGGCAGCACGCGCAGCGCGGCCACCAGATCGGCCGCCGTGCAGACGCTGACCCCGCGCGGGCTGCGCCGCTGCCACAGCAGCGCGCCCACGAGCGCGACGAACGAGCGCACCGGCACCGGGTGGCCGAGCGCGGCCGACAGCGCCTCCCCGGCCCGCGCGCCCTCCGCCCGCGCCGAGGTGACGTGTTCCACCGAGCGCCCGCCGACCAGCACGGAATCGCCCTCGACGACGACCCGGCCACGGGGATGGTGGTGGGTGTTGATCGTGATCACGCCGGGCGGGCCGAGCACCAGATGGTCGATGTCGCGCATGCGCCCCCCGGACGCGCCGAGCGGCACAGCGTGCAGCACCCGCCACTGCGGGGACCGGCCCAGCGCGCGATCCAGCACGGACTCGTGGACGAGCCGATCCAGCACGGCCGCCACGGCGATCTCCCCGTCGGCCCCGATGCGCCAGCTGCGATCGGCGCCCGGGCCCTCGCGGAGGCGCCGCCGCGCCGCCTCGTGGGTGACGTGGATGCCGGGCGGCGTGGCCGCGAGATCGGCGGGAAGTTCGTTCATGGATGCATCGTCCCGCGGACCACCGACAGAAATGGGGTGCCGGAGCGGGGTTGACAGAGCGTCGTTCGGACCGCGATTCTAACGTTGTAATACGGGGCGGGACGAGGGGGTCGCCGTGCAGCGTGCTGCGACGCGTCGATCGGTGCTCCTCGGGCTGCTGGCGGGGGTCGGTCTGGTCGGATGCGGTGGAGGGGGCGCATCCGACCAGGCCGCGGCCCGGCCGATCCAGCTGTGGCACCTGTTCGAGGGCGCCGACGGCAAGGTCATGACCGCGATGCTCGATCAGGTCGTGGCCCGCACCTCGCCCGTCCAGGCCACCTGCTTCGCGTGGGGCGCGCCGTACTACACGAAGCTGGCGATGGCCTCGGCCGGCGGCCGCCCGCCGGACCTGGCGGTCATGCACGCCTCCCGCCTCAACGGCTACGCCCCCGGTGGCCTGCTGCAGCCCTACGACATGGGCGTGCTCGCCCGCGCCGGCATCACCGAGGCGTCCTTCGCCCCGGCCGTGTGGGAGCGCTGCCGCTATCAGGACGAGCTGTACGCGCTGCCGCTGGACACCCACCCGTTCGTCACGTTCACCAACCTCGACATCGCCGCGAAGGCCGGCATCCTCGGCACCGACGGGCAGCCGGCACCGATCACGTCGCAGGAGCAGTTCGTGGCCGTCGGCCGCAAGCTCGCCGAGGTCACCGGCGGCCTCGGCATCGCCTACGGCTTCCTGCTCGACACCGCGCAGGCGTGGCGGCTGTTCTGGGGTCTGTACGGGCAGACCGGCGGCGAGTACGACTTCGCCGGTCCGAAGGCCCGCTGGGACGACGCGCAGGCGATCCGGGTCGTCACGTTCCTGGCCTCGCTCTTCGCCGACGGGGTGCTCTCCCGCAACCTCGACTACGACGGCAGCGTCTCCGCGTTCACCACCGGCCGCGCCGGGATGATCCTCTCGGGGGAGTGGGAGGGCGCGTCGTTCGTCAAGTCGGTGAAGAACCTCGGTGCCGCGCCGATGCCCACGCTGTTCGACCGGCCGGCCGGCTACGCCGACTCGCACACGTTCGTCCTGCCCCGCCGCGAGCTCGCCGATCCCGCGGCGGTCGAGCGGCGGGTGCGGGCCGTCGCCGTGGCCGCCGGGCTGGTGCAGGAGGGGCTGCGGTGGGCCGGCGGCGGGCACATCCCGGCGTACCTGCCGATCGTGGCCGATCCGCGGTACGGGCAGCTGAAGCCGCAGTCGTCCTACGCGCAGGCCGCGCAGTCGGTGTTCCTCGATCCGCCGGTGCCGTTCGCCGGGCCCGGCACGGAGTTCCAGAAGCGCATGTCGGCGCAGCTCACCCGCGGTTTCCTCGGCACCGACACGCCACAGGCGACGGTGGCCGGGATGCTCGCGGTCGTCGACGACCTGCTCTCGATCCCGCGGCCGGCGTGAGGGGACCGCGATGACCCGGACGGCAGCACCGGTGACCGCAGCTCCGGCCACCTCGGCGCCGGCTCCGACCCCGCCACGGGTCCGCAGCGCGGCGTGGTTCACCGTGCCGTTCCTGCTCGCCTACGGGCTGTTCTTCGCCTGGCCGGCCGTCTACGGGCTGTGGACGAGCTTCACCGACGCGAACCTCACCGGCCACGGCGGCGCGTTCATCGGGTTCGCCAACTACGCCGAGGCGTTCACCGATCCGGACATGTGGTCGGCGCTGGGCAACACCCTGTTCTTCACGGTGATCACGACCGTGCCGCTGGTGGTGGTCGCGCTGATCATGGCGCTCCTGGTGGCCACCGGCCTGCCCGGGCAGTGGATCTACCGGCTGTCGTTCTTCGCACCGTACCTGCTGGCCTCGGCCGTGGTCGCCGCGCTGTGGTTCTGGATCTACCAGCCCAGCGGCGGGCTGGCGACGGCCGTGTTCACCGGGCTCGGCGTCACCGGGGAGATCGGCTGGCTCACCGACGCCGACGTGGCGATGTGGTCGATCGCGATCACCACCGTGTGGTGGACGGTCGGCTTCAACTTCCTGCTCTACCTCGCCGCGATCCAGACGATCCCCGACCACCTCTACGAGGCCGCCGCGCTGGACGGGGCCGGCGCGCTGCGCCGCACCTGGAGCATCACGCTGCCCATGCTGAGCCGCACCACCGGGCTCATCGTCCTGCTGCAGGTGCTGGCCTCGCTGAAGGTGTTCGACCAGATCTACCTGATGACCAGCGGCGGGCCGGACGGCGCCACCCGCTCGACCATCGAGTACGTCTACGACACCGCGTTCACCGGCTACCGGCTCGGCCACGCCGCCGGCGTCTCGGTGATCTTCTTCGCGTTGATCATCCTCGTCTCGCTCGTACGGACGCTCCGCACGTCGAGGGAGGGCTGACATGACCGCTCCTGCGCTTTCTCCTGGGCTCTCCCCGGTGGTGGACCGCCGCCGCACCACGGCGACGATGCTCGGCCCGTCGCGCACGGCCCGGGTGGTCGTCCTCGCGCTGCTGATCGTGTTCTGCCTGGTCTGGCTCGCGCCGCTCCTGTGGGGGCTGCGCACCTCCTTCATGACCGAGGACGACGCCGCGACCGTGCCGGTGCAGATCCTGCCGGAGCACGGCTGGACCACCGAGGCCTACGCGACGATCCTCAGCGCGAGCGGCATGCCGACCTGGTTGTGGAACAGCGTCGCCACCGCGGTCGTGATCACGCTGCTCACCGTCGGGATCTCCACGCTGGCGGCGTACGCGCTGTCGCGGCTGGACTTCCGCGGGCGCCGCACGCTGCAGGCGGTGATCATCGCGTCCATCCTGGTGCCCGGGCAGGTGCTGCTGGTGCCGCAGTTCCAGGAGATGCTCGCGTTCGGCATGGTGGACACGTTCTGGGGCATCGTCCTGCCGCAGATCGTGGCGCCGGTGAACGTGATCATCCTCAAGCGGTTCTTCGACGCGGTGCCGATCGAGCTGGAGGAGGCCGCGCGCATCGACGGAGCGAGCAGGATGCGGGTGTTCCTGTCGATCGTGCTGCCCTTGTCGCGGCCGATCCTGTTCGCCGTCGCGATCTTCACGTTCGTGACGGCGTGGAACAACTTCCTGTGGCCGTTCGTCATCATCAACGACCCCGCGCTGATGACCATGCCGGTCGGGATCGGCACGGTGCGCAACGCGTACGGGGTGCAGTACGCGCAGACGATGGCGCAGGCTGTGATCGGGGCCGCGCCGCTGCTGGTGGTGTTCGTGCTGTTCCAGCGGCAGATCGTGAAGGGCATCGCGACGACGGGTCTCGGTGGCCAGTGATGAAAGGTTTCGGTACGTGAACGACGTTCCTCGCCCGGAGCACCCGCGCCCCACTGCGGTGCGTCCGCGGTGGCTCTCGCTGAACGGGCAGTGGGAGTTCGAGATCGACCAGGGCGACTCCGGCCTGGAACGCGGCGTGCGCGACCGGCCGCTCGCGGGGGAGATCACGGTGCCGTTCGCGCCGGAGTCGGCGGCCTCGGGGATCGGGAACACCGACTTCCTGGAGGCCGTCTGGTACGCCCGCGACGTCGCGGTGCCGGCGGAGTGGGCCGGGCAGCGGGTGCTGCTGCACTTCGGCGCGGTCGACCACGACGCCACGGTGTGGGCGGACGGGATCGAGGTGGCGCGGCACCGCGGCGGCTTCTCGTCGTTCACCGCCGACCTGGGGTGCCGTGCGGGGGAGACCGTGCGCGTGGTCGTGCGGGCCCGCGACTCCCGCCATGACGTGCAGGCCCGTGGCAAGCAGGCCACCTGGTACGCCAACACCCACTGCAACTACACCCGCACCACCGGCATCTGGCAGACCGTCTGGCTGGAGGCCGTGCCGCAGCTGCACGTGCGCAGCCTGCGGATCACCCCGAACCTGGCGGCGTTCACGGTCACGGTCGCCGCCTCCGTCACGGCGAACCGACCGGGCCACCGGCTCGTGGTGGCCCTCGCCGACGCCGACGGGCCGGTCGCGTCCGCCGAGGTGCGGGCCGATCTGGACCTCACGCCGACCGTCACGGTGCCGGTGCCTGCGGAACGGTTGCGGCCGTGGTCGCCGGCCGATCCGCACCTCTACGACGTCACGGTCCGGCTGGTCGACAGCGCGGGCGAGGTCGTCGACGCCGTCGACAGCTACACGGGCATCCGCTCGGTCGCCATCGACGGGAAGCGGCTGCTGCTCAACGGCGAGCCGCTGTTCCAGCGGCTGGTGCTCGACCAGGGCTGGTGGCCCGACACGCTCATGACCGGGCCCAGCGACGCCGCGCTGGTGCACGACATCGAGCTGGCGATGGCGGCCGGCTTCAACGGGGCACGGCTGCACCAGAAGGTGTTCGAGGAGCGCTTCCTGTTCCACGCCGACCGGCTCGGCTACCTCGTGTGGGGCGAGTTCGGCGACTGGGGCGCCGGCGGTCAGGGCGTGGTCGGGCACAACCAGCAGCCCACCGCGTCGTACGTGACGCAGTGGCTGGAGGTGCTGGAGCGCGACCACAACCACCCCGCGATCGTCGGGTGGTGCCCGCTCAACGAGACGTTCCAGGCGCTGCACGACCGCATCACCGTGCTCGACGACGTGACCCGGGCGATGTTCCTGGCCACAAAGCTGGCCGACCCGACCCGTCCGGTGATCGACGCGTCGGGCTACTCGCACCGCGTCGCCGAGACCGACGTCTACGACTCGCACCACTACGAGCAGGACCCCGAGCGGTTCGCCGAGATGATGAAGGGCCTCGGCGAGGACACCCCGTTCGTCAACGTCCACGACGAGCGGACGGTCTCCCTGCCGTACGCGGGCCAGCCGTACTTCGTCTCGGAGTTCGGTGGGATCTGGTGGGACCCGGAGGCCGCTGCTGCCGCCGGTACCGACCGCAGCGAGTCCTGGGGCTACGGCGACCGGGTGCGCGACGAGGAGGAGTTCCACGCGCGCTTCGCCGGGCTCACCGGCGTGCTGCTCGGCGATCCCGACATGTTCGGCTACTGCTACACGCAGCTCACCGACGTCATGCAGGAGCGCAACGGCATCTACCGCTTCGACCGCTCCGCGAAGCTCGACGTGGCGCGCGTGCGCGCGGCCCAGGAGCGACCGGCCGCGAGTGAAAGTCCGATACCAAGAGGGTCCGGCAAGTGAGGGTCCGAGCTTGCGGCGCCCAGGCGGCCCCTCGCGGCGTTGCCGCCCTTGCGAAGACGCCCAGTCTGAGCTGCGGGCGGCGCCTTGCGAGGAACCACCTGGACACCGCAAGCCGCACGAACCCTCACTTACCGGACCCTCTAAGCACGTGACCAGCAGCAAGCCGGCGACGATCAAGGACGTCGCGGCGCTCGCCGGGGTCTCGTGGAAGACAGTCACCAACGTCGTCCACGAGCGGACCAACGTCGCCCCCGAGACCCGGGCGCGGGTGCTGGCGGCGATCGCGGAGCTCGACTACCGCACGGCCCTGCCCGGCCGCCAGCTGCGGCAGGGCCGCACCCACACCCTCACCCTCGTGCTGCCCGACGTGCTGAACCCGTACTTCTCGATGCTGATCGAGGCCGTGTTCGCCGCGGCCGAGGAGCGCGGGTACGCGGTGTTCGTCGAGACGGCCGGGCGGGCACCGCACGTCGAGGAGCGCGCCACTTCGTCGGTGCTGCGGTTCGCCTTCGACGGCGTGATCTTCAGCCCGACGTTCACCCCGCCGGCCGAGCTCGTCCGGCTCGCCGCGCGGCTGCCCGTCGTCCTGCTCGGTGAGAACACCGCGGGCGCCGATCTCGACACCGTCGCGATCGACAACGTCGCCGCCGCCCGCGAGATCACGACGCACGTCATCGAGCAGGGCAGACGGCGCATCGCGTTCGTCGGCCACCGGCTGGAAGGGCCACCCGAACCCGGCGGTGTCCGCGTGCGCGGGTTCACCGAGGCACTCACCGCGGCCGGGCTCGCGCCGGCGGCGCTCGTCGTGGCCATGGTGTACGACGAGGCGTGCGGTGCCGCCTGCGTGGCGCGCCTGCTCGCCGACGTCCCTGACGTAGACGGGATCGTCTGCGCCAACGACCTGCTCGCCACCGGGGTGCTGCACGGCCTGCGCGCTGCCGGCCGCACGGTGCCCGACGACATCGCCGTCACGGGGTGGGACGACATCCCCGCGGCGGCCTACCTGCACCCGGGACTCACCACCGTCGCGCCCGACATCCCGGCATTGGCCGCCGCGGCCGTCGACCGGGTGGTGGCGCGCATCGACGGCGCCGACGAGCCGTGGGAGCAGGTGGTCGTGCCGCACCGCATCGTCGTCCGCGGCTCGACCGGCCCGTCCTGACACACGGTCAGACGGGGCGCGCCTCCTCCTGGAACGTGACCTCGTCCGGGTTGGAGTTGGGCTGCCCCGCACCGGTGGTGAGCAGGTTGCGCAGGCTGGCGCCGGCGTACAGGTTCCAGGCGCCCGAGCAGGCGTCGTAGCACTCGCCGTCGGGGCGCAGGCCCACGTGCGTGAAGCGGACCTGGGTGCCCTCGGCGGACGGGGAGATCTCGAAGCGGATCTCGGTGCCGGTCCACTCGTCCTGGTCGGCGACGAACATGACCTTGCCGTCGACGACCCGCCACACGGTCAGCGCGCCGGGCACCTGCTCGGTGACCCGCAGCTTCGAGTAGTGCACGCCGGGGACCTCGAAGGAGAACTCGTCGCCGACCTGCGCCGTGGAGCCGACGATGTCGGTCATCCACCAGGCGCGCGGGTCGTTGACGGCCGCGGTGACCTCGGCCGGGGTGTTGGGGACGGTGAACGTGGTGGTGTAGCTCGTGTCGCTCATGGCAGTCTCCGCTGGGGATCAGTGGGTCCCGGGGAACCGGGTTGTCCCACCGACGAACGGCACGGGCCGGTTTTGCCGACCGCGGCGAACTTTCTCCGTCAGGTTTCCGGACCGACCTCGCGCAGGCGTCCGGCGAGGTAGCGGCGGTCGGCCTCCGTCGGCGCCAGCGCCAGTGCCTGCTCGTAGGACGTGCGTGCCTCGGCCAGGCGGCCGGCGCGGCGCAGGAGATCGGCGCGGGTGGCCGGCAGCAGGTGGTAGCCGTCGAGGCGGTCGGTCGACGCGAGCGCGTCGACGAGCGCGAGGCCGGCCGGGATGCCCTCGGCCATCGCGACGGCGACGGCGCGATTGAGCTCGACGACGGGCGACGGGGCGATCCGGGCCAGGTCCGCGTAGAGCCCGGCGATCTCCACCCAGTCGGTGGCGGCCGCGTCGGGCGCCGTCGCGTGGCAGGCGGCGATCGCCGCTTGCAGCTGGTACGGGCCGGCGCGCCGCATACCGAGCGCCTCGTCGAGGACGGCGACGCCCTCGGCGATCAGCGCGCGGTCCCAGCGCGTGCGGTCCTGCTGCTCCAGCGTGACGAGCACGCCGTCGCGCAGGCGGGTGGCGCGCCGCGACTCGTGCAGCAGCATCAGCGCGAGCAGGCCCCGCGGCTCGGGCTCGGCCGGCATCAGCGTGACCAACACCCTGGCGAGCCGGATGGCCTCGACGGTCAGCGCGCGCTGCTGGTCCGCCTCGCCGTAGCCCTCGTTGAAGATCAGGTAGAGCACGGCGAGGACGCCGGCGAGGCGCTCCGGCAGCTTCTCCACCGGGGGTACCCGGTAGGGGATCCCGGCCTCCTGGATCTTGCGCTTGGCCCGGCTGATCCGCTGGCCCATGCCGGGCTCGGGGGACAGGAACGCTCGCGCGATCTCGCCCGTGGTCAGGCCGGCGAGCGTGCGCAGGGTGAGCGCCACCCTGGCCGGGAAGGGCAGCGCCGGATGGCAGCAGGTGAAGATCAGCCGCAGCCGCTCGTCCGGGATCTCCTCCGGCGACTCGTCGCGTGGCTCGGGCGGCAGCGCCGCGAGCTGCCGGAGCTTGGCGGCCCCGGTGGTGTCGCGCCGGAGCCGGTCGGTCGCCCGGTTGCGGGCCGTGATCGTCAGCCAGGCGCCGGGACGGCGGGGGACGCCGTCGCGTTCCCAGGTCGTCAGCGCCGCGGCGAACGCCTCCTGCGTGCAGTCCTCGGCCAGGTCCCAGTCGCCGGTGAGCCCGATCAGGGTCGCGACGACCTGGCCCCACTCCTCCCGGTACGCGGCCTCGACGGCCGCCCGGACGTCCGGCGTGCTCATTCCCAGACGGGGCGGATCTCGACCGAGCCCCGCTGCGCGTACGGATGGCCGGCGGCGATCTCGACCGCCTCGTCCAGGTCCGCGCACTCGACCATGAGGAAACCGCCGACGAAGTCCTTCGTCTCGGCGAACGGCCCGTCCGAGATCAGGGTCTCGCCGTCGCGGACCCGGATGGTGGTCGCGTCCACCACCGGGCGCAGACGGCCCATGCTGATGACCCCGCCGCGCCGGTCGAGATCGTCGAGCCATGCGGTGTGCACGGGATCGGCCGCGAGCTGCTCGTTCGTCGGTGCGTCGACCTCGTCGTCGCAGATGAGCAGGACGTACTTCATGAGCTCATCCAAGCGCAGAGCTCGATCCCGCGGCCACCGCTCGGAGCTTGTCGGGGTTCGCGATGTTGTGGATGGCCACGACGCGGCCGGCGGCGTCGAGATCGAGGCTCAGTACCGCGACGACGCGCCCCGCCCCCGTGAACACGACCGCCGGGACCCCGTTGAGCTCGACGATGTCGACGGCCATCGCGCTCGGCTCGACGCCCTCGTAGGGCCGTTGACTGACCCCGGCGAACCAGGCGGCGACCCGCTCGGCACCCACGACCGGCTTGAGCGCCTGGCGCACCTTCCCGCCCCCGTCGGTCCACAGTGCGACGTCGGGGGCCATCAGCTCCAGCAGCGCGTTGATGTCGCCGCCCGTCGCCGCGGCGAGGAACTGCTCGGTGACCACCTGCTGCCGCCGCCGGTCCACCTGCAGCCGGGGCCGGCGGGCCGCGACGTGGGCGCGCGCCCGGTGGGCGGTCTGGCGCACCGACTCCTCGGAACGCCCCATCGCCTCGGCGATCTCGGCATGGCTGAAGTCGAAGGCCTCGCGCAGCACGAACACCGCGCGCTCGATCGGGCTCAGCGTCTCCAGCACCACCAGCAGGGCGATCGACACCGTGTCGGCGTCGACCACATCCGGGCTGGTGGGGACTGGTTCGGGTAGCCACGGACCGACGTAGGTCTCACGCCGGCTGCGCGCGGAGCGCAGCCGGTCGATGGCCACGTTGGTCACGATGCGGACGAGGTAGGCGCGCGGGTCCGCCACCCGGGAACGATCTGCCGCCGACCACTTCAGCCAGGTGTCCTGCACAGCGTCCTCCGCGTCCGCAGCGGTGCCCAGCACGCGGTAGGCGATGGAGAACAGCAGGCTGCGGTATTCCGCATACGGGTCGCCGGTCATCGCGTGTACCGGCCGCCGCGCCGCCAGGCCGCCGACCCGCTCGACGGGAACGTCAGCATCCGCGCGAACGCCGGCCACGGCGAGGAGCTGACGGTCTCCTTGTAGCGGACGGCGAGCCGGCCGCTCAGGTGGAACCGGCCCGGGCTGTCGTCGGGCCGGGTGAACTGGACGACGGCGTCGTTGCGCCCCAGGCTCAGTGGCTTGTGCAGGTAGCCGAAGCGGAACGGGCGCGGCTGCGCACCCTTCAGCTCCCGCACGATGGAGACCGCGGCGTGGACGCCGGTGGGCATCCCACTCTGGCAGGTTCCGTGCAGCATGCCGTAACCCTGCCTGATCGCGGCCGAGTCGCCGATCGCGTAGACGTTCGGGTGCGTCACCGACCGCAGAGCGGTGTCGGTGACGATCCGCCCCTTCGCGTCGGTCTCGAGGCCCGCACGTGCGGCCAGTGGCGGGACCCGGACGCCGCTGGTCCACAGCACGGCGTCGGCGGCGAGCGACTCCCCGTCGACGAGGTCGACGCCGGTGGGCGTCACTTTGATGATCTCGCCGAGGCGCACCGTGACCCCCAGCCGATCGAGGGCCGCGAGCACGTAAGCCTGCGCCTTCGGGCCGAGGTCCGCACCCGGCTCCTCCCGCCCGGCGAGGACGACGTCCAGGGCCGGGTGCTGCTCGGCGATCTCGGCGGCCGCCTCCACACCGGTGAGGCCGCTGCCGGCGACGAGCACCGTGCCGGCGCCCCGCCCGTCGAGCGCCTGCAGCGCCGCGGCGAGGAGCTCGGCGCTGTGCGCGTCGTCGAAGGTGTGGGCGTGCTCGGCGGCGCCCGGCACGTCAGCGGTGTCGCTGACCGCGCCGAGGGCGTGGACCAGGGTGTCGTAGTGCAGGTCGCGCTCGTCGTCGACGCGCACGGTGCTGGTCAGCGGATCGATCGCGGTGACCCAGCCCTGCACGAAGCGCACCCCGGTGCCGCCGAGCAGGGTCGGGACGTGCAGGTCGGCGAGCGCCTGCCCCGTCCCGACCTGGTGCAGCCGCAGCCGCTCGGTGAACCGCTGCTCCGCCGATATGAGGGTGATCGCGACGTCGTCGCGGTGCTTCGTGCGTCCGGCCAGCCCCACGGTCGCGCTGAGGCCCGCGTACCCGGCTCCGATGATCACGATGTTGTGCATTGTCCTGTCCTTCCCATCGTCCGACACCCCTCGGACGGGTCGCGACGGGACCACCGTGACGTCGTGTGACCCGGGTCATATCCGGGCGTTCAGCTCGTGAACTCGCCGAACATGCCCGGCTCGTACGAGCCCGCCGGGGTGCGCACGATGACGTTCATCCGGTTGGCCGCGTTGATCAGGCCGACCTGGCAGATCAGCGCGGCGATCTGGTCGTCGTCGTAGTGCTTGCGCACCTGCGCCCAGGTGTCGTCGGACACGCCATGGTGGTTGTCGGCGATCCGGGTGGCCTCCTCGGTGAGCGCCAGCGCGGCCCGCTCGGCGTCGGTGAAGACGGTGGCCTCGCGCCACGCGGCCACCAGGTTGAGCCGAACCGCGGTCTCGCCGGCTGCCGTGGCGTCCTTGGTGTGCATGTCGGTGCAGAAGCTGCAGCCGTTGATCTGGCTGGCCCGCAGACTCACCAGCTCCTGGGTGGCCTTCGGCAGGGGCGACTGCGCGATCACCATGGCGGCGTTGGCGAACCGCTTGGCGAACTTGGTGGCGATCTCGTTGCCGAAGACATCGAATCGGGCGTCCATGACATCGTCCTCTCGCGGGTGGCCGGTGCGGCTGCATCGGACGACCACCAGATGCCGGCGGTCCGCCGCCTGTGACAGCTCCGCCGGCGTGACGTACGCCACGCACTCCGGGTGTCACAGGGCAGCGGCGCCCGGCGTCTGGTGGGTGGCACAGCCGGTCCCAGGGAGGAAACGCATGAGCCAGGACGCGCACACGGTGGCGTTCCTCGACCACCGCAACCTGCTGTTCACGGTCGCCTACGAGATGCTCAGCTCGGCCGCCGATGCCGAGGACGTCCTGCAGGAGACCTGGATGCGGTGGACGGGCGTCGAGCTCGACACCGTCCGCGACCAGCGCGCCTACCTCGTGCAGATCACCACCCGGCAGGCGCTGGGCCGGCTGCGCACGATGGGCAGGCGCAAGGAGTCCTACGTCGGTTCCTGGTTGCCGGAGCCGCTGCTCACCGCACCCGACGTCGCCGACGACGTCGAACTGGCCGAGAGCGTCTCGACGGCGATGCTGCTCGTGCTGGAGACGCTCGCGCCCACCGAGCGGGCGGTGTTCGTGCTGCGCGAGGTGTTCGCCCTGGACTACGACGAGATCGCGGCCGCCGTCGACAAGAACCCGGCCGCGGTCCGCCAGATCGCGCACCGGGCGCGGGCGCACGTCGCCGCCCGCCGACCGCGCGGGATCGTCTCCTCGACCGAGACCAGGGACGTGCTCGCGTCGTTCCAGCGGGCCGTCGAGACAGGCGATCTACAGGGCCTGCTCGACATCCTCGCGCCGGACGTGGTCCTCATGGGCGACGGCGGCGGGATCAAGCAGGCCGTGCTGCGGCCCGTCATGGGCGCCGACCGGGTGGCCCGCGTGCTGGTCAAGGGCCCCGGCCGGATCGATGCGGCCCTGGCGTACGAGCCGGCACAGGTCAACGGCTTCCCCGCGCTGATCGTGCGGCTCGACGGCGAGCTCGACACCGTCGTGACGGTGCGCATGGACGACGGCGTCATCACCGGGCTCTACGCCGTGCGCAATCCCGAGAAGCTGTCGCACATGGCGCAGGAGACTGCCCTGCGCCGCTGAGGTGCTACTGCGCGGGGAGTACGGCCGGTGTGTCCCGCGGGAGGATGCCGCCGGTACCGCCCGCCCGCGAAGGTCGCTGCCATGGGATGGCGACGAGATTGGCTGGTAGCGGGCGTGCTGGCGCTCGCGATGGTGGCGGGCTGTGGCACGACGACGGTGCCCGACTGGGTGGCGGCGAACGCCAGCCCGCTCACGACGGTGCGCCCGACCGATCCGCTCGACGATCTGGCGCCGCTGCGCGCCGCCGTCGCGGACGCGGACGTCGTCGGGCTCGGCGAGTCGGTGCACGGCGCTGCGCAGGAGCTCACCCTCAAGCACCGGACGCTGCGGGTGCCCGTGGAGCAGCTGGGCTTCCGGTCCGTCGCGTGGGAGGAGGACTGGACGACCGGGCAGCGGATCAACGATTTCATCGCCGGCGGCGCCGGTGACCTGTCGGCGCTGATGGGCCGGATGAGCCCGCAGTGGCAGTCGCGCGAGGTGGCCGACGTGCTGCAGTGGCTGCGCGACTTCAACACCGGCCGGCCCGACAAGGTGCAGTTCGTCGGCGTCGAGTACTACCTGACCGGCGCCGACGCCTACGCCGACGTGGACGCCTACGTGGCAGCCGCGGCGCCCGGCAGGCTGGCCGAACTGCGCGCGCACCTGGCGCCGATCCGGCCGGCGACGGCGAACGCGTTCGAGCACATCCAGGCGTACACGCAGGTGCCGGACAAGCAGCCGCTGCTGGCGCACGCCCGCGCCGTCCACGACCTGGTCGCCGGGCTACCGCAGGGCGACCGCGCGCACGCCGAGGCCGTGCACACCGCCCGGCAGATCGTGTCGTTCCACGAGCACTTCGCGCTCCCGGAGCCGGCGAGCCACTCCTACCGCGACGCGCACGCGGCGGCGAACCTCGCCTGGTGGCGGGACCTGACCGGCGACCGGATCGCCTACTGGGCCGCGAGCCCGCACACCGCAACGGCCCGTGCACTGCGGATCACCTCGCAGGACGGCGAGCTGCGCTTCACGAGCACCGGTGCCCATCTGCGCGACCGCTACGGCGCCCGCTACCTCTCGATCGGCTTCCTGTTCGACCACGGGGCGGAACTGCCTGCGCCCGCCGAGGGCTGGTTCGAGCAGCCGCTCGGGCAGGCCGGGCCGTTCGTGCTGGACCTGCGGGGGAGTGCCCCACCGGAGGTCCGCCGGTGGCTGGACGCCCCGATCGTGACCCGCGGTCCCAACGGGCCGGGCTCCGTCACCACCGGCGGGACGGCCGCGCAGTGGTTCGACCTGATCGTCCACGTCGATGCGGTGACGCCGACGGGAGGACCGCCGGTGTGAGATGCCGCGGAAGCGCCGGAGCAACCCCGGACGGCGATCGTGGTCATCGATCGCGAAGGGGGGTCCACGATGAGCTGGCAGTGGCTTGCGTTCGTGGTGTTCGCCGGGTTCACCGTCATGGTGAGTGTCGTGCCCGGGATCCTGATGGTCATCAGAGGTCGGGCGCCATCGGCGTACCGGTACGTCAGCGTCGGATGGCGCTGGATGCTCGTCGACCTCACGCCCGACGAGACCAGGACGGTCGGCCTGCTGCGCATCGCGCAGGGGGTGCTGTGGCCCTGTGCGGCGCTGATCTTCGTGTCCAACGCCGACGAAGGTGCACCGGCTGCCCTGCCCTGGCTGGCCGCCGCGGCTGCGGCATTGATCTTCGTATGGGGGATCGTGTTGGGCCAGCGGGTACGCGGCCTGCCGTCCGTCGTCGAGACGGGCCGGCGCGAGAGCCGCTGATCACGGCGGTCACGATCACCTGGGAGCGGGACGTGTGCGGCGAGGGGCCCTGACGAGGCCGTCGAAGCCGTAGGGTCGTTCCCGATGGATCCGCTGCTCCCCACCGATCCCCGGACGATCGGCCCGTTCCGGGTCGACGGCCGGATCGGTGCAGGTGGGATGGGTCAGGTGTACCTCGGCACCGACCCCAACGGCCGCCGCGCCGCGATCAAGGTGGCGCACTCCGAGCTGACCGCGGACGAGCGGTTCCGGGAGCGGTTCCGCCGCGAGATCCGCATGGCCTCGACGATCCCGGGCTGGTTCACCGCCGCCGTGCTGGCCGCCGATCCCGACGCCGCCCCGCCGTGGCTGGCCACCGCGTACGTGGACGGGCCGTCGCTGCAGGTGCGGGTGCGCGATGGCGGGCCGCTGCCTCCTCCCGAGGTCGCGGCGCTGGGTGCCCGGCTCGCCGCGGGCCTGGCGATCGTGCACGCCACCGGCCTGGTGCACCGCGATCTCAAGCCCGCCAACGTGATCCTGTCCGCGCACGGACCGCGGCTGATCGACTTCGGCATCGCCCGAGGGCTCGACGCGGCCGGTCTGACCGGCACCGGCAACCTCATGGGCACCCCGTCGTTCATGTCGCCGGAGCAGGCGACGGGCTCGCGCGACGTCGGCCCGTACAGCGATGTGTTCGCGCTGGGGGCCTTGCTGGTCTTCGCATCGACCGGGGAGTCGCCGTTCGACGCGGGCACGGTCGCCGGCAGCATCTACAAGATCGTGAACACGGTGCCGGACGTGTCCGCGGTACCTGAACAGCTGCGCGGGATCGTGCGGGCCTGCATGCTCCGCGATCCCATGGCCCGACCGACCGCCGCCCAGGTGCGCGACGCGCTGGGCGGCGATCGCTTCGCCGCCCCGCCGCCGTCGGTGACCGTCCCGCTGGTTCCCCGCACGCTCGGAATGACGCCCGCCGGCACCCCCCGTCCGCTGCTCGCCGAGGCCCCCACCGACCGCACCCCGGTGCCGGACCTGCCTAGACCGCCGCGTCGCCGGTGGGGCTCCCTGGCCGCGGTGGGGATCGTGCTGGCCGTCATCGCGCTCGGCGGGGTCTGGCTGGCGACGCGCGGGTCGGGGGTGGAGAGCGGCGCAGCCCCGGGCGACGTCTCTTCCGATGCCTTGCCGGTCGACGCCTCGGTCGATCCCCGGTTCGGCACGGACGGCGCGCAGTTCCGCACCCCGTCGGGCAACATCGCGTGCCGGATGGACGCCGGCGAGGTGCGCTGCGACGTCACCGACCGGACCTGGACGGTCCCGGCGCGGCCTGCCGGTTGTGCGGGCGTGTGGGCCACCGGCGCGGTGGTGCGCGGATCGGCCGTGGGCACGCTGACCTGCGTCGACGACGGGTTGCGATCCGGCGCCCCGGTGCTGGGCTACGGCGAGGCGGTGCGGTTGGGCACGACGGTGTGCGTGAGCCGGCCGAGCGGGGTCCGCTGCGAGAACGGCGCCACCCTGCACGGGTTCGCCGTGTCGCGCACGTCGTTCGACCTGTTCTGATCGCTCACACCTCGTGCGTCACCCGGCCCGCGACCGCGGTGCGCAGCACCTCCGTCGCCCGTAGGTCGGTGCTGGCGGTGAGGTCCCCGGCGACGACCGTCAGGTCGGCGACGTCGCCGACGGCGAGCGCGGTCCGCCCGTCGCAGGAGGCCGCGACAGCGGCGACCAGTGGCAGCGCCTGCTCCGGGTGCCATGCCGGGCGGTCGTCGTCGGTGCGCGTGACGGCCGAGGCGATGCCGTCCCACGGGTCCAGCGGCGCCACGGGCGCGTCCGAGCCGAACGCCAGCGGCACCCCCGCCGCGTGCAGGTCGGCGTAGGGGAACGCGTGCTGGGTGCGCCCGGCCCACCACCGGTCGGCGACGTCACGGTCGTCGGGCTGGTGCGCGGGCTGCACGCTCGCGACGACCCCCAGCTCGGCGAACCGGGCGACGTCGCCCGGCCCCAGCAGCTGGGCGTGCTCGACGCGTGCCCCAGAGAGATCGGCTCGAGTGCCGACCGCGGCGAACGCGTCCAATGCCACGGTGGCGGCGGCATCGCCGATCGCGTGCACGGCCGGGGTGATGCCGTGCGCGGCACCGCGCGCGATGAGCTCGGTCAGCTCCGGCAGCGGCAGCGCGAGGTGGCCGCGGGAGTCCGAGCCGGGATAGGGCGCGCAGCACCACGCGGTGCGGGTGTTGAGCGAGCCGTCCACGAACAGCTTCAGCGGGCCGACCGACAGCAGCGGGTCGTCGAGCAGTTGCCCGGTGCGATGGCCGCGGGAGATCGCGGTGTCGAGCAGGTGCCGGGCGATGACGCAGCGCACGCGTGTCGGCAGCGGCGCCTGCGTGGCGCGGCGCGTCCAGTCGACGACGGTGTCGGCGAACTCGAAGTCGTCGACCGCCGTCACCCCGCGCGCGGCCGCCGCGGCCAGCGCGTCGTGCGCCCACCGATCAGTCGTGGCGGTGTCGGCCGACGGCAGGGCGACCGTGGCGCGATAGCACTCGTCCTCGACCAGCACCCCGGTCGGATGGTCGAACCCGATCGCAGCCAGCGCGGCGGGGGAGAGCCACAGGGTGTGCAGATCCTGGCTGGACAGGGCGACCGGGCGGTCCGGCAGCGCCGCTGCCAGCAGGTCCTTGTGCGGCAGGTCGGGCCACAGCGCGTCGCGGAACCCGGTGCCGGTCACGAAACCCGTGCCCGGAGTGGCCGCCGCGGCGACCAGCGCCACCGCGTCGGCAGCGGAGCGGGCGCCGTCCAGCTGGATGCGCCGCCGCGCCGCCGCCCACTGCCCGATGTGCACGTGCGCGTCGCGCATCCCGGGGAGGATCGTGCCGCCGTCCGCATCGAAGCGCTCGCCGGTCGACGTGCCGGCGGGAACGATCGCGCTGATCCGCCCGCCCTGCACCTCGACGTCGACGAGTGGCCCGCCGGGGCCGTTCCGCACGTTCGTGATCAGCACCCGGCGAGCCTAAATCACAGGATCAGAACCCCAGGTCGGACAGCCCGGGGTGGTCGTCGGGCCGGGGCCCGGACGGCCAGTGGTACGCCCGCTCGGCCTCGGTGATCGGCACGTCGTTGATCGACGCGTGCCGCACCGCCATCAGGCCGTGCTCGTCGAACTCCCAGTTCTCGTTGCCGAACGAGCGCCACCAGTTACCGTCGGCGTCGTGGCTCTCGTAGGCGAAGCGCACCGCGATGCGGTTGTCGCCGTAGGCCCAGATCTCCTTGATCAGGCGGTAGTCGAGCTCCCGGGCCCACTTGCGGGTCAGGAGATCGACGATCTCCGCCCGGCCGGTGACGAACTCGGAGCGGTTGCGCCAGCGCGAGTCCTCCGTGTACGCGAGCGACACCTTCTCGGGGTCGCGCGTGTTCCACGCGTTCTCCGCCATGCGGACTTTCTGGATCGCCGTCTCGAGCGTGAACGGCGGGAGCGGGGGGCGGTCGGCCATGGCACGTAGAGTAGAGAACGTGCGTTCTCCGAGCAATGCCGAGATCCTCGACGCCGCGGACTCGCTGTTCTACGCCCGCGGTGTGCAGACCGTCGGGATGGACGAGCTGCGTACGGCATCGGGTGCCTCCCTCAAGCGCCTCTACCAGGAGTTCCCGTCCAAGGAAGTGCTGGTCGTGGCCTGGTTGCGGCGCCGCGACGAGCGGTGGCGGGGTCGGCTGACCGCCCATGTCGACACGGTCGCGGACCCGACGCAACGCGTGCTCGCCGTATTCGACTGGCTGGAAGGATGGTTCTCCGAGCCGGGATTCCGCGGCTGCGCGTTCGTCAACACCTTCGGCGAGCTGGGCGCCACCAGCGATCCCGTCGCCGCCGAGGCCCGCCGGCACAAGGAGCTGTTCTTCGCCTACGTCACGGGCCTTGTGACGGCGGCGGACGGCAGCACCGCCCTCGCCGACCAGATCGCGCTGCTCGCCGAAGGCGCGATCGTCACGGCCGCGGTGCTCGGCACCCCGGACGCCGCTCGCACCGGCAAGGCGGCCGCGGCAGTGCTCGCCGGGGCGTAGCCGCACTGCCCGCGCTGCGCCCGCCGGGGTAGCGGGACGGCCCGCCACCGGCGGACGTGCTGCGTACATCGGCGATCCGAAGGTTGTCCTCGTCGAACCACGAGGAGGACATCATGGCCGTTCAGACACCTATCCGACCCGCTTCCGCCGCGACTCTCGACGAGCAGGTACTCGCGACGTTGCGCCGCTGGTCACCCCATCTCATGCGCTGGGCGTTGGGCCTGGTGTTCGTGTGGTTCGGCGCGCTGAAGGTGGCGAACGTGACGCCGGTGGCGACGCTCGTGGCCGACACGCTCGCGTTCGTGCCGCTGCCGTCGTCGTTCGTCCTGCCGGCGCTGGGCGTGTTCGAGATCGCCGCCGGGCTGGCCCTGATCGCCGGCGTGTGGCTGCGGCCGGTACTGGCCGTCCTGGTCGCGCACCTGGCCGGCACCTTCCTGGTGCTGGTGACCCAGCCGCTCGTGGCGTTCCAGGACGGCAACCCGTTCCTGCTCACCACCGAGGGCGAGTTCGTGATCAAGAACCTGGTGCTGATCGCCGGCGCGCTGTTGGTGGCGGCGTTCCTGCCACCTCGCAAGGGCTGACCCGACCGGCGGGCACCCGACCGAACCCTGATGGGCCCGGTCGGTGCTCGCCGTTCCGGCGTGAAGGGGGGAGGATTCGCCCATGGACACCCCAACCGTGCACAGCAGTGCGGCGGAAGGGCTGCGCCTGCTGGAGGCCGCCCAGTGGGACGCGGCCCGGCAGGCGTTCGAGGCGAGCCTCGCCAGCGCCGACACCCCCGACGCCCGCGACGGCCTGGGTCTCGCGCTGTGGTTCCTCGGACACGTCGAGGACGGCATCGACCTGCGGGCGCAGGCCTTCGAGGCCTATGCGCGGGCCGGCCGGTGCGACATCGCCGCCCGCGTGGGCGTCTGGGTCTCGCACCAGTACCTGCTCGCGGGCCGCTCCTCGGCTGCCCGCGGGTGGCTCGCCCGCGCCGACCGCGCGGCCACGGGCACCGACTGCGACGGTCGCGGCTGGATCGCGGTCGAGCGGGCCCGGCACTCCCGTGACATCGCCGAACGGGCCGATCTCGCCCGTGGCGCCATGACGATCGCGCGCCGCAGCGGCGACGCCGACCTGGAGGTCTTCGCGCTCAGCCTGCTCGGGCTGACGGAGGTACAGGCCGGCAACCTCGCGGCGGGGATGGAGCTGATGGAGGAGGCGATGGCGGCGGCCACCGCCGGCCGTGTGCGCAACGTGCACACCCTCGCCGAGGCCTACTGCAACCTCATCAAGGCGGCCACCGACGCCGGTGACTGGGACCGGGCGACCGAGTGGTGCGACCACGTCGACCGCTTCGCCCGCGACACCGGGGCGATCCCGCTGCTCGGCGTCTGCCGCACGATCCACGCCGACGTGCTGGTCGCTCGGGGTCGCTGGATCGAGGCAGAGCAGGCGCTCGCCTTCGCGCTGGACACGCATGCCCGGTTCGTGCCGGCGATGGGCTCAGCCGGGCTGGCCAGCATGGCCGAGCTGCGGGTGCGCCAGGGCCGGCTCACGGAGGCCGAACAACTGCTGGCCGGCCGTGAGGAACACGCGTCGTCGCTGTGTGCGCTGGCCCGGCTGCGGATCGCCGACGGCCGGCCCGGCGTCGCCGTCGCGCTGCTGGAGCGGGTGCTGGGCGCCGCCGAGGGCGACGCCGTCCGCAGCACCCGCATCCTCGCCCCGCTGGTCGAGGCGCGGCTGGCCACGGGCGACCTCGACGCCGCGGACGAGGCGGCGGGTCGGCTCGCCACGCTCGCGCAGGACAGCGGCATCCTCGTCGTCGAGGGCCGGGCCCGGCTGGCCGCGGCACTGGTGGCCGTCGCCCGCGGGCGCCTCGACGACGTGGTCGAGCCGGCCCGCCGGGCACTCGCCGCGTTCGCCCGGCTGGGCATGCCCCTCGACGTCGGTGAATCGCGGTTGTTGCTGGCCCGCGCACTGATGGCGACCGCACCGGACGCCGCCAGGGACGAGGCACGGGCCGCGCTCGGCGCGTTCCGGGAGCTGGGCGCCGCGCGGGCCGTCGACGCCGCGGCGGCGGTGCTGCGCGAGCTCGGGGAGGCGACGGGGGCGGGCCCGCGCGGGCACGGCGACCTGACCGCCCGCGAGGAGGAGGTGCTGGCCCTGCTGCAGCGCGGCATGACGAACGCCGGGATCGCCGCCACCCTCGTGATCAGCGAGAAGACCGCAGGCCACCACGTGAGCCGCATCCTCGCCAAGCTCGGCGTGCGCAACCGCGCCGAGGCCGCCGTGGTGGGGCGGGGGCCGGAGATGGGGAGGACGTAGGGCGTCCTCCCGATGTCCGGGCCACCCGCCCCGGGCCACCCTTCGCGGCGAAACAGACGCCGAGGAGGACCCATGACCACCATCGACCCCACGACCGCCCCCACCGTCGACGCAGCCGACGCCGCGCTGAAGGCGAAGCACCGCACCATGTGGGGGTCCGGCGACTACCCGTTCATGGTCGAGACCTTTCTGCTCCCGCTGGGCCCGCGCCTCGTCGAGGCTGCCGGGATCACGTCCGGCGCCACGGTTCTCGACGTCGCCGCCGGCACGGGGAACGCCGCGACCCGGGCCGCCGAGCGCGGCGCCGTGGTGACGGCGAGCGACCTGACCCCGCGACTGCTCGACGCCGGCCGCACCGTGGCCGAGTCGAGAGGACTCGACCTGCGCTGGGTGGAGGCCGACGCCGAGAACCTGCCGTTCGAGGACGCGTCGTTCGACGTCGTCATGTCCAGCATCGGTGTCATGTTCGCGCCGCACCACCAGGCCGCCGCCGACGAGCTGGTGCGGGTGTGCCGCCCGGGCGGCACGATCGCGCTGCTCAGCTGGACGCCGGAAGGCCAGATCGGGGCGCTGTTCCGCACGATCGGCCCGTTCGCCGCGCCGCCTCCGCCCGGTGTCCAGCCGGCACCGCTGTGGGGCAGCGAGGACCACCTCCACGCACTGGTCGGCGGCCGGGTGCAATGGCGCGACCTGACCCGCGACCACCTGGAGATCACGGCATTCCCACAGGCCCGCGACTACGGCGAGCACTTCAAGGCCCACTACGGCCCGACGATCGCCGCCCGCGCGAACGCCGAGCGCAACGGCCGGGCCGCCGAGTTCGACGCGGCCCTCGACACCTTCAGCGACCAGTGGGACCGCGGAACCGACGGCGTCGCGCGCTTCGAGATGGAGTACCTCCTGGCCGTCGGCACCCGCGCCTGACGCGCTCCGCTACGGGTTGCGGTGCGTCGCGGCCTGCCGGTGCAGGTGCTGCTGCACCCAGCCCGCGACGTCGCCGCGCCGCAGCGCCACGGCCAGCAGTTCGGGGAAGGCGTCCGGGGTGCAGGCGAACACCGGGATGCCGATCGACGCCAGCGCCGCCGCGTTCTCCTTGTCCGAGACCGGCGCGCCGTCGTCGGAGAGCGCGAGGAGCACGAGCACCTGCACGCCCGCGGCGTGCAGGTGCGCGATGCGGCGCAGCATCTCCTCCTCGTTGCCGCCCTCGAACAGGTCGGTGACCAGCACGAACAGGGTGTCGCGCGGCTTCGTGATGCGGCCGGCGCAGTAGGCGACGGCCTTGTTGATGTCGGTGCCGCCGCCCAGCTGGGTGCCGAACAGGAGGTCGACCGGATCGTCGAGCCGGTCGGTGAGATCCACCACCGCGGTGTCGAACACGACCAGGGACGTGCGCAGCGAGCGGATCGTCGCCAGCACCGCGCCGAACACGGCCGCGTACACCACCGACGACGCCATCGACCCGGACTGGTCGATCGCGAGCATCACCTCCCGCTCCAGCGACTGGCGCCGGCGGGTGTGCCCGACCAGCCGCTCCGGCACCACCGTGCGGTACTCGGGCAGGTACCGGGTGAGGTTCGCCGCGATCGTCGCGCCCCAGTCGATGTCGGACTGCCGGGGCCGCCGGGTGCGCCCGGCCCGGTCCAGCGCCCCCGACACCGCGGAGCGGGTGTGCTGCGCGATCCGCTTCTCGATGGCCGCCACCACCTGGGCCACGACCTTGCGGGCCGTGGCACGGGTGGTCTCGGGCATCACCCGGTTCAGGCTCAGCAGGGTGCTCGCCAGGTGCACGTCCGGCTCCACCGCGGCGAGCAGCTCGGGCTCCAGCAGCATGCGGTGCAGGCCCAGCCGGTCGACGGCGTCGCGCTGCATCACCTGCACCACCGTCGACGGGAAGTACGTGCGGATGTCGCCCAGCCAGCGCGCCACCGCCGGCGCCGAGCTGCCCAGCCCACCGGACCGGCGCCCGGCCCGGCCCGATCCGGTGCTGTCGGCGTCGGGGCGGTCGTAGAGCACGGTCAGGGCCTGGTCGATCGGGGCGTCACCGGCACCCAGCCCGGTGCCCAGCCCCTCCTCGGCATCGGCGCCCAGCAGCAACCGCCAGCGCCGCCCCCGCTCGACCTCCTGCTCCGGCCCGGTCATCGCCCACCCCACCCCACGCCAGCTCCGTCGAGAACGAAGTTGTCGCGAATTCGGATCGATTCAGT
>Ga0307513_10002713_pt1 | contig 24368 bp, 20 predicted proteins | sample 15_EM_MG_FD_202174 | JGI IMG/M metagenome (GOLD analysis project Ga0307513, IMG submission 202174) | Populus trichocarpa ectomycorrhiza microbial communities from riparian zone in the Pacific Northwest, United States - 15_EM | ecosystem: Host-associated > Plants > Roots > Unclassified | place...
ACGCGGTCGTCCCGGTCGCCCACCGCCTCGCCGACGCCCAGGAGGTGCCCCTCGCCGAACTGGCCAAGGACTCCTGGATCGGCCCGTACCCCGGCAATCCCTGCCATGAGGTGGTCGTCCTGGCCTGCGAGAACGCCGGATTCCGGCCCCGCCTCGAACACTCCTCGGACGACTTCCGCGCGGTCGTCGCCCTCGCCTCGGCCGACGCGGGCGTGGCCCTCGTACCGCGCTCGGCACTGCGCGGCATGGACCTGACGGGTGTCGTCGTCTGCCCGGTCGACGGGGTCGCGCCCACGCGGCGGGTCTTCGCGGCCGTACGCAGGGGAGCGGAGGAACATCCGCTGATCCACCCGGTGTTGACGGCGCTCGGCACGGCGGCGCAGGCGTAGCTGTCCCGCCCCGGCACCGGCAGCGGGACGTGCTCGCCGAGTGATTGTCAGTGGTATTGGCTACCGTGCGTTGCATGCCGGAAGCCGAAGACGTACGCCGTATCTCCCTCTCCCTGCCGGACACGACGGAGAAGATCGCCTGGGGCATGCCCACGTTCCGGGTCGCGGAAAAGATGTTCGCCACGCTGCCCGAGGACGAGACCTCCATCGCCGTGCGCTGCCCGAAGGAGGAGCGCGACGAACTGGTCCTGGCCGAGCCGGAGAAGTTCTGGATCGCGGACCACGAGGCGGGGTTCGCCTGGGTGAGAGCGCGCCTGGCCGCGCTGGAGGACGAGGACGAACTGCGCGACATCCTCACCGACTCCTGGCGCCAGGCGGCCCCGCCCCGGCTGCTGGACGCCTACCCGGAGTTGAGGACGCCGGGTGTCGACTGAGTGAGAGCCGGCAGGTCAGGATCGTACGGAGGAGACGTACGAGTCCACGGGGCCGTATGTGCGACCTCGACCAAACTTGAGGTCAAGGGTCGGCAGCCTGAATACCAGCACGCATAAAGGAGTGCGCGACCATCGACCCGAGTGCGGTATTGTTTCCATGCGCGTTCGGCCAGGGGAAACCCCAGGTCAGACGGCACCGGGACGTGGCGCAGCTTGGTAGCGCACTTGACTGGGGGTCAAGGGGTCGCAGGTTCAAATCCTGTCGTCCCGACTCGTTTGAGTCGCAGGTCAGAGGCCGTTTTCTCAGTGATGAGAAGGCGGCCTCCGGTGTGTCCGGCCCAGTCCGTCCGCCGCGTGAGGTCAGCCGCCGCCGTCCAGGTCGGCGCGTCGGCGCAGTACCCGTAGCTCCTGGCCGGCGAACTCCATCTCGTACAGCTTGCCCCGCGCGTTCTCGAAGGGGCGGTGGAGCACCATCATCAGCACGCCGTCGAACGTGTGGAAGAGCATGCCGTGACCGCTGTCCTCACGGACCAGCGGCCGGTGCTGCTGCCACGGCCCCTCGATGCCGCCCGACTTCGAGGTGGCGTAGGTCTGTACGTAACCGCCGCTGATCGCCCCGTCCTTGCCGGCCACGTTCTTCTCGTACGTCGACCACAGCATGAGCAGGGAGCCGTCAGGGGCGCGGTGGAGCTGCGGGCCGTCGGTGATGTAGGGCGCGAGCTGATGCGGCCGGCCGGCGGGGATCTCCTCGGTGATCCAGGACGCGTCCGAGGCCCTGAACAGGAAGACCGGGTCTCCGATCGTGCGGGACAGGTCCGGGGCCAGGCGGATCGCCTCCATCGTGCCGTCGATGGTCTGCAGCCACTCGTGCGCGTACACCATCCACGGCTGCCCGGACGGGTCGACGTAGAGCGTGCCGTCGAGGGTCATGAGGTTCGCGGGCGGGGTGGGGCGCGCGGGGTCGACGACCGTGAACGGGCCCAGCAGTGACGGGGAGACCGCCGTGATCGTGCCGCGCATGTAGGACGGGACCTGGAACGGCGTACCCCACTGGTTGGGCGGAGGCAGCGGAAGCGGTCTGTCCTCGTTGTGGAGTGTGGTGAACAGGTAGTACCGGCCGCCCCATTCGTGCACCTCCGGCGCCCAGCCGCCGTCACTCGCCCAGATCCCCTGCTGCTCGGCGGCGAGGAAGACCACGACCGGGCGCGTCCAGTCGCGCAGGTCGGGGCTGCGGTAGACCATCGTGCCGGGGCCGTCCACGCCCGACACGGACGGGTCGTTGGACGTGTAGAGGTGGTACGTGCGGGTCTTCTCGTCGGCGACGACGAACGGATCGTGCAGCGGCATGTCGGGAAGCCGCATCGGTTCGGTGTCAGCCATGGCCGAAGAATACGTCGCCCCTGTGCACGGTTCGCTGTTGGCCGGGTTGTGGGTCAAGTCGTTGGCCGAGAAAAACGCTTGGACTGCCCCGGTGCCGTCGCGGGACACTTCGATGCCCGAAATGCGTGGCTGGCTGCCGCACGACTACACAGGGTTTGATATGGAATCGCCTGAATCGCGCGAGGTCACGCCGGGCAAGGGCTCGGTGCTCCTCGCACTTCGTTACTACGGACGGGAGTTGGCCCGCCTCAGGCGGCTGACGGTACCCGCGATGCTGCTGCCGGCGTTCGGCAACATCGGTATCAACTACATCGCGCCGCTGATCGTCGCCAAGCTCGTCGGCCGGATCGCCGGCGAGGACGGGATCTCCGTCGCCTCCACGCTGCCGTACGTCCTCGGCCTCGGCGGCGTCCTGCTGCTCGCTGAGGTGCTGTGGCGCGGGGGCCTGCACTGTCTGAACCGCGTCGACGCCCGGGGCATCGAGCACCTGTACGTGATCGGCATGGACGAGCTGTTCGCCAAGGACGCCTCGTTCTTCCACGACAACTTCGCCGGGTCACTGACCAAGCGGGTCCTGAGCTTCGCCTCCCGGTTCGAGGAGTTCGTCGACACGCTGACGTTCCAGATCGTGGGCAGTCTGGTGCCGCTCCTGTTCGGGTCGGTGGTGCTGTGGCGTTACGAACCGCTGCTCGTCGTCGGCCTGTTGGCGATGCTCGCGCTGACGGCGGTGTGCGTGGTGCCGCTCATCCGCCGCCGTCAGGCGCTCGTCGACAAGCGTGAGGAGGCCATCGCCCGGGTGTCGGGCCATGTCGCCGACAGCCTGATGAACATGGACACGGTCCGCGCGTTCGCCGCCGAGGAGCGCGAGGCCGCCGAGCACCGGTCCCGGGTCGCGGCCTCGCGGCGGCTCATGCTCAGGTCGTGGGACTACGGCAACCTGCGCATCGACACGCTGGTCGCGCCCCTGTCCGTGCTGACCAACGCCCTGGGCCTGCTGCTCGCGGTCACCCTCGCCGGGGGCGGGCACGGTGTGGAGGCGGTCGTCGTCGCCTTCACCTATTACACGAACGCGACGCGGATCATGTTCGAGTTCAACCAGATCTACCGTCGGCTGGAAAGCTCGATGACGGAGGCCGCCCAGTTCACCGAACTGCTGCTGACCTCGCCGACCGTGCTCGACCCGGAGTCCCCGGAGGCCCTGCTGTCCCGGGCCGCCGACGTCCGCTTCGAGAACGTGACCTTCGCCCACGCGGGCGCGGAGCCGCTCTTCGAAGGACTCGACCTGGCTGTGCCCAGCGGGTCGAGGATCGGGCTCGTCGGCCGGTCCGGCGGCGGCAAGACCACGCTCAGCCGGCTGCTGCTGCGTATGACGGACATCGATTCCGGCCGCATCCTGATCGGCGGCCAGGACATCAGCCGGCTGCGCCAGACGGACCTGCGGAGCCTGATCGCCTACGTGCCGCAGGACCCGGCGATGTTCCACCGCACCCTGCGGGACAACATCGCGTTCGCCCGCCCGGACGCCACCGACGCAGAGATCCGCCGCGCGGCCGAGGCGGCACACGTCACCGAGTTCGCCGACGCGCTGCCCGAGGGCTTCGACACCATGGTCGGCGAGCGCGGGGTCAAGCTGTCCGGCGGACAGCGCCAGCGGGTCGCCCTCGCCCGGGCGATCCTGCGCGACGCACCGATCCTGCTGCTCGACGAGGCCACCAGCGCCCTGGACTCCGAGAGCGAGATCCTCGTCCAGGAGGCGCTGTGGCGGCTCATGGAGGGACGGACGGCGCTCGTGGTGGCGCACCGGCTGAGCACGGTCGCCTCCATGGACCGGCTCGTCGTTCTCGACCGCGGGCGGATCGTCGAGCAGGGCACGCACCAGGAACTGCTCGCGGCGGAGGGCGCGTACGCCAAGCTGTGGCAGCACCAGTCGGGCGGCTTCCTCGACGACGAGTCCTTCGATGATCCTGTCGACGACAGTCCCGCGCGGGCCGACCTGCACTGAGTGGACGCGGCTCAGGTGGCGGTTAGTGGCCCGGTTCACATGGCGCAAGTCGGGCCGGGCCGACACCATGGGGCGCGTCACCGGCAGGCTGAAGGGATCCATGATGTTCCGCAAGGTGCTGGTCGCCAACCGTGGTGAGATCGCGATTCGCGCGTTCCGAGCCGGCTATGAGCTGGGCGCGCGGACCGTGGCCGTCTTCCCGCACGAGGACCGCAATTCACTGCACCGGTTGAAGGCCGACGAGGCGTACGAGATCGGTCGGCCGGGACACCCGGTGCGGGCGTACCTCTCCGTGGAGGAGATCGTCCGCGCCGCGCGGCAGGCGGGAGCGGACGCGGTCTACCCGGGCTACGGGTTCCTGTCGGAGAACCCCGATCTGGCGCGGGCCTGCGAGGAGGCCGGCATCACCTTCGTCGGGCCGAGCGCGGACACCCTGGAGCTGACCGGCAACAAGGCCCGTGCGGTGGCCGCCGCCCGCGCGGCCGGCGTACCGGTGCTCGGCTCCTCGGAACCCTCCTCCGACGTGGACGAACTCGTCCGCGCCGCCGAGGACATCGGCTTCCCGGTGTTCGTCAAGGCCGTCGCCGGCGGTGGCGGGCGCGGGATGCGGCGGGTCGAGGAACCCGCCCAGCTGCGCGAGTCCATCGAGGCCGCGGCGCGCGAGGCGGCCTCCGCGTTCGGCGACTCCACGGTCTTCCTGGAGAAGGCCGTCGTCGAACCCCGCCACATCGAGGTGCAGATCCTCGCGGACGGCGAGGGCAATGTCATCCACCTGTTCGAACGCGACTGTTCGGTCCAGCGACGCCACCAGAAGGTGATCGAACTGGCCCCCGCGCCGAACCTCGACCCGGAGCTGCGCGACCGGATCTGCGCCGACGCCGTACGGTTCGCCCGGGAGATCGGCTACCGCAACGCCGGCACCGTGGAGTTCCTCCTCGACCCCGAGGGCAACTACCACTTCATCGAGATGAACCCGCGCATCCAGGTCGAACACACGGTCACCGAAGAGGTCACCGACGTCGACCTCGTCCAGTCCCAGCTGCGCATCGCCTCCGGCGAGACGCTGGCCGACCTGGGCCTCTCCCAGGAGACGGTCACCCTGCACGGGGCCGCACTCCAGTGCCGTATCACCACCGAGGACCCGGCCAACGGCTTCCGCCCGGACACCGGCCGGATCAGCGCCTACCGCTCGCCCGGCGGCTCCGGCATCCGGCTGGACGGCGGAACCACCCACGCCGGTACGGAGATCAGCGCGCACTTCGACTCGATGCTGGTCAAACTCACCTGCCGGGGCCGTGACTTCGGGACCGCGATCAGCAGGGCCCGGCGTGCCGTGGCCGAGTTCCGCATCCGTGGCGTGGCCACCAACATCCCGTTCCTCCAGGCCGTGCTCGACGACCCGGACTTCCGGGGCGGCCGGGTGACGACGTCGTTCATCGAGAAGCGCCCGCACCTGCTCACGGCACGTCACTCCGCCGACCGCGGTACCAAGCTGCTCACCTACCTCGCCGACGTCACCGTGAACAAGCCGCACGGTGAACGGCCCGAGCTGAGCGACCCGGTCACCAAGATCCCGGCCCTGCCGAACGCGGAACCGCCCGCCGGCTCCCGGCAGCGCCTCGTCGAACTCGGCCCCGAGGGCTTCGCCCGGTGGCTGCGCGACTCACCGGCCATCGGCGTCACCGACACCACGTTCCGCGACGCCCACCAGTCGCTGCTCGCCACCCGGGTCCGGACCAGGGACATGCTCGCCGTCGCCCCGGTCGTGGCGCGGACCCTGCCCGAGCTGCTCTCCCTGGAGTGCTGGGGCGGCGCCACCTACGACGTCGCGCTCCGCTTCCTCGCCGAGGACCCGTGGGAACGCCTGGCCGCACTCCGCGAGGCCGTGCCCAACATCTGCCTCCAGATGCTGCTGCGCGGCCGGAACACCGTGGGTTACACCCCGTACCCGACCGAGGTGACCGACGCCTTCGTGCAGGAGGCCGCGGCCACCGGCATCGACATCTTCCGGATCTTCGACGCGCTGAACGACGTGGGGCAGATGCGGCCCGCCATCGACGCCGTACGGGAGACGGGCACGGCCATCGCCGAGGTCGCCCTCTGCTACACCTCCGACCTGTCCGATCCGTCCGAGCGGCTCTACACCCTCGACTACTACCTCCGGCTGGCCGAACAGATCGTCGAGGCGGGCGCGCACGTCCTGGCCGTCAAGGACATGGCGGGGCTGCTGAGGGCGCCGGCCGCCGCGACCCTCGTATCGGCGCTGCGCCGCGAGTTCGATCTGCCGGTGCATCTGCACACCCACGACACGGCGGGCGGTCAGCTGGCGACCTACCTCGCCGCGATCCAGGCGGGCGTCGACGCGGTCGACGGGGCGGTGGCGTCGATGGCGGGCACCACCTCGCAGCCCTCGCTGTCGGGCATCGTCGCCGCGACCGACTACTCCGAGCGGTCCACCGGGCTGAGCCTCGCCGCCGTGGGCGACCTGGAGCCGTACTGGGAGAGCGTCCGCAAGATCTACGCCCCGTTCGAGGCGGGCCTGGCCGCGCCGACCGGGCGCGTCTACCACCACGAGATCCCCGGCGGGCAGCTCTCCAACCTGCGCACCCAGGCGGTCGCGCTGGGCCTCGGCGACCGCTTCGAGGCGATCGAGGCGATGTACGCCGCCGCCGACCGCATCCTCGGCCGACTGGTGAAGGTCACGCCTTCGTCGAAGGTGGTCGGTGACCTCGCGCTCCACCTGGTGGGCGCCGACGTCTCGCCGAAGGACTTCGAGGCGACGCCGAACAGGTTCGACATCCCCGACTCCGTCATCGGCTTCCTGCGCGGCGAGCTGGGCAACCCGCCCGGCGGCTGGCCGGAGCCGTTCCGCACCAAGGCGCTGGAGGGCCGCGCCGCGCCCAAGCCCGTCGAGGAGCTGACGGCGGACGACCGCGAGGGGCTGGTGAAGGAGCGGCGGGCGACACTCAACCGGCTGCTGTTCCCCGGGCCGACCCGCGAGTACGAGACACACCGTCAGACGTACGGCGACACCAGCGTGCTGGACAGCAAGGACTTCTTCTACGGGCTGCGTCCGGGGAAGGAGTACGCCGTCGACCTCGAACCGGGCGTACGGCTGCTCATCGAGCTGGAGGCCGTGGGCGAGGCCGACGAACGCGGTATGCGTACGGTGATGTCCACCCTGAACGGCCAGCTGCGGCCGATCCAGGTGCGCGACACCTCGGTGGCCTCCGACATCCCGGCGACGGAGAAGGCCGACCGGGCCAACCCCGGCCATGTCGCCGCGCCCTTCGCCGGGGTCGTGACCCTCGCGGTCGCCGAGGGGGACGAGGTGGCGGCCGGTGCCACGGTGGCCACCATCGAGGCGATGAAGATGGAAGCCGCGGTCACCGCCTCGAAGGCCGGGAAGGTGACGCGGCTGGCCATCAACAGGATCCAGCAGGTGGAGGGCGGCGATCTGCTCGTCGAGATCGGCTGAGGCCGCAGTCGGGTCTCAAGGGCCTCAGGACGCCTGTCCGCCGTAGTAGTAGCCCTCGGGGCCGGTGAACACGGCGTACGGGGGAGGCGTGAACATCGGCGGGAACGGCTCGGCCGGTCCCGCCGACGTCTCCGTCCGGGAGCTGTGCAGGTGGGCATAGGTGCCGCCGAGGGCGATGAGTTCGTCGTGGCGGCCGGACTCGGTGATGCGGCCCCGGTCGATGACGAGGATGCGGTCGGCGTCGGGGGCCAGGTCCAGGTCGTGCGTGATCACGATCGTGGTGCGGCCGGCCATCAGACGGCGCAGCGGTTCGACGATGCGGCGGGAGGCGATCGCGTCCAGGCCGGTGGTCGGCTCGTCGAGGACGAGGACCGGCGCGTCGCGCAGTACGGCCCGGGCGATGGCGAGGCGCTGCAACTGGCCGCCGGACAGCCGCGCCGAGTTGGGGTCGACCCGGGTGTCGTACCCGTCGGGGAGCGCGGTGATGAAGTCGTGCGCGTCGGCCGTACGGGCCGCCTCCTCGATGGCGTGGTCGCTGGCGCCGGGCCGGCCGCAGGCGATGTTGGCGCGGACCGTGTCGTGCAGGACCAGGGTCTCCTGGGGCAGCAGGGCGATGTACTCGCGCAGCCGGTCCAGGGGGAAGTCCCTGAGCGGGGTGCCGTCCAGGAGGACGGCGCCGGAGTCGGGGTCGTAGAAGCGCAGCAGGAGCTTGGAGAGGGTGGACTTGCCGGCGCCGCTCGGCCCGGTGACGATCACCAGTTCGCCGGGGCGCACGGTGAAGGACAGTGAGTCGAGTGCCGTGGCGTCGGCTCCTGGATAGCGGAAGGAGACGTCCCGTACCTCGACGCTGCCGTCGGGTCGCCCGGTCCCGGCGCGCTCGGGGCCGGTCGGATCGCTGACCGCGGGCCGGGCGTCCAGTACCTCGATGAGCCGTTCGGCGCCGGCCGTGGCGGCGGTGACGACGAGGCCCAGCTGGGCGAGGCTGCGGATCGGCGGATAGAGGTAGCTGAGGAGGGCGGCGAACGCGAGCAGCTGACCGAGCGTCATCTGCCCCTCGGAGATCTCCCAGACGCCGATGCCGATCACGGCCAGGACGCAGATCGTCTCGATGACCTGCACGAGCTGCCCGTACGCCTGGTTCAGGCGGGCCGAGCGCACGGAGGCCCGGAACCACGCCGTCGCCTCCTGCTTCAGCTTGCGCCGCTCGGCGTCCTCGCGGCCGTACGCCTGGGTGAGGACGAGGTTGCCGAGGGACTCCTCCACCACGGAGGTCACCGCGCCGTCGGCTACCCGGCCGTCCCGGGCGACGGACTTGACGCCGGCGGAGAACCTCCGTGCGGCGAGCCAGAACAGCGGGGCGAGGGCGAAGGTCACCGCGGCGAGGTCCCACTGCAGCCAGAAGGCGGCAGCTGCGTAGAAGACGGCGCTGAACAGCGCGGACGCGGTGCCGATGAGGCCGGAGACGGCCATCTGCTCGATAGCCTCGATGTCACCGGTCAGCCGGGAGAGCAGATCGCCCTGGCGGTGGCGCTGGAAGAAGTGCGGGGGCAGCTTCTGCACATGGTCGAAGACGCGCTCGCGCAGCCGCATCACGAACCGCTCCGACACCCACACGGAGAGGGAACCGCCCGCGTACCCGATGGCCGCGCCCACCACGGCGATGCCCAGCCACTGGGCCGCAGGCGTCCAGAAGGCGTCCAGCGAGCCGTTCTGGAGCGCGTTGTCGGTGAGATCGCCGAAGAGCAGGATGGCGGACGTCTCGGCGAGCGCGCCGAGCACGGTGCACAGCCAGACGGCCACGAGCCAGCGCCGCAGCCCCTTCGTCAGCGGCCAGAAACGACGGAAGGCGGTACGGGCGGGGACGGTGGGGGTGACGGACGATTCGAATGCGTCGTATGCCTCGTAGCTGTCGTCCGGTTCGTCGTAGATATCGTCCGGCTGGTTCCCCGCATTCTTTTCTAGATTGATCGGGAACCCGTATTCGGACAATTCAATACCCGGTGGGACGCTGTGCGGATGGCCGGTCCCTGAATTGCCCCTGGTTTTGGTCGCGCGCATGATTCTCCTGTGCTGCATGACTTTACGGAGCAAGCTCCCGCGGTTTCCGGGACTTTGCTCGATCGCCAGGTGTTTCCGGGGAGATCCACAGTCCGTGCACAGTGCCGTGGAGGGGAGCGGAAACGCCGGGAGGGCCGGTGGAACACCACCGTCCCTCCCGTGTGAGCAGGGTTTACGTCAGTTGCCGGCCCGGGGCGGCACCGGCTCGCCGGGTCGCGGGCGCCGACGGCGCGCCTGCTGTGCGTCCTGCGGGGGCTGCGGGAACTGGTTGGCGTTCGGGTTCGTGTTCGCGTTCCGCTGCGGGGTGAGCGGGGCAATAATCCTGAAGCTCATACTGACTCCTTCTGAGTTTCCAGTACTGCACGGGATGATTCCGCGTGGACGGACAGGGGCTCGGGGCTCTCGCCCCGGGCTTTCCCGCCGCCCGATGAAAGAAAACTTAACACGGCCCCATGCGGAGTTAGTCGAAATCTCGGAGTTCAATTGCCATGGGAATGCTGTGAGAACCTTGGTAATTCCTGGGTTCTGTTTGTCCGCCCTGCTCAGGCCAGGCGGCCGACATGGGCCAGGGCCTGCTTGAGGAGAACTCCCTGGCCGCCCGGCATCTCGTTCTGGACCACGGGGGAGGAGGCTTCCTCCGGGCTGAACCAGACCAGGTCGAGGGCGTCCTGGCGGGGGCGGCAGTCGCCGGCCACCGGGACGATGTAGGCGAGGGACACCGCGTGCTGGCGCGGGTCGTGGAACGGGGTGACCCCCAGCGTCGGGAAGTACTCCGCGACGGTGAAGGGCTGCGGGGAGGCCGGGACCCGGGGCAGGGCCACCGGGCCGAGGTCCTTCTCCAGGTTGCGCAGGAGGGCGTCGCGCACACGCTCGTGGTGCAGGACACGGCCCGACACCAGAGCGCGGCTGACCGTGCCGTCCGAGCTGATGCGCAGGAGCAGGCCGATGCTGGAGACTTCGCCGTTGTCGTCGACGCGCACCGGTACGGCTTCGACGTACAGGATCGGCATCTTCGCGCGAGCCTGTTCGAGCTCGTCGGGTGCCAGCCAGCCGGGCGTGGTTTCGATCATGTCAGACATTGGCTGATCGTACTTTCAACTCGTCCTGTTTCTGCATAGCCGATCCACGTCGAACGCGCCACATCCGGGGTACGGGTCCTCACGCCTCCGGGCGGGCGTGCCCGTGCTGCCAGGCCCAGGCCGCGATCTCCACCCGGTTCCGGGCGGCCAGCTTCGCCTGCACGCTCGACAGATGCGTCTTGACCGTGGAGAGGGAGACGAACAACGCGGAGGCGATCTCGGCGTTGGTGTGGCCGAGGGCGACCAGCCGGACCACGTCGAGTTCCCGGTCGGTGAGCGGTTCCTTGAGCGTCGCCGCGGAGACCGGGGGCGGCGGCGGGGTCGCCGGACGGGACTCGGCGGTCTGCGATCCGGTGATGTGCTCGAGCAGCCGGACCGTGACCGACGGCGACACCAGGGAGTCACCGGCCGCCGCGGCCCGGACCGCCTCCGCGAGGAGGGTGGGCCCCGAGTCCTTGAGCAGGAACCCGCAGGCGCCGCCGCGCAGTGTTCCGTACACATATTCGTCGAGGTCGAAGGTGGTGACCACGACGACCCGCATCGGATCGGCGACCCCGGGGCCGGCCAGCAGCCGGGTCGCCTCCAGGCCGTCGAGCCTGGGCATCCGGATGTCCAGCAGGCACACGTCCGGACGCTCACTGCGGGCCAGTGCCACGGCCTCCTCGCCGTCGGCGGCCTCGGCGACCACGGTGATGTCGGGCTGGGCGTCCAGGAAGAAACGGAAGCCCGTACGGACCATGTCCTGGTCGTCGGCGATCAGGACGCGGATCGGGGGGCTGGGCGGTGCGGGGGTCATGGCTCGATCATGCCTCAGGGGTGGGAGGGGGAGGAGCGGTGCGTGTTCGGGTTCGGGAAGGGGAGAGGGCGAGAGCGCGGTCCCTGCTCAGTCCGCCGTCTGCGCCGGATCCTGTGTGACCGCGCGCAGCAGTGGTCTGCTCGCTCCGATCGCCGCGAACATGGCCAGCGCGCCCACGGTCACGCACACCGCCAGGGTTGTCGCGCCGGAGGCGCTGATCGTGCTGTGGAACAACTTGTTGACCTGGAAGGCGGCGTAGACGCCGGCCGTGGTGGTGCCGCCCGCGAGGACGACCAGCGGGAGGACCGTCTCGCGGAACCTGGCCCGGTCGAGGAGCTTCAACGGGGTACCGGCCAGCCGCAGCAGGGCGTAGACGCGCCGCCGGTCGAGGACGTTCGCGGCGGCGGTCAGCCCGGCGGAGGCGGTCGCGACGAGGAAGCTGACCGCGAGGGCGGCGGTGCCGAGTTCGCCCAGCCGGCCGGTGAAGGCCTCGGTCTCGGCGTTGACGTAGGCCTGGGTGTACGGGAGTTGGCCCGGAACCAGGTCCGACAGGGCGGTGGTCGCGGTGTCGAGCTGCGCTGCGCCGCCGGAGACATGGACCACCACTCCGGGGGTGCTGCCCAGTATCTCGGCGTCGCCGTCGCTCGCGGTGACGGTCGCCTTCACCCCGGCGGCGTGGAGCAGCGTACGGGCCTCGGCGCCGGCGGTGCGGGCCGTGGCGGTGCTCGTGGTGGCGATGGCGACCTGGCCGGGGAAACGGTAGTCGTCGATACCCACGTTGCCCACGGTGAAGAAACCGGCCACGAACCCGGCGAGGACCAGCCCGCTGACGGTGCGCCAGGAACCGCGCGGGTCGTCGCTGAGCCGGCGCGCCGCCAGCAGGGTCGCCGGGCGGCGGGCGAAGCGGGCCGTGATCCGGCCGAGCCGGTCCACGACCCAGGGGCCGAGCAGCCAGAAGGCGCCGTAGAACATGAGCAGCATCGCGAGCTGCTGACGGGAGTCGGCACCGCCCGACGCCGTCGTCACGTAGATGTAGAGCAGGACGGCCACGAAGAGGATCAGGCGGATGAGGTTGGTACGGCGCGGGTTCGCCTGCTGGGCCACGCCCAGCGGCGAGGTCGCCACCTGGCGGAGCGTCAACATGGCGCTCACCGCGATGAGTCCGGCCACGAACGCCACGATTCCCAGCAGCCACGGCAGCCCCACCCACAACTGGCCGGTGTACCAGGTGCCGATCCCGAACGGGATCTCCGCGAGCGCGGGCAGCAGCAGACAGTAGGCCAGCGCGCCCGTGAGGGCCCCGGCCGCGCCGACGACCGCCGACTCCAGGCCGGTCATCGCGAGGATCTGGCGCGGTGTCGCCCCGGCCAGCCGCAGCGCGGCGAGCCGTTGCTCGCGCCGGGCCGCGCCGAGCCGGCCGGCGGCTGTGGCGAGCACGATCACGGGGACGCCGACGATCGCCACCCCGATCGACACCGTGGACTTGTCCGACGAGGTGAACACACTGACCTCGCCGCCGTCGAAGCCGGAGACCACCGCGCGTGCGGTCTGCCGGCTGAACTGGCCGAACATGCCGAGCGGTTCGGCCGCGGTGGAGACCGCCGGGTCGGACGCGGTCCTCCCCACGACGGCCACCAGCTCCTGGGGCGCCCCGAGACCGGCGTCGCCGATGGTGCCGTACGAGGACACCTTCGGGAAGCGGTCGGCGAGTTGGTCCGTCGGCGTCCTGTGCAGCAGGTCGGCCAGGGCGGGCGAGACGTACACCTGCCCCGGCTCGGGGAACCCGGTCAGCCCCGGAGGCGCCGGAGTCGCCTCGCGGCCCGGCAGCTGGGCCAGCGACACGACGGCGACGGGCCGGTCCCCTATGTACGTCGTGCCGAGGGTCTGCACGGCCGTGCCGTGCCGGTCAGGCTCCGGTGTGCGCCAGGCCGTGGCGTGGGCACGGGTGTCACTGCCGAAATAGGCGGCCGTCAACACCAGCAGGATCAGCGCACCGACGGCCGCGGCACCGGCCGCCAGCAACTGGCTGTGCAGACCGCGACGGCCGGAGCGGCGCGCGAGAAACCACGTCAACCGTGGGACGGGGGAGGACATGAGGGCTCCGGGGGGATCGGGAGGGGCGGAGAGGGGCCGTGCTCGGGCGGACGTGCGGGCGTGGTGCCGGGACGCGGGCCCCGGCGGGATGGGAACGGCTGGCGGGCAGGGGGCCGGGCGGAGGCAGAGGGGGCGTGGGCGGGCTGGAGGGCGGGGCCGCGGGCGGTCGAGGGGGTGGTGAGGGTGGGAGGGCGATGCGGTGGGGCCCGCTTGTCAGGCGGGGTGCCCGTGCGCCGGGCCTTGGCAGAGGAGGGGAGGACAGTGATGGTGGTGACAGCGGGAAGGCGACGTGCTGGGGCTGCTTCTCCGGCGGGGTGTCGCCGTAGCGGCCCGCGGCTGAGGAGGACGGTGGGAGCGCGGAGGCCAGGGCGTCGTAGTGGTCGGCCCCGTCGGCTCAGGGCGTCACCGTGTACTGCTGGTGCCCCGTGATGCGGCCGTCGCGGACCTGGAGGACGTGGTCGCAGTGGGCGGCGATGTCCGGGTCGTGGGTGACCATCACCAGGGAGGCGCCCTGCTCGCGGGTGACCGAGGTCAGCAGCCGGATGACCTCCTCGCTGGTGACCTGGTCCAGCGCGCCGGTCGGCTCGTCGGCGAAGACCACGTCGGGCTGGACTACCAGGGCCCGGGCTATCGCGACGCGCTGGGCCTGACCGCCGGACAGCTGACCGGGACGGCGCTTCTCCAGACCTTCGAGGCCGAGCGGGGCGAACCAGCGGCGGGCCAGGGAGACGGACCGGCCGCGGGGCATGCCGCCCAGCATCAGCGGCAGCGCGACGTTCTCCTCGGCGGGCAGTTCGGGCAGCAACTGGCCGAACTGGAACACGAATCCGAACCGCTTGCGGCGCAGCTCGCTCAGCCGGTTCTCGCCCAGGTTGTCGATGCGCTCGCCCTGCAGCAGGACCTCGCCGCCGTCCGGTCGGACGACTCCGGCGAGGGTGTGCAGGAGGGTCGACTTCCCGGACCCCGACGGACCCATGATCGCCAGCGACTCACGGACGCCGACCTCCACATCGACGCCGTGCAGCGCGGTGGTGGAGCCGAACTTCTTGGTGAGGCCGCGACCGGCCAGGACAGTACTCATGATCTGCTCGTTCTCCTTGGTCTCCTCGTCGCTGCTCAGCGCTCGAACTTCCAGGTCACGGAGGTGGCCGTAGCCTTCACGACCCTGACCGGTATGTCGATGTCGTTGCCCTTGCCGGTGCGGCCCGTGCACGTGATGCTCGCGCCGCTCACGGCCTTCAGTCCGGTCGGGCAGGAGACGCCGGAGACCTTTGTGCCGACCCAGGGGAGCGGGTGGAACTTGCTCTGGGCGCGGCCCGCGATGATCTCGGCCGACAGCGCCTTGTGACCGTCCACCGTCACCGTCGTGTACCTGTCCAACGAGGTCGTCGACTCCGTACCCGCGATCAGATGGGTGCCGACGCCGGCCAGGGCGACGGCGGCGGTCGCACCGCCGATCACGCTGATGAGGGCCTTGCGCTGCATCTCGTACTCCTGAAGGTGGGGCCGGGCGGGAAGTGGCTCCACTCTCTCCCGCGGGCCCGGACGCGCGCCTCGGCCGTCCGGCCATCCTTCACGGACCGCTCCTCGACCATTCGGCCGATCCCGCCGACGTCGTCCGCGCATACGGTGATCCGCATGACATCGGATTCGCCCCGTAACTGCGCCCGGGCCTTCGTCGTCTCGCTCCTGGTCATGGCCGGAATCGTGGACGTGCTCAACGCGAACGAGAGCGGCTACGCGGTCTGGCCCCACGTGGTCGTCCTGGTTCTCGGGTTCGCGGCCCTGCTGTGGCCGGCCGGGCGGCGGCCCGACTGGTTCACCCCACAGTTGCGCACGGGTCTACCGGCCGTCGCCTCGCTGCTGTTCACGGCGGGGTCGCTGCTGCTGCACCGGCAGGCCCCGTTCGGCCTGGGCGAGACGGCGATTCTGCTCAGTCTGCTGTTCATCGCGGTACGCCACTGCCCCCAGCCCTGGGCGATGATCTGCGGAGCCCTGAACGGCGCCGCGCTGCTCGGCACGCCCGCGCGCTTCTATCAGGACGACATGTCCAGCGTGATGGGCTTCATGATGGCCGCGCTCGTCCTGATCGGCCTCGTCTCCGGTCTGGCCGGGTATCTGCGCGCGCTGGACTACCGGCGGATCATGACGGTCAACGCGACGCGGCGGTCGGAACGGGTGGCGATCGCCGCCGACCTGCACGACTTCGTCGCCCACCACGTCACCGGCATCCTCGTCCAGACCCAGATGGCCCGGATGATGGCGACCACCGAGCCGGAGAATCTCGACACCGTCCTCGCGGGCATAGAACGCGCGGCCACGGAGGCCCTGGCCTCGATGCGCCGGACCGTGGGCGTGCTGCGCGACACCGGCCCGGACGCCGCCGACCGCAGACCCGTCGGCGACCTGGCCGGCATCGCGGAGCTGGCGGACGGCTTCGCGAGCCCGGTCCAGCACGTCACCCTGGACCGCGACCCCGCCGTGCCGGACGACCTTCCGCACGAGGTGCAGGCCGCCGCGTTTCGGGTGGTGCAGGAAGCGCTGACGAACGTACGACGGCACGCGGCCGACGCCACCGAGATCACCGTCAGGCTCCGCCACGACGGCCGCCGACTGGAGGTCGGGGTGACCAACGACGGCCGGGGCGGCACCCAGCTCCCGGCCGCCGCACACGGCGGCGGCTTCGGCCTGGTCGGCCTCACGGAACGCGTCACGGCCCTCGGCGGGGACCTGCGCGCCGGGCCACCGGCCGGACAGACAGAGGGGTGGGAGGTACGGGCGCTCTTCCCCACGGGGAAGGCGTGACGCGATGGAGTTCTCTGGTGGCACGGCCGAGATGTGCTGTGCAATAACACTGCACATCACTGACAGCGAGAGGAGCCGCCCGTGTCATCCGCCGCCGCCCGCGGCGTCGACCTCGCCGAGATGCCGATCCTGATGGCCCTGCGCGCCTAGGGCATCGACGTCGTCGACGGCCAGCAGGTCTTCCTCCAGGCCTGCCGCACCAAGACCCCGGACGAGATCTCCCTGCTCGCCCAGGCCTGCGCGATGGTCGACGCGGCCTACGAGGAGCTGTACGGCTACCTGCGTCCCGGCGTCCGCGAGAACGAGTGCGTCGGACTCGTCAGCAAGGTCCTGTACGACCTCGGGAGCGAGTACGTCGAAGGCGTCAACGCCATCTCCGGGGAACACTGTTCACCGCATCCGCACGTCTACAGCGACCGTCTGATCCGCCCCGGCGACCCCGCCTTCTTCGACATCCTGCACAGCCACCTCGGCTACCGCACCTGCTACTACCGCACGTTCGCCGTCGGCAGCGCCTCCGGTGCCCAGCGCGACGCCTACGTCCGCTGCCGGGAGTACATGGACGAGGCCATCGCCCTGGTCAGGCCGGGCGCGACCACCGCCGACATCGTCCAAGTCTGGCCGCGCGCCGAGGAGTTCGGCTCCGGTACGTCCGGAATCGGCCGTGAGTTCGCCCGCGCCCGTGTCGAACGCGGCGACGAGGCCGTCCTCACCGGCCGCGATGCCGATCGCGCCGATGCGGTGGCCAAGGAGATCGGCGCCCGGGGCCTGGCCCTGGACCTCTCGCACCCCCGGGACATCGCCGCCGCGCTCGCAGACGTCGAGCGGGTCGACCATCTCGTCCTCGCCGGTGTCTCGCGCGACGAGAACCGGGTCGCCGCGTACGACATCGACGCGGCCCTCCATCTCGTCACCCTCAAACTCGTCGGCTACACCGAGGTCGTGCACACGCTGCGCCCGCGTCTCCATGACGCCAGTGCCATCGTGCTGTTCGGCTGCCAGGCCAAGGAACGGCCCTACCCGGGTGCGACGACGGTGGCGACCGTCAACGCAGACGTGACCTGGCTCGTCCGTAGCCTCGCGGTCGAACTCGCGCCGATCCGGGTCAACGCCGTGCACCCGGGGGTGGTCGGCGACAGCCCGTACTGGCGGGACAAACCGGCGGAGGTGCTGGCCGGCCTGCGCGCCCGCACACCCGCCGGCCAACTCGCCACGATGGCCGACGTGGTGGACGCCTTGGACTTCCTGCTGCGCAACCGGTCCGTCAACGCGATCGACCTGAGCGTGGACGGGGGCTGGCTGTTGGGATGAGCAAGTCCGACAAGTCCGAAGAGAAGGACAAGTCTGAAGAGAAGGGCAAGTTCGAGGAGAAGTGGGTCAGTTGGCGCGCTGCACGTTCTCCGCCTCGAACATCCACCTCTGCTTCTCCAGTTCGGCCGTGATGGCGATCAGCAGGTCCTGGGTCACCGGATCGGCCTTCTCCGTCGCGTCGATGCGCTCGCGCAGACGCCCGATCGCCGTCCCCAGCGCGTCGACGAGGAGCTGCACGACCTCCGTGTCCTGCAGCCAGCCGTCCTTCGGGTCCTGGAACGGGAGGGACGAGGCGATGGTGTCGGGGCGGCCGTCCGGCGGCACACCGAGCGCCGCCGCGCGCTCCGCGACGGTGTCGGAGAACCCGCGGGCCGCCGTCACGACCTCGTCGAGCTGCAGGTGGATCGAACGGAACCTCGGCCCCACGATGTTCCAGTGGGCCTGCTTCCCGATCAGCGACAGCGCCAGCAGATCCACCAGGGTCCCTTGCAGGGCGTCACCGGTGATCCGGCGCTCCGGCTCGGGCAGGCTGCTCTTCACAACAGTCATGGGGTGCTCCTCCTTGTGATACGGGGTGCTGCGGTGGCCCGGTTTCCCGTCACCGGACCCGTTCTCTCGCGGTTCGGAGCAGTGCGGCGCGTTCGTCCTCGCAGGTGCCGCCCCATACGCCCGAGGTCTGGCCGCTGCGCAGGGCCCATTCCAGGCACTGCGCGGCCACCGGGCAGCGGGCGCACACGCGTTTCGCGGTGGCGATGTCCCGCAGTGCCGGCCCTGCCGTGCCCACGGGGAAGAACAGTTCCGGGTCCTCTCCCGCGCAGGCTGCTTGCCGCAACCACTCCATGGGGACGCGGGTTCCCAGGACGCATGGGCGGAAACGTGAGGGAATCGGCCGCGTGGGGCGGGGGAGGGGTGAGAAGGGGGTGCGCAGGGGCCGGAGGGGAGGGGGATCAGGCCGCCCGGGGCGCGAGCACCCGGTCCATGAAGGCGGTCAGTTCGTCGAAGGCCGTCGCCCTGTCCGTCTCCAGGAAGATGTCGTGCCGGGCACCCGGAAAGATCCGCTCGGTCCAGTCGGTGCCGCGCAGCTCCTCGACGCCGACGCGGCTCCCGGCCAGCGGGACGAGCCGGTCGTCGTCGCCGTGCAGCCACAGCAGCGGCAGCGGTCCGATGTCACCGCTCTTCGCCACGGTCCCCAGCGTCCGTACGAACGCCTCCAGCGTCGGCCGTTTCATCGGACCGTGCCAGACCAGCGGATCCGCCGCGTACGCCGCCCGGACCGCGGGGTCGCGGGAGAGCGCGGCCGGGCTGATGGACCGGTCCGGGATCTCGTCGAGGGCGAGCAGCCGCCCTGGGAGGTCCCAGCTGCCGAGCACGGGTGCGGAGAGCACCAGCGCGGCGAGTTCGCCGCCGTACCGCTGTGCGAAGCGGGCCGCGATCAGACCGCCGGTGGAGTGGCCGATCAGGACGACCGGTACGCCCGGGTGGGCGGCCCGGGCGCGATCGGCGACGGTGTGCAGATCGGTGACGACGTCCTCGAAGTCCTCGATCACCACCCGTTCGCCCGCCGACCTGCCGTGTCCCTGGTGATCGGGGCCGAGGACGGTCGCGCCGTGGGCCACGAGGACGCCGGCGAGTTCCTCGTAGCGGCCGACGTGCTCGGCGTACCCGTGCGAGAGGAGGACGATACAGCGGGGTGGGTCGAACGGGCGTTCGGAATCGCTCCGGGTGGGGCGGGACCATTCGCGGACGGCGATCGTGCCTCTGGTGCCGGTGAGGACGTACTCGCGGAACTCGGCCATGGCTCCTCCGGCTGCGTCGTGGACGGGGTGCGTGGAAGGTGTACGTGGAAAGGGTGCGTGCGAGGGTGTGGATGGATCTTCCCAGGGGCGGGGCGGCCGGTCCACGGTGACGCGTCGGCCACCGGCGACCGTCGGACCCGGACAGGGGTCGTGTGGGGCAGGGGTCACCTGGCGAGACGCTGCTTACGGGGGGCAGTTGGATGGGCATAGCATCGGTCTCCGCATGAACACGATGACGCTCTGGCACATAACGCACTGGGAGTTCGCCGCGCTGGCCGCCGCGGCGCTGCTCGTCGGCTTCTCGAAGACCGCCGTCAGCGGAGCCAACACGGTCAGTCTGGCGATCTTCGCGGCCGTCCTGCCCGCCCGTGAGTCCACCGGCGTGCTGCTGCCGATCCTGATCGCGGGGGACGTCCTCGCCGTCCTGACCTACCGCAGACACGCCCACTGGCCGACGCTGTGGCGACTGTTCCCGGCGGTCGCGGTGGGGGTGGTCGTCGGCACGGTGTTCCTGGTGTGGGCGGACGACGAGGTCGTACGGACCTCGATCGGGGCGATCCTGCTGCTGATGGCCGGGGTGACGGTGTGGCGTCGGCGGCGGGCGGAGGCGGAGGCGGAGTCGGAGGAGGACGACCCGGACGCGGTGAGCACACCCGCCGGACGTCTCAAGGCCCGCTCGTACGGTGTCCTCGGCGGCTTCACGACGATGGTCGCCAACGCGGGCGGCCCGGTCATGTCGATGTATCTCCTGTCGGCCGGCTTCCGGAAGCTCGGCTTCCTGGGCACGTCGGCGTTCTTCTTCCTGATCGTGAACGTCTCGAAGGTCCCCTTCAGCGCCGGCCTCGGCCTGATCGACGGCCACTCCCTGCTGCTTGACGCCGCGCTCGTGGCGTTCGTGGTGCCCGGGGCGTTTCTCGGCAAATGGGCTGTGAACCGAATCAACCAGCGATTGTTCGAACAACTGGTGATCGCGGCGACGGTGGTGGGCGGGGCGCAACTGCTGCTGCGCTGACGACCCCTAGGACACGCTGCTGCTGAGGTCCTCCACCAGGAGCCGTTTGGCGATCGTGTCCACCGCGGTGCGCAGGTCCTCGCCCGGGGGGCGGCCCAGGTCCTGTTCCACGCGGCCGGCCAGCCAGGTGCCCCACGCCTCGCCGATCACCCGCGCCTCGCGGGCGCCCGCCTCCGTGTGCGAGAAGAAGGTGCCCGTGCGGGTCAGATAGCCCTCCTCGACCATGCGGTCGAAGACCGGCAGGAGCACCTCGGGCGGCATATGGCGGCGGGCGGCGATCAGGCCCAGGCCCGCGTGGCCGACCATCCGCGTGAACAGCTCGACCTGCATCACGGCCCAGGCTCCCGCGGTGTCGAGCCGCGTGTCGGAGTCGCTCACGATCCGGCGCGCGGTGTCCAGATCCGTACTGCCGATGATCTTTCCGACGGAGGCTTCCAGCAGGCGCCGTGAGTCCGCCGAGGCCGGGGTCGCGAAGCCGTCGCCCATGTCCGTCGACGCCATGCGCGCACTGTCGCGCAGCTGGACCTGCTTGAGGAACAGGGCGACGACGAAGCCGACCAGCGCGACCGGCACGGTCCACAGGAAGACGGTCTGGATGGTGTCCGCGTACGCGTGGATGATCGGTTCGGCCGCCTCGGAGGGCAGGTTGTGCAGGCCCTCCGGGCTGGTGGCCGCCTTGGTGATGGTGGCCGCGTCCGCCGCGCCGGTGCGCGCCGCTTCCGCGATGCCCTCGGAGAGGTTCGGGGTCAGCGAGTTGGTGTAGAGCGTGCCGAAGACGGCGGTGCCGAACGAACTGCCCAGCGTACGGAAGAAGGTGACGCCGGAGGTCGCGGTGCCGAGGTCGGCGTACTCGACGGTGTTCTGCACGGCGATCGTCAGCACCTGCATGCCCAGGCCGATACCGGTGCCGAGGACGAACATGTAGAGCGAGGCCAGCCAGGTGTTCGTCGACGCGTCCATCAGGGAGAGGAGATACAGGCCCACGCCCATCACCGCCGAGCCGATGATCGGGAAAAGGCGGTACTGGCCGGTCTTGCTGACCACGTTGCCGCTGAACACGGACGCGATCAGCAGCCCGAGGACCATGGGGAGGGTCCGTACGCCGGAGACCGTCGCCGAGTCGCCGTCCACGTACTGGAGGAAGGTCGGCAGGTACGTCATCGCGCCCAGCATCGCGAAGCCGACGATGAAGCTGAGGATCGAGCAGACCGTGAAGACGGGGTTGCCGAACAGCCGCATCGGCAGCATCGGTTCGGCCGCCCGGGACTCGGCCCAGCAGAACAGGCCGAGCGAGACGGCGCCGCCGACGAACAGCGCGATGATGACGCCGGAACCCCACGCGTACTCGTTGCCGCCCCAACTCGTCGCCAGGATCAGCGCGCTGGCGCCGATCGCGACGAACGCGATGCCCAGATAGTCGATGACCGGCCGCACCGCCGACTTCACCACCGGGATGGTGCGGGCCGCCGCGATCACGACGACGATCGCGATCGGGACGTTGACGTAGAACGCCCAGCGCCAGGTCAGATGGTCGGTGAACAGGCCGCCGAGCAACGGGCCGATGACCGTCGCCACCCCGAACACGGCCCCGATCGCGCCCTGGTACTTGCCGCGCTCCCGGAGCGGGATCACGTCCGCGATCAGGGCCATCGCCGTGACCATCAGCCCGCCCGCGCCGACGCCCTGCATGGCCCGCCAGACGATCAGCAGCGTCATGTTCGTGGCCAGCCCGCACAGGAACGAACCGGTGATGAAGACGATCGCCGAGACCTGGAAGACCACCTTGCGGCCGAACAGGTCGCCGAACTTGCCGACCAGGACCGTGGCCACCGTCTCCGCCAGCAGATACGACGTCACCACCCACGACATGTGCTCGGCACCGCCCAGGTCCGACACGATCGTCGGCAGGGCCGTGCCGACGATCGTCTGGTCCAGGGCCGCCAGCAGCATGCCGAGCATGATCGTGACGAAGACGACGTTGCGTCGGCGGGTGTCCAGCACGGGCGGCTGCGCGGCGGCGGGAGGCGCGGTGTCCTCAGCGACTGTCACGAGGTCACGATCACACCGGTGATACACCCGTGCAAGGGGTGCGGTCCGCCCGGGTGCCCACCTGCGGTGCCTACGGTTGCCCGGGTCGGCGGCCCCCGGGATTCCGCCGCAGCAGATACGTGTCCATGATCCAGCCCTTGCGCTCCCGGGCCTCCGCGCGCAGCCGCTCGATCCGGGGACCGGCCTCGGCGATCGGCCCGGAGACCAGGATCTCGTCCGGGGTGCCTATGTAGGCACCCCAGTAGATGTCGATGTCCTCACCGGCGTACTCCCGGAAGGCCTGATGCGCGTCGAGCATCACCACCACGTCGTCGACACCTGCCGGGAAACCCTCGGCCAGCCGCCGCCCGGTGGTGATCTGCACGGGACGCGCGACCCGGTTGAGCCCGGTGCGGTGCCGGGCGACGAGCGCGGAGACACTGCTGATGCCGGGCACGACGTCGTACGCGAACTCAACCTCGCCCCGCCCGAGGATCTCCTCCAGGATCCCGAGCGTGCTGTCGTACAACGAGGGATCGCCCCACACCAGGAACGCCCCGCTCTCGTCCGCGCCGAGTTCCTCCGCGATCAGCCGTTCGTAGATCTCGGCCCGGGCGCTGCGCCAGTCCCCGACGGCAGGGGCGTACGCGCCGCCCCCGGCCGTCCGGTCCCGGTCCGGGTCGCGCGCCTCGACCAGGCGGTACGTCCCTTCCGGCACATGTGTGTCGAGCAGCTCCCGGCGCAGCCGCACCAGGTCGGACTTGGCCTCGCCCTTGTCCAGGACGAAGAACACGTCGGTGCTCCGCAGCGCCCTGACCGCTTGCAGGGTGAGCTGGTCGGGGTCGCCCGCGCCGATACCGATGACATGAATCTTCCGCACGCCCCGAGTCTGCCGTACCCCACTGACAACGCGGCGGTCGCCCCTGGTCAGCCGCCGGCCGTACCGCCCGACAGACGCGGCGCCCGAGCCCCCGCGTCGACGGCCACGGCGTCCCGCTCCACCTCCGCCGCCAGCCCCCGCGCCCAGGCCACGACTCCCGCGAGGTCCATCCCGTACGGCCCCGGCCCCGGCCGTGCGTCCACGGCCGCCCACTCCTCGACCGCACCGGCGCCGCGCCGCAGCAGCCGGACGCCGCCGGTGACGTTCCCGCGCGCGGTGTGCGTGAGTCCCACGGCCAGCTGCGCGAGCCCCCGCCACAGGCCACTGTCCTGAGCGGGCCCCGACTTCCAGGCGTCCTCGAAGACCTCGTGCGCGTGGAACGGTTTCCCGGCGTCCAGCAACGCCTGGGCCTCGGCGACGGTCTCCTCGGGACGGCGTACGACCCCTTCGGGCTGCCGGGCCACCCCGTGCTCGCCGTACGGCAGCGGGCGCCCGAGCCCGTCCCGGGGCCGGGCGTTGCGCGCCCGCCCCTCCTCGTCCCGATCCCGACCGCCCACTGCCGCCCGACCTTCCGATGCACTGCCCATACACCGATTGTCGCGCGGATCCCGCCGCCTTCGGGGCAGCCCCTGACGTGGGGTAAAGTTCTGTACGCGTGATCACGCGGGGCAACCCCGGGTGGACGCACCGGGACGTGGCGCAGCTTGGTAGCGCACTTGACTGGGGGTCAAGGGGTCGCAGGTTCAAATCCTGTCGTCCCGACTGGAGACAGTCGCAGGTCAGGGCCGGTTTCGGAGACATCCGAAACCGGCCCTTGGTCATTCTT
>Ga0307513_10002714_pt1 | contig 24368 bp, 27 predicted proteins | sample 15_EM_MG_FD_202174 | JGI IMG/M metagenome (GOLD analysis project Ga0307513, IMG submission 202174) | Populus trichocarpa ectomycorrhiza microbial communities from riparian zone in the Pacific Northwest, United States - 15_EM | ecosystem: Host-associated > Plants > Roots > Unclassified | place...
CAGATGGCGTCCTGAGTATTAGGTGCTGCGTCTGGTTTGTTCTGAGGATTAGGTGCTGCGTCTGGTGCGTCCTGAGGATTAGGTGCTGCGTCAGGTTGCGTCAGATGAGTTGTGTGGGTAGGTGGTTCCGTCCTGATTCGCGATTAGCGTTCCAGCGTCAGGTGCATCAGACGCACAGAACGCACAGAACGCAGAGTAATATTTTTGCTGATGAACGCTACCATTCCAATGCTTGATTTGTTCACTTCTTCCACTTTTATCTGCTCAATCTTTGTCCCGTAAACATCTCCCAACTCCGATCCACTGGTTATTTTCCTTAAGTTGTCTTGTCTTTATGCCGTTGTTGATTCTTGTGAGGTTGCATTGAAGTTTTAAGCGAGGCAGTAGAAATGGTTCTGATATCGATTCTGGAATCCTGTCTAGAATGTCTGCCTCTCAGTTCTCCACCCGGGCTTCTGGAGTTTCCTTTCATCTAGTCTAAAGCAAATATATGTCATGATATCGTCTGTGCTCGGCCAACCAGTCGGCGTGGAAGGTGCTAGGGAGGGAATCGGTGAATTCAACATGGCTGGACATATGGTGATTATTGCGAGAAGAGGGGTTGATAATTCACCCAACTGGATAGAAAATAGGGGAAAGCGGACTGTGGACATTGTGCGAAAACCTATGGAAATGGGGTGATAGTGTTAAGCAGGTGTGTGGAAGACTGCAGATTGATATGTATTTCAAGACTCAGGCTCCTCTTTGCAAAATGTTAAGACCACTTCCGATTGGTTCAAAATGTCTATATATGCAGATATGAGCAGTAATAACATGATTGCCTGTAGGATCTTCACGATATCCGGCAGTCATGGTCCTTGTTCCCCAACTGTCATTCTCTGCTCTTGTAAGACGTGTGGGATTTCCTTCAGCATGCTACTCTTTTCATGCTGAGAAGTATATGTAGAAGCATGCAACAGTTGTTTTTTCCCCTCTAGCTTGGTCACACTACCTGTGTCTAGGAATATAGCCTGCTGGCTGTGTGCCTGGAAACGAGCAAATGGCTAGTTCGATTCGGCTTGGGTTTTGTGCCAGAGGAGTAGTAGAAAGAATGTCGGAAGATATCGGATTTGAGTAGTGGAGCAATCTCCTCAGTAGGAGAATGAGAACTGCGGATAGTGCTCAGTAGAGATCCCGGGCCCCAATTTAACCTAGAGGCATACATTTCGATGGACGACGTGTTTCATTATGAGAAATGCGCTTGTGATTGGTGGAGGGGCGGTTGGACTCAGGTGACAAAGGGGGGCATGAAAAGGCGTAAACCGGTATTGTAGTATTTGGAATGGATTGAACACAGAGGATGGAGGAATTCCTTGTTGATGCTACTCCTTGTGCTCACTGGTCTCAGCTTTGTGTTTCGTCTGCAATCGCTCACTGTGTTTTAGCGTCTGGGTTAGTGGCTAAAATGTACGGGATGAGTTTTGCTATTGTCTGGGTTTTATCTGAAGGAAGATCGCTGCGCTTCTGGAAGTGCCCCGGGCCCCTTTTCCACTCGCTACTAGTTTTCTCTGTGGCTTTCTCTCCGAGCCTTCCTCCCCGGCATACTTCCTGCACATGCCGGATTCTTCTCCCACTTTCCATCTGTCGGTCGTCCTTCTGTTTCACTTTGCGAAGATATATCCAAGGTAAGAGTTGTTTGACAGAGGGTGCAGTTATGCTGGATGCCTCGGATCGTGTTGATGGCCGTGGGTATCGTAGATGTTCAGCTATTGACTGTCGTTCGTGTTTCGTCATCCTGCGATCGGTGTTTGATTGTGTCGCATCAGGTATACAAGGTGGCATTCGATCGTAAGAAGCTAAGAGTGGTGGAACCCTGTTGAAGCAACTATTGTGTTAACAATAGCGTAAATGTGTTTCGCCTTATGCAGGAATGAAAGTATGCATGTGGTAAGCAGCCTAAAATCGGAATTCTCCAACATAGGGTAGGAAGTGGTAACTTGGAGGGGAAAGAGTAGCAGATGATAACTACGTGAGAAGGAGGAGAAATGGGTTGAGAGTTCGAAGAGAAACAAAAAAATGCGTAGTAGAGGGACGCGAAAAATAAGAATGCATGAGCTGGAGCGGAAGCCAGAAAACCTGAAGCTTGAGTGAAAACAAAGAAGGCGAGCTGTAGCGAACTGGCAGACGAGAATGCGAGTTGTAGCGAGCTTCGAGGATCTCAACACATGGGAGTCGATGGTCCTATATGTGCTGGTGGCTCTCATCTCCATGGGTGGTGAGCTATGACCTCCAAGCAACCCCCTGAACCTTCCTCCCACAACCCCCTGCCGGTTCCTCCGAGCTTTGCCCAATTGGCAATGGGTTGTTCCAACCCTACATTTGTTGATTAGCATTCTTTGTACGAGTCGAGCGCAGGGGTGTACAAGGGATGGGAAATAATCATAGTGTATCACTCACACTTCTCTTAGTCTGGGGTTCTTGGGTTTTTCCTATCATACGAGTATAAAAGTCACCACATTTACGTGACCCATTAGCCCCTCGCACGTTCCGCCTGCGCAGAGCACACGCCTGTCTGAACCTCCTCTAGCACGCTCTCCCGAAAGACAGGCAATATCCGGCGGGGAAACGACACTGAATAAGGACTCCCTATCGCCCCCTCCTCCTCCTCTAGTCCACCGTCTTTCGATTGCGTGCATTCCTCCAGCACTAGCGCAGTCCTTCCCGTTCTGCTGGCGGTAATTAATTCCGGCATCCTTTGCGGTACGTTTGAGGACCCTAGCCTTCCGCATGTTTCAGGGCCCGGGCTAGACTGCGGGGAAGGGATCCCGGAGGGATGCTTTGGCTTAGGGGGCCTGGGATACCGGTCCCCGGGGGCTCGTATAGCCCTCCTACTATACTGTCTTGCTGTCTCCAGTGAGATTTGGTGGTTTCCGCCAATGTGATGGTGGGGTTGGCTCATTGTATCCACTATCTCGGGCACGATACTCGAGCACTACGGGCACCGCAAAAGAGTTCTCTCGTGGGATTCGGCAAGGCTTGGGGCGCGGTCCTGAAGTCAGTCACAGACCGGGATCATTGTGTTTTGTCTAAATGCTTCTCTGATGATTGTTGGGGAGCCGCCCTCTCAGCTTCTTTGAATACTCCTGGAGCATCTACAGAGTTCCGATACAAAAAAACGTTGGATTGGCAAATATTTTCATCAGGGACAGTGAGTCCACTTGTGTTGCCCACAGGCGCGTACTAGTTTTTTGATCCATCTTTTTGGATAGCTGCTTACGGTAACCACACTTTCTGTCGCTATTCACTCCGTCGATGGCGGTGTCACCCAATTTAAAGCATCACTCAAGAAAATAATTTCGGTATTCAATCACTCCACCCTGATGCTGAGAACCACATGGTAATTTACAAAGTATCCGGACACATTGGCACTAAAGCATCCGAATACTTTATGAATTACCAAGCACTCTTATTGTGGGATCCCATCCACAAGAAGCTGTTTAAGAGACATCCATAGTTTACGGGCAATTGACGGGGTACAGGCAGATCGCCCCTTCTCCACCTGGTAATGCTTTTCCGTTCAACTTCTCCATTTCCTCATCCGAAAGCTCGAAATCGTACACGTCCGCGTTGGTCTTGATTCTCTCAGGATTGTCACTCTTCGGTAGTGGGACAAAGCCCCTTTGAAGGGACCAGCGAATCAACACTTGTGCTGGAGTGACGGAATGAGCCTCTGCGATGGATACAACGTCTGGATCATCGTTCTTTCGTGCGCGGACAATAGGCGCGTATGCCTCGAGCACGATGCCCTCTTTGAAACAGTAATCCACAATCTCGCTTTGCTGAAGCCAAGGGTGAAGCTCGATTTGATTAACGGCGGGAATGGTTCTAGAGTATTCCTTGATCTCTTCCAAATGCTTTATTCCGCTATTTCTTTTGTTAGTATCCTGTCTCGTAGGTTACGGGAGGAGACCTACAAATTGCTCACCCCGATATTCTTTGCCCCTCCTTCGCTCTTCAATTTTTCCAAGGCCTCCCACATCTCCCTTCTGCCGCCTGGGCCACTTCTGGGCGTATGGATCAGGAACAGGTCAACCCATCCTAATCCAATCAGCTCAACACTTGCCCTTAAACTCTCGAGAGTTTTCTCGACATTCCCTTCCGGCTTCATAATCTTGGTGGTAATAAAAACGTCGCTACGTTTCAAACCGCTTTTACGAACAGCTTCGCCGACCGCTGCTTCGTTTCCGTAGAACTTTGCCGTGTCAATGTGTCGGTAACCCTTATTGAGGGCAGCGAGACAGCTATTGACGCATTGGTTGGGAGGAGACCGGAAAACACCGAAACCAATTCGAGGAATTTTCATGGGAGTATGAGGGAGGGGGAGAACATCTTGGATAGTGAACTTTGGCATAGCAAGTTGTATCTTTTTGATGAACGAAATGAAGATAGGGGGTTGGATTGAGTTGAGTTGATGAGGGGCTTAAGAGATGTGGGTGGAGAGGGGTTGGAGAGTGCTGGTGTGCATGATCGGAGGCACGGGTTGCTGCGTCATGGCAGGGTCACACACGGTTCAATTCGATATGTTGTACTATGCTCGGGTACCTGGCCGGCGACGCTAATTTGAGCGCTTAAGTTTAGAAATCTCCTCCGCTTGTCTTTCTTCAGTACCCTCCCTCTTTTTGAGGTCGGCCACCTGCCCCCGAACCTGCCCAAAGTCCCCCTCTTGCTGGATGACCCACCCCTGGAGGTAGTCAACCCGTTTTGCAAGAAAGGGGACCCCCGCCTGACTATCCTCTACAACCTTGACTCGCTTTTCGAGGCCCTCCAGAGCAACGATCCTCCCTTGTAGAAGAGGGATCAGCTCAAGGGCCTCTTTGGCTTGAGCGAGCCAAGGCTGTAGAGCAATGTCGGGAGGGGGCGGGAAGGGGGGGAAGGGCAGCACTACCACCACCACCACCGGCGTTCGGGGGGGGGGAGGATGATGAGGGCGGGGTTGGAGTGCTTTCGGAGACGGTCCCTGTATCGGTAGATTGCTCGCTCTGGGTTGTGGGTGGTTCTAGGAAAGAATAGAGACTTTTTTTTTTTGTTAAATCCGCGGTTTATTCGTAGTTAGAGGAGAGAATAGAGACTGACTTTAGGTAATATATCGATACCTCACGTCTCCCCCACCGTGACGCGTCTGATGGCTGGACGGACAGCTCAGAGAACACGAATGGTAGCCGCGAATGGCTTCCTGCGTTCAGCAATATTTTGTGGGGATCTGGGCTGCGGAAGTAATGATTTGCGGTGAGGATTTTACGTAGTGGACGGAAACCGCTTAAGTGGAGATGAGGATCATGATTGATCGATGATAACTTGATGAGAGGAAAGACTTGAGGAAAGTTGTGTATAGGAAAGAAGGTGTCAAGCGAGGAAAGGTGAGAAGGAAAGAAAAACAAGGGGGGTGAAAACATTTTCAGAGCTTGCGCATCCTTTGACTAGTGCGTACGTATGCCTCTGCGGGCACATCCCGCATCAAGTGCGGCCATTAAACTGCCATATCCAACAATATTTCCAACAATATTTGTTGTAATATGCGATTGGAACTCGAACGAAGAAGTGATAATAGTAAAAAAGTCAAGATAATAGATTGCCACAAACTACTAATTGAATGACAGGAACGATATAGACAAGCTATATAGTGAGATGACTTGGTTCCACTTCCACCAAGTCTCCGTAACAAAGAACAAAGGCATTGAAAGAAAACACATATAAGAACAAAAGAAATAATAAAGAAAGTATAAAGAAGTCCGGACTTGTACCTGGCTTGAGAACAAATATAAAGACTTAGAAGAAGAATTTGAGAGGAGAAAGAAACCATATTTGAGAGGACCAAGAAATCATATACGAACAATATTTCCAACAGCAGTAGGCTTCAAAAAGTCACGAAAAACGGCAACGGCAACGGCTGACCACAAAACTTGCACACTGCAATACAGCACAACAAAACAAGAGTTTATAAAACCAAGAATATATAGTGATACAAGAAGGGCTCTAGTCTTCTACCAACGGGTAGGGCCACCTCCTCGCTTAAGACAATTAGCTACACACTGTTAGGTGGTACCAGATCTCTAAGAACAAGCGAGATGGGTAAGACCAGGGTACTTTATCGTAGACGGAGATGTGTCTAGGAAGGCTTAATATAAACGTGCGTAAAATAGTGATAAAGATTTTTCTTGTAATAACTTATTATATTGATAAGGTCTCTTCTCCGTAGCATCCTCATTTCAGTAAAGCTCGGGAGGCACTTCGATATTGATATCCCGCGTCGATAGAGTGCGCGGCCTAGAAGTAACTACCATACTAACTAAGTATCTGCTAACCATTCTGGACATTTCCTCTAGTGCGAACACCTTTTGACCCTAAATAATATCGTCCCACCATTGACTTCCGGACTCGAGAGCTCTTGATTTCTCTGGTGTGGCACCACGTTCCAGTCAGAGTTCACAATCCTTCTTCCGTCAGGAGGAACTGAAACTTGCCTGCATGCTAGACAGTGTCCTCATCATTGGACGAACGAAGTGGCCAACTTCGTAATCAGACCTATCACAGTAGCAGATATCACTCTTGCTTCCTGCGCTTAGGCTTCGGTCAGACTATCAGTCGGGATCATACCAGTGGCACAATTCTCTCATAGTCTTTCCTTACCGAATGATCCTATATGGTACTATACCATTGGTGTGGGTGCGGTCATACTCTTATTTCATTCTAGGGTAGAAACGACGAAAACGTCCCGTTACTTTAGTGACATAGTTTACTGTGCAGTTCCGCTATGTCTGTAACCTTATGTGACGTCAACCGATTTCGCCTGGAGCACTTGCATAAGCTCGCCAAAGGTCCCCTCTCATATATCCTGCGAACAGCATCCGGTCGGACAGACGGCCGCGACGTATATGGTGTTATGAGATAGGTTCCAATGATAGTGTCCTTTGGTGTTGGGACGCAACTGCTACGCCGTCTGGTGTTGTCGCGTTGTCCCAACGCCCGGGCCAGAGGGGGGTGTTAGCTTCACAGGGTGAAGGTAGGGTAACCCCAGAGTATACAAAAATAGGTGGAAAAGCTACGCTTTTCTCATATGCCTAACACACGCCTTGGCATACTATCAATGAAACTATAAATTCTCTCCCACGGCAATGCCTCCCATACCTTCTGTGCTAGTCCAATCAGCTCCTTCTCACTACGGGGTATTCTCCTCCTCTCCCAGACTCCTTTCCTATAGTTGGTTTTGAATAAAAGCCAAACATTCTCGATTGGGTTGAAATCAGGTGAGTAGGAAGGCCAGTCCATCCTTTCTATACCAAGGCGCTTACGATATTTCTCCATATAAATAGAAGTATGATAGCTGGCACCATTCTCTATAGTTTGAACACCAACTTTCTTATAGAGTGGTCGAAGATGTGGAATGAGAATTTCATGGACATACTGGTGTGAATTGAAGCCCAGTCGATCTCTATCACTCTTTCGCTCATCTTCGGTCCGCCTTCGCATAGGAACAAGCGGTGCGCAGAAACCATAGGTAAAACCAGCCCAGAAGCCAACCGCAATACTCTCTCCAACAAAGGTTGGCTGAAGGTTCTTCAAATCATAGGGGGCATTGGGTCCGGGAAGTCATCGCTCTTTTCATCTATAACCCGTTCCAGTAGCAATTTGAAGATATACTTCATCGGTATAACAATGCTTCCGCCAAACTGAAATCTTCCACTTGCGCCGTCATCTACACCATCTATTTCTTTGTCTCCTATTGTGAGGTCCTATCCATGGCTTGCCTCGAGCAAGAAAAACCCGCCATTGCAGGGTATGCAGGTAGTGGCTGAGAGTTGAAACCCCAACATCAAGTCTGGATTCATGTAAAAGCTCTCTAGCTGTCGCACGAGGATGGTCATCAGATAACCGGGCAAGGTATCTTTTATCACGGTCATTGAGCTTTGGGGGCCTTCTAGTGCGAGGTGTTTGAGGATTAATGTCGCCATACATTTTCCAGCACCGGTAGATTCTGTAGGCTTGGGCTCGAGAGACACCTGTTTCTGCCTCAATTTGAGGGAAACTCATGCCCAAAGAACGAAGTTCGATTATTCGGACCCTCTCATTTAAGGTCGTTTCGCGTCGCTTTCCGGCTGCTTTATTCCACGGCATTGTGCTCGGGAGTTGTGCGGGGTTGCGATTGTGTTGATGCGAAGCGCCAAGCTTTTCGTGACTCTTTGAAGCCTACTGAAAGTAGTATCGAGTGATCGCCTGTGATTTCAACACTGGGGAAGGAATCCGATGCCTTTGTCTTACCTTTTGTGGCCTGAAATCCTTAGGAATGACTGGCGTCCTGGGGTTTCCTGGACGAGTCAGGTAAATTACCGTGATTGGAAAATGTATTGTCCGAGGCGTACGAGTGGAATTTTGTTTTGTTGGATAAGTGGGATAGACTATCGCGCACTATACGAACTGTAGTAAGAGTATGTGTTTGGAAGATTAGGACGAGAGAGGCATCTATCCTACTTGCATTCAACGAAAGAAGATGCACATTTGCACTATTTTGGACAAAGCATCTGCAAATCTCTGTAAAGCAATGTAAGGTGGGGCAAGAAGTTCATAAAGACCCCCATTATTGTGCTAGGCATATTCTAGCAGCCTTCTTATATATTCACGTCGCTCGCTCGGTATTTCCTTGTTGCCGGCCATCTCCCTTTCTTTCTCATACGAGCTCAAGATGAAGCTTAGGGTACGATATGATCGCCCCAACCCCTCAATCCCGGACCTTAAACTGGCCAACTCAGCATCTAGCTCCGCACCACTCATAATGTCTTGACGTTTGTGAGCACTGCTCTTGCATATGGGCAAAAGATGAGCCGGAGCCTCAGGACTTTTCTGGTACGCAATAGCAGTTGTGTTCACAGACGTCGGGACATTGCGAGTATAGGTAGAATCTAACTTAGTGGCTGGGCGTCCGTCCTGTATTGGCTTTGAGTTACCAGGGTGGTCTAATCCAGTGGCATGGTGTCCATTCCCGGTCGGCTGTGCGTTATCGGCGTGGTCTAACTCAGCAGCTGGATGTCGGTTCTGTTTAAGCTCCGCATCACTCATAATGTCTTGACGTTCGTGAGCACTGCTCTTGCATATGGGCAAAAGATGAGCCGGAGCCTCAGGACTTTGCTGGTACGCAATAGAAGTTGTGTTCACTGACGTCGGGACATTGCGAGTACAGGTAGAATCTAACTCAGTGGCCGGGGGCCCGTCTTGTATTGGCTTTGAGTTACCAGGGTGGTCTAACTCAGTGGCATGGTGTCCATTCCCGGTCGGCTGTACGTTATCGGCGTGGTCTAACTCAGCAGCTGGATGTCGATTCTCTTTAGGCTCCGCATCACTCATAATGTCTTGAGGTTCGTGAGCACTGCTCTTGCATATGGGCAAAAAATGAGCCGGAGTCTCAGGACTTTGCTGGTACGCAATAGAAGTTGTGTTCACAGACGTCGGGACATTGCGAGTATAGGTAGAATCTAACTTAGTGGCTAGGCGTCCGTCCTGTATTGGCTTTGAGTTACTAGGGTGGCCTAACTCAGTGGTTTGGTGCCCATTCTGTGTAGGTTTCGTGTTACCGGCATGGTCTAGCTCAACAGCTTGGTGTCCGTTCGGTGAAGGTCTTGCGTTATAGGCACCGCCCAACTCAGTGGTTGCGTGCCCACCGGATGTGCGCTTTGCTTTAGGAACGCAACGATCCTTCAAACCCGAGCTCAGTCTCCGGCAAAAATGGTGAACTGCAAAATGGAAAAATACACAGTCAGTAAATTGCAGTTATCAAGACTCTGGATTTCTCAAACCAACCACACATTGCCGCCCAGTATTGTAGCGTATATTCCAAGGACAATAGGGTAAAGATATTGGTTTGTTTCTGTTCGGGGCCTAATCAGATGGAACCGAGCCGGGTTTAAGTACCCATATCGCCCACACAGTTAGAGACAGTTGACGGTGTGGCGGCTCGCAGGACTATACCACGTTCAGGCCAGTTTCGGATCACTTACTCGTAGACAGCACAACCGGCCCTCTAGCCAGTTAGTGAGAGAAACAAGGTTTGGTCATGAGTTCACTTTGATGTTTCTTCGCTTTCTCTTCCACATATAATAGCCCAACACAGATTTTAGCCACCTTCGACTTGGCAACCGCCTCTATATGGCTAGATTCTAAGGTTCGTCGTCATTATGTGTTTTGTGAGTCTGAAGGAAAGGTTAGCCCGTATGAAAGGCCATATCAATGAGGTGGGCAAAGATCTTTTGAGCCCGGAAAGGGTAGCAAGAGTTGGGAAGAGGCTTAAGCTAGTCATTGGAATTGCTGTAGCGGGAGGCCTTGTGCGAGTAAGGTTTATTGAGGATTGGTTGCAATTCGGCCGCGCAAACATCACCGAACTTGCGTTCCCTTGGCTTAATCAATAGTTACCATACGGGAATGAGTGCCCGGGTGCAAGAAACTTCTACATAAAGAGGGACATCGGTACCTGTTGCTATTGTCTATTATGTACTCGTACTGTGCTAACTGAGTTTGCTCTAGCATTTCTTGGTCACGTGCCTGACAGTTTTGCAAGATGTGAATAGTTGTTCATGATGCAAGTTTGGTGGGAAGGTGAATACTTTATGGTGTGGGCAAGCAGGAGCCTCGCCTGCTACTTCTTTAATCCTCCATGACGGTTCCCTTATGATAATCTACACGATTTTCCCGGAAAGAAGCAAGAAACCCTGCCTTTACATGAGCTACATTCAGTTAACTACAAAATATAGAAATATGCCACCTTCTCACTACTTCCATACACAAGCCAGCCAAGCACTCCTATCCTTCGATCCACGGCTGCTAAAATCACTCTCGCCATTCCCTTCGTTCCTTCGCTTCCCCTCGCGGTATCGCACTGGCTTAGTCAATCATAAAAATTGCTCGACAACTGGCCCACGCTACACGTAGGGTAGCCATGTCCGGGGGACTGAGGTGGCGCCCTGGCAGTAGTATCGTTCGCCACAAGATCACCTCAATCGGCCTCCCCGGCCAGGTAGCCCTACAGTTTACACCGCACTCGGGCAGGGTATCCTGTGCTCGTAATGTCCTGGCGTTGGCGCTGCTATTGCATACCACAAAAATCCCGAGGTTCCGGCTGATTTTTTGCCTGTGTGCAATAGCAGTTGTGTTCACAAACGTCAGGACATTACGAGCAGATATCCCCCCGAGGTCTCTGATGCTCAAGGAAACAAGCAGGAAGCTACTTAACCGTTAGCTATTATCCCGGATATGTATTGGCACGTTGTGACCACTTACAAACTTGGTTCCACGGGTCGTGCTCTTCAATGGGCTGATCTCAGATTCGGATCAGGTTTTCTGTGATGATTGTAATTCTCCTTTCGTCTGAGCTGGGCTAGCGATAATTTGTTCGGGTCTATGGATGGAAATCCATGATGGCTGATACTATGGGATATACCGAGGTGCTTCCAGAGCTTTGTAGGATAGATTTTAATCCTTCCTGTGAATGCGTATGAACTTTCCCCTCACATCATCGTCTGATATCGCCCTTGCTAGGCTTTATAATTTTAGTACAGCGGATCGATATGGTCGGTCCCGGTGTGGCCTTCCGGTAAGGAAATAGCCCCACCATCCTTTCACGCAGGCCAGGAAGAACCCCCTTGCGGATTCATCCAAAGCGTCAATGCAGATTCATCCAAAGCGTCAATGCCGATTCGTCTAGAGCGTCAATGCCGATTCATCCAAAGCATCAATGCGGATTCGTCTAGCGCATCGATGCGGATTCGTCCAAAGCATCAATGCGGATTCGTCCAGCGCATCGATGCGGATTCGTCCAGAGCGTCAATGCGGATTCATCCAAAGCATCGATGCGGATTCATCCAGAGCATCAATACGGATTCGTCTAGAGCATCAATACGGATTCGTCTAGAGCATCAATACGGATTCGTCTAGAGCATCAATACGGATTCGTCTAGAGCGTCAATGCGGATTCGTCCAGCGCGTCGATGCGGATTCGTCCAAGGCGTCAATGCAGATTCATCCAAAGCGCCGATGCGGATTCATCCAGAGCATCAATACGGATTCGTCTAGAGCGTCGATGCCGATTCATCTAGAGCGTCGATGCCGATTCGTCGAGAGCGTCGATGCCGATTCGTCTAGAGCGTCGATGCCGATTCGTCGAGAGCATCGATGCGGATTCGTCCAGAGCATCAATGCGGATTCATCCAAAGCGTCGATGCGGATTCGTCCAGAGCATCAATGCGGATTCGTCCAGAGCGTCGATGCCGATTCATCTAGAGCATCGATGCCGATTCATCCAAAGCATCGATGCGGATTCGTCCAGAGCATCGATGCGGATTCATCCAGAGCATCGATGCATAACAAAGATTCCGCCGGAGAGGCTCTCCTCGCAGTCCCGAATCGCCCTAATCCATGTCAATTCCTGATGAAAAAATAGAGATGGAACCGAGGACATACGATAAAAGAAACAAAGCGGCGCACGCTCGGCTTATTTCTTCGGGAATGTCGTATCGTGAGTAAACTGTCGCTTCAGGATGCGCCCGATTTCTCCTTCGTCGTAGATTGCTCTTTCTACGAGTAAGTCAAAGTAAGAACAGGCGACCCTCGAAGAGTCGAGTAGCAATACAAGCAGGCAACGTCGACTTCCCTGAGTCCTATATAAGCAAGAGTATAATCAGCCACTACCTTCTTGTTATCCCCCGAAAACCCTCTTTTCCTCTTGACTCACGTCCTCTAACCCCTGGATCCCCATAGCAGAATAATACAGGATTTGCGGAAGTCCTCTATTTAAACCTTATGGAGACAGCCAGGCCAGGGTTTCTCCATCCGGCTATTATAGCCTCGATTACTCGAAATTTTTCTGTAGCACCACCCGGAGTAATTGTTACAATTAGCGGCATCTGCTAGTGGAAGTATTGTTCGGGCGTTCCCGAGGTGCTGTTGAAACGCACCATCGCCACGCCACCGCGAGTGTTGTTAAAACACTGCGGGCGTGGGCACGAGAAGCCCGTTGTGGGTGATTGAGGAAGTCGTTGAGATTCTTTGGAAGTGGAGGGAAAGGCGGGGTTATATACATTTACAGCCCCGCGGTTTTACGATCATCCAGTCCAACCGGTCCCACCCCCGGAGAAGGAAACGCCCCCACCGGCATGCAGGGATACTGATATTCGACATGAAATATTGTACAGTAGCCCCTTTCTTCCTCCCTCTGCCTGGCTATTTCCAACCTAGCGAGCCCAATTAGACCTGGGCTGTATGCCCAATGACAACAATGTGCTACGAGGGGCTACGGTGGATGAGGGGAAATATTTCCGAGAAAAAAGTCCTGATTACGCCCTCGGAGAGGCTCCATAGCTCACATGTTGTGCCGGTATGGCAGCCTAGTACAGTGCCGGCATCGTACCAATATCCAATCCAAGAACAAGACTATGCCTATGCGTCGGGCCTTGTCCCACAGTATGGTATGAATACAGTATCTCTTATCGCTTCCCAGACCAGGGATCTGCCATATTACTCGAGCAGAGGAGAAAACAATTTCTCCCGGCCATTGAGCATCCTCCGATGCGGGAGCTGTTTGGATATCCTGGCACATCTCACGAGAAACGCAAAGCCTCATACCGAACTTGTATAAAACAGCCGCTTGAGCCCCAGCCTCGGCCTTATCAATTCTGAAAACCCCGCAGTTGGCGGTGCACCCCCCGCTCAGAACTACGACAGTCAAGCACGGGAGTTAATTTGGGCCTGTGCAACTCCCGCTAATTTCCCCACCCCTCGAAGGGCTGTCGGCAAAGTGGTTTTACGGGATGCAGTTTGGTGAGCCTCTCCTCAAGTGTGATATCATCATATCAACCATCCCATTAGCACAGGTGGCTCTTCACCCATCAGAAAGACATTCTCATAGAAGTGGTCCCCAAAGAAAGTCATCAGCCATATTGAAGGGCTTCCAGTGACTCAAGTCTAATAGTGGCCTGTCACATTTTTCTCCACCACCCTTGTGGGGTACGCATTGGTGCACTTACATTTCTCTCAATCAATTCTCTCAATCTAACCATTCCCCTCATTCCACCCTTGATAGAGCATATTAAGAGCAGCCGAGAGTGCTAGCAAGGGCAACTTCCCCTCCACCCCTGCTCTCGTAGAAAACAATCGAATTGGAGGGATTGCGGAGTTTCTTGAACGAGGTAGTCTGTCTGCGGCCTCCCGCACCGGAACCTGATGAGCAAGGCATTAGATAGAAATCGCTCTTCAAACCGCTTGTTCTTTCCGGTTGCAGTTGATTTTCCGGGTCTGGATGCATGATGTAGTCATTCCCGGCTCTTGATTGACAGCGGAAGGTAAAGCGCCTCCCAGCAAGACAACGAGGGGCCCCGCGGCAGAGGATGTAGGGCAGTTGGGCAGCCAGTCTGCCACGAGGAGTGCTACTGTTTGCCTTGGATTTTCTATGGCGAATAGCACTTGATTTCGGTTGGGGTCTTTTTGCTAGGGGGCAATGCTGTTCTTCCACAGCGCGGCACTTGCCCGCATCACTATTATAGAAATATGTTTCCAGCCTCAAATGGTGTTTGTGGTACTGTACCCAGAGTTTGTGCATGATAATGTGTTATCGCCGGTGATACCGTTACCGCACTGCTGGCACGCTTCTTAGAGAACATGCGGTGGTGAACGTGATATCGTAAAAACTCGACAAACTCGCGGGGAAGCCAACTATATTGTCCTAAGCGCAGATAACCCGCATGGTGATTCTAAAAGTTGTGCTCGAAGCACGGTGGCACCCTTTTGTTTGTCTCAACTTGGTCTCTACAGTATGCAATAAGACCAAGAGCCCTTAGCAGCGACCTAAGAATCTAATGTACTAAAAAATACCACCAGGCACTTGTAAGGTTATCTGCAAACTCCCCCGGAGGAGCACCCCAAAGCCCACCCATCAGCAGACCCCTTATTTTCCAAGGTAAACTAACTTTTAACAGCACTAGAGCCATTTGGTCCTACCGTCAAAGCACCCCTTCCACCGAAGGCTTTCTCTACCGGAGGAGAAGTGAGCGATACAAGTCCTAGATATGTACGAGTAATGGAGTGCCGTTACCCGCGGGCCAATGATGCCGGAGCCAGACGAGATAATAACCGCTATCCCCCTCCTATCGGCTAAGGAGCTCTAGCGCTGATAAAACTGGCCTTAAAGGGCTTTCCGCATGGAAAAGTTGGTTTGCAGTAATAATGGGCTCTGCAAAATGGCTTTATTGCAGCAGACGCCAAGATTTAGCTTATACCATCCCTTGCGCTTCCTGTCCCTATCTTGGGGGGATATGCAGCACTGCAAAAGCCGTAATAGTCTAATTGAGCATCTCTCCGGGATGTTGGTGTTGCCTCCTCATGGGCCATACCAGTATTGTGTCTCTTTTGTATTCGTCTCAACCGGGAACTAAAAGAGAATTTTCTCACAGTGCTTTCCCTCCAAACGGGGAGCATTCTAGACGTCCTAGCACCACTCCCAATGATTCAGTATTGCAGCGGATCTGAAATCATGAGATATCACTTGTGCTCTACCTCCAGCCTCTAGCAGTGAACCTCACCTTGAAGCCACCAAAGGAGTCTCAAGTAGTAGCGGCTAAGGCAATTTAGCCTCCCAAGACACTGCTGTTTTGCCATCCCGGATGATTCGAACAATGTCTTACGGTCCCACACTCACTCCCGCTCGCACTGCTCTCGTAGCTTACATAATATGTCGAAAGCCTTCTCGCCAGTGTTTACATAGTAAGCCCTCCCTTCGAATGGCCGAAAGAGCTTAGGGGGAGTAAAGAAGGAAAAACCGAATTGACAAGGTCCAAAATGTAACTTTTTTTCACATAAAACTGTTTCCAGGGCGAGTGAACACATCTGAGCCCCGTATTCTTTTCACTCCTCAAAATTACTTGAGAGGGTGAAGCCTAGGGAGGAATTCCACCCTCACTCACAATTCGTGCAGAAAATCATTGTGGTTGGATATTTTACTTTAGAATCTCAAAGTGAGTGATATACCATGAACTTAGGTAATACCTCCTCACCAGCACGCCAAGGCCTTCCTGGCACGAGAAACACACTAAACCAGGTGTCAACCTGATCTCGTAGAGATTCCCCACAAAAAAAGACAACTTGGTACTTTTCTTGATGGACGGTTCGCTTTTGAGACCTGCGGGAAAATTATCTTTCAGGGTTCCCCCAACGGGTGATAGCTTTTTCTTTGTTTGATCAGTCAATGACTACATTGCTCTAACAAACGACGGAATATTTTGTTTCAACTCTGATTAACCCGTCGAAATTTTCCAAGCTCGCCGCGGTAGAATGGCATGGAGAAATAAGTCTTACGGAATAGGTCACAAACCCTGGAGTATTGCTCTGCTTTTAGCGGGATTGCCAGATGGCGGCATACTTTATCGAAGATCCCAGGTTCGTGGACTTGTCCCCGGTGCTAGGTTCAAGGCTGCAAAGATTGGGGATAGCAGCATCTAGAGTGCACGCTCTAGGATAATGTGTTGGGCTAGGGGAGTTAATTTACGTATATTGCTGTGCTGGCTAATGCTTGCCGGTACGGTTTGTTAGTCTCCAGTTGCCGGGAAATCGAGTGATAGTAGGAGCATGCTAATGGAGATGTGTGAATAAGGTATGCAGGACGCGCGGGTAGGTGGGGGGAAGGGCTCATTTCAAATGCGCTTCTATGTGAGTGAGAGATCGCGGCGAGGATATCGTCTCTCGGTGATTTATGTATCAGCCCTAGGTATTTAACTGGTTTTGTTCACATGCATGGGTATGATAGATACTTTTCTGACTTCCAAATTGTCCACCGATGGGTTACAGGCACTTGTGGGGTTCGGACAGACGGAATGGGGCTCCTGGATCAGGTGTGAGGTTATATTCGGGCTTTATCTGTTTCGCACCCTGTCTTGCTCAATGAACACCTGTTTCAGGGTAGCGGGAGATCTCCCTGTTCGTACCGGAGATCTCCTTTGGCTCCTAGAGTTCTTGTACCTCGCCCTCGGGGGAATGCCCCGTTAGGTACCCAGGGTCTACATGGGAGCGGTCCTTTAGGTACCGGAATTTGAGGGACGGGTCATCTTTTCTCCGCTCAGCTGGGCCTCCCTCGAGCTCACATTTGTGCCTTCTAACTGGTAATCGCTCAGTGGATGGCGCTTTCAGTAGATCATTCTAGAGCCAGTCCTTTATCCGACCCCGCCCTCGGTGTGTACACTGACTCCCCATATCACAACCATCAAGTGATCGCCCTACCGTGCCAAAATAAGCTGCTCCGAATCTATGTGAAGGTGCGCACGGTCCCTGCCACCTCCACCAGCCAGCCAGTCACGAAATGGCTCTTTCGTCATCAGTCCATCCATCCAAAACTCCTGTATTCGCTTTTACCCGATCCACAAATTAAGTCCCCTCCTATCTTCCTAGAACCGAGATCCAATGGTATACCTTATGTGGCAGCTCTAGTCTAATATGTGCATCTCACTCAATTCAGCACTTTCTCTACCGGTCCCATAGCCAAGCGAACCCATCAGCGGGGCGCGATATCCTGTTTTGTGGCACGTAATTACTAGCTTCTACTAGTAGGTCCTCCAAGCACTCATAAAGTGATACTAGTGACTCACTGGACGATATCACCCGTGACCTACCAAACCGGGAGGCCCTGTCGTCAATATGTGCCCAATCTTCTCTTATCAGAGCGCAAGGAAGGTCGATGGGGAGGGGAAAGGAAACCGGGAGAAGGATATGATAGGTGGGGTGAAGAATCGTATTCCGGGGGTAGTTCTGGATGGCATGCTTAGAAGCCTATTGCGGTGTGGGTTTTTCAAAATCCATGGTGGAGATTTGTTACTGATTCCAGGAAGCAGCAGACTTGTGGAGGGGGGATCAGGACGCCCCGCACCAGTACCCGAGCAGTAAATTAGATGGTGATGAGCACAGGGATGTGCCTTGTTCGTTATTTTAGCGATGTGGGACGGTAGGGCTGAAATTAACATTAGGACACGGAGAAAAAGATGGTATTTAGTTCTGGGCCGGGGGGGGAAGGTCAGTTTTGGTGATTTGCTATTTATCCCTGTACGCTAGTCGTTGAAAAAAGGTTTTAGTTAGCGAGGACTAATTATATAAGTACTCCTATCTTTTATAGGACCTTAGGATAGTTCACGGTACTTTGTACCAACTCCCCAATAGCAGAATGTTGTAAGTGCACCGAGTGAGATTGTATGATCTTTTGTCGACCAAGGGGATTTAATAGCCTATTATATGCTTCTGGGGTATCAAATGATCTTCACTTATTTTGATTTGCTATTAGGTCTGCGAGAGATTGGGATTTACCGGACGAAATCATTATGGCCTAATGTATTTGTCTGATAACAACATCGACCTCTACGTCTCAGAGTGCTCGTATTCCCAAGCAGGTACGATACTGTACTCCTACCGGAAAATGTCCAATAAACAGGCTATTCCCTAGGTATCCTAATATACCGTTTCGTGAGAAGGGGACAAACCCCCAGAAAAAACTCTGCTTCGAATACAAACGCCAGACCCTAATCAGAGCTCTAACGATCTGGAACAAGGTCCATTTGTTCGAGTTATCATAGTATCCTAAAACTCCTAGAGGGGCAAAACATGTCCGCACCGTCTGGTATAGTTTCATACGAGCTCTGGACATCTCGAGAGCTAGGAAGCTCAGTATCTGATGGACCAGACAATTGAAATTACAAATCCTGTATTCCTCCTAGTACTACCGACTGTTTTCCACAATACGAGAAACCCCACGATATGATACTCACCCGCGGCGTTCCTAACAGGGACTTTACCACTCAGGTCTCCTTCTCTCTCTCCATTTGAAGGTTCCAAAACATATTGGGCCCAGAGATCGACAACTCTAAACCCGTAAGAAACTAAGACATGAGCTATTTTTCGGGGGCTATCTTTCTTCCATACCTCAACTAACTGCTCCACATTCGCACCCCTGAGGTGGATCTCGGCGTGCAGAAGTTTGTGTATTCAAAAAAAAGTGGCTGGAATGGTCACTATATTTGCAACGGATGGGAAAACCCGGCCCTCGTATTTAGGCCCTCGGTGCAGTTTGACCCACTATATCTAGGTATTCTTACTGGAGATGCCCAAAACTGTTGAGGAAGGATTTTCAAAACTTACCCATCGGGTAAAGGGCTATTCCTCCGACATCAACACCAAACTGTTATAGGCGATTGTGAGTCGCCCAGCTCATTTGGGGAACAAGATATATCTGGGGTGGAAGTTTGTCCAATTTGTGGAGGAGGAGGCGGGACGCTCCGTCATATAGGGGCTTAGGCCTGCTATGATAAGTGAGACCCCAACCAGCTTCAAAGAAATTCCTGGAATTCGATGCTAGGTCCTATTAGTAAATTCTCTAAGCCCTCCTTCATCTCAAGGGACGTAACCCCCTCCGTAACTGCTCTAAGTGTTTATGCATCGAGCTGCTGACTGTGTTCTTGGTTCTCGCTTCCGAGCAGTTTCATTCATCTCCGCTTGATAAAGAGATACAATGTTTGATTGATGCAATAAAGTGGTAAACACACCAAACTTTAAAGTAAACAAGGTTTTCCATCTTTATCTTTATCCCTCTGCCGAAAGCAAGAGAGCTCACATCTCGCACCGATGCATAAATCCTGAAACAGCCTACCCTGCATCCGGCCTGTCGCGAACCTATCAGCCTATAGACGTACCCCGCACAAAATAGTCAAGGCAACGAACCATAAGTTGAAGACTTCCCATCCTCTTCCATGACATGGATTCTCCACAAACATCCCCGCCGCTTGTTTTCAAACAGCTCTTTAGGATCCCTGTCTGGCGGTGTCTTTCCTTCCGGACTCCGTGACCTGGAATTAAAGGAGCTGAACACATCACATATCACTCGAAGACATACCCAATCCTGTGGGATAGGCAAAGCGGGGAATATGCGTCGAATTCCATTCAGGAACCAGGCTTCCCGAGCGTCGGGGGTTGGTTGCGGGAAGCATGAATACCCCCTTTGCGTTGTCCATCAAATTATGCTTACGAGGGCTCGCTAAATTTGGAGGTCCCCCGCCCAGTTGCATCAGAAGTCGTAATGACTTTGTAATCTCTGGTAGGTGTCCCTTGAGGCTGACCATCTTGTTCTGCACTAATGCGTATGCAGTCCTACCATTCGTTACTCGCTATGCAAGGCATTTTGTATAGATAGCAGAATACCCCCTTTTTCTTGGACCGGAAATCTACCTCCAGCTTCCCTTTTCCACGAAATACATTTTCTTTTTCAGAGCTATCCAAAACACCACCGAGGGCTATGGCGTACCGATAGGGGATGATCAAACGAATTGATCCGGGATCCCAAAATTATCCTGCTCGATGAAATTGAGTATATGAAATCTGGGCATTTCAGTGCACCCGTTGCTCCGCTGCTGTCTCATTTCTTCTGTTAGTTGACTCAGGTTCTAGTGTTTCATTAGGGTCAATGCGAATAGTTGAATGAGGAGTGATTCGATTGCTTGTTACGACTGCAGTGCCCCGGAACAACTTGGCTCTCAGGCCGCCTCACAGCGGAACTTTAGCAAGCGGCTGGAAGTCAAATGACACAAGATTCTACCTTCAGTTTGAGCGGGCGTCAGAGGCCTAAAAACCGCAGACCGCATTGCACATCAGTGGGGTTGTGCTTGTCTTCGTAAGCTCGGAACCTCCCACTCTTGATCCGTTATCCACTAGAGGCCCGACCCACATGATGGAATGTTGCTTGCTGTCCAATGCCTTAATCTCGACGAACGAGTAGATGAATGCGACGGGATAGCCGAAGAGATGAACGAATGATTGAGGGAAGGGTTGCGAGTTATCACTCCGTTGACAAGGGTGCCTTTTGACCAACGACACCCAACCTACAAAACATCCGTAGCATGAACCCTCACTCGATGCAGGTCGCCGAGATAACGCAAAGGCATGTAGATCGGTCGGGAGAAATATGCCGGTACTAGAATTACCCGTGAATACGTACTCTGCATCAAAGCCATGGCCATCTACGACAATGAGAGGCGAGAGTTCATTTAAAGTGAGACCATTGGACCATGAGCTACCCCCGCTCGGATTTTCTGTCTTGGATACGGGAGCGCCACTCGCACGCCGCCTATTCCGCCGTCTTATAATATGAAGGGAAGGACTTTTTTTTTCTCCGATGAACCTGGGTGTTCGAGTACAGTGTCATATGTTGGGATGTCTGACTTACTTGGAGAGCGTGACGGGCCAATGATCAATTAGCTCGCGATGACTTCTACCCGTTGATTTTATAACACAGGATAGACAGATGGTGCACGTGAAACCACTCGCGCGAGATCAGCAGGCTTGCCTCCAATGGATGAAACAGACGGTAAACTACAGAGTTATTTATACCCCCCTTTCGATTAGCGAATATTACTTTTGTTAGTTACATGCCGGCGCTCGATTCGATTGCGGATCCGGTCTGTAATATCGTACTGCAAAGAGGAGGAAGATGGTCCACTCCAGGGTCGAGTGTGTGGCATGATTCTTCTTTTTCCGGTTGCCCAGGTTTGCGACGAGAGTCAAGGCTCACCCCTCGGCTGTCAGAATTCTACATACCGTAGCATTGCTCGCTTGGGAGCAAATGCCAAACGGGTTTTCCACGCACTATCACTCGTCGGATTTCCTGCCCCTTCCCAAACACCACCCAGTCCCACTCCTCCGACGGGGCCCTCCAATACACCCATCCATAACTTCAAATAAGGCTTGCCGTTAGAGGCCACCCTTCGTGAGTTGTATACAGCACTCTTATCGGTCCAATACAAGAAATCCTTCCGAGTCAATACAAAGATGCAGTGCGGGTTTTTCGCTAGCCAGATAGACGTCTAATGGAATGAACGGTACCTTACATGTGGGGGCCGGTAAAGCCCCCCGGATGAAAGATTTGCTAGCTAGGCGAAGTCCCTAGAAAAAGAGATCATGATGTGAAAATTACAGCACCCAAGTGTAGAATGGAATATTCTCACTCGATTACGGCAGTCAAAAGGGAAAATAAATTGCGGGTTCCGGGGCGTAGTAGAGAAAGTGATATGTGATGAGGATGGATGAAGGATGGGTGGAAGGAATGGAAGATCAAACTAACCAATGAGCACGGTGTTCCTGGACAACCCGACAGGAACCGGTATGTACCTGACTTGCTTCTGGTGCAGATACCATATCGCGGCGTAAAAGAGGAAAAAGAAAGTGCAGTGATGGGAATTTCAGTCGGTTGATCCCCAAATTTGCATGAAAATATTGACAGAGTGGAAAGGCCGGTAGACTACAGTACTGCACTGTGCAGTACTGGCACAATGCTGTGCTGCATTCCCTCAAACGTATCACCCCGAGGCGCCAAATCAGACCCACCGAAGAAACCACAGAAAGGGAGCAAACAAGGCCAACAAAATCAACCACAAACCGACAATCCTCCTGCGAATGGAACACCGTACCGCTCTCAGTACTACAATGCCAAATGGTACAAAACACCACCGAAACCAGCTATAGCCCAATCGGAGAATAAGCCCCTCCCAGAGAATAGTTATAATACTAGTACAATATAACAAAGCGAAGAATAGCCTCTATAGTAAGTCCACAGAACAGTACTTGTGAAACCCCTGGCGGAGTCCAAACTCACAACCGATCGCGCAACTTTGACAGGTCACGCACATCCCGTCCCCCTCCTACTGTACCACACCTTCCATCAACCATCGGGCAGACTTTAATCCTTGCAAACTCCACTTCGAAACCAGGTTCACCAACTTACCGAGCAACCCTAACTACCAATCAACCTAGACAAAAGTGCAATACTCCCACTCCCTATGAGAAGTGAGGACAATAAACGATGGGCGAAAGGAGGAGGGAAGAAGCATAAGCGAAGATCATCTCAGTGGTAGCATACAAACCTGCCATGTGTATTCTATGGTTTGTTTGGTAGAGGGAATGGCCCATACGTTGCGGTACAGCACACACTTGCAGGAGAAGTTGACCTATACCAACTTTTTCCCTCTCACTCTCTATACATGTGTGTGTGTGATGGATAACTGGGTTGCGCTTTTCTGCTCTTCTGCTTTGCTCTCCTCTTCTCCATAGAGTGCGCAGGTGCAGAACGAGACACAGAACGGTCAATGCATTATCAACACTGACCTTGAACCATTTCCTCAATCCCAGCCGGCACTTTTCCAAAACGATTATATACCCACCCGCCCGTCCTTCCGTCATCCCCCTCCCCCACCCCCACACCACGCACTGCAACTCATTATCATTCCTTACTATTTTCACGAAACACAATTACTCTGCGCCATGCCCTCATGCTCCGCTCCCCGAGCGACAAAAACCCAACGACGCCGCCGCCGTCTTCCACGCCGCTACTCTCCCTCACCACTAACATCATCCGCGACATCCTCTTCGTCGACATCGACCGCTGCATCTTCCCTCAAGTCGCTAAAATCCTTCTTCAGCAATAGTTCTTCAAGCAGCAATAGCTCGCAGCGCAGGCATTTGTTGAACAAGATATCTTCACCTTTCGGACTCGCACCGGGAAACATCAGAAAAGGAAGGGGAAGATCTATGGGTGGAGGAATGGGGATCGGAATTGTCGGAGTGGGCGTCGGAGTTGGGGGAGGATTTTTAGGGAGACATAAGAAGCCTAGCACCTTGGATTTCAGGTGCATTGGGGAAGAATTGGTTAGAGTTTCAACGATCAGGCTGAACATGTTTGCCCAGGTTGGGCATTTTGATGGTTTGTACCCGCCATGTATATTGGTTGCTGAATTGTGACTAACCTCTTTTATCTCTAGATGCGCCGAGGATTCAATGGGAAATCCCACAAATAAATGATTGGGATAGTAACTGGTTTGCACACATTTGTTAGCCAGAAAATGCGTCTTCCCAGCTCCCATCATCATCACCACCACTACTGCCAGAAGAAAAGAAAAGAAAAAAAAGAAAAGAAAAAAAAACACCCACACGCCCCTCCAGCACAACGGACAAACGAGTTTCCTTTCTTATCATATCCCCGACGTTAATCCATCACGTCTACCCTACTTTACTCCAGTTTTCCTTACCTGACTTCACTTCACTTCACTTCACTTCATCTACTTTTTACTCTTACTCTACTTTTTTTTCAATTTCCTTCAAACTACCGGTACCCACACCAACGAACGGGGGGGAAAAAAGAAAGAAAGAAAGAAGAAAAGAGAGTGGGGGGGGGGGGGGGGGGGCGCGCGCCGGGGGCCCGCGCCGCCCCCCCCCCCCCCCCACCCCACCCCCCCCCCCCACCCAACACCAACCACAAACACAAACGCAAGCAAGTCCAC